>Ga0335085_10001366_pt1 | contig 53021 bp, 44 predicted proteins | sample Lox_Sample_45_FD_206712 | JGI IMG/M metagenome (GOLD analysis project Ga0335085, IMG submission 206712) | Soil microbial communities from Loxahatchee National Wildlife Refuge, Florida, United States - Lox_Sample_4.5 | ecosystem: Environmental > Terrestrial > Soil > Wetlands | place: USA... | reverse complement strand
TAGGTTCCCTTGGCGCCCAGTTCCACCTTGTGGATGACGGCCTGCCGGCCCCCCAATTGATTGGGATATTTGGCCTGCAAGTTCCGGAATGCGGCCTGCGCATCCGCCTCGCTGCGCTGCGAGGACACCTGCACGGCATAGCTGCCGCTGGCCACATGCGAGACGCGCGTCGGGGCCGGCTGCGCCGCAGTCGATGCGACGCGCTCGGGGGTTCGCGCGGGCGGCGGCACCGCGGCACTTGCTTCGCCGGCATCGGGGCTCAGCGACAGCGGGGCATTGGCGTTGACTGGCGCCGCTACAGGGTGACGGACCGGCGGCGCCTTTGCACGCGGCTCGCTCGCGCGCACCTCAGACGGGGCAGCCGGATTAAGATCGACCGGCGGATTGCTCGCGACCTGCCGCGGCGGCTCCCTGACGGGAGGAGGAGCAGCGGCCGTCACCATTTGCGGCGGCGGCGCGGCGGCAGCCGGCGCGGGCGCCGGGGGTTCTGCCGGCCTCGATTGAGCCGTGCCCACCTGATCCGCCCGGATGACAATGGTATGGACTTTTTTCGGCTCGGTCGAAACGACGCCGCTGCCCAACGCCGCGAGAGGCGCGGCTGCGGGTGCTGCGGCCGGCGGCGCATTGGTCGGCGGACTGTCGGACGCCGAAGGCATTGCCATCGGCGGCGTTTTCATCTCGATCGGCTGCTCCTCGCGTGACACGATCTTTTCGTCCTGCGCGTGATCGGCAACGCGATCATAGATCTGTTTGTTCGGAGCCTTGTTGGCGTTCGGCGGGATTATCTTGCTCGGCGCGGTATCGGCCTTGATCACCGGCGGCGGCTGGCTCGAACGCGATTCACCGAAGAGTGCGCGGTAACCGAAGGCGCCGGCGGTACCGATCACCGCCAGCGCAAAAACGGCGGCGATCGCCATGATGCCCATGCGCCGGCGCGGCGGCGGAACATCGTCGTAAAATTCCTCATCCTCGATGTCGTGCGCCTGCTGCCCCGCCGGATATCCCGCTGCCGCGCTTTCGGCGTGATAGGGATCGGTTCCGGCGGTGTAGGCTGGATCATTGGGATAGGCCTCGCGCGCCGCAGGTGCCGGAGGCTGGGCGGCAGGCATAGATGCGGGTGCGGCGTTGAAATAATTATTGGCGCCGAAATTCTGCGCGGGCGGCGGCGCTTCCGCCGCAGCCGTTCGTGCCGCCGGCGGTACGGGCGGCGGCGGAGGCACAGAGTGACGCGCGGTGTCGCGGCCGAATTCGGCAAACGGGTCGGTCTGACCGATCAGGCGGGCAAGTTCGGCGAGCGGATCGCTGGCGGGATTTGCAGCCGAACCGGGCGCGCGCGCCGCCGGCTCGTTGGAACGGTAAGGTCGCTGGGTTAGGTTGTCCGCCATTCGGTCCCCAGTTTTGCTCGCGTCCTCGCATTTGGAAATCGCGGGGCCTGCGCCGCGCGCAGCTCACTGAACGAGGATTACCGCATTTCGTCCGGCGCTTCGACCCCGAGCAAAGCGAGCCCCGAGGCAAGAACTGTAACGATGCCTTGCACCAACGCGAGCCGCGCCGCTGTCGTATCTGGATCATTCTGGATAATGAAGCGTAAATGAGGCAAGTCTTTTCCCCGCGTCCAGTGCGCGTGAAATTCGCTAGCTAATTCATATAGATAGAACGCGACCCGGTGCGGCTCGTGGGCGAGCGCGGCGGCTTCGACGAGCCGCGGGTAGAGCGCGAGCGCCCGCAGCATCGAAATTTCGCCAGAATCGGTGAGCCGCTCGAGCCTGGCGTTCACGAGCTTCGCCGTGCGCGCAGCAGTGTTTTCTGGCAGATCGGGCATCTCGACGCGGGCATTGCGAAACACCGATTCGCCGCGCGCGTGGCCGTACTGCACGTAGAACACCGGGTTCTCCCGGCTATGTTCGATGACCTTGGCGAGATCAAAGTCGAGCACCGCATCGTTCTTGCGGTAGAGCATGTCGAAGCGCACCGCGTCCTTGCCGACCTCGTCCACCACCTCGCGCAGGGTCACGAACTCGCCCGCGCGCTTCGACATTTTCATCGGCTCGCCCGCGCGCAGCAGCCGCACGAGCTGGATCAGCTTCACATCGAGCGCCGCCTTCCCGCCGCTGACCGCTTTTACCGCCGCCTGCATGCGCTTGATATAGCCGCCGTGATCGGCGCCCCAGACGTCGATCAGGTTGCGGAAACCGCGGTCGATTTTGGTTTTGTGGTAGGCGATGTCGCTGGCGAAATAGGTGTAGCTGCCATCGGACTTGAGCAGCGGGCGATCGACGTCGTCGCCGAATTTCGTCGAGCGAAACAAGGTCTGCTCGCGATCCTCCCAGTCTTCAAGATTTCCGCCTTTGGGCGGCGGCAGCCGGCCTTCGTACACCTCGCCGCTCTTGCGCAAGCTGGCGATGGTGGCGGCGACCTGATTGCCGCCGCCCTCGATCAGCGAACGCTCGGAATAGAACACGTCGTGCCGCACATTGAGCGCGGCGAGATCGTCGCGAATCGTGTCCATCATCATGGCGATGGCCTTGGCGCGCACGACGGGCAGCCATTCCGATTGAGGCATTGCGGTCAACGCCGCACCGTGCTCGGCGGCGAGCGCCCCGCCCACCGGCCTGAGATAGTCGCCGGGATAAAGCCCCTCCGGGATCGGTCCAATGTCTTCGCCAAGCGCCTCGCGATAGCGCAGGAACGCCGAGCGGGCAAGCACGTCGACCTGCGCGCCGGCGTCGTTGATGTAATATTCGCGCGTGACGTCGTAACCGGCAAAGGCAAGGAGATTGGCGAGCGCATCGCCGAACACCGCGCCGCGCCCGTGCCCGACATGCATCGGCCCGGTCGGATTGGCCGAGACATATTCGACATTGACCTTTTCGCCCTGCCCCACGTCGCTGCGGCCGTAGTCCTGGCCGGCCGCGAGCAACACGCGCAGTTCCTCGGCCCAGACATGGGTGTGAAGCGTGAGATTGATGAAGCCCGGACCGGCGACATCGACCTTGGCGATGAGAGCGTCGGCGCGCAAAGCCTCGGCGATCTTTTCCGCGAGTTCGCGCGGCTTTTTGCCCGCATCCTTGGCCAGCACCATGGCGGCGTTGGTCGCCATGTCGCCGTGGCTCGGGTCCTTCGGCGGCTCGACCAGGACGCGCGCCAAGCCGCTTGCCGTGCCAACCAGTGGCGCGCAGGCGGCGCGCACGCGGTCGAGCATTTGCGCAAAGAGATGTCTGGGCGGCTGAGCGGCGGGCATCGTGGCGCTGCGGCTAACGCAATTCCGGTGTCGAGTCAAAATACTTCGCGTGTTCGACGAGCGCGTAGCGATCGGTCATGCCGGCGATGTAATCGGCAACACGGCGCGCGCGGGCGCCGGCATCGTCCGCGGCAATCTCCTGCGCCCATTCCGCCGGCATGTCGGCCGGCGCGCGCAGGTAGTGCGCAAACAGGTCGCGCAGGACGCCTTCGGCGTCGTGCATCACCCGCATCACCCGCTCATGCCGGTACATGCGCGGCCGCAGGAAGCCCTTGATCTCGGCGTCCGCCTTCTCCATCGCCTGCGAGAACGCGACCAGCGGCCGCGCGGCGCCGCGCACATCGGCGGCCGAGCCCGGCTTGTCCGCCGCCGCACGGCGGCTGCTTTCGGCGATGACGTCTTCGATCATGCGCGTGATCAGCCGCCGCACCGTCTCGTGCGGGCGGCGGGCCGGCTCAAGCCCGGGCCACTGCCGGTCGATGCCGCGCACGATGTCGCCGACGATCGGCACCGCGGCAATATCGTCGAGCGTGAACAGATCGGCGCGCAGGCCGTCGTCGATATCATGGGCGTCATAGGCGATGTCGTCGGCAAGCGCGGCAACCTGCGCCTCGGCGCCGGCAAAAGACCACAGCTCCAGGTCCTCGATCCGCGAATAGGCGAGGATCGCCGCCGGCACGCCATGTCCCGCGTAGCGGCCGGCCGCATGGCCCGCGCGGTCGGTGAGCGGCCCATTGTGCTTGACCAGTCCTTCCAGCGTTTCCCAGGTCAAGTTCAGGCCGTCGAACCCGGCATAGCGGTGCTCGAGATCGGTGACGATGCGCAGGGCCTGCGCATTGTGATCGAATCCGCCAAAGCGCGTCAGCGCGCCGTCGAGCGCGCGCTCGCCGGCATGGCCGAACGGCGGATGGCCGAGATCGTGCGCCAGCGCCAGCGCCTCGGCGAGGTCCTCGTCGAGCCCGAGCGCGCGGGCGATCGCGCGGGCGATCTGGGCGACTTCCAGGGTGTGGGTGAGCCGAGTGCGGTAATGGTCGCCCTCGTGATAGATGAACACCTGCGTCTTGTGCGCCAGCCGCCGGAACGCGGTGGAATGGATGATCCGGTCGCAATCGCGCCGGAACGCGCTGCGGGTCGGGCTCGGCGGCTCGGGCCAGCGCCGGCCCCGGCTCAGGGCCGGATCGGCCGCATAAACGGCTCGCGCGCGCGGAGTTTCGATCGCCATATCCGGCCTGCCCGTTGACCTGCTGGTCCGGCGCACTTAACTATCGCTCAGGCCAAAGGACAAGACGATGGACGCCAGCGTTACGGTCAGCGAACGGGCGGCGCAGCGGATCGGCGAGATTCTCAGGAGCGAGCCGAAGGGTTCCATGCTGCGCGTTTCCGTGGAAGGCGGCGGCTGCTCCGGCTTCCAGTACAAATTCGGCGTGGAGACCGCGCGCGCCGACGACGACATCGTTATCGCCCGCGGCGGCGCCGTCGTGCTGATCGATCCGGTGTCGGTGAACTACATGGCGGGCTCCGAGATCGATTTCGTCGAAGACCTGATCGGCGCCTCGTTCAAGGTGAAAAACCCCAAGGCCACCGCCTCGTGCGGCTGCGGCACCAGCTTTTCGCTGTAGGTTTTTTCGGACATTGAGGCCGTCGTATTCCGCGAAAGCGGAGTTTCGCGCGCCGCGTTTCGTCCCGGACGAGGGAAAAATTACTCCGCCGCCACGGCCGGCGGGGCTTCCGGTACTTCTTCCAGTTGCGGCTCGAGCCGGCGCTTGAGCATGCGGTCGAAGCGGTCGAGATAAAGATAGATCACCGGCGTGATGTAGAGCGTGAGCAGCTGCGACAGGCAGAGGCCGCCGACGACGGCGACGCCGAGCGGCTGGCGTAGTTCGGCGCCGGCGCCGGTGCCGAGCGCGATCGGCAGCGAGCCGAAGATGGCGGCGAAGGTCGTCATCATGATCGGGCGGAAGCGCAGGCTCGCGGCTTCGCGGATCGCGGCTTCCGCCGACAGGCCGACGCGGCGGCGCTCGATGGCGAAGTCGATCATCATGATGGCGTTCTTCTTCACGATGCCGACCAGCATGACGATGCCGATCATGGCGATCACCGACAGATCCATCTTGAACAGCATTAGGGTCAAAATTGCGCCGATACCGGCCGACGGCAGGCCGGAGATGATGGTAATCGGATGGATGAAGCTCTCGTACAAAATGCCGAGCACGACATAAGCGGCAAAGATCGCCGCCAGGATCAGGATGCCCTGCCCGCGCAATGAATCCTGAAACACCTGTGCGGTGCCCTGGAAGCCGGTGGTGATGGAAGCCGGCAACCGTTCTTCACGTTCCAGATTCTGGATGGCATCGACCGCCTGACCCAGCGAAAAGTTGGGCGCCAGATTGAAGGAAATCGTCACGGAGGGTTGCTGGCCCTGGTGATTGACCTGCAGCGGCCCAACCGAGGGAATGAAACGAGTGACCGCCGAGAGCGGCACCGTGGTGCCGCCGGTGGTCTTGACGTAGACGCGGTCGAGGTCGTTCGGACTTTCCTGAAATTCCGGCTTGGTTTCGAGAATCACTTCATAGTCGTTGGCGGGCGTGTAGATGGTGGCGACCTGCCGCGAGCCGAATGCATCGTACATGGTCTGGCGAACCTGATCGACGCTCACGCCGTACACGGCCGATTTTTCGCGGTCGACCTCGACCGTTACCTGGGGATTTTTGATGTATAGATCGGTCGTGACATCGCGCAACGCTTCGAGTTTCGCCATCTTGTCGCGCATCTGCGGGGCCAGCCGATAGAGCGCGTCCGTGTCGTTGGATTGCAGCGTGTATTGATACTGGCTCTTTTGCAGCTTGCCGCCCAAATTGATGTTCTGGATGGGCTGGAAGAATATCTCGATGCCGGGCACCACATTGGCGTTTTTGCGCAGCCGCGCCAGCACGGCCGAAAGCTTGCCGCGCTCGCTCTGCGGCTTGAGCGCCACCAGCATGCGGCCGCTGTTGCCGAGCGTGTTGGGGCCGCCGGCGCCGACCGTTGAATTGACATAGTCTACGGCCGGATCCTTGCGTACCAGATCGGCCACCTTGCGCTGAAGCGCGCCCATCGCCGGGAACGCAATGTCCGTATTGCCTTCGGTAATGCCGATAACGTAGCCGGTGTCTTCGGTGGGGAAAAAACCCTTCGGCACGACGATGTAAAGCCAGATCGTCCCGGCGATGGTCGCGAACGTCACCATCAGCATGATCGACTTGTGGGTCAGCACGCGGTCGAGCGTCCACTGGTATCCGCTGGCCATGCGCTCGAATAATGCCTCGAACGAGCGGAGCACAATATTTTGCTTCTCCTCGCCGTGCTCGCCCTTGAGCACGCGAGCGCACAGCATCGGCGTCAACGTCAGCGAGACGAAGCCGGAGGTGATGATCGCGACCGCAATGGTGACTGCAAATTCACGGAACACGCGGCCGACCATGCCGCCCATCAACAGCACCGGGATGAAAACCGCGATCAGCGAGAAGGTGATCGACACGATGGTGAAGCCGATTTCGCGCGAGCCTTTCAGCGCCGCCTCGAACGGGCGCATGCCGCCTTCGATGTGGCGGACGATGTTTTCCAGCATGACGATCGCGTCGTCGACCACGAAGCCGACGGACAGTGTCAGCGCCAGGAGCGTCATGTTGTTGATCGAAAAGCCGAAGGCATACATCGCCGCGCAGGTGCCGATCAGCGACACCGGCACGGCCAGCGCCGGGATGATGGTCGCCGAAACTTTGCGCAGGAACAGGAAGATCACCATGATCACCAGCGAGATCGCGATGGTCAGCGTCTCCTGCACGTCGGTGACTGCGGCGCGGATCGAGATCGAGCGGTCGAACAGGGGCTGCATCTGGATCGCGGGCGGAATTTGCGCGCGCATCGCCGGCAGCGCGTTGCGCACCTCGTCCACCACTTCGACGGTGTTGGCGTCGGGCTGGCGCTGGATCGCCAGCACGATCGCGCGTGCATCGTTGAACCAGGTGGCAATCTTGTCGTTTTCGACGCTGTCGACCACGTTGGCGATCTGGTTGAGCTTGACCGGCGCGCCGTTGCGATAGGCCACGACCACGTCGCGGTAGTCGGAGGCGCGGCGCATTGCGCCGGTGGCGAGCAGCGTCACCGCCTGCTTCTGGCCTTGCAAAGTACCGACCGGCGCGTTGGAATTGGTGCTGGCGACGACGTTGCGGATATCCTCAAGCGAAATGTTGCGCGCGGCCGCGGCCACCGGATCGACCTGAACGCGGACCGCGAATTTCTGCGCGCCGTAGACCAGTACCTGGGCGATGCCGGACATCTGCGAGATATTCGGCGCCAGCACGGTCTCGGCGTAATCGTCGACCGCCGACAGCGGCATGGTGTCCGAGCGCATGCTCACATAGATCACCGGGAAGTCGCCCGGATTGACCTTGCGGAAGCTTGGCGGCGTCGTCATCTCGACCGGCAGATTCTTCGCCGCCACGGCGAGCGCAGTCTGCACGTCGAGCGCGGCGCCGTCGATATTGCGGCCGAGGTCGAACTGGATGGTGATCTGCGTCAGGCCGAGCGCCGACGACGAATTCATCGACGATATGCCGGCGATGGTCGACAACTGGCGCTCGATTGGGGAGGCGACCGATGCGGCCATTGTCTCGGGCGAGGCGCCTGGCAGCGTGGCGGTGATCTGGATGGTCGGAAAATCCACCGCCGGCAACGCCGCCACCGGCAGCAGCCGATAGGCGAAGGCGCCGAACACGATCAACGACGCGGTCATCAGCGTCGTCAGCACCGGGCGGCGGATACAGGTTTCCGATATGTTCATCGATCAGCTGCCGGCAATTTTCGCATTACGCGGATTGACCTGCGAGCCGTTCGACAGCAGCAATTGACCTTCGGTGACGACGGTTTCTCCGCCCGCCAGCCCGCTGCTGATGATCGACATACCGCCGACCGTGCGTTCGACCTTTACCGGCTGCACTCTGGCCTTGTTGTCGGCAATGACAAAAACGAAGTTGCCGGTCTGGCTGACCTGCACCGCCGGCGACGGGACCACCACGGCTTCCTCCGTGCGCAGCGTTAGTTCGGTGGTCACCAGCGTTCCGGGCCACAGCACCTCGCCTTCATTCGGCATGGTGGCGCGGATGGTGGCCATGCCGGTTGCGGGATCGACGGTATTTTCGATCATCGTAACCTGGCCGCCGGCGTGCTTCTGCTCGCCGGGGACGATCGCCTCGATGGTCGCGCTTTTCGCCGTCAGCGCCTGGCGGATTTCCGGGAGGATCTTTTGCGGCACCGTGAAGCTGACATACACCGGCGCCATCTGGTTGATGGTCGCCATGGGCGAGGTGTCGGCTTGGCGGACGAAATTGCCGACCTTCACCGCCGCCGCGCTGATGCGCCCGTCGATTGGCGCGGTAATGGTGCAATAGCTCAACTGGACCTTCAGATTGTCCAGCAGGCCCTGATCCGACTTGATGGCCGCCTTGTAGACGTCCGCCTGCGTCTTGGCGTTGTCGAGATTGACCACCGGGGTGGCGCTCTTGGCAACCAGGTCGGTGTAGCGCCGCACATCGCGTTCGGCGCCTTCGAGCTGGGCCTTATCGCGGGCGATCGAACCCTCGGTCTGCGCGATCTGCGCTTCGATGGCACGGCCGTCGAGCGTGAACAGCAGGTCGCCCTTCTTCACTTCGGCGCCGTCGGCAAAATGGACGGCCGTAATCGCGGTATCGACCCGCGCCTTGATGGCGACGCTGGCAATGGGGGTGACGCTGCCGAGAGACTCGACACGCACCGGCATCATTTTGCGCACGGCCGTCGCGACTTCCACCGGAACCACCCGGGCCGGCGCCTGCGAACGCGCCGCGCCATCGCTGGTCCACAGGCCGCGGACGAGCAAGGCAATGCCAATCAGGGCGAGCGCCGCCACCCCAAATAGCCACTTTCGCTTCGTCATCGGCGATTGTCGGCCCGGGCTGTCGGGGTTTGTGCCCGGGCGCTCCCTAATTCCGCGGAAAATCTCTGTTCCCATTAGCCGAGGGGCCGCGTTGGCGACCTTCTAGCATATAAACGCCGCAACGTGCATATCCCTGCGGCTCTCTGGTAGACACGCCAACCCTTGGGTCTAGTCCTGGTCAGCCCGCCGGAGCTCGTGCGATGCGCATCGCCACCTGGAACGTGAATTCCATCCGCCAGCGGCTGGACAACATGCTGGCCTGGCTCAAGGAGCGCGATCCGGACATCGTTTGCCTGCAGGAGATCAAATGCGTGGATGAGGCTTTCCCGCGAGAGGCGTTTGGCAGCCTCGGCTACAACGTTGCCGTGCATGGCCAAAAAGCCTTCAACGGCGTGGCTTTGCTCTCCAAACTGCCGTTCGATGAGGTGAAATCCGGGCTCGACGGTGGCGACGGCGACGTGCAGGCCCGTTTTCTGGAAGCGATTGTCAGCGTGAAAAACGGCGTGGTGCGGGTGGTGAGCCTCTATTTGCCCAATGGCAATCCGGCCCCTGGCGATAAATATACTTATAAACTCAAATGGATGGACAGGCTTATTGCATTTTCACGTGAACGGCTGGCGTTGGAAGAGCCGCTTATATTGGCAGGCGACTACAACGTCATCCCGACCCCGGCCGATGCCAAGCGTCCGGACGCCTGGGTAAAGGACGCGCTCTTTCTGCCCGAAACGCGGGAGAGATTCCGCGCCCTCACCAATCTCGGCCTCACCGACGCGGTCCGCGCCGTTAGCGACGGGCGCGACCTTTATACCTTCTGGGACTATCAGGCCGGCGCCTGGGCGAAAGACGACGGCATCCGCATCGATCACCTGCTGGTGTCGCCGCAAGCCGCCGACCGTCTGCTCGATGCGGGCATCGACCGCCACGTGCGCTCCTGGGACAAGCCGTCCGACCACGTGCCGGTCTATGTCGACCTCGATATCGAGGCGCGCTGAGGCGCGCTCAGCGCCCCCAAACCTCGTCTGCGACTTCGACGACGCGCCGCAGCTTGGCCCACTGCTCGTCTTCGGCAAGGACGTTGCCCTCCTCGGTCGAGGCAAAACCGCATTGCGGCGAAAGACAAAGCTGATCGACCGAAGCGTATTTCGCCGCCTCCGCGATACGGCGCTTGAGCGTGTCTTTGTCTTCCAGCGTCCCGGTCTTTGACGTGACGAGGCCGAGCACGACCGTCTTGCCTTTTGGCAAATATCGCAGCGGCTCGAAACCGCCGGCGCGCTCGCTGTCCCATTCGAGGAAATAGCCGTCGACATCGACGCCATTGAATAAAAGATCGGCGATGGGCTCGTAGCCGCCGGAAGCAATGAAGGTGGAGCGGAAATTGCCGCGGCACACATGCGTGGTGACGACCAGATCCTTCGGGCGGTCGTCCAGCATGGCGTTGATCATGCCGGCATAGATTGCGCCCTGCTTGTCGGGATCGTCGCCGCGCTCGGCGAGCATTCGTCGCTGCGCCGGATCGCACAGATAGGCAAAACTGCAATCGTCGATCTGAAGGTAACGGCAGCCGGCCGCATAGAAACCTTGCAGCGCGCGCTTATAGGCCTGCCCGAGATCGCGATAAAACTCTTCCATTGTCGGATAGGCCGCGCGGTCGATCATGTTGCGTCCGCCGCGATAGTGCAGCATTGACGGACTGGGGATCGTCATTTTTGGCGTGCGCTTGCTATTGGCCTTGAGAAACTCGAAATGCGCGATCTGCGGATGCTGCCGCGATCCGAGCTTGCCCTTGACGAACGGCGCCTCCGCTTTCGACTGCACGCCGGCGAACTTGATGCCGTGCGCAACTTCGACCATTTCCGCGCCATCGAGCCCGCGCAGAAAATCGAAATGCCAATAGGCGCGGCGGAATTCGCCGTCGGTTATCCCGGAGAGGCCGATTTCCTCCTGCCGGGCGATGATCTTCTTGATCTCGGCGTCCTCGACCCCCTTGAGGTCCGCGGCCGAAATCTGGCCGGCGGCATACCGGCTGCGCGCCTGTTTGAGCGGCGGCGTGCGCAACAACGAGCCGACATGGTCGGCGCGAAAAGGCGGAAGATCACGGTGCATTCGACGGTTTCCGTTGCACGGCCGGTCCGGGCGCAACTGCGAGGAAACGCGCGCTTCGGCGCAGGGCGGCCGTCGCGACGCTATTCCCGCCGTGTCTCCAGCCATCGCCGCAGATAGACCAGCGCCAGCGCGCGCTCGTCTTCGGTCGCCTGACTGAATGCGCTGTCGTAGAGCCGGCTGATCCAGGCCTGGTCGGCACCGGCGCCGACCCTGGCGTTGTCCTTGGCAAGGGTCAGCCACATCAGCCCGCGCGCCGCCTGGCGCGGTACGTGGTCGCCGGCGAACAGCATGGCGCCAAGCATCGCCTGCGCCTGGCACTGGCCTTTTTGTGCCGACAGGCCGAACCAGCGCGCCGCCTGGCGCGGATCGTGCGGGGCACCGACGCCGTCGAGATAGAGGCGCGCCAGATAATATTGCGCTTCGGAGTCGTGGAAATACGATGCGGCATAGGCAAACATTTCGCGCGCGCGGTCGGGATCGCGCTTGATCGGCGTCTTCGGAATGCCGTCGAGATAATAGTGGCCGAGCGCGACGAAGGCGTTGGCGACGAAGCGCGACTGCGGAATATCCGGGTTGTCCTCGGCGTGGCTATCGGCGATGCCGCGGAAATACTGGAACGCCTTGAGATCGTCCTGCGTTACGCCGTCGCCTTCCGCATACATGCGGCCGAGTTTCCACTGTGCCAGCGCATGGCCTTTTTCGGCGGCGTATTCGAGCGAGTGGACAGCCTTGGCGCGCTCGCCGGCCTTGAGCCAATGCGCGCCGGCACGGAACGCCTCCATGGCGGACAGCGGCGGCGCGGCGGCCATCGCGCCTTCGGTCTTGGTGCCGTCAAAGGCCACCGCGGGCGTTATGGCGGGCGCGGCAACGAAGCCGGCGCCGATCACCGCAAACCGCAACAGTAGCTCAGCTATCCGCATAGCACGCCTTCTCGCCCGCCCCACCGGGATGGGTCACCGCGCCATTGAGCGCCGATCCCACCTGCTGGGTGTATTTCCACAAATAGCCCGAGCCGTACTCGCCCTCGCGCGGCTTCCACGCCGCCTTGCGCCTGGCGAGTTCGTCGTCCGGCAGCCTGACGTTGAGGGTGCCTTTCTCGGCATCGAGCTCGATGATGTCGCCGTCGCGCAGCAGGCCGATAGGTCCGCCGACCGCCGCTTCCGGTCCGACATGGCCGACGCAGAAACCGCGCGTCGCGCCGGAGAAGCGCCCGTCGGTGATCAGCGCGACCTTCGCGCCCATGCCCTGGCCGTAAAGCGCGGCCGTGGTGGACAGCATTTCGCGCATGCCCGGACCGCCCTTCGGCCCTTCGTAGCGGATAACCAGAACGTCGCCTTCTTTGTATTTTTTGTTTTTCACGACCTCGAAACAGGCTTCTTCGGTGTCGAAGCAGCGCGCCGGACCGGCGAATTTCAGGCCCGCCATCCCGGCGACCTTCACGATCGCACCTTCCGGCGCGAGATTGCCTTTCAGGCCCACCACGCCGCCAGTCGCCAGCAGCGGCTTGTCGGCCGGCCGCACGACGTCCTGGTCCGGGTTCCATTTCACGGACTTCATGTTCTCGGCGATGGTACGGCCGGTGACGGTCAGGCAATCGCCGTGCAGGTAGCCGTGATCGAGCAGCGTCTTCATCAATAGTGGCACGCCGCCAGCCTCGAACATATCCTTGGCGACATAACGACCGCTTGGCTTCAAATCCGCGATATACGGTGTCTTTTTGAAGATTTCGGCGACATCGAACAGCGTGAACTCGATGCCGCATTCATGCGCGATCGCCGGCAGATGCAACGCGGCATTGGTGGAGCCGCCGGTAGCCGCTACCACGGCTGCGGCGTTCTCCAGCGCTTTGCGGGTGACGATGTCGCGCGGACGGATGTTCTTGACGATCAGATCCATGATCATCTCGCCCGACAGCATGCAGAGCTTGTCGCGGATTTCGTAAGGCGCCGGCGCCCCGGCCGAATAGGGCAGCGCAAGGCCGATCGCTTCCGATACGGTCGCCATGGTGTTGGCGGTGAATTGCGCGCCGCAGGCGCCGGCCGAGGGGCAGGCGTTTTCTTCCAGCGTCAGCAGGTCGGCGTCGGACATCTCGCCGACCGAATGCTTGCCGACCGCTTCATAGACGTCCTGCACGGTGACGTCCTTGCCCTTGAACTTTCCGGGCAGGATCGAGCCGCCGTAAATGTAGATCGCCGGCACGTTGAGGCGGCACATCGCCATCATCATGCCGGGCTGCGACTTGTCGCAGCCGGCAACGCCGATCAGCGCGTCATAGGCATGGCCGCGCACGGTGAGTTCCACGCTGTCCGCAATCACCTCGCGCGACGGCAGCGAGGCCTTCATGCCGGCATGGCCCATGGCGATGCCGTCGGTGACGGTGATGGTGCAGAATTCGCGCGGGGTGGCGCCGACCGCGGCGACCCCTTTCTTGACCGCCTGCGCCTGGCGCATCAACGAAATGTTACAGGGCGCGGCTTCGTTCCAGCAGGTCGCCACGCCGACGAAAGGCGCGTGAATCTGCTCAGCGGAAAGGCCCATCGCGTAATAAAAAGCGCGATGCGGCGCGCGATCCGGGCCTTCGGTAGCGTGCCTACTCGGCAACTTGGCTTTCAGATTGGTCTTGGCGTCCATTTCCGTCTTCTGGGCCCCCGCCCCGTATGCCGTCGCCGGTTGGCCCGGCCAGTTAGTCCGAGGGCTCCTGCCCCGGCGGCAAAACCTTAAAGCCACACAATGGTTTGCGCCTTGTCCGGCTTCCCTCATGTCATGGAAGGGTATGGCCAAATCGCGGCACTGCGTGGATCATGGCTAGGTAATCCTTAAATGTTCTAAACGTGTTGCAGTCAGGCAACAGGCTGTGTCCCGAATGCCCTTTCCCCCCAAGCTAAGGCGGAGTTTCTTCGACAGGCCGGTGCTGACCGTCGCCCCAGAGCTAATCGGGGCGACCCTGTTATTTAAGGGGGTTGGCGGGCGGATCGTTGAGGTCGAGGCCTATCACCACACCGACCCGGCTGCGCATAGCTACCGGGGGCCGACCGAGCGCAATGCCGTCATGTTCGGGCCGCCCGGCTTTGCCTATGTCTACCGGTCCTACGGCATCCACTGGTGCCTCAATTTCGTCTGCGAGGCGGCGGGAAGTGCCAGTGCCGTGTTGATCCGGGCGCTGGAGCCAACGCAAGACCTCGCCGCCATGCGGCGCCGGCGCGGCCTGTCGAACGAACGGCTGCTTTGCTCCGGCCCGGGCAGGCTGTGCCAGGCGCTGGGCGTGACGCATCGGCATAACGGCCTGCCGCTCGACCGGGCGCCATTCGAGCTGCGGGCACGGCCGGAGGCGCCGGAAATCGCCGTGGGCGTGCGCATCGGCATCAGCAAGGCAGTGGAAAAACCGTGGCGCTTCGGACTGAAGGCCTCGCGGTTTTTGAGCAAGCCGTTTCCGCTCAGTAGCAGATGACGAACTCGCAGCCGGCGGCGGTGGCGAATTGCCGCCTGACGCGGCCGCTCGACATTTCAAACTCAAGCGCGATTGCCGCGTCGTGGCAGCAAAGATAAGCGTGGCGCCTGTCGGCGGCAAAGCCGAAGCCCATGGGCGCTTTCGGCGTGGCAAAGCCCGCGATCTGCCGCATGCTGCCGGCCTCGTAGACGGCGGCGAAATCGTCGACATGCGAAGCGACGCAGACATAGCGGCCGTCGGGCGACACCCGCACGCGGCGAAGCTGATTGGCCGTCCCCGGCGCGCCGGCAATGGCGACGGTCTGGCGCAGCTCGTGCGTGCGCGCATCGAATACGTGCACGACGCCCTTCCGGTGCGCGCAGACAAACAGCGTCTCCCCGTCGGGCGTGACGGCAATGCCTTCGGCGCCATGCGGGACGGCGAGAGTGCCGACGATGCGGCGCGAGTTCAGGTCGACCACTGCCACCGCCTCCTTGGTCTTGAACGAGGCGAACAATTTGCCGGCCGCATGACTGACCGCGATCCAGTGCGGCGAGCCGCCGAGCGCGACGCGCTCGACTTTATCCGCGCGAGGAACGATCGCCAGCACGGCGTCGCCGAGCTCGGCGGTCGACCACAGCGTGCCAAGCCCATCCATCATGACCGAGTGCGGCGCGAGATTGCCCCCGACATCGATGGTGCGCTCGAGCGACTTTTCCGCAAGATCGATTACCGCGATACGGTGGTCGGGGTTTTTGTTTTGTCCGAAGATGCCGCCGCCATAAACCGAGGCGTAAATTTTCTTGCCGTCCGGCGAGCGGATCATTTCGTGGGTCGAGCCCGGCATGTCGATCTCGCCGGTGCGCGCAAGGGTGGCGGCATCGAAGAACTGGATTTTATTCGCGCTCTTGGCGGTGAGGATCAGGTTCGGCCCGCCCGGGCGGTTGTTGGGGTCGATCATGTGGCGCCCTTCAGCCGGTCCAGCGCCTCCGCGATTTTCGCCTTGCGCGCCAGCGCTTCCTCGCGCTTTTCCTTCTCCTCCTCGACCACGTCTTCCGGCGCACGTTCCATGAACTTTGGATTGCCGAGCTTGGCGTCGACGCGGGCGATGTCGGCGTCGGCCTTCTGCATTTCCTTCGTGAGACGCCCGCGCTCGGCGGCAAGATCGATCACACCTTTGAGCGGCAGGGCCGCCACCTCGCCGCGCACCAGCAACTGCACCGAGCCCTGCGGCGCTGCCGCGGCCGCGGAAATATCCGACACCCGCGCGAGGCGTTTGATGAACTCCGCCCAGCGTTCGGCGCGCGCCTGCGTTTCGGCGCTGCCGCCGGCGAGCACCAGCGGAATCGCGGCGGTGAGGTTCATCTCGGCGCGCACCGAGCGGATGGCGGTGACCAGATCGATAACCCAGCCGATCTCGGCTTCGGCTTTGTCGTCGGCGAGACCGGAAAGCGACGGCCATTGTGACAGCGCGAGCATCGCCTGACGCCGCGCCGCGGCGGTCACCGCCCACAACTCCTCGGTGATGAACGGCATGAACGGGTGCAGCAGCTTGAGGATCTCATCGCGCGCCCAGGCCACCATGCCTTGCGTTTCGCGCCTGGCCGGACCGTCCGCGCCGAGCAGCACGGGCTTGGCCAGTTCCAGATACCAGTCGCAATAGATGTTCCAGACGAAACGATAAGCTGCGCCCGCCGCCTCGTTGAACTTGTAGGCTTCGATCGCCCCGGTGATCCCGCGCGCGGCCTTTTCGGTCTCGTGCGCGATCCAGCGGTTGAGCGTTTCTTTCGCCGCCTTCGGATCGAAGTCCGCCGCCCCGGCGCAGCCGTTCATCTCGGCAAAGCGCGCGGCGTTCCAGAGCTTCGTTGCAAAATTACGATAACCCTCGACGCGCTGGGTGGACAGTTTGATGTCGCGCCCCTGCGCCGCCATGGCGGCAAGCGTGAAACGCAGCGCGTCGGCACCGTAGTCGTCGATGATGCCGAGCGGGTCGATAACGTTGCCCTTCGACTTCGACATCTTGGCGCCGGAGGCGTCACGCACCAACGCGTGGATATAGACATCGTGAAACGGAATCTCCTTCATGAAGTGGAGGCCCATCATCATCATGCGGGCGACCCAGAAGAATATGATGTCGAAGCTGGTCACCAGCGCGGTGGTCGGATAATAGCGCTTGAGCTCTTTCGTTTCGTCCGGCCAGCCGAGCGTCGAGAACGGCCACAGCGCCGATGAGAACCAGGTGTCGAGGACGTCCTCGTCGCGCGTGAGCGCAGTTGGCTTGCCGTAATGCGCTTTCGCCTCGCTCATTGCCTCGGCCTCGGACTGCGCCACGAATAATTTTTCGTCCGGGCCGTACCACGCGGGGATTTGGTGTCCCCACCAGAGCTGGCGCGAGATGCACCACGGCTGGATGTTTTCCATCCAGTTGAAGTAGGTGCTTTCCCAATTCTTTGGGACGAATTGAGTTTTCCCTTCGCGCACGGCAGCAATTGCGGGCTTCGCCAATTCATTGGCGTTGACGTACCACTGGTCGGTCAAAAACGGCTCGATCACCACATTGGAGCGGTCGCCGTGCGGAACGGCGTGCTGGTTTGGCTCGACCTTGGCGAGCTGGCCTTTTTCTTCCAGCCGCGCGACGATCGCCTTGCGCGCCGCCTCGCGCGATTGGCCTTCGAGGGATTTTGTCCAGGCAAAGTCATTGCCGCTGGGCCTTTCGAAAGCAGGATCGGCAAAGGTGATCTTCGCCTCGATGGTGAGCATATTGATCTGCGGCAGATTGTGCCGCTTGCCGACTTCGAAATCGTTGAAGTCGTGCGCCGGCGTGATCTTCACCGCGCCGGAGCCCTTCTCGGGGTCGGAATATTCGTCGGCGATGATCGGAATTTTTCTCCCCACCAGCGGCAGGATCACGTTCTTGCCGACCAGATTCTTGTAGCGTTCATCGTCCGGATGCACCGCGACCGCGGTGTCGCCCAGCATGGTCTCCGGCCGCGTCGTCGCCACGACAATGAAAGTCGTGGGATCGTCCGGATCGAACGTCTTGCCCTCGATCGGATAGCGCACGTGCCAGAGGTGACCCTTGGTCTCGACCTGGATCACTTCCAGATCGGAAACCGCGGTGAGCAGCTTGGGGTCCCAATTGACCAGCCGCTTGTCCTTGTAGATCAGCCCCTCGCGATAAAGCTCCACGAACACCTTGACGACCGCCCGCGAGAGCCCCTCGTCCATGGTGAAGCGCTCGCGCGACCAGTCGCAGGATGCGCCGAGCCGTTTGAGTTGATTGACGATGGTGCCGCCGCTTTCGGCCTTCCACTCCCACACGCGCTTGACGAAGGCCTCGCGGCCCATCTCCCGCCTGCCCGGCTGCTGACGCTCCATCAGCTGCCGCTCGACCACCATCTGCGTCGCAATGCCGGCATGGTCGGTGCCGGGCTGCCAGAGCACGTCCTTGCCGCGCATGCGCTCGAAGCGCGCGAGAACGTCCTGCAGCGTGTTGTTGAGCGCATGGCCAATATGCAATGAGCCGGTGACGTTGGGCGGCGGAATGACGATACAATAGGGCTTGGCCTGGGCGCGTTCGGGCCGGCCGGCCCTGAAGGCGCCAGCCTCTTCCCAGGTCCGGTAAATGCGGCCCTCGACCTCGCCGGGCTGATACGTCTTATCGATCATTGTCGTTTGGTCTTGACCATGTGGCGGGGTAGAAAGCCCGCCACGCCACCGAGTGTCAACTTTGCCGGAATCCCCAGGTTCACCGCGCGGCAGCGCCACCAGCGCCATCACGCTGCTGGCGCTCGCCTCGTTCGCCGCCCAGGCCATGGTGCGGTCGACCGATTCGCTGCTGCCGCAGATCGCCGCCGATCTCAACGTGACGGTCGGCGCGACCTCGGTGATCGTCACCTTCTACCTGCTGGCGCACGGCTCGGTGCAGCTTGTCATCGGTCCGATCGGCGATCGCTTCGGCAAATATCTCTGCGTCGCCATCGCCGCCGCCGTTTCGACGCTCATGGTCGTGGCCTGCGGGCTCGCGCCGTCGCTGCCGGTGCTGGTCGCGGCACGGCTTGCCTGCGGGCTCGCCACCGGCTGGATTATCCCGTTCGCGCTCGCCTTTGTCGGCGACGTCATCCCCTACGAGCGCCGCCAGCAGGTGATCGGCCGCTTCCTGTCGGGGCAAATCCTCGGGCAATTGTTCGGCCAGGCCGCCGGCGGGGTGCTCGGCGACTTTTTCGGCTGGCGCAATGTGTTCTTCATCCTGGCCGCGTTGCTCGGGCTCGCGGCGATGGGACTGTTCTACGAACTCTGGCACAACCCCGTCACCCATGCGACCGGCGCGCCGGCGCAGCGCTCGCGCGGCCTTGCGGCCGATTATTCCGCCGTCCTGCGCAACCCCTGGGCGCGCGCGGTGATCGCCATCGCCTTCATCGAAAGCGGCGCCATGTACGGCGCCTTCACCTATGTCGGCGCCGACCTGCATCTGCGCTTCGGCGTGAACTTTGCGCTGGTCGGCCTGTTCGTAGGCACGTTCGCGATTGGCGGCCTGATCTACAGCCTGTCGGTGCGCGTGCTGTTCGACCGCCTCGGCCCGATCGGCATTGCGACCGGCGGCGGCGCGCTGCTCGCGGCCGGCTATGCCGTGCTGGCAATTGAGCCGGTCTATTGGATCGCGCCGCTAGCCATCACCGCCACCGGCCTCGGCTTTTACATGTTGCACAATACGCTGCAAACCAACGCGACCCAGATGACGCCAGAGGCGCGTGGCACCGCGGTCGCCCTGTTTTCGTCGGCGCTTTATCTTGGGCAGACTGCGGGAGTCGCGGCGGGCGGCGTGCTGTTCGACCGCTTCATGGCGGTGCCGCAGTTTCTGATCGCGGCCGTTGTGCTGCTGGCGCTCGGCCTGTGGTTTGCCGGGCGGCTCAAGCGGCGACAGGCGCTGGCGAAGCCTTAGACGCGCGCTGTCAGCGGCCGCGCGAGACGCGTTCGATCTCGGCCCGCACGATGCGATCGACGAGCCCGGGCAGATTGTCGTCGAGCCAGGACTTCAGCATCGGGCGCAACATTTCCTTCACCAGATCTTCGAGCGTGCGCGCGTTTTGCCCGATGACGGTGCCGGCGAGCGAATTGAACGCGCTGTCCACCGCCGCCATGGTCGAACTCGAAATCAGTCCGCGGTCCGTGGCAGCGGCCGGGGTCGCGAGCCGGCGCGGCTCCTCGACTACGCGCGGCGCCGGTGCCGGTTCGGGCGGCGCGTCGTGCGGCCGCTCGGTGAACACGACGTCGGACGAGGCATCGATGGTGCGGAAGGTCGGCGCCGGCTCCGAATCGTCGGCTGGCGCCGGCGCCGCCATCGACTCGGTCAAATCGAGCACGTCGGAGCCTGCGGCCGGCGGCTCGAGATTGGCCAGCATGGCGTCGATGTCGTCCTGGCTGTTGGCCGCGGTCCGCGGCGGCGGCGCCGGCGGCAGCGAAGGCGCGCGCACCGGAGCGGCGGGCCTGCTGGCCACCGCTGCCGGCGGCGGCTTGGCGGCAACCGGTTCCGGCGGCTTGGCCGCCTTGTTGGCGTCGTCGTCGGCAATAATGCGCCGGATCGAGGCCAGGATTTCCTCCATCGAAGGCTCTTGCACCTTTGCCGTTTGGCTCATTCCTGAATTCCTGAACGCAGTTCCGCGACTTTGTGCGGCGACTAGCACGGCCGGCGGTGGCGGCGGCGCGCACCGCGCGAATCGTCGTGTGAGTCCCTTTTATACGCCAGTGGGGTGCTGCTGTGGCAGGTGGATTGTCGGCCCGCTGCAATGAGCTGTGGACACAGCCCGCAAGCGTTGAGGGCCTAGCGGCCGTCCGGAATGCGCACGCCGGCCCAGCTGTCGCGCACCTGCTGGTAATGCACTTGCGCGTCGTACACCGGCACATGCAGGCCGAGCACCGAAGGCGTCAGCCGGCCGACCGCCGACAGCAGGGTAAAGGACGCGACCACGCGGTCGTGCTGGGCGGTCACGACAGCCACCCGCGCATTCACCAGAACCTGTTGCGCGTTGAGGACGTCGAGCGTGGTGCGCTGGCCGACGCGCGCTTCTTCGCGCACGCCGTTGAGCGCGATCTCGGCCGCCTGCACCTGGGCCCGCGTGGCGTCGATGTTGGCCTTGGCCGCATCGAGCAGGCCCCAAGATTGCACCACGCCTTGACGCACCTGGTCGCGCGCGGTGTCGAGATCGAGGCGTTTCTGCGCGAGCGTTTCCTTGGCCTGGCGGATGGCGGAATATTCGGCGCCGCCCTGGTAGATCGGCACGCTCAAAGTGCCGAGCACGGAAGCGCTGTAGTTTTCGATGGTGTTGAGGCTGCCGACGACTTCGTAGTTTTTGGTAAAGTTGCCCTGCACCGACACCGTCGGGTAGAGCGCCCCTTCCGCCACCTTTACCGCGAGTTGTGCGGCATCGACATTGTATTGCGCCGTGGTCACCGCGGGGTGATTTGCAATGCCGGCGCCGACCGCGGCCGCCAAATTCGCCGGCGAGAACCGATCGACCGGCGTGCCCGGCGCGAGCTGTCCCGGATTGATTCCGATCACCTGCCGATAGGTCGCCGCCGACGACTTGTAATTTGCTTCCGCGGTCAGCACCTGGGAACGGCCGGCGGCCAGGCTCGATTCGGCCTGCGCCACGTCGGTGCGCGTCACCTCCCCGACATTGAAACGGTCGCGCGTCTGCCTCAACTGCTCTTGCAGCACTTCGACGTTGCGCTTCTGCAGATCGAGGATTGCGCTGTCGCGCAACAAATTCATGTAGGCGGTGACCGCATTAAGCAGCACGGTCTGCTCGATCTGCTGCAACGTCGCGCGCGCCGCCAGTACCTGGCTCTCCGCCTGCCGCGTCTTGTTGGCGGTCTGGAAACCGTTGAACAGGGTCTGCGAAGCGGTCACGCCGGTGCCAAACGGCGCGTTGTACCCGCTCTGCGTGAAATAGGTCGCCGACGAGCCGATCGGCACGGTGCTGCCGACCACTTTCGAGGTCGAGGACAGCGACTGTTCGCCGCCGGTTGCCGTCACGGTAATTTTCGGCCGATAGCCCGACAGCGCCTGTGGCACGTTTTCGTCGGTCGCGCGCGTCGCCGCACGCTGGGAATTCAGCGAAGGGTTATTTTGGTAGGCGAGGATGAGGGAGGAATTGAGGGTGTCGGCGCGCGCCAATGGCGCGGTCAACGGCAGGGCCGCGCATGCGGCCAAGCCGGCCGCAAGTCCACCCACCCACCTGCTAAGCCCCTGACACGACATCAAAACCCAACCAATACGCGACCGGCACACGACGCCGCTCACGCTAAAGCGATTAACCTGCAAGCATATTCGCCCCGTCGGGGGGTTAAAACCCCCCATCCCGCGCTACCCACCGGAAAGACGCCGGACTGAGGATTTTAGGCAACGATCGTAGCCGGCAACAGGGCTAAAAAGCAAAGACCGGCGTTTTTGCAAAGCCCGGCAGCAACTCCGCCGCAGCATCGAATACCGGCAGGCCCGCCAATTCAGCGCCGCTACGGCGATACAGCATGGCTTTGCTGCCCGGGCCGGAGCCCAGGATACAGACAAGCCGCCCGCCGTCCTTGAGCTGGCTGCCAAGCGTCTGCGGCACCACTTCCGTCGCCCCCTCGAGCACCACGACGTCATAGGGCGCGCCTTTCGGCCAGCCGCCCGCAAGCGCGCCATTGACGACACTGACATTGGCCAGGGACGCGAGCGCCGTGCCCGCCGCTTTGGCGAGGCTTGCATCCTCTTCGAGCGCGATCACCTGTGCACCAATGTGAGCGAGCACCGCAGCGCCATAGCCGGTGGCGCAGCCGGCATCGAGCACCCGGTCGGTTTCCCCGATTTCAGCGGCTTGCAGCAGCTTCGCCAGCACCATCGGCCTGAGCAGGCGGCGGGAAGCGCCGACCGATACGTCAAGATCGAGATAGGCGAGCGCGGTCACGGCCGGCGGCATGAACTGCTCGCGGGGAACCTCCAACATGGCGGAGATGACCCTGGTATCCGTGACGTCAATGGTACGGATCTGACCGTCCACCATATGACGGCGCGCGGCAGTAAAATCGGTCATCGTTAACCCCGCAAAAAGCAGCAGATTGCGCGGCTTTTGTGCGGCAACGATCGGCGAAAGGCAAGCCGGGCGGCGTTGTCGATAGGCGGCGGCTCCTATATAGGCTTAAACCTTGGGGAAGCGCGCGGCTTGCGTAGTCGCCGGGCGGCTTCGAACGGCCACGTGGCGGAGTGGTTACGCAGCGGACTGCAAATCCGTGCACGCCGGTTCGATTCCGGCCGTGGCCTCCACTAAACAGGCAAAGAAAAAGCAAAGCCTGAATCGGCGTGGCCGTTCGTTTCGGCCGCGGAACCGGCCGACGAAAAAACCGCGCGATGCGGAGCGCGCAAACTCAGTGAGCGCGGAACGCGTAATTCAGGCCAACTTTGACGAGACTTCCGCTGACCTTCGCATTCACGTCGTACGACGCCGTGCCGGTGATGCCCGTGAGCGCCGTATTCGGGCTGACCACGACCGAATAGGACCGGCTCGCCGAATAATAAAGGTATTCGCCGAAAATCGACCAGTCGGGCGAGATTTTGTATTCGGCGCCGGCGCCGACCACGTATCCGAGCGTCACTCCGGACGTGGAGCCGGAACCGGAAGCGGCGATCTGGGGCGGCGGCAAAAACGGATTGGTCCAGGTCGTCACCGACGATGAGCTGGATCGGAGGTCGACGAGCGCCAGGCCGCCGGTGGCGTATATCCAAAGCCTGTCGATGGTCGGACCGCCGCGCAGGCGAAGGGTGACGAGCCAATCGTTTTTGATCGAGTCGGAATAGGTTCTCGTCTCGGTCGTGTTCGTGCCGACGGGCACCGGCGGCGATGTGAACGACGTATCGCTTGAGCGATCGAAGACGGTGAAATCGAGCACCCCGCCGACGACGAACCGCGGATCGATTTCGTAGTTGTATCCAAACTGCAAGCCGCCAGCGAGCGAGCCTTTGTTGTTTGCGCTGGTGGTGGGCGCAAAGAAATACTGCTGCGAGGTGGACGTATTGCAGACCGCCGATCCTCCGGCGCAGAAAAGATCCTTGCCGGAGACGTCATTGCTCGTGTTGCCGGTCACAAAGCCGATCCCAACGCCGAGGAACGGTCCGCCCCAAAGCGGTGCTGGCGGCGGCGGAGGCGCGGCCTTCACCGGCAGGTCGGCGGCGAGCGCGGAGCCCGCAGTGAGGATCACCGCCGCTCCTGCCAGGATTATCTTTTTCATATTCCACCTCCATTTCGAACGCGGCTGACGGGCAATTTACTGCTCCTTGGTGACACGTTCGCTCTTGAGATAAGCCTTGCTAAAACCACGCATCGAGACGTTGAGCGCGAAGCGTTGACCTTTCAGATCGGCGATTTCGGTTCCCAGCGCCGTTGCATCCTTCAAGGTGTCCAGCGCCGCGGCGGGCATCTCGGCCGAATAGACGCAGCCCGCCGGCACGCAGGTCACGAGCGGCATATCCAGCAACAAGGCGCCGCCGGCACGCAAGCCGAGGATGGGCGCCAGCCTGAAGCCGAGCGGTATCATCACCACCATCTGCCACATCACTTTCGGCTGCATATATTTCGTGAGCTCCACCCAGATCACGAGCGAATTGTTCTTCGGGTTAAGCTGCCGTTGCGCGAGCCGACAAGCGCGGCTGGGCTTTGGAAAGCATTGCAACTGCCAGTCGTCGATCTCCTCGGTGAATTCCGGCTTGAGGGCCGTTGCCCCGGCGACCGCCTGCGAGGGAGAGGCGGGTCGCTTGTCAGCCTGCGCTTTCGTGGCCGGCGCGGGGGTCCGCGGGCCGGGCCGAACGTAGGGCTGGTCGATCATCGGCTTGGGCGACAGCACTTCCTGCCCCGAAGACGCAATAATTCCGACAGCCAGCATAAGCACCGCCAATACGCCAGCCGTCCGCAACAGGACCGGCCCGGTCATTGGGCGCCCCCCGCCTGACCGAGACGCGACCATTCAGGCTGCAACGCGGGCACCGAACCGGCCATCCAATGAATGGTCGTGCCGCCGTTGCCGGTATTTGCCTGGTGCCGCCGTTTCTTGTCCGTCTTTTCGGCGACCCTGGTGGACTTTGCCGGTTTCGCCGCCGGCAATTCGGCGCGGGCCTCGACGACGCGGTGCTTGACGGCCGCGGGCTTGACGGCGACACGCTTCACCTCCCGCTCCGCCGTGACTTTGGACCTCGCCGTAAGCTGTTTGCGTGCGGCCGGCGGAGTTTCGTCATATGCGGCAGCGGCAACCTTCCTTGGCGGTGCTTCGACCGCCTTTTCGTGCGGAACCGCGGCAACCTTGGCGGGCGCGGGAGGCGCGGCTTTTTCTTCGGGCGCGGCTGGTTCAGGCGCGGCAACCGCGACTTTTTCGATTGGGGCCGCTGCGGCCTCTTGTTTGGCCGGGACTGCGGCGGGTTCTCGTTTGGCCGGGGATACTGCGGCTGCTTGCGGCGCCGCGACGGCCGGCTTGTCAGTCGCGGACGCCGACTGGCCATTCACCAACGTAGCCGCACTCGCACCGGACAACATCGCCCCCGCCGTGACTTCCGGCGGCTCCTCGTCGAAAGTCCCCTTCGGCAACAGGGAGTCGCACTTGGTGCCGGCGTGTGTGAGCCTGCGCATGATGTCATAAGCGGAAAGCTCGACGACCCAACGCAGGGCCACCTGGGTCGGCTCGTTTTGTTTCTCACCAAGATTGGCATCGAACAATTCCAGCGCCTGCGTGGCAGCCGCCGTCGCTGCGTTGCCCAGCGACACAATCTGCAATGCCGTATTTTGGTTCACGAAGCGGAAAAAATTCGCGTTGGTTTCGAAGCCGACCAGTTGTTTCTTGAACGATTTGGCATAGACGATCTCTGTCGTCTGGGTATTCGTGACCATCACGTCGATGGCGATACTGATGCGATAGGTCCGCTTGCCGACCGCCGCACTATAGGCGCCGCCTTCGGCAACGCCCGAGGAGATGTTCCAGTTAAGTTCGGTAATTGCACCAGAAACGTAGTCGGTTGAACCAAGGATGACGCCGGTGTGGATCGGACGGAAATCTACCGGCTGACCGTCGACCACTTCCTTGCGGCCGTCGCCGAGTTTCTTCTCCATCGCCTGTTTCATTTCCCATTCGGCGACGTTCACTGACGAGCGGTTGACAAGGTGGGCTCCGGCCGATGCCAGCGCTACGACCATCATCATGTCGGGACGCTGCGTGAGCGCGCGCGAATATTGCGTGCCGCCTTCCATGACGCCGGTGCCGTCGACGAAGTCGTTGACGCCGATCCGCAGGTTTCTGAAGGTTTTGCGAGAATAGGCACGTATGCACGCAAGTGCTGGCGCCATCGGCGTGGTGTTGAGGTGCGGCGCCGGACCGACAACCGGCGCGACGTCCTTAGTGTTCGGCGTAAACGCCGAACAGCCGGCGAGACCGGCGGCAGCTAGTATCCCTAAGCACGCCCACACACGAAACATGCTCAAACGCCTAGTTCAAGAAGGGCGAGGAACTCTTTGCTGACGAGTCCTTGTTGGTACTCGTCTGCGAGGTGCCGGTTGAGCTTTGCTGTGCGTTGACCGTGGCTCCGGTCACATTGAGGTAATTGCCGCTACCGGAGATCGTGACGTTGTAGGTGTTGCTTTCAGTCACCTGCACGGCGTTGTTGAGCTGGCTGCTCAACTGGTTGGTACCGTTGCTGCCGCTTCCGCCGCTGCTGAGCGATGAAGAAGAAGTCGCCGCCGCGGCGGCCGCCAGGCCGAGCTGATTGCGATACAGTTCGTTGGTTATGCCCTGGTTCGAGTACCTGAACTGCAGCGGCGCCTGTTCGCCCCACCCTTGCGCCTGCGCTGAACCTTCAGATGCTAAAAACCCCACGAACACCAGCGCCAGGAATGCGCCGACCCTGAACATTGACATGACATCACCCACTTCGCTACCGCACGCAAATTCAAGCAACTCAGAACGCAGCGGGCGGGTCGCCCCGCCCGCCGCCAATCACAACGTACTTGTATTGACAGTCGGGCTTTTCACTTCATTTGCCCCGCCTCGAGCCTCGCCGTCTACTTCACGACGTTGATGGCGCTGAAGCTGGACTGCGTACCGTTGATCGTAGCGTTGCCGTTCGTCAGCGTGACCAGCTGGTTCACGCCTTTGATGGAGACGTTGGTGGTGGTCTGCGTTATCGAACCGCCATTGACGCTGCCGAGCGACGCGACGTTCACAGTGTTGTTGGTGAACTGCTGCGCACCCGAAATCGTCGCGAGACTCGATCCCGCGGCAACCTGGATGTTGTTGCTGCACAACGTGCAGCCTTCCGCCGGGCTCGTGACCGACTGGTTCAGGGTGAAGCCGGCGGCCGCGCCGGAACCAGCGGTATTGAGCGCCTGACTCATGCTCTGCGACACGTTGGTCAGACTTGCAGGACCGACGCTGGCATTGGCCACCGCCAGGTTGACGTAGCCGGTGTAGCTCACGCCCGAGGCCGATCCGCCAAGGGTGCTTTGATCCATGCCCACCACAGCCTGCGTCAGCGTGCCGGATACCGTGCCGCCGACCACCGCCGAGTTGAGGGTATTGGTGAACTGCTGGGTGACTGGATCCGTCGCGGCCGTGCGCACAGCGCCGATGATCGACGCCGAGCCGTTATTGACGCGAGCAGCCAGAGCGTTGACGACACCCGTCAGCGCCTGACCCGTCGTATTATTCGGATCTTGGTCATAGACCGTTGTCAGCGCGTAAGTGGTGGTGTCGACATATTGCAGGAAGCCCGCCGATTGCGAATTATACGGGGTCAGGCTGAGATAAGGATTGGTGCCCCCCGCATCCGACGCTGCGGAATAGTTGATCCCCGCGCCCGGGCTGCCATTCACGCCGGTGATGGTGTTGAGCGAGAAGAATGTATTTTGCGTCACACCGTTGATTACGGCGGTGCCGTCGCCGGGAACTGCCGGTTTACCGATATTATAGTCCGCCCCGGTCGCTCCCGTATAGGCGATCGCCATGTTGCCGATCGTCGCAAGTAAGCCAACCGTGGTACCCACTCCAGTCGGGACCAATCCGCCGGGTTGGAACCCGCTCAAATTCACGACCGTCTGGGTCGGCGTCGGCGGAGTGCCCGTCGTCACCGATTGGAAGTCGAACTGGTTGACGATGAGCCGCGAGTCCTGATTGAGCGTCAGGATGCTCGGATCGAGCGACGACGAAGTCGACGCGATCGAATTGGCGAGCGCGGTATTTGTATTGACAACCAAATTCTGGCTACCAAGCTTTTGCTCAAGCTGCAGTGTGGTCGAGATGCTGGTGAGCACGCCGCCGGTATTGATGGTCGTGTACGCCTGCTGGTAGCCAGGCACAGGGGCTCCGTTGGAGTCGACCCCGTTATTACCGATGACGGATGCAGCGCCGTTTTGCACGGTGGCCGACATTAAATTAGTCGCAGTCAGGAAAGCGTTCGACGATACTTGGGTGAGCGACCCGGTCGACACCGTTGGATCGGTCAATGAGCCGGTCACCGGATTGAAGAACGCGCTGTTCACCGCGTTCGCCGCGTTCTGGAAACCGCCGGCAATGACCGTCGACAGCGCAGGCAGCGCACCATTCTCAACCGTGATGCTGTTGTTCGCGGTCTGCGTTACCGTGAAGGCGTTTCCGTTTGTAGCATCGCCCGCTTGCTGCTGCAGCGTGTAAGGCGTGCCGACACCCAGCCAGGAAAGCGGCTGGCCGACTAAATTTCCCGAACCGATCTGGTTCACCTGGTTGATCGCGCTTTGCCCGATCAGTGCCTGCAGTGACGTCGCAGGAAGGTTAAGCAGTTCGACGTTTTGCAGTGTTTGAGTTGTCCCCGGATCGCCTGCCGGCTGGTTGATTATTGTCTGCGCATAACTCGGCGCCGCGAGCACGGCCGCCAACGCCATCGAACACAACGCAAGCAGTACCGTTTTGACGCGCATCACACACCCCTCCATTACCACTAAAAACCACTCGGCCTTTTCGGCGGCCTCCGCTCGTCCAATTTGGAACGAGCCCTAATGCTGCCCTATAAGTGCCTGATTTACCATCCCTTAACCACTTATTTTAAGCAGTCGTTGCACAAATAATACAGAGGCCCCGACCGGGCGAAGACGCCGAAAATTCATGACATATTCGTAATGGAGGAAAGTTCCTGCATGTATCAAATCAGGACACTTCACCAAATTATTGATTCAGGAACTTTATCCGCCCGAAATCGCCCTCAATGCGGCCAAAATGACCGCAAGCCACAAGTGGTATCCGGCGGCTCAGGCCGGGGAAATTCATAAACGGGCCCTATCGCGCCCTGTGGATAGTTACCGGGGCGTGCCGCGATGCGCGATAGTGCGCTTGAACGCGGCGTCGAAATTTTGCCACCCACTAGGTAGTGGCCGGAACCGGCACGGGCTGGATTTGCATGTCCGCCATCCCGTCAGACGCGCCACACTATCTGACGGTCCAATCCGCATCTGTCGGCACGTCGCGACGGGCTTTGGGCTTGCCGGCAAAATGCATCCGGGAACTGCCGCCGCGCAGCTCGCCTCGCCGCCCGAACGGGGTCGGCCTTCATGCTTTGCAAAGCAATGATGCTTTGTTATAGCGCCCTGACCGAAGCGCCGGCTTGTTCCCCGGTAGCTCAGTGGTAGAGCAACCGGCTGTTAACCGGTTGGTCGCTGGTTCGAATCCGGCCCGGGGAGCCACCATTTTCCGTCCAACCGTCTCGATGCCCGCCCTTCGCGAGGGGCCACAATGCCCTCGACCAGCCCGCTCAGCACCGACCTTTACGAACTCAACATGGTCCAGGCCTATTTGGACCGCGCCGAGGACGGCGAGGCGGTGTTCGAGTTCTTCGTGCGGCGGCTGCCGGCGCGGCGCGGCTTTCTGCTCGCCGCCGGCCTCGAGGACGCGCTCGAATATCTTGCGACGCTGCAATTCTCCGCCGCCGAGATCGACTGGCTCAAAAGCACCGGGCGTTTCCGCGCCAATCTTATCGACTATCTCGCGGCGTTCCGCTTCACCGGCGACGTGCACGCAATCCCCGAGGGGCGCGTCTGCTTTGCCAACGAGCCGTTGATCCGCATCACGGCGCCGCTGCCGCAGGCGCAGATCGTGGAGACGCGCCTCATCAACATCCTGCATTACCAGACGCTGATTGCCTCCAAGGCCGCGCGCATGGTGCTGGCCGCGCCCGGCAAGATCCTTTCCGATTTCGGGCTGCGCACCGCGCACGGCGCGGAAGCAGGACTATTCTCGGCGCGCGCGAGCTACATCGCGGGCTTTGCCGGGGCCGCCAACGTCGAAGCCGGGCAACGCTACGGCGTGCCGGTCGTCGGCACCATGGCGCATTCCTTCGTGCAGGTGCACGACGACGAGAGCGAAGCATTCGAGAATTTCGCCCGTGCGCGGCCGGAAGGCGTGATCCTGCTGATCGACACCTACGATACCGAGCAGGGCGCGCGCAAAGTCGTCGCCCTCGCGCCGAAGCTCAAGGCCGACGGCATTTCGATCCGCGGCGTGCGCATCGATTCAGGCGATCTCGCCGAGCACGCGCGCAAGGTGCGCGCCATTCTCGATAACGGGGGCTTGCACGACGTCATCATCCTCGCCAGCGGCGGGATCAACGAGGATGTGCTGCAATCCATGATGAAATCCGGGACGCCGATCGACGGTTTCGGCATCGGCGTCAATCTCGCGGCATCCGTCGACGTGCCGGCGCTCGATTGCGCCTACAAACTTCAGGAATATGCCGGCAACCCGAAACGAAAATTGTCGGAAGGCAAGGCGACCTGGCCGGGCCGCAAGCAGGTGTGGCGCGACTACGATGCCGAGGGCCGCATGCGCGGCGATATATTGTCGCTGGAAAGTGACCGGCAGCCGGGCGAGCCGCTGATCGTGCCGGTGATGCGGGCCGGCAAGCGAATTGGACCGGCACCCACGCTGGCGCAAATCCGCGAACACGCCGCGCAGGACCTCAAGCGCCTGCCCGACCCGTTAGCGCAACTGCAAAGCGGTTTAGAGTATCCCGTACAGGTGGCGGACGCCCTCGCCGCGCTGGCCCATCAGACCGACGCCAAGGCCAAATAACGCCGGTTCCCGCCATTCGGGGTCAGGCGCGCGACCCGGCCCGGTTCCAGCCGCGCGCGCCTTCGCCATAGACCTCATGGCCGGTATCGGTCACGACGACGGTATCTTCAAGCTTGATGAAGCCCCGCGCCGGATGCAGCAGCGTGGTCTCGACCGAGATCACCTCGCCGGCCTCGAGCGGAATGTCGGCGTCGCTCGCCGGATAGCGTACCGGCCCGCGATCAGTGAGCCGCGGCGCTTCGTGGCTGACGAGGCCCATGCCGTGGGCAAGGAACTCCATGTGATTGTGGTGTTTCGATTTCGCCACCAGAGGCTCGGCGGCGGCATAGATTTCCCGCCCCATCGCGCCGGCAACGATCGGCTTCATCGCCGCCCGCTGGATGGTTTCGATCTCGGCCAGCAGTTCCTTCAACTCGGCGTCGGGTTCGCCCTGAATCGCCATGCGGCAGATATCGCCGATATAGCCGTGATAATTGCCGCCGGAATCGATCGACATGATGTCGCCCTTCTCCCATTTCTGGTCGGAGGGGCCGCGATTGAGACTGGTGCCGCACGTGATCAGGCAATACTCGAAGGTGAGCCCGCGATTGGTTTCCTCGCGGCGCAACGCCTCGACCACTTCGGCCTTGGTCGCGCCGGGGCCGTGACCGGCGATCACCGCCTGCATCGACGCAAGCACGGCCTCCGAAGCGATCTTCAGCTTCGCCAGTTCGTCGGCGGATTTTTTCACACGCTGGCGTTCAAGCACGTAGAGCGCGTCGACCCAATCGGCGCCCGCAAACGCGCCGCGTAGGGTGAGCGAGGCGTCGTAAGGCAGGAATCCGAATTCAGCGGCGATGCGCTTGGTCTTGAGCCCCGCCTTGCGGATGTAATCGCAGGCCATCTGCATGGCGTCGACGGAGCCGTTCGAACTCGTTTGCGTCACGGACGTCCACAACGGATTGTTCTGCGTTTGAAATTTTTCCAGCCGGTGGCCGAAATAGGCGGCCTTCTCCAACTGCCCCTTCGGATAGACAAAGACCGGCAGGTAGCGGGTAACGCCGGTCGCATCCATGTAGTCGAAGAAATTGGCGCGATGGCCGCCGAGCAGATACTGCACATTATGCTTAGACGTCGCGATCACCAGGTCGATGCCGGCCTCATCCATCAGCCGGTCGAGACGCTTGTGATCGAATGGAACTTTCAATCCGCTGGAATGCTGGGCGCTGACGTTCATGATCGGGGCTCCGGCTGACCGAGGCTGGGCGGCGTAGCCCGCAAGACTATGGCCAGAGTTCCTGGCTCGCAAGCCGTGCACCGGCCACCAGCGCCTCCAGTTTCGCCCACATGATGGAGGGGTGCACGCGGCGGTGGAACGGTCCTTGCGCGAAGCCGCAATCGGTGCCGGCAATGACGTTCTCGCGGCCAAGGATTTTCGCCAGCCGCACGATGCGCTCGGCCACCAGTTCGGGGTGCTCGACCACATTGGTCGCGTGGCTGATGACGCCGGGGATCAAGACCTGGCCGGCGCCGAGCTTGACGTCCCGCCACACCTTCCATTCGTGCTCGTGGCGCGGATTGGCGCCCTCGATGACATAGGCGCCGACCTTCACCTTCAGGATCAGATCGACGATGTCCTTGAGCGGGACGTCGCTGGCATGCGGGCCCGGCCATGAGCCCCAGCATACGTGATAGCGGATGCGCTCGGCCGGCAGTCCCTCGATCGCGTGATTGATGATGTCCACCTGCGAGGCGAGCCAGCGGCGATAGTCGGCAAAAGTCGCCGGCGGCACCATGCGGTCGTAGGTAACCGCATTGCGCGCGTCGTCCAGTTGCACCAGGAAGCCCGCGTCGATGATCATCCTGTATTCGGTGCGCATCGCCTGCGCGATCGCGGCCTGCAAATCGGCATCGGTCTTATAGAATTCGTTTTTGCGGTCGGGGATTACACTCGCGGGCGCCGCCACCGGCAGAAACGCCTCGGTCACGCCGACGCCCTTGAGCGCGGCCTTGAAGTTGTCGATGTCGCGCTGCAATTCGGCTTGGCCCGTGTAATCGATCGGGCCGACGCAGACCGCATCGGCCGTGGTGACTACGCCCTCGCGCGCGTCGAGCTCGGCATAGAATTCGGCGAAACGTTCGCGGTCGGCGCCGCGCTTGAATGGATTGGCGTCCGGCCTGATCGGCCGCCGCTCGAAACCGGAAAGCCGCTCCAGCGCGTATTGCGACCAGCTGATCGATTTGCCGAATTCACCGTCGCTCACCACGTCGATGCCTGTCTGCGCCTGCCGGCGCACCACGGCGGCGACCGACTCGGACAGGCAATTCGAATAGGCCGGCTTGTTGTAGGGCTTGCCGGCTTGCTTCGCGCGCAGGAATTCCTGCAGCGGCTGCGGCCGGATCAGGCTGCCGACATGGGTGGTGAGAATGCGGTCCGAACTGCGTTGCATCACCGCTCTATGCCCGGCACGGCGGCACAAGGCAATGCGGGAAATTCACGCCGTCGGACGGCGTCCGCATCGTCAGGCTTTGACGACGCCGATGAAGTGCTCGAGTTTTTCCGGATCGTCGCGCAGGGTCGCGCTCGGGCCGTCGAAGACAATACGGCCGCGGTCCATCACCACCGCGCGCGGCGCGATGTCAAGCGCAAGCCGCGAGTTTTGCTCGACCAAGATCATCGCGAGTTCCCCGGCCTGCGTGAGCCGCTTTACCGCGCGCGCCAGTTCCTCGACGATCACCGGCGCCAGCCCTTCCGATGGCTCGTCCATCAACAGCACCGACGGATTGCCGACGAGCGCGCGGCCGATCGACAGCATCTGCTGTTCGCCGCCGGACAATTGATTGCCACGATTGCCGGCGCGTTCGGCAAGCCGGGGGAACAGCTCGTATACCGCCTCGACCGTCCACGGTCCCGGCCGCGCGGCGACAATCAGATTTTCTTTCAACGTGAGCGAGGGAAAAATTTCGCGCTCCTGCGGGACGAGGCCAAGTCCGGCCAGCACCCGCCGGTAGGTTGGAACGCGCGAAATGTCCTGGCCGTGCAACAGAATGGACCCACCATGCAATGTCGTGTGGCCCATGATGGTCGAGAGCAGCGTGGACTTTCCCACGCCGTTGCGGCCGATGACCGATACCGTCTCGCCGGCCTCGAGCGCGAACCTGATGTCTTCAAGCACGACCGTCTCGCCATAGCCGGCAAAAACCGCGTCGAGTTCGAGCGCCCGTTCAGCCATGGCGCCCTCCCCGCTGCGCGGCCTGATGGCCTTCCTCGCCGAGATACACCGCGCGCACCTCCGCATTGTTCATGATCTCGTCCGGCGTCCCCTCGGTGAATACGGCGCCCTGCACCATCACGGTGATTTGCTTGGCAAAGCGGAACACGACGTCCATGTCATGTTCGATGATGAGAATGGCGATGTCGGGATCGAGGCCCGCCACCACGTCGAGAATGAGGTGGCTTTCGGACGACGGCACACCGGCCGCCGGCTCGTCGAGAAGCAATACGCGCGGCTTCTGTGCAAGCGCAATGGCGATCTCGACCAGCCGCTGGCGGCCATATGGCAATTCGCGCACCAGCTTGAGCGCATCGTCGGTGAGCCGCAAGGCATCGAGATGGTCCAGCGCCTCGTCAATTACGGAGCGTTTAGCGCCGGCCGAACGCCACAGATTGTTGCAGTTGCCGTCGCGCTCGCCGATGGTCATGCAGATATTTTCTAGGACCGTGAGACCGCGGAACAACTGGTTGATCTGAAAGGTGCGCGCGAGCCCGCGCCTTGCTCGCTCGGCCTGACTGGTCGTGGTGATGTCTTTCCCGTCGAGCAGCACGCTTCCAGCGACCGGCCGCAATGCCCCGGTGATCAGATTGACCAGCGTCGTTTTGCCGGCGCCATTCGGGCCAATCAGCGCCCGTCGCGCCCCGCGCTCGAGCGCAAGGTTGATGTCGCGCGCGACCGGCAGCGCGCCGAACGCGTGATTGAGCCCCCTCACCTGCAACGCCGCTTCGCTCACGGTTTTTTCCTCTTCGGCAGACACAGTCCGGCATTCTCGACCAGACCGAGCAGACCGCGGCGTGCAAACAACACCGCCAGCACCAGCAACAGCCCGATGCCGAATTGCCAAAACGTCGGACTCAGCTTCGAGAGCTTGTCCTCGAGCACCATGTAGACCACCGCGCCGAGGAAGGCGCCGTAAAGCCTTCCGGTGCCGCCGAGGATCAGCATCACCATGACCTTGGCGGAATTGTCGAAGTCAAACACCGTCAGCGTCACGTAAGCATTGGTCTGGGTGAACAAGGCTCCGGCAACCCCGGCGATGCTCGCCGCGATGGTGTAGACCGTCACCAGCCGCCGGTGTACCGGCGAGCCGATCGCGTGCATGCGCCGCACGTTCTCGCGGATGCCGGTCAGCGCCTGGCCGAATGGCGAATAGACGATGCGGCGAACGAAAAAGAACACGACCGCCAGCACGCCGAGCACGTAGAGATAGTTCACGTGCCCGTAGAGGTCGTAGTCGAAATAGCCGAACAGCGGCGAAATGGTCAGCCCCGGCAAGCCGTCATAACCGCCGGAAATATCGGAACGCAGGTTGCCGGTTTCCTGCAGCATGATGGCGGTGGCGAGCGTGAGCATCAGCAGCGTCAGGCCGCGATAGCGCAGCAGGAACCAGCCGGAGGCAAAGCCGACCAGCGCCGACAGCACGGCCGCCGCGAACAGGCTCGAAATCGGCTCGCTCCATCCAAAACGGGCGATCAGCAATCCTACCGTATAGGCGCCGATGCCAAAGAACGCCGCGTGGCCGAGCGTCACGATCCCCGCGTAACCGAGAATAAGATCGAGCGAGATCGCGAACATCACCATGATTAGCACCTGCCCGCCGAAGGTCATGCGATCGGGGAAAACAAAAAAGCAGGCGATGGCGATCAGCCAGGGCAACGCTTCCGGCCAACGAAAGCGATGACGTTCGATGAGGAACAGCGCCGCGCGGTCACGCGCAACCTGTCCGGCGGATTTTTGCGGCTCACTCGCGGCCATAAAACCCCGCAGGCTTGACCAGGAGGACCGCGACCGTGATCGCATAGATGAAGAAGCCGCCGGCGTCGGCGAACAGGTATTTTCCCGCGGTGTCGAAGATCCCGAGCACCAACGCCGCGACCAGCGTGCCCTTCAGGCTGCCCAGTCCGCCGACCGCCACGACGATGAGAAACAAAACGAGATAGAGCACGGCAAAGCTGGGCGAGAGGCCGAACAACTGGATGGCGAGGCCGCCGCCGAGGGCGGCGAGCCCCGAGCCGACCGCGAATGTCAGCGTGAACAGCAGATCGACATTGATCCCGACCGATTCCGCCATGCGGCGGTTGTCGACCGCGGCGCGGATCTTGGCGCCGATATTCGTTCGCTCGAAAGCGTACCAAAGCACGGCAATGAGCACGGCTCCGACCGCGATCAGAAAGGCGCGGTAGCTTGGAAAGGCGCGGAAGCCGAGATTGACGTCGCCCTGCAGCCAGGACGGCAGCGGCACCGATTTCGGGATTGGCCCGTAAAAATAGGTGGCGGTAGCGATCGACATGAAAGCGAGCCCGATCGTGAGCAGCACCTGCTCGAGGTCGGTCGATTTGTACAGGCGGCGATAGAGCCCGCGCTCGAACAGCACGCTGACCGCGCCGACCAGCACTGCGGCGATGAGGAGTGAGGGAATAAAGCCGATGCCGAGCGTTCGCGTGAAGGTGACGACCAGATAGCCGCCGGCCATGGCGAAGGCGCCATGCGCCAGGTTGACGAAGTTCATCAGCCCCATCGTCACCGAAAGGCCGACGGACGTGATGAACAGGAACATGGCGTAGGCCAAGCCGTCGAACAGAATGCTGACAGCTATGATCGCAAAATGCGGCACGAACCCCACTCCGATGCCGGACGGTGCAAGAAAAACGCCGCCGCGCCGTTTATGCGCGGCGGCGCCGTTTCATGTCAATCGGTGCGGGCCGGCCTACTTGCAGCGGCCGACTTGCATCACCTTGCACTCGTCCTTGACCTGCTTGGTGGTGCCGAGGATGCGCTCGCCAAGCTTGCCGTCCGGCTTGCGGTAGACTTCCATCGCATGCTCATCCTCGACGATGTCGCGCGTCGCCGGATCGATCATCACGTGACCGCGCGGTCCGTTCGTCGACCAGCCCTCCATCGCCTTCACCACCTTGGCGCCGTCGGACAAGTCGCCGTGCAGCTTCTTGATGGTGTCGAAGATGGCATGCATGGTGTCCCAGCCGGCCGCCGACATGAAGTCGGGATAGCTGTCGGGACCATAGGCCTTGTGCCACTCGGCCTTGAAGGCCTTGTTGGCGGCGTTGTCGAGATCGACCGCATAGTGGCCCATCACGATGGTGCCGATGGCGGCATCGCCCATGTCTTGCAGCTTGTTGTCGGGGATCAGGTCCATCGGGCCGATGAGCTTGACGCCCGCCTTGCGCAGCCCGAGTTCGCCATAGGCTTTCATGATGCCGGTGGCGTGGGCCCCGGACGGGATGAACGCATAGAGACAATCGGGATGCGCGTCCTTGACGCGTTGCAGGAACGGGGTGAAGTCGGGCACCTGCACCGGCGACCCCATCGGGATCGACAGCACGACCTTGCCGCCGGCCTTCTTGAAGCCAGCCTCAAAAGCTTCCACCGAATCCTTGCCCGGCGGGAAGTCGGTATAGGCCACGGCCGCCGTCTTGCAGCCGATCTTGTTGTAGGCATAGGGCCCCATCGGAAAAGCCGGATGCCACATGCTGAACGACAGCCGCACGATGTAAGGCGAAAGGTTCGTAATCCAGGCGGTGCCGGCATTGGCGATGATCATCGGCGTCTTCGACTGCGTGATCACCGGCGCGAGCGCGATCGCCGACGGCGAAAACACGAAGCCCGTCACGAGCTGCACTTTGTCGTTGGTGATGAGCTCGGTGGTGACCGTTTTTGCGACCGCCCCGGTCGGCGGGCCTTCGTCGCGCTTGATGATATCGATCTTGTAGGGCGCGATATCGTTGCTGTGCAGCTTCACGTAGAGATCGAACGCCTTGTCGATCTGATGGCCAAGGTCGGCGTTGGCTCCGCTGAAGGGAAGCACGACGCCTATTTTTACGGTCTGAGCCTGGGCCGTCCCGCCGACGGCAAGCGCCAAAGCCGCCAGTCCCAACAAGCGCATTAGTTTCATTTGTAACCTCCCTTACATCGTTGAATTAGTTTGCCATCCCACCAAATCACGGACGGCATATCCTGCCCACTCGGGCTAAAGTGGACTAGTTTCAAGTCTGCGGTCAATGGAGGGCGGCGCGGCTTCGGGTCGCGCGCAGGCGGGCCCGACAACATTTGTCATGAACGGGGCCGCGTCACGCGCGATTCAATCAGGCGGCGGTTTTGGCCGCAACTTGCGCCGCCATTGCGGCGGCATCCGCATCCTTGCGCTTGAGCATCGCGTCGAGCGAGGCAAGCTCGATGCGGTTACGCCCGCGCTCCTTGGCAATGTAAAGCGCCTGGTCGGCCTGCGCCAGCAACTCGGCGACTTTGAGCGCAGCCTCCTGGCTATGCACCAATCCGATGCTGACGGTTGCGCAGACCGGGCGGCCATCGACCTCGCGGGCGGCCTGCGCGAAGCTTTCGCGAATCCGCTCGGCAACCCCGACCGCTTTGTCGCGGCTGGTGTCGGACAACACCGCGGCGAATTCCTCGCCGCCGAGACGCCCGAGTAGATCGGACGAGCGCACCGACTGACGCGCGGTGTCGGCGAAGATCTCCAGCACCCGATCGCCCAGTGCATGGCCGAAGCGGTCGTTGATCGACTTGAAGTGGTCGAGATCGATCAGCAGCACTGCGGTCGGCCGCGGATTGGCGCCGTGACGCTTGGCCACTTGGGCGGCGTCTTGCAGGAACGAGCGGCGATTGGCGATGCCGGTGAGCGGATCGACCATGGCGGCGGTGCGGTGGCGCAATTCGGTGCGTTCCTTCGCCATCGCCAGCAGGATGAAGGCGATCGAGATCGTGAACAGCAGCGCTTCGAAGGAAAGCACGGTGAGCCACACGCTGCCGAGCATCTGGTTGCCCCGCGCCCATGGCAGCACCGCGGCAAGCGGCGTGCGCAGCAGGTACAGCGCGCCGTGCGCGAACAGCATGAAAATCGCCGGCCAGCGCGACACCAGTTGTTCGCGACGGCCGTGCCAGAATTCGTAAGCGGTGAGCCAGGTGTATGCGGTGATGATGCTGGACGCGATCAGGGCGCGCGTTTCAACCGCATCGGCAAGCACCGGCAGGCGGCAGACCAGCAGCCAGAGCACGGCGCCGGTGACCAGATAGACCGGCTCGGCCTGACGGCCGTCGAACACGCGCGCGCCGGTCCAGGTGACGGCAAACGCGGTAAACAGCAGCGCGTTGGCAAGATCGATGGTGATCAGGTCGGGCGCCGAGCCGTACATACCGAACAGCACGATCGAGGCGGCGCGGATCAGATGGGCGAAACCCCACCAGGCGACCGCATGGATCGCGGTGTTCTGCACCCACGCGAACAACAGCAGCAAGCCGAGGATCGCCTCCACATAGATCGTCACCATGAAGAGGGTGTTCACGTCGAGATTCATCGGCCGGTACCGTTCAATTCGCGCCCCGGGGCCTGTTCTTTGTCGCCGGCCCTTGGGTCACGCATAGAGCGCGGCCGGTAAGAAGTGGTGAATGGGCTCAAATCCCGGATTCCAAAGCGCCGGTATGGTTTCGGGGATGTTTCCGAATCCGCCGGCAATTGAATTGACCGCGGATTTGCTCGCGCAAAACGGGTAACCGGCGCGCTCCATGAACTCGGGCGAGCGGTCTTGTCGCCCCGGGAGGGGTCCACTAGGGTCGAGCCGTCCCCACCGCCACCCGGAACCGGGCATGCAAATCCGCGACGGCATCGTTGACGCCATCGGCCATACGCCGTTAATCAAGCTCAAACGCGCGTCCGAGGCGACCGGCTGCACCATTCTCGGCAAGGCCGAGTTCATGAATCCGGGCGGTTCGGTAAAGGATCGCGCCGGGCGCCAGATGATCCTGGAGGCGGAAAAGCGCGGCGAATTGCGTCCCGGCGGCTTGGTCGTGGAAGCGACCGCCGGCAACACCGGCATCGGCCTGGCATTGGTCGCCAACGCGCGCGGCTACCGCACTTTGATCGTCATTCCGCAGACGCAAAGCCAGGAAAAAAAAGATGTGCTGCGGTTATGCGGCGCCGAGCTGATCGAAGTGCCGGCGTTGCCCTACAGCAATCCGAACAACTACCAACATGTCGGCAGACGACTCGCCGAACAGCTCAAGAAGACCGAAAAGAACGGCGTCATCTTCGCCGACCAATGGAACAATCCGGACAACCCCAAGGCTCACTATGTCTCCACCGGCCCGGAGATCTGGCAGCAAACCGACGGCCGCGTCGACGGCTTCATCTGCTCCATCGGCACCGGCGGCACCGTCGCCGGGGTTTCCCGTTATCTACATGAAATGAATAAGAAAATCGTCATCGGCGTGGCCGATCCGCACGGCGCGGCGATGTATAATCTGTTCGCCCACGGCGAGGCAAAAGCAAGCAAAGGCGGATCGATCACCGAGGGCATCGGCCTCGGCCGGGTGACGCCGATCATCGCAGACGTGAAAGTCGATAAGGCCTACCTCGTGTCAGACGAAGAGGCGGTCGCGCTCATCTTCGATCTTCTTCTGTACGAAGGTCTGTGCCTCGGCGGCTCGTCCGGCATCAACGTGGCAGGCGCCATTCGCCTCGCCAAGGACCTCGGCCCGGGCCACACCATCGTCACGGTGCTCGCCGACTTCGGCTCGCGCTATCAATCCAAGCTGTTCAACCCGGCCTTCCTCCGCTCGAAAAACCTGCCGGTGCCGGAATGGCTGGAGCGCAAAACCGCATTGTCGATTCCGTTCGAGAAAAGCTGAGTCAGGTATGGCCACCGAATGCCTGTTCCGCGACGATAGTTATTTGCAAGACTGTCAGGCGCGCGTGCTCGCCCTCACCGGCGAGGGCGGCATCGTGCTCGATCGAACGGTTTTTTATGCGAGCTCCGGCGGCCAGCCAGGCGACAGCGGCACATTGACGGCGAGCGACGGCACTCGCATCGCAATCGCCACGGCGGTCTATACCGACGCGGCAAAATCCGAGATCGCGCATGTGCCGGCCGCAGGCTCCCCCGCCGTCAAGGTCGGCGACACCGTGACCGCGGCCATCGACTGGGACAAACGCCATGCCCGCATGCGCATGCACACCGCGCTGCATCTGCTCTCGGCCGTGCTGCCCTATGCGGTGACCGGCGGCTCGGTCGGCGAAAGCGAGAGCCGGCTCGACTTCGACATTCCGGAAGCCGGCCTCGACAAGGACGCCATCTCGGCCAAGGTCAACGAGATGATCGCGACGAATGCGGGCGTGACAAGCCGCTGGATCAGCGACGAGGAACTCGCCGCCAATCCCGGCCTGGTCAAGACTATGTCGGTGAAACCGCCGATGGGCACCGGGCGCGTGCGGCTGATCGAGATCGCCGGCCTCGACTTGCAGCCATGCGGCGGCACGCATGTCCGCGCGCTCAACGAAATCGGCCCGGTACGGGTGACGCAAATCGAAAAGAAGGGGAAACAGAACCGCCGCGTGCGACTCGCGTTGGTATAGCTGCGCCCTGCCCATTCATGAAAGCGAGACGCCCATGAGCGACAAGAAGGAGCCCACCAGCCGCTGGCTCAAATCGACCCAATGGCTTGCCGGCGAGCTCGGAAAGCCGAACGTCGTCGTCGTCGACGGCACTTATTTCCTGCCGACGCAGAAGCGCGACGGGAAGGCGGAATACGATGCCGCGCACATTCCGGGCGCCGTCTATTTCGACGTCAACGGCATCAGCGACCATTCAACCGATCTGCCGCACATGCTGCCCGGGCCAAGTCAGTTCGCCGCCGCGGTCGGGGCGCTCGGCATCGCCGACACCGACACGATCGTGGTCTACGACGTCTTCGACGGCGGCGGCGTCTATTCGGCGCCTCGGGTGTGGTGGACGTTCCGCATTTTCGGCGCCAGGAACGTGTTCATCCTCGACGGCGGCCTCGCGGCCTGGAAGGCGGAAGGCCGCCCGCTCGAAGCGGGCGAGGTGAAGCGGCCGCCGCGCACCTTCAAGGCGAGCATGGACACGGGCGCGGTCGCCATGGTCTCCGACGTGCAGGCCGCGCTCAACGACGGCAGCGCGCAGGTGATCGACGCGCGCTCGGCAGGCCGCTTCGCCGGCCGCGAGCCGGAGCCGCGTCCCGGCTTACGCTCGGGCCACATGCCGGGCGCGCTCAACGTGCCGTACACCGAGATCCTGGAGAACGGCCGCCTCGCCTCGCGCGAGAAAATCGCGCAGGTGTTCGCTGCGCACGGCGTCGATCCCGACAAACCGGCAATCACCAGCTGCGGCTCCGGCGTCACCGCGGTGGTGCTGGCGCTTGGCCTCGACGCGCTCGGCAAACCGCTGCCGCGCATATATGACGGCTCGTGGTCGGAATGGGGCGGCAGACCCGATCTGCCGGTGGTCAAGGACTAGGGATGCGGCCCATCGGCGGCCGCAGCCGTGAAGTTCGCGAGCCACGATCGGCCGCGGCAAAGTATCCTGCGCCGCGGCGCTGGTTCCGTCGGACCGAAAAAGATATCGTGCCGGGATTGAGGCGGCCCGACCGCCCGGAGCGCGGCGTGAATGCATTTGTTTCCTGAATTCAATGTCGAAAGCCTGATCGTCCAATTCGGCTATCTGGGCATTTTCCTGCTCATATTCTTTGAAAGCGCCGGCGTGCCGTTGCCGGGAGAAGCGGCTTTGGTTTCGGCGGCGGTGTATGCCGGCAACACGCACCGCCTCGATATCGGCTTTGTCATCCTTGCCGCGGCATCGGCGGCGATACTTGGAGACAATCTCGGCTACTGGTTCGGCCGCCGCTTCGGCTTCGCGTTTCTTCACCGGTATGGATCGTATGTCCGCCTCACCGAGCCGCGACTGAAGATCGGACAATTGTTGTTCCAGAAGCACGGCGGAAAGGTCGTATTTTTCGGCCGCTTCACGGCGCTGCTTCGCACCTATGCCGCGCTGCTCGCCGGCGCGAATAAATTTCATGCCGGCCGCTTTTTCATCTGGAACGCAAGCGGCGGCATCACCTGGGCGGTCGTCGTCGGATTGGGCGGCTACTACTTTGGCTGGTCGATCGAGTATCTCGCCGGGCCGCTCAGCATCGTGCTGTTCGTGGCGGCGATCATCGGCGGCATTGCGCTTTACTTTCTGTTCAAAAAACACGAAGCCGCGCTGCTTGTCGAAGCCGAGCGAATGGTCGATTTCGACGCATAGCAAAAAAAAATGCAACGCGCGCGGGCACTTGCGGGCCTTGATATGCCAGAACGACAACGACTAGAATCGCCGGCCAGCGCGTGATTTGAGCGCCGCGGCGCCGGGCAAAGCGCGGCGCCGGATGCAGGCCAAACAAACGACCCGCAAAGCAAAGGACTCCATGCCATGAGCCAGATCGCCATCGCACCCGAGCGGACCGACGCGGAGATTCTCCAGTTCGATATCGCCGACGAGGACCTTGAGGCCGCGGCGGAGGCCGGGAAACGGCAGGCGGGCGCGCAAACCATTCCCTACGCGCTGATCTGCATTCCGTTCGAGCGCGCCTAGCGCGGCACTGCGCGGCATGTCTCGGTCAAACGGCGCGGGGCCCCGATGATTTTCCGGCAACTGTTCGACAGCGTCTCCGGCACATACTCCTACTTACTCGCCAGCCGCAGCGGCGGCGAGGCGCTGATCATCGATCCGGTGCTTGAGAAGGTCGACCGTTACCTGCAATTGGTGCGCGAACTCGACCTCAGGCTGGTCAAGGCGGTGGACACCCACCTGCATGCCGACCACATCACCGGGCTCGGCGCATTGCGCGACCGCACCCATTGCATCACGGTGATGGGCGAAAGCACCAAAGCCGACGTCGTCTCCATGCGGCTTGCCGAGGGCGACAAGCTCACCATCGAGGGCCTCGCGCTCGACGTGCTGTACACGCCCGGCCACACCGACGATTCCTACAGCTTTCTGATGGGCGACCGCGTATTTACCGGCGACACGCTCCTGATCCGCGGCACTGGCCGCACCGATTTCCAGAACGGCGATGCGCGCGCGCAATATGAATCGCTGTTCGGCAAATTGCTGCGGCTGCCCGACGAGACGCTGGTGTTTCCGGCGCACGACTACAAGGGCGACACCGTTTCCACGATCGGCGAGGAGAAGCGCTGCAATCCGCGCCTGCAAGTCAAGTCGGCCGACGACTATGTCGCGCTGATGGCCGGCCTGCACCTGCCCAACCCGAAGATGATGGATGTCGCGGTGCCCTCCAACATGAAGATCGGGCTGGCGCAGCAGGAAATCGCGCGCCGCGGCTGGGCGCTCAAGCCGGTGCAGGCGATCGCCATGGTCGGGCGGCCCGACATCGCCTTCATCGACCTGCGCGAGAGCGGCGAGCGGCAGAAGCACGGCAGCATTCCGGGCGCGCTGCACGCGCCCTATGGCGACTTGCAGGAAAATATCGGCGCCGGCGGAATCCTGCACGAACTCGCGCGCTCGACCGACAAACGCCTCGTGTTTTACTGCGCCTTCGGCGAGCGCTCGGCCATGGCCGTGCAGGCGGCGCAGGACGCGGGCCTTGTCGCCGCCCTGCATGTGGAAGGCGGCATCGATGCCTGGAAGCGCGCCGGCGGCGCGCTCGACCGCTGATCGCGTCAGCGCAGGATCTGACTCAGGAAAAGTTTCGTCCGCTCGTGCTGCGGGTGGGCGAAAAATTCGTCCGGCGCGTTCACTTCGACGATCTGCCCGACGTCCATGAACACGACACGGCTCGCGACCTGGCGGGCAAAGCCCATCTCGTGCGTGACCACCAGCATGGTCATGCCGTCCTCGGCGAGGCCGACCATGGTGTCGAGCACTTCCTTCACCATTTCCGGGTCGAGCGCGGAGGTCGGCTCGTCGAACAGCATGATCTTGGGATTCATGCACAGCGCGCGTGCGATCGCTACGCGCTGCTGCTGGCCGCCCGACAGCTGGCCGGGAAATTTGCCGGCCTGCTCCGGGATCTTGACGCGCCTTAGATAGTGCAGCGCGATTTCCTCGGCGTCTTTCTTCGGCATCTTGCGCACCCAGATCGGCGCCAGCGTGCAATTGTCCAGCACGGTGAGATGCGGAAACAGATTGAAATGCTGGAACACCATGCCGACGTCGCGGCGCACTTCGTCGATCTTCTTGAGGTCGTTGGTGAGCTCGACGCCGTCGACGACGATCCTGCCCTGTTGGTGCTCCTCAAGCCGGTTGATGCAGCGGATCATGGTCGATTTGCCCGAGCCGGACGGCCCACAGATCACGATGCGCTCCCCGCCCATCACCTTCAGGTTGACGTCTCGCAGCACATGAAAGTCGCCGTACCACTTGTTCATGCCGACGATTTCCACCGCGACCGTGGATTTGAGCGGCGTCGGCTTCACGTTGGGCGCGGGGGCTTGCGTCATCACGGCACCTCTAGCGTCTATCGCCCTTGGCGAGCCTGGCTTCCATCGCGCGGGCATAACGCGACATGCCGTAGCAGAACACGAGGTAGAAAATCGCCGCCACCGCGTAGCCGGTGGAGCTGGTCACCGGCGTCGCCCATTTCGGGTCGATGCGGGCAACCTCGATGGTGCGCAGAAAGTCGAAAATCCCGACGATGAACACCAGCGTCGTGTCCTTGAACAGGCCGATATAGGTGTTGACGATGTTCGGAATGGTGATCTTGATCGCCTGCGGCAGGATGATGAGTCGCATCATCTGCCAGTAGCCGAGCCCGACCGCCATGGCCCCTTCGAACTGGCCCTTGGGGATCGCCTGCAAGCCGGCGCGCACCACTTCCGCCATATAGGCGGAGGCGAACAGCGCGATGCCGATGAGCGCTCGCAGCAGTTTGTCGGGCTCGAGATTTTCCGGCACGAACAGCGGCAGCATCACGCTCGCCATGAACAGCACGGTCACCAGCGGGACGCCGCGCACGAATTCGATGAACGTCACCGAGAAGAACTTCACCGTCGGCATGTGCGAGCGCCGCCCGAGCGCCAGCAGCATGCCGAGCGGCAGCGACAGCACGATGCCGACCGAAGCCACGACGATGGTGACCAGCACGCCGCCCCACAGCACGGTGTCGACCGGCGGCAGCCCGATCGCGCTCCACCCGGTCAGCAGCACGAACGAACAGACAGGCAGCACCACGAAGAAATATCCCGTGGCAAGGTCGCGGCGCGGCGCCTCGAGCCAGAGCAGCCAAACCACGCCGACCGCCAGCATCGCGAAGAACACATCGACCCGCCAGCGCTGCGGGATCGGGTACGAGCCGTAGACGAAATACGACCAACGCTCCCAAACGAACGGCCAGCAGGCGCCGATTTCACGATGCTGCACCACTTCGCGGCAGGCGTCGCGGTCGCTGCCGGTCCACACCGCGTCGATCAGCAGGAATTTGACCAGTTCCGGGATCACCCAGGCGAGCAGAAGGGCGATCAGGATGGTGAGCGTGATGTTGAATGGCGTCGACAGCAGGTTCGCCCGTAGCCAGCCGATGGCGCCAGACATCGCCGCCGGCGGCGGGCGAGCCCCGATCTGCGCCGGGCTGACGAATTTGATCTCAGTGACGGCGAGGTCGCCTTCGGCCATGGTCATGGCTGCACCCTCACCGTTCCACCAGAGCGATGCGGCTGTTGTAGATGTTCATCAGCAGCGAGGTGGTCAGGCTGATGGTGAGATAGACCGCCATGGTGATGGCGACGACTTCGACCGCCTGCCCGGTCTGGTTGAGCACCGTGCCGGTGAACACCTGCACCAGATCGGGATAGCCGATGGCGACCGCGAGGGAGGAGTTCTTGATCAGGTTCAGGTACTGGCTGGTCAGCGGCGGCACGATGACCCGCATCGCCTGCGGCAGCACGATCAGCCGCAGCGTCGTGCGCGGGCGCAGACCGAGCGCATAGGCCGCTTCGCTCTGTCCGCGCGACACCGCCAGAATTCCCGCCCGCACCACTTCGGCGATGAAAGCCGCGGTGTAAATCGACAGGCCGAACAGCAACGCGGCGAATTCGGGTAGCACTTCCAGTCCGCCGGTGATGTTGAAACGCCCGCGCTGCGGCATGTCGAAGGTGAACGGAAATCCGTGCACCAGCACGAAGATCGCCGCCGGCACGATCACCAGCGCGGCGCCGATCTTGAAGACCGGCGCCTGCTCGCCGGTCTGCTCCTGGCGGCGCCCGGCCCAGATGCGGAAAATCACGGCCGCAATGAACCCGGCGAGGATGATCAACCCCAGAGTGCCGGCGCCCGCCTGTGCGATCGGGTCCGGCAGCACCAGTCCGCGATTGTTGAGGAAGCCGCCGCCGGGAATGCCGTAGCTTTCGCGCAGATCCGGCAGCGCCTTGAGCACGGCGTTATACCAGAACAGAAGCTGCAGCAGCAGCGGGATATTGCGAATGGTTTCGACGTAACCCGTGGCGCTCTTCGCCACCAGCCAGTTCTTCGACAGCCGCGCGACGCCGACGGTGAAGCCGAGGACGGTGGCAAATACGATGCCGAGGCCCGCCACCAGAAGCGTGTTGAGCAGTCCCACCCAGAAGGCGCGGCCATAGGTCGAAGTCTGCGAGCTGAATTCGATCAGCGTCTGGCTGATATCGAATCCGGCGGTGTTGTGCCAAAAGCCGAATCCGGACGCGATGTGCGCGCGCTGTAGATGATCGATGGCGTTGGTCGCCGCGCCATAGACAAGGAACGCCACAATCGCGAACAGCGCGACCTGATAGGCGACGCTGCGGACCTTGGGGTTGTTGTAAAAGGCAACCCGCGCGGGGGCCAATCCGCCCGGAAGGTCGATCGACATTTTCCCCCTCGTCGGCCTGACGACCGTGTGCTGTGGCGTCCGGCGCCGGACCGCCGCGGCCGGCGGCGGCGATCCGATCTTGGCGATGGCTCAGCGGATCGGCGGCGCGTATTGTACGCCGCCCTTGTTCCACAATTTGTTGAGACCGCGCTCGATCTTCAGCGGCGAGCCCTGCCCCACGTTGCGCTCGAACGACTCCCCGTAATTGCCCACCAGCTTGACGATGCGCACCGCCCAGTCCTTGGTCAGGCCCAGCTGTTCGCCGTAGTTGCCTTCGGTGCCTACGAATCGCTTGATTTCCGGATTCGTCGACTTCGCCATCTCGTCGATGTTCTTTTGCGTGAGGTTGAGCTCTTCGGCATTGAGCATCGCGAAGAGAACCCATTTCACGACCGTAAACCACTTGTCGTCGCCCTGGCGCACCACCGGGCCGAGCGGCTCCTTGGAAATGATTTCCGGCAGCACAATGTGATCGCTCGAATTGGCGAGCCGCAGTCGTTCGGCGTAGAGGCCCGATGCGTCGGTGGTGTAGGCGTCGCAGCGGCCGGCGTCATAAGCCTTGACCGCCTCGTTCGCGGTGGCGAACGTCACGCTCTTCAACGTCATCTTATGCGCGCGGAAGAAGTCGGCAAGATTGAGCTCGGTGGTGGTGCCCTGCTGCACGCACACGGAGGCGCCGTTGAGTTCGAGCGCGGAATTCACTTTCAGCGACTTGCGCACCATGAAGCCCTGACCGTCGTAGTAATCGACGCCGGTGAAGCTGAGGCCGAGCGAAGAGTCGCGCGAGCTTGTCCAGGTGGTGTTGCGCACCAGCACATCGACCTCGCCCGATTGCAGCGCGGTGAAGCGGTCCTTCGCCGACAGCGGGACGAACTTGACCTTGGTTGCGTCGTTGAAGATTGCCGCGGCGATGGCCCGGCAGACATCGACATCGAGGCCGGTCCAGTTTCCCTGCGCGTCGGGAAGGCCGAAACCGGCGAGCGTGCCGTTGGCGCCGCAATTAAGGATGCCGCGCTCCTTGACCGAATTCAGGGTCTGCGCGGATGCGCCTTGTGCGATCAAGACGAAGCTAAGTGCGAGAATGCCTGCGATGCGTTTCATGATCCGACCTCGTTGGCGCCGATGCGGTTGTGGGCCCCGCTGCCGATCGGCCAGAATGGTTCTGCCGTCCGCGTTTCATTGCACGGCGGTCAAACCTGGTCGCGGCCCGGTTTCCACGAACCCCCAATCGCTTGCATCACAGAACGATCGAACCGGCAGGTCAAGGGGTTGACGCTTCCGGCCGATGCAGCCGAAATGCCGTCGGCGCCGGGTTCCGCGCGCAAAAGCCGGGTAAAGCAGGTCAAATGCCATGGCGAAGAAGCCGAAATCCCCGATCAAGCCCGCGACCACCCTGGTGACCGCCGGGCGTGACACAAAAGGCCAGCATGGCTTCGTCAATCCGGCGGTTTATCACGCCTCCACCATGCTTTACCCGACCGCGGAGGATCAGCTTGCCCACCGCGCCCGCTATCAATATGGCCGCCGCGGCACCCCCACCTCGGAAGCGCTCGAACAGGCGCTTGCCGCGCTCGAGGGCGAGGGTTGTGCCGGCGTCGCCTTGCTGCCTTCAGGTTTGGCCGCGATTTCGATTGCGCTTCTGTCCGTCGCCCATAGCGGCGACCACATCCTGGTGACCGACAGCGTCTACCGGCCGACCCGCAACTTCTGCAACGGCGCATTCAAGCGGCTGGGGGTGGAAACGACCTATTACGATCCGTTGATCGGCGCCGATATCGCCAGGCTGTTCAAGCCGAATACGCGCGCGGTTTTCGTGGAAGCGCCCGGCTCGCAAAGCTTCGAGATGCAGGACATCCCGGCCATCGCAAAAGCCGCGCACGAGAAAGGCGCGCTGGTACTGATGGACAACACCTGGGCGTCGCCGCTTTATTTCCGCGCCTTCGAAAAGGGCGTCGACCTGTCGATCCAGGCCGGGACCAAATATATCGGCGGCCATTCCGATGTCATGTTCGGCTGCGTGTCGGCGAACGCCAAGGCGCTGCCTGCCCTCAAGGACATCGTCTACACCATGGGCCTGTGCGTCGGCCCCGACGACATGTACCTCGCGCTACGCGGTCTGCGCACGCTCGGCGTGCGGCTGGCGCGGCACTACGAATCCGGCATGCGCGTCGCGCGCTGGCTGGAGCAGCGCCCGGAAGTCCTGCGCGTATTGCATCCGGCACTCGAAAACGACCCCGGCCACAAGATCTGGCGGCGGGATTTCACCGGCGCCTGCGGGCTGTTCAGCGTCGTGCTCAAGCCCGCGCCGGAAAAAGCCGTGCATGCCTTCATGAACGAGCTCGCGTTGTTCGGCCTGGGTTTCTCGTGGGGCGGCTTCGAAAGCCTCGCGATCTCGTTCGATTGCAGCGAGTATCGCACCGCGACCCAATGGGCGCCGGGCGGACCGACGCTGCGCTTCCACATCGGCCTCGAAGACCCGGACGATCTGATCGCCGACCTGGAGCAGGGCTTCGCGGCGCTGGCGGCTGCCCGCTAATTCACGCCGGCGCGCCCTGCCCGCCGCTGCGGATGACGAATTGCAGGTTGCGCAGATAGACGAACACGCCGAAGGCTTGCCCGACGATGAACACCGGGTCGCGGCGGTAAATCGCGTAGCCGAGCAGCATCAGGCCGCCGCCGATCGAGAAGACCCAGAACGCGGTCGGCACCACGCTCTTGCCGGCGCGCTCGGAGGCAATCCATTGCACCACGAAGCGCATGGCAAACATTGCCTGCGCGACGTACCCCACCAGAATTCCCCAGTTGGCGTTGCCGACGAAGACGTCTTGCAGATAGCCGCCGACGGCATGGGTGATATCGACCAGCATTTACTCCTCCGAAATTTCCGCAATCCGTTTCCTGCGGCGGATCAGCCACCAGACGCCGGCAAGGTCGAGGATGCCGACCCACAGGCGATCCCACATCCCGTAGTTCGACACGCCGCTGGCGCGCGGCCGGTCTTTTACATCGACATAGCCGATGTTGTAGCCATCGCGCTTGACCAGCGCCGGAAGGAAGCGATGCAGGCCATCGAAATACGGCAGGCTCATGAACACCGCCCGCGGAAACGCCTTGAGGCCGCAGCCGGTATCGCGGGTGCCGTCGCGCAAGACCGCGCCGCGCACGGCATTGGCGATGCGCGATTGTAGCTTCTTGAATCCGGAGGATTTGCGTCCCACGCGCTGGCCGGCAATCAGCCCGACATGCGGGGCGCCCGCTTCCAGCGCGCGCAGCATATCGGGGATGAAGGCGGGATCGTTCTGCCCGTCGCCGTCGAGGGTAACGACCAGCGGCGCGCGCGCGGCGATGACGCCCGAGCGCACCGCCGCCGACTGGCCGCAAGATTGCTTGTGGCGGATGCGGCGCAGGTAAGGATGCTTCGCGCTCAACTGCTCGAGCTCGGCCGCGGTGGCGTCGCTCGAGCCGTCATCGACGTAGATCACCTCGAAGCGCCACCGGCCGTCCAGGGCGGCGGCGATCTCGGCCAAAAGCGGCGCGATATTGCCGGCCTCGTTGCGCACCGGCACCACGACGGCAACCGCTGGATCGCTGGCGTTCATGTTCGGGCCCCGGTCATGCCCAAGCTCTATTAAGCCAGGAGTGCGCGCGCAACCGCTTTGATCCGCCGCAGCGAGGGGCCCGGTTTTTGCCGCAAAACGCCGTCCGGCGCGACGGAAAATCCGAGGCCGCGCAGCGCGAACCAGCGCCGCACGAAGAGGGCGCCGCAATAGCCGACCGCCGCGCCTGCCAGCACGTCGCTCGGATAGTGTGCGGTCACCGCCACCCGGCTCAGCGCGATCAGCACGGCATAGAGCCATAAAAGCGCGCGCTGGCGCGGCCACAGGGTGCCGAACGCGACCAGAACCGAGAACGCCGTGGCGGCGTGCCCCGATGGCAGCCCGGCATAGGCGGCCGGCCAGCTGAACGGACTGAACAGGGTCGGGTCGATACTGCCGCCGACGCCCGGCCGCGCCCGGCCAAAAATGTGCTTGACCACATTCACGACGATGCCGGGCACGGCGATAGCCGCAAACAGGAAGCCGACCCGCACCATTATCGCCGTCAGCACGAGCTGCGGCACGCGCGGCAGGCTCGGCAATGCGGCAAGCGTCAAAAACAAGACGCCAAGCGGCCAGAGAAACCAGCCCGACTTGCCGAAGTCGGTTATCTGGTTGAAGCACCAGACGATCCAGCGCGGCAGGTGAGCGACGGCGCGGATCGCCTCGCCATCGATCGTAAACATCAGCAGCAGAAAGAGCGCGGCGCCAAGTCCCGCCGCGATCGCCAGTTGGCGCGGCGTCCAGGGCCACGCATCGCGCGCATGAATGCGCGGTGGCCGCGCCAGCGCCGCGAATGTGGCAACGGCACTCCCGGCGCAGCGGTCGATGATGCCGCGCGCCGCCCCCGTGCGATCGGGTCCATTCGCCACGGTCATGGAATTTCCGCCGAACGGAACAGTGTGAATGCGACCGGCCGCCCGACGCTGATATTGTAACCGTCAAAGCGCTGCACCAGTGCGTAGTGCAGTCCGATCGAATTGGCGCTTTGCGCGAAACTTGCAAGGCTGCGCGCGTCGATCAGGGCAAACCGGCACGCGCCCTGTCCGAGAAATATGGCGGCGCCGGTGCCGTCGGTGAACCGCGTGTCGGTGCCGAGCAGGAACACCAGACTCGGCTCCTCGTAATAGCCGGTCGCGGCGACATGCGGCTCCGCGCAATCGCTGCCGCGCAAGACATCCGCGACCTGCGCGCTCGGAAACAAGGCCGGCAGCGACGGAAAGGCGATCGCATAGACCGTGATGGCGACCAGCACCGAGGACGCCATGCCGCGCAGCAACGCGCGCTCGGCGCCGTCCACTTCGTAAAGCCACCAGGCAAACAGCCCGAAGATCGTCGCCGCCGCGGCGAAGGGCCAGGCAATGAAGCCGAGATCGCGGCCGATGCCGATGAAGGCGACGACGACGGCGATCGCAATCGCTGCCGGAAACACGAACCATCCGGCGGTGCCGCGCACGAGCCAGCGCTTGGCGAACAGGCCGCCGCCTTCGAGGATGCCGGCGATCAGGATCGCGATCGCCGGATAGAGCGGCAACACGTAATGCGGCAGCTTGGTGATCACGGCCTCGAACACCGCCCAGGACGGCAGCAGCCAGGCGAGCAGGAACCGCGCGCCCGGCTCGTGCCGCGCCTGCCAGATTCTCGGCGCGGCAAGACCCGCCAGCACCGAACCCGGCCAGAAGGTTACCCA
>Ga0335085_10001365_pt1 | contig 53091 bp, 59 predicted proteins | sample Lox_Sample_45_FD_206712 | JGI IMG/M metagenome (GOLD analysis project Ga0335085, IMG submission 206712) | Soil microbial communities from Loxahatchee National Wildlife Refuge, Florida, United States - Lox_Sample_4.5 | ecosystem: Environmental > Terrestrial > Soil > Wetlands | place: USA... | reverse complement strand
AGGTGAAGGAGCCGATCGAGGCCGAGTACCAGCGGCTCCGTGACGGACTCGTGCTCTTCACGTACCTCCACATCGCGGCCGACGAGCCGCTGACGCGCGCGCTTGCGGACAGCGGCATCGCCGCCGTCGCGTACGAGACCGTCGAGACCGACGACCGGCGGCTGCCGCTGCTCGCGCCGATGAGCGAGATCGCAGGCCGGATCGCGTCGCAGGCCGGCGCCTACTTCCTCGAGAAGCCGCTGGGCGGGCGCGGGCTCCTCCTGGGCGGCGTTCCCGGCGTCGCGCCGGGCCGCGTCGCCGTCATCGGGGGCGGCATCGTCGGCTACAACGCGGCGATCATCGCGCTCGGACTCGGCGCGCAGGTCACGATCCTCGAGCGCTCGATCGATCGGATGCGCTACCTCGACGACATCCTCTCCGGCCGTGTCAGCCTCGTGATGTCGTCGAGCCTGCAGGTCGAGGAGTCGGTGGCGGAGGCCGACCTCGTGATCGGCGCAGTGCTGATCCCGGGCGCGCGTGCGCCGAAGCTCGTGACGCGGGAGATGCTCGGCGAGATGAAGAAGGGCGCCGTGATCGTCGACGTCGCGATCGACCAGGGCGGCTGCGTCGAGACTGCGAGGCCGACGACCCACTCGGACCCGGTGTACCAGGTCGACGGGATCACGCACTACTGCGTCGCGAACATGCCGGGCGGCGTGCCGATCACCTCGACGAAAGCGCTGACGAACGCGACGCTCCCGTACGTCGAGGCGATCGCGGAGCACGGTCTCGCCGAGGCCGTGGCGCAGGACCCGGCGCTCGCCCGCGGCGTCAACGTCCTCGACGGGAAGATCACCTACGCAGCCGTCGCCGAGGCCCACGGCCTTGCCTACACGCCGCTGGGAGAGGTCCTCCCGCTGGCACCGGCTTAGGGCTTCGGCGCCGTCTCCGGCTTCTTGCCCGGAGAGAACTTCACGACGAGCCAGGTGATGCCGGCGGCCGTCGCGATCACCAGCACGATGAAGACGGCGAAGAGCAGCAACCCCAGGACGTTCATCATGACCGACCTAGAATAGCCGCATGCCCCGTGCCTGCGTGATCGTGCTGGACGCCGTCGGCGCCGGCGAGCTGCCGGACGCCGCCCAGTACGGCGACGAGGGCTCGGACACGCTCGGCAACGTCGCGCGGGCCGTCGGCGGCCTCGACCTGCCGAATCTCGAGGCGCTCGGGTTCGGCAACATCGAGCCGCTCGAGGGGTGCCCGCCCCAGCCGGGAGCGCCGGCGATCGCCGGCCGCCTGCTGGAGCGCTCGAAGGGCAAGGACACGACCGCGGGCCATTGGGAGCTGATGGGCGTCGTCACGGCGCAGGCATTCCCGACGTATCCGCACGGCTTCCCGCACGACGTGATCGACCCGTTCATGCACCGGACGGGACGCGGCGTGATCGGCAACAGGCCCGCCTCGGGGACGGAGATCATCCAGGAGCTCGGCGAGGAGCACCAGCGGACCGGCAAGTGGATCGTCTACACGTCGGCGGACTCCGTGTTCCAGGTCGCGGCACACGAGGAGACGGTCCCGCTCGACGAGCTGTACGAGGGCTGCCGCATCGCGCGGGAGGTCCTCACGGGCAAGCACGCGGTCGGCCGCGTGATCGCGCGGCCATTTGTCGGCGAGCCCGGCAACTACACGCGCACGGCCAACCGCCACGACTTCTCGCTCGAGCCGCGCCGGCCGAACTACCTGACGCTGATCCGCGAGGGCGGCACCGCGGTGCACGGCGTCGGCAAGATCGGCGACATCTTCGCCGGATGCGACATCGACGAGTCGCATCCGACGAAGTCGAACATCGAAGGGATCCAGCAGACGGAGAAGCTCCTGCGCGAGCTCGACGAGGGATTCGTCTTCGTCAACCTCGTCGAGACCGACATGCTCTGGGGCCACCGGAACGACCCGGTGAACTTCCACCGCTGCCTGCAGGACTTCGACCGGCGGCTCCCGGACCTGCTCGACGCGCTGCGGCCGGGCGACCTCCTGATCCTCACCTCGGATCACGGGTGCGATCCGACGACGCCCTCGACCGACCATTCGCGCGAGTACGCGCTGCTGCTCGCGTACGTCGAGGGGCGGAACGCTGCGGGCCGTATCCACGAGGGGGAGTTCGCCGACGTCGGCGCCACCGTGAATGCGTGGCTGGGCGGGAAGTCGCCGTCGCGCGGGATCCCGGGGCAGCCGTTCCTCACGCCATGAGGCTCGACAACCCGCTCCTCGTTCGGTGGGAGTTCGCGAGCGAGGAGAGGCTGAACAAGCGCAACGCGATCTTTCGTGCGCTGGTGCAAGGGGAGAGCGCCGAGGACGCGGCCGTCACCGCCGTCGGGCGCGTGGGGCCGGCGAGGCTGCTCGACGTCGGCTGCGGTCCCGGCGAGCTGACCGAGCGGTTCGCGCGCGATCTCGGCGCCGACGTGCGCGCGATCGACATCTCCCCGCGCATGGTCGAGCTGACGCGGAGCCGCGGCATCGACGCCCAGGTCGCGGACGCGGAGAGCATCCCGTTCGGCGACGGCGAGTTCGACTGCGTGTTCGCGGGATGGGTGCTCTACCACACGCCGAATCTCGAGCGGGCGGTCGACGAGTGCGCTCGCGTGCTGGAGCCGCGGGGACATCTCGTCGCCACCACGCTGGCCGAGGACAACCTCGCCGAGGTATGGGAGCTGTTCGACGACGAGGGCGAGCGCCGCGCTCCGATCAGCTTCAGCCGGGACAACGGCACCGGGCTTCTCGAGCGGCGCTTCGCACGGGTGGACCGCCGAGACATCGACTCGACGCTCGTCTTCCCTGACGTCGAGTCGATCCGCACCTTCATCGCGTCCACGATCGACCGCGCGCATCTCGCGCCGAGCCTGCCGCGGGTCGAGGTGCCGTTTCACGCAACGGCGCGTCACACCGTCTTCGTCGCGGAGAAGGCCGGCTGATCCGCCCCGCCGAGCTGATCCAGCGCAAGCGCGACGGGGCGGAGCTCGCACCTGACGAGCTCGCCGAGCTCGTGCTCGCGTACACGCGCGGCGACGTGCCCGACTACCAGCTCGCCGCGTTCTTGATGGCGGTGTACTTCCGTGGGCTGTCGACGTCGGAGACCTTCGCGCTCACCGACGCGATGGTGCGCAGCGGCGAGACGATCCCCCTTGGTGCGGCGCTCGGGCGCCGTGTCGTCGACAAGCACTCGACCGGCGGCGTCGGGGACAAGACGACGCTCGCCGTCGGCCCGATCGTGGCAGCGTGCGGCGTACCGTTCGGGAAGATGAGCGGACGGGGCCTCGGGCACACGGGCGGGACGCTCGACAAGCTCGAGGCGATCCCGGGTTTCCGCGTCGAGCTGACGACGGACGAGTTCATCGCGCAGGTCCGCGAGCTCGGGATCGCAATCGTCGGGCAGACCGCGAACCTCGTCCCCGCCGACAAGAAGCTGTACGCCCTCCGCGACGTGACGGCGACGGTCGACAACGTCTCGCTGATCGCGGCGAGCATCATGTCGAAGAAGATCGCCGGCGGCGCGAACGCGGTCGTGCTCGACGTGAAGGTCGGCGACGGCGCCTTCATGAAGTCGCTCGCGGATGCGCGGGTGCTCGCGGAGGCGATGATCGACCTCGGCAGGCACGCCGGCCTCGACGTCGTCTGCGTGCTGACCGACATGGACCAACCGCTCGGGCGCGCGGTCGGGAACGCGCTCGAGGTGCGCGAGGCCGTCGCCACGCTGCGCGGCGAGGGGCCGCCCGACTTCGCCGAGCTCGTGCTCGACTCCGCGGCGCACCTGCTCGCTCTGTCCGACCTCGGCGTCGATCCCGACGAGGCCCGTCGGCGAGCCGAGCGGGCAGTCGCCGACGGCGCGGCGACGGCCGCCTACGAGCGCTGGATCCGCGCCCAGGGCGGCGACCCCGACGAGGCCGCCCTCCCGGCGGCACCGCTCGTCCACGAGGTCCAGGCGCCGAGGTCCGGCTTCGTCGGCCGGCTGGCGGCGCTTCCCGTCGGGCTCGCGGCGCTGCATCTCGGCGCGGGGCGGCGCGAGAAGGACGATGCCGTCGACCACGCGGTCGGCGTGCTCTGCCGCGCGAAGCGGGGCGATCGCGTCGACGCCGGCGCGGTCCTCGCCGAGGTGCACGCGCACCACGAGCGGTCCGCGCGCGAGGCAGCCGCCGAGGTGCTCGCGGCGTACGAGCTCGTCGACGAGCCGCCGCGCGCACGGCCGATCGTGCTCGACACGCTCGGCTGAGCGAACGGACGCGGCTAGGCTGGACCCGTGCCCGAGCTTCCCGAGGTCGAGACTGTCCGCAGGCAGCTCGAGCCGATCCTCGTCGGACGGACCTTCGAGCACGTCGAGATCGCAGACGCGAGACTCGTCCGCCCGCACGACCCCGTCGAGGTGGCGGCGGAGCTGTCGGGCGAGCGCGTCGACGCGGTCGACCGTCGCGGCAAGTATCTGATTGTCCGGTTCGAGAGCGGTCGCGTTCTCCTGGTTCACCTCCGGATGACGGGGAGCTTCCACGGCGGCCGGCACGGGAGCCTGCAGGACGTCTCGCACCGTCGCGCTGTTGTCACTCTAGAAAACGGATCGGACGTCGCCTATCGCGACGTTCGCCGCTTCGGCACGTGGCTGCTGCTGGAGCCGGGAGAGCTCGAGCTGTACCTCGGCGCACGCGTCGGTCCGGAGCCGCTCGGCCCGCGGTTCACGACGGCCTTCCTCCGTGATCGACTCGCCGGCCGGACGGCGCCGCTGAAGACGGCCGTCCTCGACCAGCGCACGGCCGCCGGCCTCGGGAACATCTACGCCGACGAAGCGCTCTGGCGCGCGCGGCTCGACCCGCGCAGCCCGGCGGGCGCACTCGCGGACGACGACGTCGCCTCGCTTCGACGCGCCATCCGCGCGGCGCTCCGCCGCGGGATCGAGCGGGAGGGCGCGAACCTCGGCGACGGCGTCTACCCGAACGGCTCGATGCAGGACGCGCTGAACGCCTACGGCCGGGGCGGGCTCCCGTGCCCGCGCTGCGGGACGCCGATCGCGAGGACGACGCTCGGCGGCAGGGGCACGTGGTTCTGCCCCGCGTGCCAGGACGCCCGAGCCCGGCAGTAGACTGAAAACGCCATGGCCGGGCGCTCCTACAAGACCGAGGCGGTGGTGCTCCGGTCGCTGCGGCTCGGCGAGGCCGACCGCGTGCTCCACCTGTACACGCTCGACCGCGGCCGCGTCGGCGCGGTGGCGAAGGGGGTCCGGAAGACGACGTCGCGCTTCGGCGCGCGGCTCGAGCCGCTCTCGCACGCGGAGCTCGTCCTCCACCAGGGCTCCGGCGAGCTGCAGACGGTCACGGGCGTGCAGCTCGTGCGCGCGCATCACGCCGCGCGCGAGGACTACTACCGGCTCTCCGTCGGCCTGATCGGCGCCGAGGCGATGCTCCGGCTCTTCACCGAGCAGGAGGCGAACGAGCGTGCGTTCACCGCGCTCACCCGGTTCCTCGACCTGCTCGACGACCTCCCGCACACCGCGGACCGGCCCGCGCTCGACCCGCTCGCGCTCGCGTTCCAGCTGAAGCTGCTCTGGCTCTCCGGCTATCTCCCGCACCTGACGAGCTGCGCGGAGTGCGGCGCGGACGACGCCGCGCTCGTCGGCTACTCGCCGCGCGCCGGCGGCGCCGTCTGCCGCGCCTGCACGGCGCAGACCGAGGCCGTCTCGCTCTCCGGCGACGGGATCCGCGGGATCGAGGCGCTGCTCGCGCGCCCGCTCGCCGACGCCGTCGGGCTCGGGCTCGGCGACCGCGCGCGTCGCGACGCGCTGACCGTGATCACTGCGTCGTACGGCTACCACGGCGGCTTCCGGCTCCGGACGCTCAGCGCGTAAGCGCGTACGCCGCTAGAGACCGAGCCGCCGCCGAAGCGCGAGCTCCCACGGCCGCGGCGGCACGTGGCGGTCGACGAAGGCCCGGTGGCGAATCGCGACGCGCACGAGCGCAACCGTCAGCAGCGGCGCGGCGACGACGACGAGCACGTCGGCAAGGTTGAACGCGACCGGTCCGGCGACGAGCGGGTTCGGAACGCGTCCGTCGTGCAGCCGGGCGGAGAGGACGTTCGCCGCGATCCCGCCGGCGGCGATTCCCGCCGCGACCGACGCGAACCGCGACGGCAGCAGCCCGACGAGGATCACCGCGCCGAGCAGGACGAGCGCGAGCACCGACCACGCGTGCGAGCGCTGGTGGTAGTCCCACGCCGTCGTCGGGAGCACCGCCTTCAGCGCGAGATCGACGGCCCCGAGCACGACTGCGGGAACGACGACGAGGACGAGGCGCGAGAGCATCGCTCTCCGCATCGGCAGCCGCGGGCCGCGGCCTGAGCGCGTGCGAGACTGCGGGGGGTGATGCGCGCACTCGGCGACGGGTTCGAGGTCGACGACGACCGCGGTCGGCTCGACCGCGGCACGATCCACGCATACCTCGGCACCGAGGCGTACTGGTCCGCCGGCCGGACGCGGGCGGAGCAGGACGAGCTCATCGACGGGAGCGTCCGCGTCGTCGGCCTCTACCGCGACGGGCGCCAGGTCGGCTTCGCCCGCGCGTCGACGTTCGACGCGGGCCGGTTCATGTACCTCGCCGACGTCTACGTCCTCGAGGAGTGCCGCGGCCGCGGCCTCGGGGTCGAGCTCGTGCGCGAGATGATCGAGAACGGCCCGTACGCCGACCGCCGCTGGATCCTGCACACGCGCGACGCCCATGGGCTCTACGAGCGCTTCGGCTTCGCGCCGAACGTGCGGCTCGTCGAGCGCGGCGCCGTGTACCGCTAGGCGCCGGCGGCGGGCGTGTAGAGCGAGAACTGCAGCGCACCCTTGCTGCAGACGGCCGTCGGCGGGACGATCGCCGCCGCGACGTTGCCGCCGCCGGTGGCCTCGACCGAGAGCGTCGCCGCCTTCGCCTCGCACGGGCCGGGGTGCTGCTCGCCGACGCCGGGGACGTCGGGGGAGAACCGGGCGTCCGCCTTCACCGAGTGGCCCGGGTGGACGACGATGCGCGCCGGCGTCGTGCTCGCCGGCGACTCCGCCGCCGCGACGTGCGTCGGGAGCGACGCGCCACCCGCGTCCTGGAGCTGCGCCACCGGCACGAGCACGCCGGAGACCCAGCAGTCCGAGCTCGACGTGTTCCTCAGCGTGAGCCGGTAGACGATGTTCCCCGCCCCGGCGCTGCCCGGGACGACGGCGAACCTCCCGCTGAGCGCGTCGGAGGTGCACGGCGCCGGCCCGGCCGCCGTCGTCGCGCCGGAGTGCGACCCGCCGCCGCAGCCCGCGACGAGCAGCGCTGCGCCGACGACGACGAGAGCGGCGAGCGCCCTCACGCCGGCGGGCTCCAGGGCCGCTCGAGCGCGTCGTCGAGCCACTCGCGGACCCCGGAGATCGGCAGCCGCTCCTGCGCCAGCGAGTCGCGGTCGCGGACGGTCACCGTCTCGTCCTCGAGCGTCTGCTCGTCGACTGTGAACGCGTACGGCGTCCCGATCTCGTCCTGCCGCCGGTACCGGCGTCCGATCTGGCCGCTGTCGTCGTACTCGACCACCTGGCGCCGCCGCAGCTCGTCGTAGAGCCCGCGCGCGTGCGCGACCATGTCGTCGTTGCGGGGGATCAGCGGCAGGATCGCCGCCTTCACCGGGGCGACGGCAGGATGGAGCCGCAGGACGGTGCGCTCTCGGTCCCCGACGATCTCCTCATGGTACGCATCGACGAGCATCGCCACGAAGATCCGCTCGATGCTCACCGCCGGCTCGATCACGTACGGCGTGTACCGCTCGCCGTCCTGGCCGACGAACTCGAGCCTCGTCCCGGAGAACTTCGTGTGCTGCGTGAGGTCGAAGTCGCCGCGGTTGGCGACGCCCTCGAGCTCCGACCAGCCGATGGGGTAGAGGTACTCGATGTCGGTCGTCCCTGTCGAGTAGTGCGACCGCTCCTCCGCCGTGTGCTCGCGCTTGCGGAGGTTCTCCTCGCGCAGCCCGTAGCGGAGGTACCAGCCGAAGCGCGCGTCGACCCAGTAGCGGTACCACTCCTCCGCCTCGTCCGGCGGCACGAAGAACTCCATCTCCATCTGCTCGAACTCGCGGACGCGGAAGAGGAAGTTGCCCGGCGTGATCTCGTTGCGGAACGACTTCCCGGTCTGCGCGATCCCGAACGGCGGCTTGCGCCGTGCGAGCTGCAGCACGTTCTTGAAGTTGATGAAGATGCCCTGCGCGGTCTCCGGCCGGAGGTACGTCGTCGAGCTCGCGTCCTCGACGGCCCCGACCTGCGTCTGGAACATGAGGTTGAACTGGCGCGCCTCGGTGAGGTCGCAGTCCGGCGTCTCGCCGGGATGCTTGCTGGGTTTGCGGCCGCACTGGGCGTCGTCGAGCTTGTCGGCGCGGAACCGCAGCTTGCAGGTGCGGCAGTCGACGAGCGGGTCGACGAAGCCGGCGACGTGGCCGGACGCCTCCCACACCGCGGGGTTGAGGATGATCGCGGAGTCGAGCGCGACGATGTCGTCCCGCTCCTGCACCATCGCCTGGAGCCAGAGCGAGCGGATGTTGTTCTTCGTGAGGACGCCGTAGTGGCCGTAGTCGTAGGTCGACCCGAGCCCGCCGTAGATCTCGGAGGACGGGAAGACGAAGCCGCGACGGCGGCTCAGCGAGACGATCTTGTCCATCGTGACCTCGGCCATGGGGCCGTTACCGTATCGGGATGGCGTCGACCCCCGCGATCGCAACCGCGGAGCGCGCCGGCGTCCGCTTCGAGCTCCACGCGTACGAGCACGATCCGGCCGCCGAGTCGTACGGGCTCGAGGCGGCGGAGAAGCTCGGCGTCGATCCGGCCCGCGTGTTCAAGACGCTCGTCGCGGAGATCGACGGCGCGCTCGCGGTCGCCTGCGTGCCCGTGGAGGCGCAGCTCGACCTGAAGGCGCTCGGCAAGCGGGCGCAGCTGGCGGACAGGACGCAGGCGGAGCGGGCCACCGGGTACGTCAGCGGCGGGATCAGCCCGCTCGGCCAACGACGCCGCCTGCCGACGCACCTCGACGAGTCGGCGCTCGAGCACGAGACGATCCTCGTCAGCGCGGGCCGCCGCGGCCTCCAGATCGAGCTCGACCCGCGCGACCTCGTCCGCCTCACCGAGGCCCGCGTCGGCCCGATCGCCGCCCCGTTACGCTGAGCGCGTGGCGAACCCGCCCGTCGAGCTCCACGTCGTCTCGGACGCCACCGGTGAGACCGCGGCCCGTCTCGTCCAGGCGCTCGAGGCGCAGTTCCCCGACCAGGAGTTCGTCGAGATCCGGCACCCGCGCGTCGAGTCGGAGGACGATCTCCACGTCGCCGTCAGCCGGATGCGGGGACGGCCGGCGGTCGTCGTCTACACGCTCGTGAAGCCGGAGCTCCGCGACGCGATGCGGATGCTCTGCCGCCGCGCGCGCCTCCACTACTGCGACCTGCTCGGGCAGCCGATCGAGGCGGTCGCGCGCGTCTCGGGCCAGGCCGCGCGGATGTCGCCGGGCTCGCGGCCGCCGCTCAACTCCGCGTACTTCAAGCGGATGGAGGCGATCGAGTTCGCCGTCCGCTTCGACGACGGCGTCGGCCGCGGCCTCCGCGACGCCGACATCGTCCTCGTCGGCGTCTCCCGCACGTCGAAGACGCCGCTCTCGATCTACCTCGGCTTCCTCGGCCACAAGGCGGCGAACGTCCCGGTCGTGAAGGGGATCCCCGCGCCGAAGGAGCTGTTCGAGATCGACCGGCGCCGGATCGTCGGGCTGACGATCGACCCGAACCGGCTCGTCGAGATCCGCCGCGCGCGCGTGCGCACGATGGGCGGCGGCGCGCGCAACCGCAAGTACGCGGAGCTGCTCCAGATCTACGAGGAGCTCGAGGAGGCGACGAAGGTGCACCGGAAGCTCGGCTGTCCGGTGATCGACATCTCCGAGCTGTCGATCGAGGAGACGGCGCACCGCGTCCTCCGCGTCGTCGACGAGCGGCTGGCGGAGGCGAAGGCATGAGCGTAGGCTCGACGGAGCTCACCGAAGAGCGGAGGCGCCGGCTTCGCCGGCGCCGGGAGCGGGAATGAGCCGGCCGCCGCGCCGCAAGCCGCCGGTGCCGCTGCGCTACTGGGTGCTCTGGTGGGCGATCCTCGTCGTCGCCGACGTCGTCTTCTACGTGCTGCTGACGCCGATCTGGATCGGCCTGCGCACTGTCGCATGGATCGCCGAGTTCCGCGCGCGGCGGCGGAAGCATTAGCTAGAGCAGCCGCGGCTCGATCCGCTCCTCGCCGTCCGCCGAGACGCGCCAGCCCGCCGCGCCCGCCCGCGACGCGACGACCTCCACGAGCTCCGTCCCGGCATAGCGCGCCGCCGCGGCGTCGTCGAGCGCGATCCCGGCCGGGAAGCCCTCGTCGACGAGCCGCCGGTACACGGGCCGCCGCAGCTCCTCGCCGTCGTAGTGCGGGCACGCGCTCCCGGGCAGGACCCGGAGCCCGTCCCGCATCCCCGCGAGCTCCGGCCCGAACGAGTCGGTGACGCCGGCCTCGAACCAGCAGATCATCCCGGCGCTCCAGCCGGTGAGGACGACGCCGTGGCGCCACGCCTCCCGCAGGATCTCGTCGAAGCCGTGCACGCGCCAGACGGCGAGCATGTTCGCGGTGCTGCCGCCGCCGACGAGGATCACGTCGTGCCCGAGCGCGAGCTCGCGGAGCGCGGCCGGCGGCCACGGGTTGAACCGGAGCCGCGTCACCTCGGCGAGGCCCCCGACGGCCTCCTCGACCGCATCCGCGAGCCCCGGATCCTCCATCGACGCCGTCCCGACGTAGAGCAGGCGCCGGCCCCGCGCCAGGCCGAGTACGTACTCGAGCATCGCATCGTCCGGGAAACCGCCGATGCCCACGACCGTCGGGATGACCATCGTCCTGGGTATGACAACATCTGCGCTCATGACCAGGTACGTATACGACTTCGACGAGCCGTCGGACGGCGGCCGGGAGCTTCTCGGCGGCAAGGGGATCGGGCTCGCGGAGATGACCCAGCTCGGCGTTCCCGTGCCGGGCGGATTCACGATCACGACCGATGCCTGCCGCGCCTACGTACGCCGGCACGAGGTCCCCGAAGGGCTCGACGACGAGGTCGACGAGCACGTCGCCCGGCTCGAGGAGAAGACCGGGAAGCGGTTCGGCGACACCGAGGACCCGCTGCTCCTCTCGGTCCGCTCCGGCGCCGCGATCTCGATGCCCGGGATGATGGACACGATCCTCAACCTCGGGCTGAACGACGCCGCCGTCGAGGGGCTCGGCTCGAGCACCGGGAACCCGCGCTTCGCGCGCGACTCCTACCGCCGCCTGATCCAGATGTACGGCGAGGTCGTCTCCGACATCGACGGCCAGCGGTTCGAGCAGGCGCTCGCGGACCTCAAGCGCGAGCGGGGCGTGCACCTCGACGTCGACCTCACGGCCGACGATCTCGCGCGCCTCGTCGAGACGTTCAAGGCCATCTACAGGCAGGAGACGGGCGAGGACTTCCCGGAGGATCCGCGCGAGCAGCTCCGGCTCGCGGTGCTCGCCGTCTTCCAGTCGTGGGACAACCCGCGCGCGCAGGTGTACCGGCGCACGTACGGGATCGCGGACGACCTCGGCACCGCCGTGAACGTCGTCCAGATGGTCTTCGGCAACAAGGGCGAGCGCTCGGCCACCGGCGTCTGCTTCACGCGCAACCCGTCGACCGGCGAGCAGGGCGTGTTCGGGGAGTACCTCGTCAACGCGCAGGGAGAGGACGTCGTCGCGGGCATCCGCACGCCGGCTCCGGTGGAGCAGATGCGGGAGATCCTCCCGGACGCGTACGACGAGCTGCTCGAGACCATGACCCGGCTCGAGCGGCACTACCGCGACATGCAGGACGTCGAGTTCACGGTGGAGGAGGGGCGCCTGTACATGCTGCAGACCCGCTCCGGGAAGCGCACCGCGGCCGCGGCGATCAAGTGCGCCGTCGACATGACCTCCGAGGGCCTCATCTCCCGGGAGGAGGCGATCGCACGGATCGACCCGTCGCAGCTCGACCAGCTGCTCCATCCGACGCTCGACCCGGGGGCGACGTTCGAGGTCGCCGCGCAGGGGCTGAACGCGTCGCCCGGCGCCGCCTGCGGCAAGATCGTGCTCGACGCCGACACGGCGGAGGAGCGCGGCAAGGCCGGCGAGTCGGTCATCCTCGTCCGCTGGGAGACCACCCCGGACGACATCCACGGCCTGATCCAGGCGAAGGGCGTCCTCACCGCCCACGGCGGCATGACCTCGCACGCGGCGGTCGTCGCGCGCGGGATGGGCAAGCCGTGCGTCGCGGGCTGCGAGGGGCTCGGGATCGACGCCGCCACGAAGGAGGTCTCGATCGGCGGCCACAAGCTCCACGAGGGCGACACGATCACGATCGACGGCGGCACCGGCCGCGTCATCGTCGGCGAGGTCCCGCTCGTCCCGCCGCGGATCAACGAGGACTTCGAGACGATCCTCGCGTGGGCCGACGAGGTGCGCCGCCTGAAGGTCCGCGCGAACGCGGACACCCCCGAGGACTCGGCGAAGGCGCGCGAGTTCGGGGCGCAGGGGATCGGCCTCTGCCGGACCGAGCACATGTTCTTCGGCGAGGAGCGGCTGCCGGTGGTGCAGGAGATGATCCTCGCCTCCGACGAGTCCGGCCGGCGCGCGGCGCTCGACCGGCTGCTCCCGTTCCAGCAGGCCGACTTCGAGGCGATCTTCGAGTCGATGGCCGGCCTGCCGGTGACGATCCGCCTGCTTGACCCCCCGCTGCACGAGTTCCTGCCGCCGCTCGACGAGGCGACGGACGAGCGGATGCGGCAGCGGATCAAGGCGCTGCACGAGGCGAACCCGATGCTCGGGACCCGCGGCTGCCGCCTCGGCATCCAGTGGCCGGAGATCTACGAGATGCAGGTCCGCGCGATCGCGCGGGCGGCGAAGGCGGTCCAGGAGCGGACCGACATCGCGCCGCTCGTCGAGATCATGCACCCGCTCGTCGGCTTCAAGGAGGAGCTGCGCCGGCTGCGGGAGCTGACCGAGGACGTGATGGCCGAGGAGGCCCCGGGGATCGAGTACCTCTGCGGCACGATGATCGAGCTGCCGCGGGCCGCGCTGCGCGCGGACGAGATCGCCGAGGTCGCCGATTTCTTCTCGTTCGGGACGAACGACCTCACGCAGACGACCCTCGGGATGTCGCGCGACGACGCGGAAGGCAAGTTCCTCACGTACTACCTCGAGGACGGCGTGCTCGACGCGAACCCGTTCGAGACGCTCGACCAGGCCGGCGTCGGCGACCTGATGCGAATCGGCGTCGAGCGCGGCCGCAGCGTCAAGGAGGGGCTGAAGACCGGGATCTGCGGCGAGCACGGCGGCGAGCCGAAGTCGGTGGAGTTCTGCCACCGGCTCGGCCTCGACTACGTCAGCTGCTCGCCGTACCGGGTTCCGCTCGCGCGGCTCGCCGCGGCGCAGGCGGTGCTGAAGGAAGCCCACCGCGCGGAGTACGTCGCAGCCGGGGGCTAATGGCGAAGAAGAAGAAGTACGACCTCCTCGTCGACGGTCGGCGGCGCGCCAGGGCCGCCGACGAGGAGGAAGTGCGGTCCTGGATCGAGCAGTACCGGGCCGAGCACGAGGAGGACGACCCGGACGCGACGCACGTCCAGGTGCTGCGCAACGCGCCGGGCTTCTTCGGCTCCGCCGAGCTCGTCCCGCGCGAGGACTTCTTCCGCTAGAGGCTTGATGTGAAATGGACGCCCTGCGGGGCCGTTTCAGGCCAAGCCAGGGCGGCTCGGCGGCCGCAGCACAGGCCGGTGGCCTGTGCAAGGTCGACGAGACGGCATGGCGCCGCGCCTGGGGCGGCAGTCGCAGCCGCGGACTGTTTCACATCAAGCCTCTAGGCCATCCCGCGTACTTTCCAGTACGCGGTCGCGACGCTCAGCACGGCGACGAGAACCACGACCGAGATCGCAACGACCCCGAGCCGGGAGTAGGCGGCGTGGCCGCGCCCGAAGCGGGCGAACGCGAGCGTGCAGAGAATCCCCGCGATCAGGCCGCCGACGTGCCCGCCCCAGGAGATGCCGGGGACGGCGAAGCTGAGCACGAGATTGAGGATGATCCACGTCATCGCGGTCCCCATGAGCCGTCCGGTGACGTGCCACTCGATCACGAGCAGCGCGCCGAGGATTCCGAAGATCGCCCCGGACGCGCCCACCGTCGGGGCGTGGGGGCTCTGGAACAGCGCACCGGCCGAGCCCGCGAGGCCCGAGACGAGGTAGATCATCACGTAGCGGAGCCGTCCGAGGTACTCCTCGACGGGACCGCCGACGAACCACAGCGCGAGCATGTTGAAGCCGATGTGGATGATGCTCTCGTGGAGGAACGCGGAGGTGATGAGACGCCACCAGTCTCCCCGCGCGACGTAGGGGCCATAGAGGAGCCACTTGTCGAACAGGCTGCCGCCGGGGTCGTTGATCCCGGCTCCCTGGACGACCGTCACGAGATAGACCCCGACGTTGAGCCCGATCAGGACCTTCGTGACGAGCGCACTCGTGCTCTGCGCCGGCAACGCCGGTGCGCGAAAGGACGGCCTCGGCCCGACGCCGCTGCGTCTCTGGGCTCCGATGCTGCGGCGCGTCCCGCCCGCGTGCTCGGGGCAGCGCAGCCCGACCGGCGCGACGGTCATGCAGTCCTCGCAGATCGGCCGGCCGCACTCGGAGCACGAGAGCCCGGTCGGCCGGTCCGGGTGCCGGTAGCAGTACTTCGTCTCGACGGTCGACATCCCGGCTAGCGTAGCCGTGTGCGCGTCCACGTCGCTTTCACGCCCGGCGAGCAGACGCCGGCGCCGGTCGGGATCGTCGTCGACGTCCTCCGCGCGACCTCGACGATGACGCAGGCGCTCGCGGCGGGCTACCGGCGCATCCTCTGCTGCGCCGAGATCGAGGAGGCGCGCGCGCTCGCCGAGAGCCACGCGCCTGCGAGGCTCGCGGGCGAGCGGCGGCTCGAGCACATCCCCGGCTTCGACTTCGGCAACTCGCCCGCGGAGCTCGCGGGCGCGCCGGCGGCGGAGACGCTCGTCCTCACGACGACGAACGGCACGCGGCTGCTCGTCGCCGCGGCGGAGCGGTTCGAGCGCGTCTACGTCGGCTCGCTGCTGAACCTCGACGCCGTCGTGCGCGCGGCGGCCGCGACCGGGGAGGACGTCGCCGTCCTCTGCGCCGGCGTCCTCGGCGAGCTGGCGCTCGACGACGCCTACTGCGCCGGCCGGATCGCCGAGGCGCTCGGCGGCGAGCCCGAGGACTCCGCCACGGCCGCGATCCGTCTCGCGCAGAGCTACCCGAGCGCGCTCGACGGGCTCGGCGCGAGCCGGAGCGCCGCCAACCTCCGCCGCCACGGCCTCGAGTCCGACATCGCCTGGTGCGCGCGCCAGAGCGTCCTCGACGTCGCCCCGCGCTTCGTGCGGACGGTCGGCGCCGCGGCCGAGGTGTCGCTCTGATCTGACGGGGCCGGGCGATCCCCTGCGGCGAGGATCGCCCTCCCCCTAGCAACTCGGACTTCGCGGCTTGGCGAGCTACCGGACGCTCCGCGTGCGACGGCGAGAGGGTCCGGTTCGAGGCCCGAGTGGGACCGAGTGTAGTCGACAGATGGCAACGTGGGCAACCCCCGAAACAGGGAGCGCCGGCGGCCGGCGGAATTTTCGCGCAAAGAGCGGGAATCCGGCCGCGCCGCCCCTTGAACCGCGCTGCCTCCGGGCCATAGGGTGCCGTCTGCCGAGCACGGGGCGCGAGTAGGACGAAACCCCGCCGAGCGACAGGAGCAAGGCTTCGGCCCAGGTCCGGTTGGTTGGCAGGGTGGACGAAAGCGCCACCGGCTCGGCGTTTTCGTGCTCGCAAGCCGTCGGCCGCGAACGCGGCTGCTTCAGGGATCTTTGCGCGCCCGGACTCCGCGCGAGCGGATTCCGGGCTTGCGCAGAAAGCTCAGTTCGGGGTGGCCTCGACGAGGACGATCTGGTCGTAGCGGACGTAGCGGATGTCCGAGGCGCCGCCGCGGATCGGCACCCATTCCCCCTCGAAGCGGCCGGTGCGGTGGAGGAATTCCTCGAGCAGCTTGTCGAGCGACTCGTCCGCGGCCACGTCGATGAACTCGGTCTTCCGGTCGGGGAGCACCATCACGCGGAGATGCGCGGTCACGGCCGTAGTCTCTCATGTCGCGGGTGTGACCGCTCTCCCGGAAAGCCGTAGCCTTCCGGCGTGCGGGAGATCGAGACCGACTATCTCGTCGTCGGAGCCGGCGCGTCGGGGATGGCGTTCGCGGACACGCTGCTCGCGCACACGGACGCCGAGGTGGTGCTCGTCGATCGCCGGCACCAGCCGGGCGGGCACTGGCTGGACGCCTATCCGTTCGTGCGCCTCCACCAGCCCTCCGCGTACTACGGCGTCGAGTCGCGGCCCCTCGGGAGCGACCGCATCGACGAGCACGGGCCGAACGCCGGCTTCTACGAGCGTGCGAGCGCGGCCGAGATCTGCGACTACTACGCGCGCGTGCTCGACGAGAGCCTGCTGCCGACGGGCAGGGTGCGGTTCCTCGGCCTGAGCGACCACCGCGGCGGGGACGGCGACGGGCAGCTCGTCGTCTCGCTCCTCGACGGGTCCGAGACCGTCGTCAGGCCGCGGCGCAGGATCGTCGATGCGACGTACGTCCAGTCGGAGATCCCGTCGCGCCACGTTCCCGGCTTCACGGTCGAGCCGGGCGTCGCGCTCGTCCCGCCCAATGACCTCGTCGACCTCGGCCAGCCCGCCGACCGCTTCACCGTGATCGGAGCGGGGAAGACGGCGATCGACACGTGCGTGTGGCTGCTCGAGGCGGGGGTCGACCCCGGCCGGATCCGCTGGATCCGGGGCCGTGACCCGTGGCAGATCGATCGCACCTTCACGCAGCCGCTCGAGCTGGTCGGGTCGACCATGCGGCTCCAGGCGCGCTGGGTCGAGGCGGCTGCGGCGGCCGAGGACGGCCTCGACTTCGCGCGGCGGCTCGAGGACGCCGGGGTGTTCGTGCGGATCGACCCCGAGGTCGAGCCGCTCGCGTTTCGCGGTGCCACCGTCAGCCTGCGCGAGATCGACGCTGTTCGCACGATCGAGCACGTCGTGCGGGCGAGGCGGGTCCGGAGCATCGGCCGGACGACGGTCGCGACCGACGCCGGCGACATCCAGGGCGGCCCGCACGAGGTGTACGTCGACTGCACGGCCGCGGGCGTTCCGGCCGCTGCGCCGCGGCCGGTGTTCGAGCCGGGCCGCATCACGATCCAGTATGTCGGCGTCGGCTTCCTGCCCTGGTGCGCCGCCACGATCGGGTTCGTCGAGTCGGCCGGTCTCGACGACGAGGAGAGGAACCGGCTCTGCCCGCCCGTCGTCTTCACGGGCGACGCGGCCGGCCTGGCGCGGCTCGCCCATCCCGCGATGCAGGGCCAGGTCGCGCGGGCGCGCCACGAGACGGTCGGGCCCTGGAGCATGGCGTCGAGGCTGAACCCCGCCCGGGCCGCGCTCGACCACGTCGACGACGCGGACGTCGCCGAGTCGCTCGCGTTCGTGATCGAGCACACGCGGGAGGCGCTCCAGAACCTCGAGCGCGCCGCGGGCGCCCGCTGAACGGAGAGCGGCTCCGTCCGATTGACGGCAACTATCCCTTGACACCACAGGACAGATGTTCTAGTCTGTCCATATGGCTCCTGTAGACCGGAATCAGCCCAAACGGGCAACCTCGTCTGAGTCGTCGTACTCGCTGATGGAGTTCATGCGCGAGTTCCCCGACGACGCCGCATGCCTCGACTATCTGTGGCGTTCCCAGTTCTCTTCTGACGGCGAGCATGCTCACTGTCCACGATGCGACAAGGCCCGGACGTTCCGCAGGTATCAGAAGCCCGGAGCGGCCAAGACGCGCGTCCGGCAGGTCTGGACTTGCACGTCCTGCTCGCTCCAAATCTCGCCTACCGCGGGGACGATCTTCCACAAGTCGTCCACATCCCTGCACCTGTGGTTTTACGCGATCTGGCTCATCACTAGCACTCGATGCGGAATCTCCGCCAAGCAACTAGAGCGCGAACTCGGCGTGACCTACAAGACCGCGTGGCGGATGTTCAACCTGATCCGCAACCAGCTGATGGAGCAGAACTACCAGGAGATGCTGTCCGGCGAAGTCGAGGCCGACGAGACGTTCATCGGCGGAAAGCCGCGCGAGTCATACCGGCGCGAGGTCGCCCGCAAGGGCTGGAACATGCAGACGGCCTACTGGGACAAGAAAGCCGTCGTCTTCGGCGCCATCGAGCGTGGCGGCAAAGTCCGGGCTGAGGTCATCCCCAATAGTCGGGGTCAGGTCGTTCAGGGCAAGGTCAGGGAGTTCGTACTGCCTGAGTCCACCGTCTACACCGACGAGTACGAGGGCTACAACAAGATCCGGGACGCCTACACGCACAAGCGGATCAAGCACGCGGCGCGCGTCTACGTCGATGGAGATGTCCACACGCAAGCGATTGAGGGCTTCTGGTCGCTCGTCAAAAACGGCATCCGCGGCTCCTACCACTCGGTATCGCACAAGTGGCTACAGGGCTACTTGAACGAGTACGCGTGGCGGTACAACCACCGCGACGACCCGCGCGCCATGTTCAGGTTGCTGCTACAGCGGGCGGCTAGATGAGCGCGCCGCTGCCACCCGGTTAGCGCTTGATCTTTACCGGGGGCGTGCTGTTTGTGGGGAACGGACGCTTGGCCACGATCCCCATTCTACCCATAGGCGCGCCATAAGGTCGCCCCCGCGAGGGCGATGATCCCAAGCGCCAGGATGCGATAGCCCCAAAGGAACCAAAAAGCCTTGGAGACCAGATAGGGCTCATTGAAACTCCGATTGCGCTCGGTGGAGGCAAGCGCCGATTCGAGGATTGTCACCGGTTCTGCGCCCACGTTCTCGTTCCAGAACTTCCTTGGTTCCGTGCCCAACTCCCAAAGCCGCTGGCGCAAGACGAGGAAAAAGCAGATTCCAGCCGCCGCAAGCAGACCCGCTGGGAACAGCCATACAGAAACAGATTTGTGAAACGTCAGAACGATGGCGAGAGAAGCTACGTCTGCCGCCGCCAGCCCGGATGCCTTCAGATCGATCGCATCGGCTAGCTCGAGCTCGGTCCTGAAGAGGTCCTGGGCTAACGAAAGCGTGACTTCCGCAAGGACGCGATCCGATTCTGTGAAGTTCTCCCATTGGAGGGGCCCGGTAAGGCCCCTCCGTAACCCACGGCCACCCGCACCGCCTCTAGCCATGCTGACGAAGTTAACAAATGGCTATCCGTCGGGCTTACTGACCTTCCCTAGGTTCCGGAAGAACTCGCCGGCCGAAGGCGTCCGAACTTCTTTCCCGTCCGCGCTGACCTCGTGTCCCGGTTGCGGCTTCAGCTTCTTGCCCTTCTGGGCCTTCCGGATGCGGTCGTTTAGGGTGTCTTGCTTCTTGGCGGGCACAGTGTTGAGGTTAGCGGGTGGCCCAGCGGTGCGTCTTTTGCGGGGAAGCTCCCGTGACACTGGAGCACCTGTGGGGCGACTGGATTGCTGGAGCGCTCTTCATCACCGCGAAGAAACGCAAGAAGGCGCGGCGCGTTACCCCGGTGAGTCCACATGAATCTGAAGGCGACCTGCCGTCTAAGTTCAGGCGCGAATGGAGGATGCCTTCCCTCTCGCAGGCAGCCCGAGTCACTTGCGAGGTCTGTAACCACGGTTGGATCGCAGATTTCGATCGAACGGCCAAACCGATGTTGGTCCAGATGATGCGTGGTGAGCGGGTGACGCTTGACGAGAGCGCGCAACGTTTCGTAGCTCGCTGGATTGCGAAGACAGCAATGGTCTTCATGTACACAAGCTCATCAACACGGCGTCCGATTCCGGCGAGTCAATACCGATATCTCCGTGACCATCATCGCCCACCACCGTCAGCCGAAGTCTGGGTCGGGGCGCGCACAGCAGAAGAAGGGGTTATGGCGGCAAGCGTCAGCTCATGTTTCTTCCGGGAAGACCCAGACGACCGAGAAGAAAGCGGCCGTGCCTACTTGTTCGCCTTCGGCATCGGTCATCTCGTGGGCGCGCTCTTCGGTCACAACCTGTCCTTTGAGATTCCTTACCCGCCTCGGAAAGGACTTGAGGAGATATGGCCCCTCCCCGGCTCGATCGTCGATTGGCCTCCACAGCAGATCTTTGGTCCCATCCAGAATCTCGCCAGCGATTCCCTCCTGGAGGAGCACATCGCTAGTTCTTTCGCGGCCCGAGGACGTCCCTTCAAGCGGGTGCCGCGGAATGACTGAATCTGATTGCTGCTTGTCCTGCATTTGACGGCTCCTCCTGTCTTGGAAGGCAACCGTCCTGTCCTCACATAGGGCGTCTGCTTGCCATGACGACAAGCCTATACCTGTGGTAAGACGGGATAGTTACCCGATTGACAGGAGAACATGTGTTCGTGTAGAACACGTGTTCCCATGATCGCCTGTCTCTCCATCCCGGGTTTCGAGCTGAAGGCGGCGCTCCGGCGCTCGCCGTCCCTCGCGCTGCACCCGGCGGCGCTCGCGCCGGAGCCGGGCACCGAGCCGCTGATGGGCGCGGTGACGGCCGCTGCGGAGGCGCTGGGCGTCCGGCCGGGGATGCGCCTCGGCGAGGCGCTCGCCACCTGCCCGCGGCTCGTCCTCGTCGACCCGGATCCGGCGGCCGCCGAGCGGGCCTGGGAGGAGACGGTCCGCTCGCTCGAGGACGCGGGCTTCGCGGTCGAGCCGGCCGCGCTCGGGATCGCGTACTTCGAGACGCGCGGGGTCGAGCGCCTGTACGGCGGGCTCGAGCCGGCGCTGCGGCGCGCGCTCGCCGCGGTCGGCGCCGCCTGGGATGCGCGGATCGGCGCGGCCGGGCGGCGGTTCGCGGCGCTCGCCGCCGCGTCGGTGGCGAAGCCGGGGCAGGTGCTCGTCGTCCGCGACGAGGAGATGGGGCGGTTCCTCGCGCCGCTGCCGCTGTCGCTCCTGCCGCTGGAGCGGCAGCGCTACGAGGAGCTGGAAGCGCTCGGAGTCCGGAAGCTGGGACAGCTTGCCGGGCTCCCGGGCGGCGCCGTCGCCGAACGATTGGGGCCGGACGGCCGGCGCGCCTGGAGCCTGGCGAGAGGCGGGGCGGCCGCGCGTGTGCGCGGTCGCCGGCCGCCGGCCGAGGTGGCGGAGTCGCTCGAGCTGCCGGAGGCGGTCGGGAACGAGCTGACGCTGCGGCGCGCCCTCGGCGCGCTCGTCGAGACGGTGCTCGCCCGCCCGGAGCGGCGCGACCGCTTCGTCCGCAAGGTCGCGCTCTCGGCGCGGCTCGTCGGCGGCGGCTCGTGGCGGCGCTCGCTGACGCTGCGGGAGCCGAGCGCCGACGCCGACCGGATCCGCATCGCCCTCGCGCCGAGGCTCGCGGAGCTGCCGGAGCCGGTGCTCGAGCTCCGCGTCGAGCTCGTCGAGCTGACCGAGCCGGCGGGCCGCCAGCTCGAGCTGCTCGCCGCCGGGGCGGAGGACCGCAGCCGCCTGCGGGAGGGCCTGCGCCAGGTCCGCGCCAGCACCGGCTCCGGGTCGGTCTGCACCGTCGTGGAGGTCGCGCCGTGGTCGCGCATTCCCGAGACGCGCGCGCTGTTCGTTCCGCGGGACGACTGAACGAGCCCCGCCCCGCGCGGGTGGAGGCGAACTTCGACGGCACGCCGTGGCAGGTGAACCACCAGCCGGTCGCCGTCCTCCGCGAGGAGTGGCGCGTGCTCGACCGCTGGTGGACGGAGGAGCCCGTCGTCCGCCGCTACTTCGAGGTCGTGCTCGAGAGCGGCGAGAACACCGTCGTCTTCCATGACGGCGCGGGCGGAGGCTGGTTCACCCAGCGGGGCGCGTGAGCGCAGCGCGCAGCTCGCGTGCCGCCTGCTCCGGATCGGCCGCGTCGCGGATCGCGCGGACGACGGCGACGCCGTGCGCGCCCGCCGCCGCGACGAGCGCGACGGTGTCGAGGTCGATGCCGCCGATGGCGAACCACGGCACGCGCGCGGTCTCCGCCGCGACGCGCACCAGCTCGAGGCCGACGGCGTCCTCCGCCTTCGTCGGCGTCGCGAAGATCGTCCCGATCCCGAGGTAGTCGGCGTCCACCGCAGCCTCGATCTCCTCGCGCGAGTGCGCCGAGACGCCGACGAGCCGCTCCGGCCCGACGAGCGCGCGCGCCTCCGCCGGGGGCGCATCCTCCAGACCGACGTGGACGCCGTCGGCGCGGCACGCCTCGACGAGGTCGGGGCGGTCGTTGAGCACGAAGAGCGCGCCGTGCCGGTCGCAGGCGCGGCGGAACGGCGCCGCCGCGGCGACGAGCTCCGCGTCGCCGAGCTCCTTGTCCCGGAGCTGGACGACGTCGACGCCGCCGCGAAGTGCCGCGTCGAGCAGCGCCTCGGGGCACGCCTCGACGACGAGCATGAGCCGGGCCTCTGCGAGCCGCTCCCTTCTGTCCATCCCGCGGAGCGTAGTCCCGCGGTGGTAAGCTGACGTTAACGTAAGAAAGCGATTCGCTCTGACCGCGCTTCGACCCGACACCGAGCCCGCCGTTCTCGTCGACGACCTCGTCGTCCGCTTCGACGAGGTCACCGCCGTGAACGGGGTCTCCTTCGCCGTCGAGAACGGAGAGGTCTTCGGCCTCCTCGGTCCGAACGGCGCGGGCAAGACGACGACCCTGCGCGTGCTGACGACGGTGCTGAAGCCGACCGCCGGCCGGGCGCGCGTCGCCGGGCGCGACACCGTCGCCGAGGGCCTGCACGTCCGCGCGTCGATCGGCTACATCCCGCAGGCGATCTCGGTCGACGCCGCCCTGACCGGGCGGGAGAACCTCGAGTTCTACGCACGCGTCAGCGGCGTCGCGCGGCGCGACCGGCAGGCGCGCATCGCGCAGGCGATCGAGACGATGGGGCTCGAGACGATGGTCGACCGGCTCGCGCGCACGTACTCGGGCGGGATGCTGCGCCGGCTCGAGGTCGCCACAGCGCTCCTGTCGCGTCCGCGCGTGCTGTTCCTCGACGAGCCGACCGTCGGGCTCGACCCGACCGCGCGCCGGCTCGTGTGGGAGCACCTGCACATGCTGCGCGAGGAGGAGGGGACGACGCTGCTCATGACGACGCACCTGATGGAGGAGGCGGAGCGGCACTGCGAGCGGATCGCGATCATGGATCTCGGCCGGCTCGCGGCGCAGGGCAGCCCGCAGGAGCTGAAGGACGAGTTCGGCGCGGCGAGCCTCGACGACGTCTTCGCCGCCGCCACCGGCCACGAGATCGTGGAAGGAGGGTCGTTCCGGGATGTCCGCCAGCAGCGCAGGCTTTCCCGCCGGCTCGGCTGAGCTCCGGCTCGACCCGCTCGCGCGGCTCGGCCGGCTCGTGTCGGGCACGGCCGCGATCGCGCGGGTCGAGGCGCAGAAGCTGCGCCACGACAACCTCGACATCCTCACGCGGTCCGTGCAGCCGCTGCTGTGGCTGTTCGTGTTCGGGACGGCGCTGCAGCACGCGCGCTCGCTCAACGGCGGCTACGGCGACTACCGCGCGTACATCGCGCCCGGCGTGATGGCGCAGGCGGCGCTCTTCGTCGCGATCTTCTACGGGCTCGCCGTGATCTGGGAGCGCGACCTCGGCCAGCTGCAGCGATTGCTCGCGACGCCGCTGCCGCGGCTCGGGATCGTGCTCGGGAAGGCGAGCGGCGCCTCGGTGCGGGCGATCGTCCAGGCGATCGTCCTCTTCGCAGTGCTCGCCGTCGCGCGGATCCACATCCACTGGAGCGTCTTCGGGGTGCTCGGCTCGCTCGTGCTGCTCGCGCTCGGCACGGCGGCGTTCGCGTGCCTGTCGATGGTGCTCGCCGCGGTCGTGAAGACGCGCGAGCGGTTCATGGGCATCGGCCAGCTCGTGGCGATGCCGCTGTTCTTCGCGTCGAGCGCGCTGTACCCGCTCGCGCTGCTGCCGGTCTGGCTGCGCGCGATCGCCCGCGTGAACCCGCTGACGTACGAGGTGGAGGGGATGCGGCGGATGCTGCTCTCGCTTCCCGTCGGCGACGCGCTCTGGATCGACTTCGTGGTGACGGTCGCCTTTCTCGCGGTGTTCGCGGGCCTCGCCGCCCGGCTCTACCCGCGCGCGATCCTCTAACCCGACCTCGAGGCCGGGGTCGCGGCGCGGGCGAGGATGGGTTGCAGCGCGACGAGGAGCAGGTCGAGCACGACGAGCGAGCCGATCAGCCTGGGGGCGAGGCTGCCGTTCGGCTGCGTCCAGATGAGCACCGCGAAGAGCGACGCGGCGACGACGGCGGTTCCGCACGAGACGGCGAACAGCCACCGGACGACACCCGGATCGGCACGGCGGCGGCGCGCGGTGAGCGCGGAGATCTGCGTGCCCGCGAGCGCGAAGGCCGTCACAGATCCGATCGTCTTGCCGAGCGTCTCCGAGCCCGACCAGATTCCGGCGAGGGCGACCGCGGCGCCCGCCGCGGCGAGCGAGGCCGACGCGAGCGCGAGCCGGCGGCAGCGGCCCTGGTCGAGAAGGACGACCGCCGGCAGTGCGAGGAGGCCGTAGCCGGCGAGGAGCGCGGTGGAGCCGAGGATCCGGCCCTGCGTGCTGCCGAAGTGGCCGGCGAGGAGGATCCCGATCGCGAGCAGGGCCGTGGCCGACAGGAGGCCCGCCACGCCGAGCAGCAGGATCCGCTTCTTCCCGCGCACGATCGCTCCCGGGTCGAGCATCGCGCCGCCGGCGGCGGCGGACATCCGTGGCCTCGCGTATGGTAATCGAACATATGTTCGTGTAGAACAGGAGGGTGAGCTACGTCGAGCTGCACGCCCACAGCGCCTACTCGTTCCTCGACGGGGCGTCGCAGCCGGAGGAGCTCGCGGCGCGGGCGGCGGAGCTCGGGTACGAGGCGCTCGCGCTCACTGACCACGACGGGGTCTACGGCTCGCTCGAGTTCGCCCACGCGGCGAAGGATCTCGGCGTGCGGCCGATCACCGGGGCGGAGCTGACCCTCGACGGCGGCTCGCATCTGACGCTCCTCGTCGAGACGCCGCAGGGCTACGCGAACCTCTGCCGGCTGCTCACGGCCGCGCACGCGGGGACGCGGCCGAAGGAGGGGCGCGAGCCGCTGCCGCCGTCGCTCGACCCGGCGCTCTTCGAGGAGCACCACGAGGGGCTCGTCTGCCTCTCCGGCTGCGCGCGGGACGGGCTCGCCGTCCGCGACCCGAACGCGGCGGCGCGGCTCGCCGGCGTCTTCGGGCGCGAGAGCTTCTTCGTCGAGCTGCAGCGTCCGTACGAGCGCGGCGACGCGCGGCGCAACGCGGCGCTGCGCGACCTCGCGGCGACGCTGCGCGTGCCGACGGTCGTCACCGGCGACGCGCACGCGCACGACGCGCGGCGTGCGGCGCTGCAGGACGTCCTCGTCGCGATCCGCTGCCGCACCTCGCTCGACGGCTGCGAGCGCGAGCGGCGTGGCAACCACGAGAGCGTCCTCGCCGCGCCTGCCGAGATGCTCGAGCGGTTCCCCGACGACCGCGACGCCGTCGCGCGCACCGCCGCGCTCGCCGACCGGCTCCGCTTCGACCTGACGGAGGAGCTCGGCTACCGCTATCCGGACTTCTCCGACGGTGACGAGCCGGCGATCGTCCAGCTCCGCCGCGTCTGCGCGTCCGTCTTCGACGGCCGCTATGAGTCCGCTGGTCCACCGTTGCGCGCGCGTGCGCGCGCAAGGTTGGACGAAGAGCTGCGTCTCATCGACGAGCTGAACCTGGCCGGCTTCTTCCTCCTGCACTGGGAGGTGCTGGAGCTGGCACGCGAGGTCGCCTCCGGGGTGCGCGGCCCCGGCTCGATGCGGCACGTGCTGCCGCCGGGGCGCGGGCGCGGCTCGTCCGTCGGCTCGCTCGTCTGCTACCTGACCGGGCTCTCGCACGTCGATCCGGTGGCGGCGAACCTCTCGCTCGGCCGCTTCCTCAACCGGGAGCTCGCGTCGGTGCCCGACATCGACCTCGACTTCCCGCGCGACATCCGCGAGCAGCTGATCGTGCGCGTGACGGAGCGCTACGGCCGCGAGCACGCCGCGCTCGTCGCGACGTTCGCGACGTACCGCTCGCGCGGCGCGATCCGCGACGTCGGCAAGGCGCTCGGCCTCCCGTTCGCGGAGCTCGAGCGGCTGGCCAAGGTCTCCGACGGCTGGAACGCCGCGCGCGTCGCCGAGGAGCTCGAGCTGCTGCCCGACCACGCGGACAAGCTGCGCTCGCCGCGCTGGCGCGCGTTCGCCGAGCTCTGCTCGGAGATCGCCGGGCTGCCGCGCCACATCTCGCAGCACCCGGGCGGGATGGTGATCTCGACGCGCCCGCTCGTCGAGCTCGTGCCGGTGCAGCCCGCGGCGATGGCCGGCCGGCAGATGTGCCAGTGGGACAAGGACTCGTGCGCCGACGCCGGCTTCCTGAAGATCGACCTGCTCGGGCTCGGGATGCTCTCCGCGGTCGAGGAGTGCGTCGACCTGATCGCGCGGCACCGCGGCGAGACGATCGACCTCTCGCGCGTCCCCCTCGACGACGCGGCGGTGTTCGCGGAGATCCAGGACGCGGACACCGTCGGCTGCTTCCAGATCGAAAGCCGCGCGCAGATGCAGTCGCTCCTGCGCACGCGGCCGGAGAACCTCGACGACATCACCGTCCAGGTCGCGCTCGTGCGGCCGGGTCCGATCCAGGGGAAGGCGGTGCACCCGTACATCGACCGGCGGCAGCGGCTGCGCGAGGACCCGGCCTACGTCGCGCCGGCCGACCATCCGCTGCTGCAGGAGCCGCTACGGGACACGCTCGGCGTCGTCGTCTTCCAGGACCAGGTGCTCGACGTCGCGATCCATCTCGCCGGCTTCACCATCGGCGAGGCGGAGGGGCTGCGGCGGGCGATGAGCCGGAAGCGGAGCCTCGCCGCGCTCGAGGCGCACCGCACGCGCTTCGTCGAGGGCGCGGGCGGGAAGGGCGTCGACGAGGAGACCGCGCACACGGTCTACGACAAGCTCGTCGGCTTCTCCGGCTTCGGGTTCCCGAAGTCGCACGCCGCCGCGTTCGGGCTGCTCGCGTACCAGTCGGCGTGGCTGCGCCACCACTATCCGGCGGAGTTTCTCGCGTCGCTCTTGAACGCGCAGCCGATGGGCTTCTACCCGCCGTCGACGCTCGTCCGCGACGCGCAGCGGCACGGCGTCGAGACGCGGCCGCCCGACGTCTGTCGCAGCGCTGCGCACTGCGACATAGAAGAGGGAGCCGTCCGCATCGGGCTCGCGTACGTGCAGGGTCTCTCCGAAGCGGATGCGCTCACGATCGTGGAGGAGCGAGGGAACGGACAGTTCGTCTCGCTCGAGGACCTGGCGCAACGCGCAGCGTTGCGCGACGACGAGCTCACGGCCCTCATCGAGGCCGGCACGTGCGACGCATTCGGGCCGCGCCGCGACCTGCTCTGGCGGCTCGGCCTCGTCCGGCGACCGCTGACGGTCTCCGGGTCGGGCGGGGAGGAGAAGCAGCTCGCGCTCCCGCTCGGGCCGACGGTGGAGACGCCGGACCTGCCGGAGCCGACGGTGTGGGAGCGGATGCTCGCGGACTACAAGCGGACGAGCCTCTCGATCGGCGTCCATCCGCTCGAGCTGCTGCGCCCGCACCTGCCGCCGGGGACGCTGTCGAGCCTCGAGCTCCTCGACCGCCCGAACGGCTCGCGCGTCGCCGTTGCGGGGATGGTCGTCGCGCGGCAGCGGCCGGCGACCGCGAACGGCGTCGTCTTCATGCTCCTCGAGGACGAGCACGCGCAGGTGAACCTCATCCTCCCGCCGCAGGTGTACGAGCGGTTCCGCGCCGTCGTTCGCGGCGAGCCGCTGCTCCTCGCGCGCGGCCGCTACGAGCACGTCGACCGGAACCGCAACATCCTCGTCGGCGAGCTCCGCAGCCTCGGCGCGCTCGCGCGTGCGCTCACGGAGGGCGCGGACGTGCACGGCTCGCTGCCGAACGCACACCACTTTGGGCACCGCTGATTCCTAGAGGTCGCGGAGCACGCGCGCGACGACGGCTTGGTCGTCGTGCTGCGACGGGAGCGGCTGCGCGAGCAGGCGCTCGAGGTCGGGCGAGAGCGGGCGTAGCTCGACGAGCTCCTCGTCGCGGCGGTCGCGCCTGGCCGCTTCGACCTCGACCCATCTCGCGCACAGGTTCGCGCGCAGCGAAAGCGGAGGCGGCGTGAGGCGCGCGATCCGGCGGAGTGTGCGCACGAGCGTGTCGCGGGTCTCGAGCTGCGGGTCGGAGCCGATGCGCTCGGCGGCGTCGACGTACGCCGAAAGCTCGGCCGCGTGCGCCGCGGGGAAGCCGAAGCGGCGGAGCACGTTCGGCTCGTGCTCGCGCAGAAGCTCGGCGAGAACCGTCCAGTCGTCGAACGCGGTCGTCTCCGTCGCCGAGCCGAGGTCGACGTCACCTGTCGGCGCCAGCTCGACCCACGTCGCTGCGAGCGCGGGAAGCGCGGGGCGATCAGGGAGATCCGAGGCGAGCGCGAGCCACTCCGCGAGAAGCCCGACCGGGGCGCCGCCGCGGACCGAGCTCCATGCGCGCGCGAGCCGCTCGAGCGTCTCGACCGCAAGCGCGTCGAGCTCGAACCGCTGCGCGCCGCCCGTCTCGCGCCGCGCCTCGGCGAGCGCGGTCAGGACGAGCGTCGTCTCCGGCGCGTCGAGCTCCGGGACGAGCTCGGCCAGCCGATCCGCGAGCGCGTCCCAGTCGCCGTCGTCCCGGAGCAGCGGCAGGGCGCGGTCGCCGGCCGCACCGCCGGCGGTGGAGAGCGCGAGCGCCGCGCCGTGCACGCCGCACGCGTGCAGGAATGCGCGCCGCGCCGCCGCGTCGTGCGCGAGCTCGTCGATCACGAGGTCGCGCCAGCTCGGATGCACCCACGTCACGCTCGCCGGGTGGAGCGGGCGGAGGAAGTGGTCGGCGAGCCGGTCGACGATCTCCGCGGGCGGTTGCGGCAGCCCGGCGGGGGAGTGCCGCCGGACCGAGGCGGCCAGGTCGCGCTCGGACACCGGGCCGGGCGGCGCGTCGAGCACCGCGATCAGGACCGCGCGGTGGTCCGGCGCGAGCGAGCGGTACGACGCGGTCATCGCCGCCGTCGGCTCGCGGATCTCCTCCGCGACGAGCGCGGTGACGTCGGTGCGCGACGAGCCGGACGCGAGCTCGCGCAGCCGCCCGGCGACGAAGCGGCGGATCCGCTCCGGCGTGAAGTGCGGGTGCGAGACGATGTGCCAGCCCTCCGCCCGGACGAGCTCGGTCGAACGGTGCGGCAACGCCGCTGCCTTCGCGTGCCGGAAGAGAACGAGCGCCTTCTCCGACGCGTCGAGGAGCGCCGTGTCGACCCCGATCTCGGCCGGCTGCGGGAACCGCTCGACGCCGTGCTCGCGGTGGATCCGCCGCAGCCCGGCCCTCAGCGGCGCAGGCCTCGACGTCCAGAGCAGCCAGTGCCGCTCGTCCATCGCGCGGAGGATCGCGTCGAGCTCGACGGCCCAGCGCTCGGCCGCATCCGGGCGGTACTCGGTCGACCCGAACGCGTCGTCGGCGACGAACACCTGGCGGCGGTCGCGCGCGAACACGCTCCAGAGCTCGTCCGGCCGGACGCACTCGTGAACCTCCCAGCCGTCCGTCAGCGCGGCGAGTCCGACCATCCGCGCGATCGCCGTCTTGCCCATCTCCGGCGGTCCGGTCAGCACGGCGAAGCGGTGCTGCCCGAGGACGCCGAGCGTCTCGAGATACGCCTGCGTCGGGACGAAGACACGTGCGAGCTCGACCGCTGCGGCGACGTCTGCGGTCGAGCGCCGCGCCGCCTCGCCCGGCACGAGCGCGTCGAGCTCCGCGACGCCCAGCGCGGTCGGCACGCGGAAGCGCGCCGCCGGCGCGGCGGCGTAGAGCTCCCAGAGGGCCGCCGGGCCGAGGACCGCCGAGCGGACGCCGGTTTGCGGCGCCGTGTCGAGATTCGTCGCGAGGAGCAGCGACCGGGCGTCCGTCGCCGCGAGCGCATCCGCGACGAGCTCGCCGAGCAGCGCGGCGGCGCCGGAGCCGGGGCGGGTCCACACGACGAGGACGAGCGTCGGGCCGTCGAGACGGCCGGCGCCCGGCGCGTCGATCCCCTCCGGCAGGCGGAGCGACAGACCCCACGGGTGGGCCTCGGCGCGGTCGCGGTCGAGGCGGAGCAGCTCGACGCAGAGGCGCTCGAACTGCAGCGTCCCCAGCTCGTCGAGGCGGAACTCGCCGGCGGCCGGCACGACCTCCAGTGTGCCCGCGCCGGACCGCCGTCCGTGCGGCCCGGCGCGGCACAAGCCGGCTAGTGAGTGAAGAACTCGTCCATCGGGGACACCTGGTTCGCGTCCGAGGCGTTCCCGAGATAGCCGAGGTTCCAGTTCTCCTCGACGGTCGCGAGGAACGAGTAGTGGTTGTACGGGGCGGCGCTGACGTAGCCGCCGGTCCTGCCGTGGTTCGTGACGATCACGGCGGGGATGAGGCCGCCGCCGTAGGTCCCGCCGGGCCAGGACGGGCTGATGTCCGGATCGCCTGCGGGCACGATCGGCGAGTCGCAGCTCGTCCGCCTTCTGCTTCAGCGCCGCGTCGTTCGGGTCGTCCTTGATCGAGCCGTACGGGCACGGGGTCCCGTCCGAGCCGTCCGGAGCGATGGCGCTGTAGACGCCGCCGTGCATGTCGTGGCACTGGTTCGGCGTGATCCAGACGAAGTCCGGCGTGTCCGCTCCCGCTGTAGGTCGGTTTGCGAGCGCCGTGTACGGCTTGACGTTCGCGAGCCGGCTCGGATCGTTGCGGATGTCGTCGAAGAGGACGAACGGGTTGTGCTTCGACGCGTACAGCGGATTCGCCGAGCTCGGATAGAAGTCGCCGAGATAGCCTGCGCTCGGCATCGACTCCATGTACGCGCCCCACGTCACGTGGTTCGCCTCGAGCTGGTCGACGAGGTTCGTATGGTCGTACCGGTTCGCCGGGTCGTCGTTGTTGACGAACCAGTTCGAGCCGGAGATCGCGGCCACGTAGTTCGGCTCGCTCGGATGCGTGACGCCGTAGTAGTTGTCGGCCGTCGCGTAATGCTGTGCGAGCGAGTTGATGAACGGCGCGTTCGCGTCGCCGATCACGCTCGACTGCGAGTGGTTCTCGAGCATGATCAGGAAGATGTGATCGAGGCGCGGACCGGGGCCGTGCGGGCCGTCGCTCGGCTCCCTCCCGCCTGCGTTCGCAGGCAGCGCGATCGCCACGCCGGCGAGCGCGACGCTACCTCACCACTTGTTCACATTTCAACGAGCGGCGGGAGAGTCAGCGGTTCTCGATCTCGAGCCCGAACGGGGGCCAGCGCTTGCGGACCGCCTTGTTGAACGCGGCCTCGTACTCCTCGGCCGCGTCGTCGGCCAGCGTCCGGGCGAAGCGGTCGCGCATGTCGGCGAGCGCCTCCGTCGCGGTCTCGACGAGATCGACGTAGTCGCCGTAGCGCGCCTCCGCCTCCTCGCGCGGCGCGCGGTCGTACATGCGCTCGGCGGCGCGGCAGTCGGCGATGAGGTCGGCCTCGTCCTCGGCGAAGACGTCGAGCTGGCGGGAGATGACGTCGGCGAAGCGGCGGCGGAAGATCATGCGATCTCCTCGTAGATCGCGAGGTGTGCGCGCGCGGCGGCGTCCCACGTCAGCTCGTCGCGCGCGCGGCGCGCGCCCGCCCGCGCCTGCTCGAGCGCGTCGCGGTCGCGGAGCAGCTCGCGGATCGCGGCCGCGAGCGCGTCGACGTCCCCGGCGGCGACGACGCGGCCCGCGCCGTAGCGCTGCACCGGCTCCGCGATGCCGCCGACGTCGTATGCGACCGCGGGCACGCCGGCGCCGAGCGCGCGCAGGAGCGCGCCGCTCTGGTCGAGCTCCGGCCGGTACGGGAACACGGCGATCGTCGCGTCGCCGAGCGCGCGGTCGACCTCGGCCTGCGGGAGGTAGCCGAGCCGCCACTCGACGTCGAGCCCCGCGGCGGCGGCGCGGTACGGCTCGGCCGGCTCGAGCGGGTCGCCGGCGACGAGGAGACGCGCGTTCCCGGCCCGCCGTACCGCCTCGATCGCGTCGCCGAGCCCCTTGTACGGGCGGATCACGCCGAAGGAGAGGACGGTGCGGCCGTCGTCGCGGCGCTCCGGGTCGCTCGGGAACACGGGATGCGCGACGACGCGGATGCGCGACGGGTCCTCGAGCAGCCCGGTGAGCGCGTCGCGCCCGTTGAGGCTGTGCACGATCACACGGTCGAACCGGGAGAGCAGGCGGTTCCAGAGATCCGGCCGCCCGGCGGTCCGGCGCGGGAGGAGGTCGTGCGCGGTGAACACGCTCGGCGTGCGCAGGCGCAGCAGCCGGTCGTCGAGCTCCGGCGCGGCGAGCCACTGCAGGTGGACGACGTCGGCGCGGCGCCGGCGCAGGGTCGCGACGCCGAACGGATGCTCGGCGACCTTCACGGGCACGCGCAGGCGCGAACGGCCGAACAGGCGCGACGACACCGGGTAGAAGACCTCGGCGCGCACGTAGCCCTCCGGGGCGGGCACCCCGCCGAAGCGGAACCGCGACGTGACGAGCTCGACCTCGGCGCCCGCGCGCGCGAGCGCGGCCGCGAGCTCGTGGTCGTAGGTCGGCGTGAAGGCGGGAGGGTCGGCGAGCACGACGCGCATCCGCCGTAGGCTACGCGCGTGCCGCTCCTCGTCCGCACGTGGAACCTCTTCCACGGGAACGCCGTGCCGCCGGAGCGGCGCGCGTTCCTCGAGGAGATGGTGCGGCTCGCCGCCGCAGACCGGCCTGACCTGCTGTGCCTGCAGGAGCTCCCGCTCTGGGCGCTGCCGGACCTGGGTGGGTGGAGCGGGATGACCGCGGTCGGCGCCGTGGCCGCGCGGGCGCGCATCGGGCCACTCCCGTCGTCGGCCGGGCTCGGGCAGATGCTCACCGATCTGAACGACGGGCTGCTGCGGTCGACGTTCTCGGGCCAGGCGAACGCCGTGCTTGCCGGGCCGCGCCTTCGCGTGCTCGAGGAGTGGACTCTCGTCCTCAACCCGCGCCATTTTCGGCGCGAGCAGGCCCGGTGGCTCGGGCTCGATCTCGTCACGAGGCTCGCGTGGGCGAAGGAGCGCCGCGTCTGCGTCGCCGTGCGCGTGGCGCTGCCGGGCGGCGGCGGGACGGCGGTCGCGTCGAGCGTGCACATGACGAGCCTCGCGTCGGAGGAGCGCGTGGCCGACGCCGAGCTGCGCCGCGCGGCCGCGTTCCTCGAGGGGCTCGCGGCGCCGGACGAGCCCGTGTTCCTGTGCGGCGACACGAACGTCTCGGCGTCGCGCTCGCGGACGATGGCCGACCTGCGCGAGTGGGGCTGGTCGGAGCCCGGGCCGCATATCGACCACGTGCTCGTCCGCGGGCTGCCGGCGACGCCGCCGTTCGTCTGGCCGGAGGAGCGGCGCCGCATGGGCGGCCGGCTCCTCTCCGATCATGCACCCGTGGAGGTAACCGCCGGATGACGTTCGAGGAGGCGCGCGCACAGTTGCCGGTGCTCGAGCGGTACGCGTACCTCAACGCGGGCACGAACGGGCCGCTGGCGCGGGCGACGGTCGAGGCGATGACCGCGGAGGCGGAGCGGGAGCTCGCGGACGGCCGCAGCGGCCGGGCCACCTTCGACGCGCTCCTCGAGCTGCGCGAGACGGCGCGGCGGGAGCTCGCGGCCGTGCTCACCGTCGAACCGGCGCACGTCGCGCTCGTCGAGTCGACGACGCGCGGGTGCGCCGTGGTGATGGCCGGCCTGGGCCTCTCTCCGGAGGACGAAGTCGTGATCACCGACCAGGAGCACTTCGGGCTGACGGGGCCGGTGCACGCGTCCGGCGTGCGCGTCGTCGTCGCCGAGGCGGACGAGGACGCGATCCTCGCCGCGGTGACGCCGCGCACGAGACTGATCGCCACGTCGCACGTCCTGTGGACGACCGGGCGGCGCCTCGAGCTCGAGCGGCTCCAGGCGGAGAGCGGCCTGCCGCTGCTCGTGGACGGCGCGCAGTCGGCCGGGGCGATCGCCGTCTCCGCCGAGCCGTTCGACTTCTACACGGTCTCGGCGCAGAAGTGGCTGTGCGGGCCCGATCCGACCGGGGCGCTGTACGTCCGCGACCCGGAGCGACTGCGCGTCGCGTCGCCCGGCTATCCGGCACAGACGGCGTACGAGCCGTCGGGCGCGTTCACGCCGAAGGAGGGCGCGGCGCGGTTTGACGCGGGCTGGATCGGAGGGCCGACGCTCCACGGGCTCGTCGCGGCGCTCGGGACGCATCCCGACTGGCGCTACGAGCGGGCGGCGCAGGCGGCGGCGCGATGCCGCGAGCTGCTCGCGGAGCGCGTCGAGGTGCTGACGCCGCCCGGCCAATCGACGCTCGTGTCGTTTCGCCCGCCGGGCGATCCGACCGAGCTCGTCGCGCGCCTCCAGGTGCAGGGCGTGATCGTCCGCGAGCTGCCGGGACGGAACATCGTGCGCGCCTCGTGCGGCTGGTGGACGAGCGAGGACGACCTCCGCCGCCTCGTCGACGGCGTCACCGCGTAGCGGCGGCGATCTTCGGCCTGTTCAGCTTCCACGTCGCAGCCGCGAGGAGGCCGAGCACGATCGTCGGCACGGACCCGAGGACCCGGTAGAGCAGCGCGGCCGCGACGGCCTGCGTGTTGCTCGCGCCGAAGCCGACGAGCATGCCCGTCAGTCCGAGCTCGACGATGCCGAGACCGCCCGGCGTGATCGGAAGGGAGCCGAGCACGCGCGCGAGCGACCAGGCGGCGAACACCTCGATGAGGTCCACCTGCGTGGGCGCGATCCCGACCGCTCGGACGCAGAAGGCCATCAGGACGAACACCGTGAGGTGGTTGGCGAGCACGCCGAGCGTGAGGACGTGCCAGCGCCGGCGCAGCAGGTCGATCGCCTCCTCGCGGAAGCGGACAAACGTCTCGCCCGTCCAGCGGACCGGGCGCTTGTGGAGGAGGCGCTTCAGCCGGGTGACGACGGCTGCCGCCTTGTCGCCGACCCGGCGCGCGAGCCGGGCGCTCTGGAGGCCGATCGCGAAGCCCGCGACGATCACGGCGAAGACGATCAGCCCGGCCAGCGCGACCCATTCGAGCGTGCGGTTGCGTCCGCCGTCGGCGACGAGGGCCGCGACGGCGATGATCGGGAAGCCGAAGATGACGAGCTGGTTCCAGATGCCGGTGACGAGGACCGCCAGCCCGATCGCCCGGTCCTCGAGCCCCCAGGCGTTGAGCATCGTGTACGACGTCGCCATTCCGACTGCCGCTCCACCCGGCGCGACCATGGTGAGCGCGGTGGACGCCTGCGTGACCCGGAGCGCGTGCAGGAAGCCGAGCCCCGGAAGCGCGGCCATCCACGGCGGCGCGCTCGTCACGACGTTGATCGTCACCGCGAACGCGAGCGCCGCGATCCATTCCCAGCTCATTCCCTTGATCACGTCCCAGACGGCCGTGTAGTCGGCGATCCGCGGGAGCACGAACAGGAACACGCCGCCGATCACGACGGCTGCGACGACGATCCCGATCACGCGGTTCCGGCCCTTGCGCCGCTTGGCCTGCTCGCGCGCGAGCTCGTGCCGGACGAGCTCGTCCTCTGACTCGGCGACCGCGGCCACGGTCGCTACCCCGGAAGCCCGAGCTCGGCCGCGATCGGACGCAGCGCCTCGACCACCGTCGCGATGTGCTCGTCGAGCTCGACGCCGAGCTCCTCGGCGCCCTTGTAGACGTCCTCCCGGTGGACGCCCGCCGCGAAGGACGGCTGCTTCAGCTTCTTCCGCACCGACTTCGGCTCGAGCCCCTCGAGGCCGGTCGGGCGCACGAGCGCGCACGCGTGGACGAACCCGGAGAGCTCGTCGCACGCGAACAGCACCTTCTTCAGCGGCGTGTCGCGCGGCAGCCCGAGATGCTCGGCGTGCGAGAGCACCGTCTCGACGACCTCCTCGGGATAGCCCTCCTCGCGGAGGATGGGCGCGCCGTCCTGCGGGTGCTTGTCGAGCGTGGGATGGATCTCGTAGTCGAAGTCGTGAAGCAGCGCCGCGACCCGCCAGAGCTCCTCGTCGCCGTCGAACCGCGGCGCGTACGCCGCCGTCGACGCCTCGACCGCGAGCGCGTGCCGCAGGAGCGACTCGCTCTTCGTGTACCTCGTCAGCGTCTCCCAGGCCTGGTCGCGGGTCGGAGTCACGGCCCGGCTAGGATAGCCTCCCGTGGCCGTGGCACCCGCCCTCGCCGACGCGTTCTTCATCGAGGGCGCGCGCCCGCTCAACGGCCGCATCCGCGCGGCCGGGAACAAGAACGGAGCCCTCCCGATCCTCGCGGCGTGCCTGTTGACCGACGAGGAGGTCGTGCTCCACAACGTCCCGCGGATCCTCGACGTCCAGACGATGCTCGACCTGATGGCCGACCTCGGCGTCGACGTCGACTGGCTCGGCGACAACGACGTCCGGGTCCAGGCCGCGAACGTGACGAAGACGGAGCTCGACGAGGAGCTGTGCCGCCGCATCCGCGCGTCCGTGCTCCTCGCCGGCCCGCTGCTCGCCCGCTTCGGCAGCGCCGTCGTGCCTCCGCCCGGCGGCGACGTGATCGGCCGCCGCCGGGTCGATACGCACCTGCACGCATTCCAGAAGCTCGGCGTCGACATCGAGGCGAACCGCCGCTTCGCGATGCGCACAGCCGGCCTCGTCGGCGCGAACGTCTTCCTCGACGAGGCGAGCGTGACCGGCACGGAGAACGCAGTGATGGCGGCGACGCGCGCGCGCGGCGAGACGACGCTCGGGAACGCCGCGTCCGAGCCGCACGTGCAGGACCTCTGCCGCTTCCTCGTCGCGCTCGGCGCGGAGATCGACGGGATCGGGACGAACGTGCTGCGCGTCACGGGCGTCGAGTCGCTGCGCGGCGGCGAGCACACGATCGCGCCGGATCACATCGAGGTGGCGAGCTTCATCGGGCTCGGCGCGATCACCGAGGGCGAGATCGTGATCGAGAACTGCCGCCCCGAGGATCTCGTCGCGATCACGCCGGTGTTCCGCCGGCTCGGGATCCGGATGGAGTTCGAGGACACGAGCATCCGCGTCCCCGACGGGCAGGACCTCCTGATCGAGGACGACGTCGGCGGCCACATCCCGAAGATCGACGACGGCCCGTGGCCCGCGTTTCCCGCCGACCTGACGTCGATCGCCGTCGCCGTCGCGACGCAGGCGCGGGGCACGGTGATGATCTTCGAGAAGATGTTCGAGAACCGGCTCTTCTTCGTCGACAAGCTCGTCAACCTCGGCGCGCGCATCATCCTCTGCGACCCGCACCGCGTCGTCGTCACCGGGCCGGCGCGGCTGTACGGCGAGCGCATGTCGAGCCCCGACATCCGCGCCGGGATGGCGATGCTGCTCGCGGCGCTGTGCGCCGAGGGCACGTCGACGATCGGGAACGTGCGCGAGATCGACCGCGGCTACGAGCGGATCGACGAGCGTCTCCGCGCGCTCGGCGCGCGCATCGAGCGCGTCGAGAGCTAGAGGCTCAAGCCTCTAGCCGCCCGCCGTCTCCCGCTTGCCGGGCATGGCGACGGCCAGCGGTGCCGAGGTCGCCGCGGTCGCGCCGCTGGAGTCGATCGCCGAGACGGTGAACGCGTACGCGCGCCCGGGCTTCAGCGTCAGCCACGCGCTCGTGTCCGAGGTCTCCTGGAGCACGACGCGGCTCGCGCCGGCGCTGGTCAGCGTCAGCGTGTAGCGGCTCGCGTCGCCGCTCCACGTCAGGTGCAGCTTCGACCGGACGCGGTTGCCGGAGAGGAGCACTCCCGGCCGGCCGGCCTGCGCCGCCGCGACGGCGGCGGCGACGTCGATCACGCCGAATCCGAGCTGCGGCGTCCACCGGCCCTGGCCCGTTGCGGTCTGCTTGAGGATCTGCGCGACCTCCTGCGCGGTCAGCGACGGGTTCGCGGCCCAGACGAGCGCCGCCGCCCCCGCGACCTGGGGCGCCGCGAACGACGTTCCGCTCGCGTAGCCGTAGAGGCCGTCCGGCGCCCCGGGCAGAGCGGCCCGCGGATAGGAGACCGGCGACGACAGCGACGAGACGTCTCCGAAGACGCTCGTGCCGGGAGCGGCGAGCGAGAGCCACGTTCCCGTGTTCGAGAAGCCCGCGCGGGTCCCGGCCTGGTTGGACGCGCCGACGGAGAGGCCGGCGCCGCCGGCGCCGTCCGAGCCGACCGGCTGGAGCAGCGCGGCGGGGTACTCGACCGGGTTGCCCTGGCCGTATTCGTTGCCGGCCGCAGCGACGACGAGCGCGCCCTGCTTGAACGCGTACCGGATCGCGTTGCGCTCGATCGGCGTCGTGCCCGGCCCGCCGAAGCTGAGGTTGACGATCTTCGCGCCGTGGTCGATCGCGTACATGATCCCGGCCGCCTCGTCCACGTCGGTGAACGTCCCGCCGTCCGAGCCCGCCTTGACGACGAGGAGCTGCGCGTCGCCGCCGAACCCGTCCATGCCGTCGCCGTCCGTCACCGAGCCGGCGGCGATCGACGCGACGAAGGTCCCGTGGCCGTTGACGTCGCGGACGTCGCCCGTGCCGGTGCGGGTGTTGTAGGAGGTGGGGGACTTCGACGCGAGATCGGGCGCGGTCAGGTCGGCGCCGGTGTCGATCACGGCGATGCGGATGGAGGCCGCGGCGCGGAGCACGTCCGCGGGGACGCCGTCCTCGTGCGCGCCCGCGTACTCCCACTCCCACGCGGCCGCCGCGCTCGCGGGCGACCGCGCGAGCGCCGGCTCGTCGGCCGAGACGCGCGCGACGGGAACGGAGACGAAGCGGATTCCGGGGGCGCGACGGAGCGACGACGCCGGCTCGGCGGTGTGCAGCTCGACGGCGTGCAGCGCGGGCAGCCGCCGGACGACGATTCCGCCGCCGCGCAGCGCGTGCGCGAGATCGAGCCGCGTGCGGTAGCCGACGACGAGCGTCTGCGCCGACGTGCGCGCGTCGCCGCCACGACCGGATGCCGCCGCGGCGACGCCGACGACAACCAGGGCCGCGATCCCCATCGCGACTCCCACCCGTGCCCTCTCCATCGTTCCCCGGATTGACCATAGTCCACCCCGGGGACAATGCGATAGGCCGACCGGCCCATCTTTGCAACCGGTACGGGCCGATTCGAACCACGCGTCGGCGGGCGCTAGCGGACGAGGGCGAGCGACGCCGACTGCGCGGTCGGCGGCGCGGCCGTGTGGACGGACTGGGACTGGGCCAGGGCCACGGCGGCGCCGACGTCGACGACGCCGAAGCCGAGGTCGGGCGTCCAGCGCCCCTGACCCGACGCAGTCTGCTCGAGGACCTCCGCGACCTGCTGCGCAGTCAGAGATGGATCCGCGGCCCACACGAGTGCGGCGGCTCCGGCGACCTCGGGCGCTGCGTAGGACGTCCCGCTGGAATAGCCGACCAGGGCGTCTGCTCCCGGCAGAGCTGCTCGCGGGTAGAGCCAGGACGGTGCGAGCGCCGAGAGGTCGCCGAGCACGTTCAGCCCAGGCGCCGCGAGGGAGATCCAGGAGCCCGTGCTCGAGAACGGCGCCCGCGCACCGGCCGGCGTCGACGCGGCGACCGACAGGCCGGCGCCGCCCGCGCCGTCCGACCCGGGCGGCTGGAGCAGCGCCGCCGGGTACATGACGGGATTGCCTCGCGCGTACGAGTTGCCGGCCGCTGCGACGACGAGGACGCCTCGGTCGATCGCGTACCCGATCGCGCGGCGCTCGACCGGGGACGTCTCGGAGCTGCCGAGGCTGAGGTTGATGATGCGCGCTCCGTGCGCGACGGCGTAGAGGATGCCGGCCGCCTCGTCCACGTCGGTGAACGTGCCGTCTCCGTCGTCGGCCTTGACGACGAGCAGTTGCGCGTCGCCGCCGAACCCGGCGATTCCTTCGCCGTTCGTCACCGAACCGGCCGCGAGCGATGCGACGAAGGTCCCGTGCCCGAAGTCGTCTCGGACGTCCGCCGTGCGCGCGACGACGTTGAACGCGGCAGGCGACTTGGAGGCGAGATCGGGAACGGTCAGGTCGGCGCCGGTGTCGACGACTGCAATCCGGATCGACGCGGCTGCGCGCAGGACCGCGTCGGGGACCTCGCCCTCATGCATTGCGTCGAACTGCCACTCACCGCCGCCCGCCGCGTCGGAGCGTGCGAAGTCGACGGCCGGCTCGTCCGCGGCCCGACGCGTTTCGGCCGCGCGGACGAAGCGAATCCCCGGCCTGCGCGTGAGCGCGCGTCCGAGCGCGGGGTCCGGGAGGCGAAGCTCAGCGGCGTGGATGGCCGGCAGGCGACGCACGATCACGGCGTCCGCGGCCGCTGCGGCGGCCGAGAGATCCGGCGCCGAGCGATAGCCGACGACGACGGTCGTGCGCCCGGCCTCCGCCCGTGCGCACGGCGCAGCAGCCGCCGTCACGCCGGCAGCCAGCAGGGCCGCAGAGCCCACCAGGGTGAAAACCCATGGCCGCATTGGGCCTCCGCAGCGTAGGCAACACCGCTGCGGCGCTCAATCACCCGAAAGAACATCCGTCGACGAAAGGATCCGCGCCGAGAGGCGAGCGGGAGTAGCCTCCGAGGAGATGAGCGCAGGGGAGGCAGCCGCGGGCCGGAGCGGCATCCGCGTCGACGTCGACGGGACGGGTGTCGCCAGCGTCGAGACCGGCGTCCCCGTGCTCGACCGGCTGCTCGAGCGGCTGGCGGAGTCGGCGCGGTTCGACCTCGTGCTCGAGGTCGAGCCCGGCGACGCGGAGGCGGAGGTGACCGCGGCCGGCCGCGCGCTCGGCGAGGCGCTCGCGGAGCCGCTGCGCGCGCCCGGCGCGCGCGGGCACGGCTCCGCGTTCATGCCGTCGTCCGAGGCGCTCGCGCACGTCGCGCTCGAGGTCTCCGACGCCCCGCTCGTCGTCTCCAACGTCGACCTCAGCCAGGCGCGGATCGGCGGCCTCGGCACCGACGTCGCCCGCCGCTTCCTCGAGCGGCTCGCCGACGCGGCCGGGCTGACGATGCATGTGCGCCTGCTGAACGGGAAGGACACCCAGCACGTGCTCGACGCGATGTTCAAGGCGCTCGGCGTCGCGCTGGCACAGGCATGCGAGAGCAAAGGAGGAGCACGTGGCTGACAAGACCGCGGTTCGCACCGAGGCTGCGCCGGCGCCGTACCAGGGCGCGCCGTACTCCCAGGCGATCCGCGCCGGCGGATTCGTCTTCGTCTCGGGGCAGCTCGCCCTCCGGCCCGGCGACAAGGAGCTGCAGGGCGGGTCGATCGAGGAGCAGACGGAGCAGGTCTTCGCGAACCTCCGGGCCATCCTCGAGGAGGCGGGCACGAGCCTCGAGCGGCTCGTGAAGACGACGGTGTTCCTCCAGGACCTCGACGACTTCCAGGGGATGAACTCGGTGTACGCGCAGCACGTCGGCGAGATTCCGCCGGCGCGCTCGACCGTCGAGGTGGCGAAGCTCCCCTCGGGCGCGCTCGTCGAGATCGAAGCGATCGCACTCTTGTAGCTCGGAGACGCTACGCGTCTCCTCGCTGTGGCTGAACTCCGCGCGCCGGAGAGCGCGGTCTCCGGCGCGCTTCGTGCGGAGAGCTCGTCGGGGTGGAGTCCATTCGACCAGGAGTCGCGCGCGGGCGGCGCTGCCGCGGCGCCCACGCGCTCGGCCGGCCCCCGCGGAAGGCCGCCTGCGGCGTGCCTTCCGCTGCGGCCCTTGCGCTCCCGCGACTCGCGCGGCTCAGGTAGAGCGCGGCGTTCCGCTCCCGGGCGTCCCGCAGGTCGGCCCCGGGCCGGAGTCCGGAGCGGCGACAATGAGGCCGATGCGGAGTGAGATCGAGGACTACGTCCGGTCGCTCGGGCTGGACGCGTATCTCGTCGGCGGCGCGGTCCGCGACGAGCTGCTCGGGCTCGACTCGAAGGACGCGGACTTCCTCGTCCCGGGAGTCGACACCGACGGGCTGAGGCACGCGCTCGAGTCGCACGGGCGCGTCGAGGACCTCGTCGTCGCGGGGAGGCTCGTCGGGGTCCGGCTGCACCCGCGCGACAAGGGTGTTCGCGCGCTCGCGCGCGGCGGGATCGAGTTCGCGCCGCCGCGCGCCGAGCGGAGCACCGGTCCCGGCCGGCACGACTTCGAGATCGTCGCCGACCCGTCGCTCTCGGTCGAGAACGACATGCGCCGCCGCGACTTCACCGTCAACGCGATCGCGCGGCGGCTCTCCACCGGCGAGCTCGTCGACCCCCTCGGGGGCCGCGCGGACCTCGACGCGGGGATCCTCCGCACCGTCTCGCCGCGCAGCTTCCAGGAGGACCCGCTCCGGCTCGTGCGCGCGCTCCGCTTCGTCTCGCAGCTCGGCTTCGAGCCGGACGAGTCGACGCTGCGGCAGATGCGCGAGGAGGCGCCCGGGGTCAGGCTCGTCTCGGGCGAGCGGATCGGCGGCGGCCTGAAGGCGGACGGGATGGGGGAGCTGTCGAAGCTCCTGCTCGGCCGCGAGCCCGCGCGCGCGCTCCGGCTCGCGCGCGACACGGGCGTGCTCGTCGAGCTGCTGCCCGAGTTCCGCGAGGCGATCGGCTTCGACCAGGAGAGCCGCTACCACGACCTCTCCGTCGACGAGCACACGTTCGCGGTGGTGCAGGCCGCCGCCGACGCGGGCCGCCCGCTCGCCGTGCGCCTTGCCGCGCTCTTCCACGATCTCGGCAAGCCGCGCGTCGCGTGGCGCGGCACCGACGGGCGGCTGCACTACTACGCGAAGCCGGGCCGCTCGAGCCGGAGCCACGAGCAGGTGAGCGCGGAGCTCGCGAACGAGGCGATGCTGCGGCTCCGCTATCCGAACGCGCTGCGCCGCCGCGTCGTGCGCATCGTCCGGTACCACATGTTCAAGCCGGGAGCGTCCGACCCGCAGCGGGCGCGCCGCTTCCTCGCGAAGCACGGCGACGACGGCGCGCGCGATCTCCTCGACCACAAGGAGGCCGACCTGCTCGGAAAGCGCGGCTCGGAGGGAGAGCCGCCGCCGCTGGAGGAGCTCGAGCGGCTGGCGGAGTTCCGCGCGTCGGTCGAGGCGGAGCGCGAGAGCCCGCACCGGCTCGCCGACCTCGTCGTCGACGGCAACGACCTGATCCGCCTCGGCATCCCGTCCGGCCCGGAGATCGGCCACGTCCTCCGCGAGCTCCTCGGCGCGGTCGTCGACAACCCCGAGCTGAACACGCGCGACGAGCTGCTCCGGCGGGCGCGCCGGCTCGCGCGCACGCCGTGACCGCGAACGTGCTCCGCTGGGACGGCCGGCCGGGCCGCTACGAGGTCTGGTACCTCACCGTCGCCGGACGCTTCTGGATCCGCTACTCGCTGCGCGTGCCGACGGATCCCGACGAGGAGGGAGAGGCGGCGCTCTGGCTCGCCGACTGGACCGGCGACGCGCCGCGCGCCCGCAAGGCGTCGTTCCCGCTCGAGGCGCTGCGGACGACCGGCCCCGGCTGGCCGCTCGAGCTCGGCCCGGGCCGGCTCGGCGACGAGGCGGCGAGCGGCGAGCTCGACGGCGCGCGCTGGGAGCTGACGTTCGCCGCAGAGGAGAACCCGTTCACGTACACGCGCCCGCTGATGCGCCCGGTCGCGTCGACGCAGGTCGTCGTCGTGAAGCCGTCACTCGCGATCTCGGGCGTCGTCGAGCTCGACGGCGTCCGGCACGAGCTCTCCGCGGAGCCCGGCCAGCAGGCGCATCTCTTCGGCCGGCGCCACGCGGACCGCTGGGGCTGGTTCCACGGGGCGCTGCCGGACGGACGCTGGGCCGAGGGGCTCGTCGCGAAGGTGCCGGGCCTGCCGCAGCTCGCGCTGCATGCCTCCGAGCGCGGCGCGGCGAACGGGATCGCGTCGCTGTTCCGCACACACGGCGCCGCGGAGCCCGGCCGGGTCGCCGTCGGGCCGTATGTCGTCGAGGCGCCGCGCGAGTCGTTCCTCGGCGTCACGTACCACGACCCGAGCGGCGCCGAGGCGTTCTGCTACCACTCCGAGCAGGCGACGCTGAACGGCCCGGATCTCGAGGCGCACGACGTCGCGCTCGAGTTCGGCTCCCGTGAGAAGGTGGAGGGGTGGGCGATCTCTCTCTGATCGAGTGGGCGGCCCCGGGTCCGTACAGGGTCGCGTTCTCGACGCGGGTCGGCGGCGTCAGCGACGGGCCGTACGAGTCGCTCAACCTCGGCATCCGCACCGAGGACGACCCGGCGCGCGTCGTCGAGAACCGCACGCGCCTCTGCGAGGCCGCCGACGCGGATCCCGACGGCGCGACGATGGCGTGGCAGCGTCACGGCGCCACGGTCTCGCGCGCGCAGCCGCGCGGGATCGTCACGCCGGGGACGGTGTACGACCACTGCGACGGCCTCTGGAGCGACGAGCAGGGCCGCGCGATGCTGCTGCTCACCGCCGACTGCCTGCCGATCGCGATCGCGCGTGCCGACGAGCGGCCGCCCGCGGTGTCGATCCTCCACGCCGGCTGGCGCGGCCTCCTGGCCGGGATCGCAGGCGCCGGCGTCCGCGCTCTCGGCGGCGGAAACCTCGCCGCGGCGATCGGCCCCTCGATCGGCCCGTGCTGCTACGAGGTCGGCGACGAGGTGGCGACGCCGTTCCGCGAGGCGTTCGGCGACGACGTCGTGCGCGACGGGAAGCTCGACCTGTGGACCTCGGCGGAGCGCGCGCTCCGCGCCGCCGGCTGCGAGCGCGTCGCTCGCCTCGACCTCTGCACGTCGTGCGGCGCGGACCGCTTCTTCTCGCACCGCCGCGACCACGGGCGAACCGGGCGGCAGGGAGTGATCGCGTACGTCGCCTGACGAGATCCGCGCCCGGTACCTGCGCATCCGCGACGAGATCGGCCCGGGCGTCACGATCGTCGCCGCGACGAAGTACGTCTCCGTCGCCGACATGCAGGCACTGGCGGACGCCGGTGTCGACGTCGTCGGGGAGAACCGCGCGCAGGATCTCGAGGCGAAGCACGCCCGCTACGGCGAGGCCTTCCGCTGGCACTTCATCGGCCATCTCCAGAGCCGCAAGGCGCGGACCGTCAGCGCCATCTGCGAGCTCTGCCACTCCCTCGACTCGGACTCGGCGGCCCGGAAGCTGACGATCCCCGCGCTGATCGAGGTGAACCTCTCCGGCGAGGCGTCGAAATCCGGCGTCGAGCCGGACGAGCTGCCGGCGATGCTCGAGCTGTACCCGGCTGCGCGCGGGCTGATGACGATGCCGCCGGCCACGGAGGACCCCGAGGGCTCGCGCCCGTACTTCCGCCGCCTGCGCGAGCTCGCGGACGGCCACGGGCTCCACGAGCTGTCGATGGGCACGAGCCAGGACTACCGCGTCGCCGCCGAGGAGGGGGCGACCTACGTCCGCCTCGGCTCGGTCCTCTGGGGATGATCGTCGGGTAGGGGCGGTACCATTTCGCACACCCATGGGGTTCGGCGACGTCTGGAACAAAACACTCGTCTACTTCGGCATCGCCGAGGAGGAGGAGTGGGACGAGGACGGCTACCTCACGGACGAGGAGCTGCAGCGCGCGTACGCCGACCGGCCGAACGTGCGTCGGCTCGCGCCGCGCCGCAAGGGCCGCGGCGAGTTCGACGACTGGACCGATCCGGAGCCGACCGAGACCGTCGCGCGGACGAGCGTCCTCCGCCCGGCGCCGGAGCCGCGCCGCCTCCGCGGCGTCGGGACCCTGCCGAATCCCGGCACGAGCCGCGTCCACCTCGTCCTGCCGCGCAGCTTCAACGACGCGCAGCAGGTCGCCGACCGGTTCAAGGACGGCGTCCCGGTGATCCTGAACCTCCAGAGCTGCGACCAGGAGCTGGCGAAGCGCCTCATCGACTTCACGAGCGGCCTCACGTACGCGCTCGACGGCGGGATGCAGCGCGTCGCCGACAAGGTCTTCCTCCTGACCCCGCGCAACGTCGAGGTCTCCGCCGAGGAGCGGGCGCGCCTGCTCGAGCGCGGCGGCTTCTTCAACCAGGCGTAGAACCTCTCCGAGCAGCCAGGATTCCGGCTGTGCACCGCGAACGGCGTGCCTGATGGGCGTCACAGCCACTGTCAGCCTGCTCTTCAGCGCCGTCACGAAGGCGGAGACGTTCGTGACCGTCTTCACGACGGTCTATACGCTCGTGATCTTCGTGTACATCCTCTCGAGCTGGCTCCGGCTGCCGTACTCGCCCTGGCTCAACCGGATCCAGCGCTTCCTGTACGACGTCTCGGAGCCCTACCTGCGGCTGTTCCGACGGGTGCTCCCCTCGATGGGGCCGCTCGATCTCTCGCCGATCGTGGCGGTGATCGTGCTGTGGGTGCTGAGCCGCGTTGTGATCCGGATCCTCCAGCAGTTCGCGTAGAAGGGGAGCGACGATGGCACTCACACCAGTCGAGATCAGGCACATGACCCCGGGGAGGTCGCTGTTCGGCTACAACGCCGGCGCGACCGACCGGCTGCTCGCGGAGATCGCCGCGAGCTTCGAGGACGTCTGGCGCGAGCGGGCGGACCTCGCCGACAAGGTCGAGCAGCTCGAGGCGGACCTCGTCCGCTACCGCGAGCTCGAGGCATTGCTGCGGACGACGCTCGTCTCCGCGGAGCGGGCCTCGGCCGAGCTGAAGGACCAGGCCCGCCGCGAGGCCGAGGTGATCCTCACCGAGGCCCACGCCGAGGCGCGGGCCGTCCAGCGGAAGGCGCTCGCCGAGAACGAGCGGCTCGCCGCCGAGTCGCGCCGGCTCCGGGAGCAGCTGCGCGCAGCGCTCGCCGCGGTGGACGTGGACGAGCCGGAGTCCGAGCTGTCCGGGGCGGACGAGGCGGATCTGCAGCCCGATCTGGACAAGACCTGGCCCGGGGCCGAGGCGGCATAGCCCGGGGCTAAGATTCGTGCATGGCCGCCGCGTCCACCACACGGTTGCGACTGCGGGTCACCCCGGGAGCGCGCACGTCGGGAATCGTCGGCCGCCGGGGCGAGGCGTGGAAGGTGCGCGTCGCGGCCGCGCCCGAGCGCGGGCGCGCGAACGACGCGGTGCTGCGGCTGCTGGCCGAGACGATCGGCGTCCCGCGCGAGGACGTCGCCGTCGTCGCGGGCCACGGCAGCCGCGACAAGACGATCGAGCTGACCGGCGTGACGCCGGCGGTCGCGGAGCGCCGCCTCGCCTCCGCCGCGGGAGAGGAAGGCGGGCCGTGAGCATCGACACCGAACGGTTCCGGACCGCGCTGCTCGAGGAGCGCGAGCGTGTCGAGAACGCGATCGCCAACCTCCGCGACGACCATCCGGGCAGGATGGACGAGGAGGTCGAGGAGATGGCCGGGATGAACGACAACCATCTCGGCGAGACGGCGACCGCGACGCTCGACCGCGAGATCGACTACACGCTCGAGGAGAACTCGACCCAGGTGCTGCTCGAGATCGACGCTGCGCTGGCGCGGATCGACGCCGGCTCGTACGGCACGTGCACGCGCTGCGCCGGCGAGATTCCGCAGGGACGGCTCGACGCGAAGCCGTGGGCGTCCCTCTGCATCGACTGCAAGCGGGAGGCGGAGCGGCCGTGACGGAGCCGTTGCGCCGGCCCGACGTCCGGGTCGGCTCCTCGACGGACGCGCTGTCGCCGATCTCGACGGCGAAGCGCTCGCTCGCGGCCGGGCCGGCGCAGTGGCTCGCGCTCGCGGCAATCGCGCTCGCCGCCACGGCGGCCGACCAGCTGACGAAGCACATCGTCCTCAGCACGCTGCAGCTCGACGAGGGGACGCATGTGATCGGGCCGCTCTGGATCCACCACGTGCAGAACTCCGGGATCGCGTTCGGGCTGTTCTCGAGCGCGACGGCCGTCGTGATCGTGCTCACGGGGATCGCGGTCGCGTGGATGCTCGTCTACTTCGCGCGCTCCGGCGGACGTCATCCGATCCTGCCGGTCGCGCTCGGCCTCGTGATCGGCGGCAGCGTCTCGAACTTGCTCGACCGCGTCCGGCTCGGGCACGTCACCGACTTCATCGACCTCCGCTTCTGGCCGGCGTTCAACCTCGCCGACAGCTTCATCGTGATCGGCGTCGGGCTCCTGCTCGCCGCGCTGCTCGCGGCCGAGCGCGAGCCGCGGCGGTCCCGGCAGGTGCGTGACGCGGCTGCGCGTCCCTGACGGCGCCCGCGGGACGCGGCTCGACCGCTTCCTCGCGCAGCTGCCGGAGGTCGGGTCGCGGGCGGTCGCCGAGCGGCTGCTCGAAGGCGGCGGCGTCCTCGTCGACGGCCGGACCCGCCCGAAGAGCCACCGGCTCGAGGGCGGCGAGGAGCTCGAGCTGGAGCCGCCGGCGCCCGCGCCGAGCGGGCTCGTCCCGGAGGAGATCGACCTCGTCGTCCCGTACGAGGACGAGCACCTGCTCGTCGTCGACAAGCCGGCGGGCCTCGTCGTCCACCCGGCGCCGGGCCACGCGCGCGGGACGCTCGTCCACGGGCTGCTCGCCTACGACGTCGAGGGCGGGGAGGAGCCGGAGCGGCCCGGCATCGTCCACCGGCTCGACCGCGACACGTCCGGGCTCCTCGTCGTCGCCCGCTCGCCCGAGGCGCACCGCCGCCTGCAGGAGCTCGTGCAGTCGCGCGCGCTCGCGCGCGAGTACCTCGCGCTCGCGGCCGGCCGCCCGCGCTCGCGGCGGGGGACGATCGACGCGCCGATCGGCCGCGACCGGCACGACCCGGTCCGCCACTCGCTCGACACGGACACGCCGCGCGAGGCGATCACGCACTTCGAGGTGGAGGAGCTGCTCCCGCGGCATGCGCTCCTCCGCGTCTCCCTCGAGACCGGCCGGACGCACCAGATCCGCGTCCACCTCGCCGCGATCGACCTGCCGGTGGCCGGCGACCCCCTCTACGGCCGCGCCGGCGACCTCGGCCTCGGCCGCCAGTTCCTCCACGCGGCCCGGCTCGCGTTCGACCACCCGTTCACGGACGGGCGCGTGGACGTGAGCTCGCCGCTGCCGGCCGACCTCGCCGCCGCCCTCGAGGCGGCCCGCCGCTAGACTTTCCGCGATTTCGTCCCTCGACCCGGCGGATCAGCCGAGGCGCGGGTGCCGATCTGTGCGATCGGTGCGCCCCGAGCCCTGCCGGCGCAGTTCCAAACCGAAACCGGAAGGAGCCACATGGCAGTCGTGTCCATGCGCGAGCTGCTGGAGGCCGGAGTCCACTTCGGCCACCAGACGCGACGCTGGAACCCGAAGATGCGCCGCTTCATCTACACGGAGCGCGGCGGCATCTACATCATCGATCTGACGCAGACGAGCGAGCGCCTGGACGAGGCCGCGCAGTTCGTCCGCAACCTCGCCGAGCGGAACGGGACGGTTCTCTTCGTCGGCACGAAGAAGCAGGCGCAGGACGCCGTCGAGACCGAGGCGAAGCGCGTCGGTATGCCGTACGTGAACCACCGCTGGCTCGGCGGCCTGCTCACGAACTGGCGGACGATGTCCGACCGGATCGAGCGCCTGCACGAGATGCGGCGCCTGAAGGAGGAGGGCCAGCTCGACCTCCTGCCGGCGAAGGAGCGCATCTCGATGGCGGGCGAGCTCGAGAAGCTCGAGCAGAACCTCGGCGGCGTCGCCGACATGCGCCGCCAGCCGGATGCGGTCTTCATCATCGACCTGCGCAAGGAGCAGCTCGCCGTCCGCGAGGCGCGACGGCTCGGCCTGCCGGTCGTCGCGCTCGTCGACACGAACTGCGACCCGGACGAGGCCGACTACGTCGTCCCGGGCAACGACGACGCGATCCGGTCGTGCTCGCTCATCGCGCGCGCGGTCGCCGACGCGATCGCCGAGGGCCAGCAGAAGGTGTCGGCGCGCGACTTCCAGAAGACGGAGGCGCCGAAGGAGAAGGCGGCTCCGTCGGAGAACGGCGCCGCTGTGGCCGAGGCTCCTCCGGCGCCGGAGCCGGCCGAGGCGGAGCCGGCGGCCGAGGCAGCGGCGGAGGCGCCCGCCGAGGAGGTGCAGAGCTGATGGCCGAGATCTCCGCCGCGCTCGTCAAGGAGCTCCGCGACCGCACCGGCGCGGGGATGATGGACTGCAAGCGCGCGCTGCAGGACACGAACGGCGACATCGAGGCTGCGATCGTCCTGCTCCGCGAGAAGGGGATGGCGCAGGCCGCGAAGCGGGCCGACCGCGAGACGACCGAGGGCAAGGTCGGCTACCGGCTGGCCGACGACGGCAAGAAGGGCACGATGGTCGCCGTCGGCTGCGAGACCGAGCCCGTGTCGAACAACGAGGAGTTCCTCGCGTACGCGAAGAAGGTGCTCGACGCGGTGGACGCGAACGGTGTCGGCGCCGAGGGCGAGCTCGAGGGCGAGCGCGTCGAGCTCTCCGGCAAGCTCGGCGAGAACATCGTCGTCGCCGGCGCGGCCCGGTTCGAGGCGGTCGACGGCAGCACGATCGCCGCGTACGCGCATCCGCCCGCGAACAAGCTCGGCGTGCTCGTGCAGGTGCGGGGCGGCGGCGACGACTTCGCGCGGAAGCTCGCGATGCACATCGCCTGGTCGAACCCGCGCTGGATCGACCGCGACTCGGTGCCCGCCGACGTGGTCGCCGCCGAGCGGGACATCTACGCCAACTCCGGCGAGGTGCTCTCGAAGCCGGAGCAGGCCCGTGAGAAGATCGTCGACGGGATGCTCAGCAAGCGGTTCTACGCCGAGCGCGGCGGCGCGCTGCTCGACCAGCCGTGGATCCACGAGTCCTCGAAGACCGCCGGCCAGGCGCTGCAGGAGGCCGGGGCGGAGGTGCTCGAGTTCGAGCGGTTCGAGCTCGCGGGCTGACGCGCAGGTGACCGTGCGACCCGAGGAGACGCTCGTCGCGGCGGAGGCCGGTGGACCGGGCTTCCGGCGCATCCTCCTGAAGCTCAGCGGCGAGGCGCTGATGGGCGACCGCGATCTCGGCATCGACACCGGGGTCGTCCGCGGCCTCGCGGCGGAGATCGCCTCCGTCCGCGCGACGGGAGTCGAGGTGGCGATCGTCGTCGGCGCGGGGAACTTCTACCGCGGGATGGCGGCCGCGGCGGAGGGGATGGACCGGGCGACCGCCGACTACGCGGGGATGCTGGCGACGCTGCTGAACGCGCTCGCGCTCCAGGACGCGCTCGAGCGGGCCGGCGCGGACACGCGCGTCCAGTCCGCCCTTGCCGTGTCCGAGGTGGCCGAGCCGTACATCCGCCGCCGCGCGATCCGGCACCTCGAGAAGCAGCGCGTCGTCATCTTCGCCGCCGGTACCGGCAACCCGTTCTTCACGACGGACACGGCGGCGGCGCTGCGGGCGCTCGAGATCGGCGCCGACGCGATCCTGATGGCGAAGAACGGCGTCAGCGGCGTCTACGACGGCGACCCGCGCACCGACGCGTCCGCGGCGTTCCTGCCGCGGCTGACGCATCTCGAGGCGATCGAGCGGGGCCTCAAGGTGATGGACACGACCGCGCTCTCGCTCTGCATGGACAACAAGCTGACGATCCACGTCTTCGAGCTCGCCGACGGCAACATCGCCCGGGTCGTCGCGGGCGAGGACGTCGGGACGATCATCGAGACCACCTGACGAGGAGGGCAACTGAGATGGCGACCGTCGACGAGCTGACCCAGGACGCGCAGTCGCGGATGGGCAAGTCGGTGGAGCACGCGCGCGGCGAGTTCAACACCGTGCGAACGGGACGCGCGTCGGCGTCGCTGCTGGACCGGATCGAGGTCGACTACTACGGGACGCCGACGCCGCTGAAGCAGCTGGCGACGATCAACGTGCCGGAGCCGCGGATGCTGACGATCGCGCCGTACGACGCGAGCTCGATCCGCTCGGTCGAGAAGGCGATCCAGGAGTCCGACCTCGGCCTGACGCCCTCGAACGACGGCAAGGTGATCCGCCTGCCGATCCCGCAGCTGACCGAGGAGCGCCGCAAGGAGCTCGTCAAGGTCGTGCGCAACCTCGCGGAGGAGCACCGCGTCGCCGTGCGCGAGATCCGCCGCGACGCGATGCGCCACCTGAAGGAGCTCGTCGACTCCGGCGACGTCGGCGCCGACGAGGAGCACCGCGCGGAGGAGCGCGTGCAGAAGCTGACCGACGAGCACACGAAGCAGATCGACGAGCTCCTGAAGCACAAGGAAGCCGAGGTGATGGAAGTCTGAGCGCGTCCCGCACCGACGCCGATCCCGCCGCCGTGCACGGCCTGCCGGAGGTCGCGCACGCGGTCGCGATCATCATGGACGGCAACGGGCGCTGGGCGGCCGCGCACGACGTCGACGTCGCCGAGGGCCATCGCGCGGGCTCGCGCGCGCTCCGCCCGATCGTCGAGACGGCGATCGACGTCGGCGTCCGCTCGCTCGCGGTCTACGCGTTCTCGACCGAGAACTGGACGCGCTCGACGGAGGAGGTCGGCGCGCTCATGGACATCTTCGGCGAGACGATCGACCGCGAGCTCGGCGACCTCGCCGCGCAGGGCGTGCGCACGCGCTTCGTCGGCCGCCGTGACCGCGCCCCCGACTGGCTCCAGGCGCGGATGGCCGACCTCGAGGAGGCGACCGCCGACAGGACCCGGCTCAGCCTCTGGATCGCGTTCGACTACGGCGGCCGCGCCGAGCTCGTCGAGGCCGCGCGCCGGCTCGTCGAGGAGGGCGTCGACGCGGACGACGTCGACGAGGAGCAGCTGGCGCGGCGCCTGTACGCGCCCGAGATGCCGGATCCGGACCTCGTGATCCGCACCTCCGGCGAGCTGCGCGTCTCGAACTTCCTGCTCTGGCAGTCCGCGTATGCGGAGCTCGTCTTCACGGACACGCTCTGGCCGGACTTCGGCCCGGACGAGTTTCGTCGCGCCTTGGAGGATTACGCCGGCCGACGGCGCAGATTCGGCGGCAGATGAGCGGATTCGCCTCGCGCGTCCTGGTCGGCGTCGTCGGCCTTCCCGTCGTGCTCGGGCTCGTGTGGCTCGGCGGCTGGTGGCTGTTCGGGCTCGTCGCCGCCGCGGGTGTGGTCGCGGTGCACGAGTTCGTGACGATGGCGCGGCCGCTGCGGCCGCTCGCGCCCGC
>Ga0335085_10001364_pt1 | contig 53149 bp, 45 predicted proteins | sample Lox_Sample_45_FD_206712 | JGI IMG/M metagenome (GOLD analysis project Ga0335085, IMG submission 206712) | Soil microbial communities from Loxahatchee National Wildlife Refuge, Florida, United States - Lox_Sample_4.5 | ecosystem: Environmental > Terrestrial > Soil > Wetlands | place: USA... | reverse complement strand
CGCGCACCATCGCCTCGTTGGACTTGTACTTGCCCGTGCCGATCAGGAGGCGCGAGCGAAAGGTCCGGCCGCCGATCTCGAGCGGCGTGTCGGTGAACGCGGGTGCTGCGGCGATGCCGGTCATCTCAACCTCCACCTACGAAGTGCACCAGTTCGATCTGATCTCCCGCCGCGACGCCCGTCGCGGCCAGGCTCTCGCGCCGCACGATGCGGCGATTGTGCTCGACCACCACCGCGCGCGCGTCGACACCCAGCTGCGCGAGCAGGTCCGCCAGCGAGCCGCCCCGAGTCATCTCCCGCGGATCGCCGTTGACGCTGACGCGCACGCGGTCCGGAACGGCGGCGGCCAGGAACGCCCGCGCGGCCGCGGCCGGATCGGCGGCGTCCCACAGGGCGCGGATCGCGGCCACGCCCCACGCGCCGGCGGTCGGCAAGGCGGGCGCCGTGCCGGGCGTGATCCCGCCGATCGCGATCACCGGCGTGCCCAGCGCGGCGGCGCGGCGCACGAAATCGACGCCGGCGGGCGCGCGGTCCGGATGACTGGCCGTCGCGAATACCGCTCCCGCGACCAGGAAGTCGGCGCGTTCGGTGAGCGCCGCCTGGGCTTCGGCCAGGTCGTGGACCGAGCGAGCGTAGCGCCGGCCCGGCGCCACGCGTGCCATGTCGGCCACGCCGAGGCCGTCGCGTCCGGACAACACGGCGTCGGCATCTACCGCCGCGGCGACGTCGGCGCGGCCGTTCACGACGAGCCACGCGCCGGCGGCGGCCGTCACCTCGCGCAGCTGGACGGCGAGGGCGAGCAGCGCGCGGCCGTCGAGCGCCCGGGCGCGCAGGTGCACGGCGAGCTCCGGCCCGGCGGCGCGCGCCATCGCGGCGGCACGCTCGAGCAAATCGCCCAGCGCCACGACGCGATCGTCGGTGACGGCGTGCACCCGCGGCAGCGCGCTCACAGCAGGCGGTCGCCGTCGGTGATGCCGCGGCCGTTCAGGAACGCGCGCACGCTCATCCGGGCGCGGCCTTCGGGTTGCACGTCCGAGATCTCGACGGCGCCCGAGCCGCACGCAATCGTGAGCAGGTCGGTCACGGCGAGCACCAGCCCGGGAACGCCGGTGCCCCGGGTGGCCCGCGCGCCGAACAGCTTGAGTCCCTTGCCGCGGCAGTCGGCCCACGCGCCGGGCGCCGGGTCGAACGCGCGCACCCGGCGCGCCACTTCGGCCGCCGGCCGCAGCCAGTCGATCCGCTCGTCGTCGCGGGTCAACTTGGGCGCGTGGGTCGCCTGCGCGTGATCCTGCGGCTGCGGCGTGAGGTTGCCGTTCTGGAGCATGGTCAGCGCTTCGATGAGGGCCAGCGCCCCCATCTCCGCGAGGCGGACCGTCAGCTCGCCGCTGGTTTCGTCGTCGGCGATCGGTGTCCGCACCTGGTGCAGCACCGGCCCCGTATCGAGGCCCGCGTCCATCTGCATGATGGAGATGCCGGTCTCGGAGTCGCCCTCGAGGATCGCGCGCTGGATGGGGGCCGCGCCGCGCAGCCGCGGCAGCAGCGAGGCGTGGACGTTGAGCGAGCCCAGGCGCGGCAGCGACAGCAGGTCGGGCTTCAGGATATGGCCGTACGCGACGACGACCGAGACGTCCGGCTCCAGGCCCCGCAGCTCGGCGATGACCCCGGCGTCGGACGGGCGCGTGGGCTGGAACACGGGAAGCTCTTCGGCGAGGGCGGCCAGCTTGACCGGCGGCGGCTCGCGCCGCGTGCGGTGCCGCCCCACGGCCTGGTCGGGACGGGTGACCACCCCCACGACATCGAAACCTTCGCCCACCAGCGCCATGAGCGAGGGAACCGCGAACTCGGGCGTGCCGAAGAAGAGAACCCGCATTCAGCCGGTCCGGGCGGCGTCCTCCGGCGTCGGTTGGTCGCGGATCACGCCGCTCTTGCCCTTGCGGCTCCGTTCCCAGTCGCGCAGCAGGAGGCGGCGCTTGATGGGCCCGACGCGATCGAGGAACAGGATGCCGTCGAGGTGGTCGATCTCGTGGAGAATGGCGCGGGCCAGCAGACCCTCGGCCTCGATGCGCTGCCGGGTTCCGGACAGGTCGGTCGCCTCGACGACCACGCTCGCGGCGCGCTGCACGTCGCCGTAGATGTCCGGGATGGACAGGCAGCCCTCTTCGTCCTTGGCGCGGCCGGCTTCCGTGACCACCACGGGGTCGATCAGCACGTAGGAGTGCTCGGCGTCGGTCTCGACCACCGTCACGCGCCGCGCCACGCCGACCTGGTTGGCCGCCAGACCCACGCCCTTGTAGGCGCGCATCGTCTCGAACAAGTCGGCCACGAACGTGCGGAGCGTGTCGTCGATCCCGCCCGCCCCGATCTCGGTCGCGCGCTGCCGGAGCACCGGCGAGCCCATGAGATGGATGGGCAACAGGCTCACGTCGCCGCGACCCCTTCGCTCTTGGCCGTGGCGGTCTGCACCTTCGCGATCCGGTCGCGCTCGACGACGAACCGCGACTCGCCCGACTTCACGGTGACCCGGTCGTCCTTGATATGCACCACCTCGCCGATGATGCCGCCGGCCGTCACGACCTCGTCGCCCTTCTTGAGGGCCTTGAGCATGGTCTCGTGCTGCTTCTGCTGCTGGCGCTGCGGACGGATCAGCAGGAACCAGAAGATCACGAAGATCAGCGCGATCTGGCCGACGAACACGAACGTGCCGATGCCGCCCTGTCCGGGCGCGGGCGTCATGAAGGCCAGTATCGGAAGGTGCATCAGCTCGGCTCCCGGCTCGAGTAGCGGGCGAGCCACTCGCGGCTCCACCCTTCGAAATGTCCGTCGACGATCGCGGCGCGCGCGCGCGCCGCCAGGCGAATCAGGTACCGCACGTTGTGCAACGCCAGCAACCGCAAGCCGAGCAGCTCTCCGGCCGCGAACAGGTGCCGGATGTAGCCGCGCGAAAACGTCGTGCAGGTCTCACAGTCGCACGACGGGTCCAGCGGCGCGTCGTCGGTCCGCCACTTCAGGCCGCCCATGTTGAGCTGCCCGTCGTCGGTGAAGGCCGTGCCGTGCCGTCCCATTCGGGTCGGCGCCACGCAGTCGGCGAGGTCCATCCCCAGGGCGATGGACGTCACGACGTCTCTCGGAAACCCGACCCCCATAAGATAACGTGGCGTGGAGGCGGGCAGCACCGACTGGAGATCCTCCAGGACCGCCTGCATTTCCGCCTTGGGCTCGCCGACCGACAGCCCGCCCACGGCGATGGCATCCCAGTCGCCGGCGTTGAGGATGTCGCGGACGGCGTCGCGGCGGAGGTCGACGAGCGTTCCGCCCTGGACGATGGGGACGAGCGTCTGGCGGCCCGGCGCCGCGGCGGCGAGCGCAGTGTGCCGGATCCGGCACCGCTCCAGCCAGCGGTGGGTGCGCTGCATCGCGTCGAGCGCGTCGGCGTGGGCGCTCTGCCCCGGGATGACGTGGTCGAAGGCCATGGCGACGTCGGAGCCGAGGGTCCACTGGATCTCGGTCGCGCGCTCGGGAGAGAGGAACCGGGTCGAGCCGTCGATGTGACTGCGGAACTCGACCCCGTCCTCGCTGACGGTTCGCATGCCCTTGAGCGAGAACACCTGGAAGCCGCCCGAATCGGTGAGGATGTTCTTCGGCCAGGCCATGAACCGGTGCAGCCCGCCGAGCTCGGCGACGACGTCTTCACCGGGCCGCAAGTGCAGGTGATAGGTGTTGCCGAGCACGATCTGGGCGCCCGAGCGCTCGAGGTCGCCGGGCGTGAGGCCCTTCACGCTGCCGGTGGTGCCGACGGGCATGAAGCACGGTGTGTCCACCACGCCGTGGGGCAGGCGCCAGCGGCCGGCGCGGGCGGCGCCGGCGGTGGCTACGACTTCGTATTCGAACATCGCCCGGATGCCGCGCTCACAGGATCGCCATGGCGTCGCCATAACTATAGAACCGGTATCGCTGCCGCACCGCCTCGCGGTACGCCGCCAGCGCGCGCTCCGTCCCCGCGAACGCGCAGACGAGCATGAGCAGCGTCGAGCGGGGCAGGTGGAAGTTGGTGAGCAGCCGGTCCACCACGCGGAACCGGTAGCCGGGCCGGATGAACAGCGCCGTGCGCCCGCCGCCGGCCTCGAGTATGCCGTCGGGCCCGGCCGCCGACTCGAGGGTGCGCAGCGCCGTGGTGCCCACGGCCCAGACGCGCCCGCCGGCCGCGCGCGCGGCGTTCACCGCCCGTGCCGCGTCCTCGCTCACCTGCCAGGCCTCTTCATCCATGTGATGGCGCTCCGGATTCTCCGCGGTCACCGGCCGGAACGTCCCCGGCCCGACGTGCAGCGTGACCATCGCGAACCGTGCACCGCGCGTCGCGCACCGCTCCATCAACTCCCTGGTGAAGTGCAGCCCGGCGGTCGGCGCCGCGATCGAACCGGGTTCGCGCGCGTACACCGTCTGGTAGCGGTCGGCATCCGCCTCGGTGGCGTCGCGCGTGATATAGGGCGGCAGCGGAACCTGGCCGTGGCGCGCCCGCACCGCCGCCACGCCGCCGTTCCCGACCAGCCGGACCCGCCGCTCGCCGCCCGCGAGGTGCTCCACGATCTCGATCGAGTCGCCGTCCGGAAGCGCCAGCGCCGCGCCGGCGCGGATCCGGCTGCCGGGCTGGACCATGGCGCGCCACGTGCCGTCGGGGTTCCGCTCGATGAGCAGCACCTCGGCCGCGCCGCCGCCCGCGCGCCTGGGCAGGAGTCGCGCCGGAATGACGCGGGAGTCGTTGAGGACGAGCACGTCGCCGGGCTCCAGGAGCGAGGGGAAGTTCTTGAAGACGCGGTGGGCGATGCCCGGCACGTGGTCCACGTGGCCCCCCGCGCACCGCGCACCGCGCACCGCCTCCCGTTCGACCACCATGAGCCGGCTCTCGTCGCGGCGCTCCGCCGGCACCTGCGCGATGAGATCGGCGGGGAGATCGTAGTCGAAATCGGACGTTTTCAGGGGCTGGCGAACTTGGCGAGCGCGCGCTTCAAGGCCGGGGCCTCGACGAACTGCGCGCCCTTGATCTGGGTCTTCGTTTTCTCCACCGCGTCGGTTGGCCCGTCCAGGAAGATCACCGGAAGGTCGCGGCCGGCCTTGCTGTTCCGGATGGCCCGCACGGTTTCGCGGCCGTGCGAAGGCAAGCGCGCGAGCGACACCACGACGGCGTCGGGCGGGTCGGCGAGGATCGCCTTGCAAGCCCGGGCGCCGTCGGCGGTTTCGACATCCACGGTCCACCCGTCCGCCAGCAGCGGCGCCGCCAGCGCGCGCGCCTCGTCGGCGTGCCAGTGGACCAGGAACAGCCGGCCCTTCGCCATCACATCGCGGGCAGCGGCCGGATCTGCACGCGGTTGTCGTTGAACTGCGGGATCAGGAGCCGGTGGCGCTTGGAGTCCAGGCCGATGTCGGCCGGCGACTCGAAGCCGCGCATCACCAGGTGGAACACGGTGTCGGGCGGCGTGAGCGCGAAGATGCTCGAGTCGGCCCAGCTGGAAAGCAGCAGCGAGCCGTTGGGCAGCCGGAACACGCCGTCGAGCTGCCCGGCCGGCGCCTTGCCCAGCAGCATCCGCGAGCCGCCGGTGCCGACGCGATACACCTCGTCGGAGCCGAACGTCACCACGACGATGCCGGCGCTGTCCACCCAGATGCCGTTGGGGCGATCGAGCTCCTTGCCGCGGCCCAGCGTGTCCATGTGGCCCTGCGCATTGAACCGGTAGATGCCGTCGGTGCCCGAGGAGCTGAAGTCGGGGTTGAGGCCGCTGTCGGTCACGTAGACGCCGCCGTCCGGCCCGATCGCGATGTCGTTGAGGAACGTCGCGCCGCGCACCGGCCAGCTGCCCAGGGGCGCGCCGGTCGCGCGGTTGAACAGCCGCACCGCGTCGATGTCGGCGACGAACAGCGTGTCGCCGTGGATGCCGGTGCCCTTGGGCGCGTTGAGCGTGACGCCGTTGCTGTCGCCCTGGATGAACTTGAGCTGGAGGATCTGCCCGGTCGGGCTGACGCGGGAGATGAACCCGTTGTTGTCCTTGGCCGTCGGCGCGCCGTTGATGTTGGACACGAGGTAGTCGTCGGCGACCGAGTCGTACAGCACCGATTCCGGCGTGCTGAAGCCGTTGATGGTCAGGCCGGTGAACGTGGTGTCGGCGTTCGCCGCCTGGTGGTGCGGCTTGCTGCAGCCGGCCGGCGCCAGTCCGGCGAGCGCGGCGGCCGCGAGCATCGTCCACGTCTTCGTCATGTGCTCCCTCCCGGTGGATCGAACAGCGTGTCTTGGCCCGGCGGCACGACAAACCCGAAATGCCGGTACGCCGTGGGCGTGGCCACCCGCCCGCGCGGCGTACGCGCCAGGAACCCCTGTTGAATCAGGAACGGTTCATACACCTCTTCGAGCGTGCCGGCGTCCTCGCCCACCGCCACCGCCACGGTGGTGAGGCCGACGGGGCCGCCCTGGAATTTCTCGATGATGGCCTTGAGGATGCGCGCGTCCATGTCGTCGAGGCCGAATTCGTCCACGTCGAGCCGCTCGAGCGCCGCCTTGGCGGTCGTCGCGTCGATGACGCCGGCGGCGCGCACCGCGGCGTAATCGCGGACGCGCCGCAGCAAGCGGTTGGCCACGCGCGGCGTCCCGCGGCTGCGCCTGGCGATTTCGATCGCGCCGGCGGCGTCGGCGGTGGCGCCCAGAATCGCCGCCGACCGCTCGACGATCTCGGCCAGATGCTCCGCCGGATAGAAGTTCAGCCGCTCCACCATGCCGAACCGCGCGCGCATCGGGGGCGTGAGCAGGCCGTAGCGGGTGGTTGCGCCGATCAGCGTGAACGGCTCCAGGGCCATGGGGATGGTCTCGGCGTGCGGCCCATCGCTGATCCGCACGTCCACGCGCCAGTCTTCCATGGCCGGATAGAGAAACTCCTCCAGCGCCGGCCGCAGGCGGTGCACCTCGTCGATGAACAGGATGTCGCCGCGCTTGAGGTTGGTGAGCATCCCGACCAGGTCGCCCGGCCGCTCCAGCACGGGGCCCGACGTGGTGCGGATGCTCACGCCCATCTCGCGCGCGAGCAGGATGGCGAGCGTCGTCTTGCCGAGGCCCGGCGGCCCGAAGAACAGGCAGTGGTCGAGCGGCTCGCCGCGCGACTTCGCCGCGTCGATCGCGATCTGGAGGTTCTCTTTGGTCTTGGGCTGGCCGACGAACTCGTCGAGCCGCGACGGCCGCAGCGACGCTTCGGCGCCCTGGTCGTCGGGGAGGGAGTCGGGCGTGGTGACTTCGACGCGGCGCGCCACCTAACGTCCTCCCGTGAGCCAGGCCAGCGCCAACCGCACGAGGTCGCCGGTCTCCTGCGCGCCGGTGCCGCCGGCCGCCAGGACCCGGCGCACCGCCTCGTCGGCTTCGAGAGCCGAGTAGCCCAGGTGGGTCAGCGCCTTCATCGCGGACTCCGTGGTGCTCGAAACCGGCGCGCCGGCCTCGGCCTCGAGGTCGTCGGTCTTGCCGGCCAGCTCGAACACCAGCCGCTCGGCCGTCTTCTTGCCCACGCCGGGAATCACCGTGAGCGCGGCGAGGTCCTTCTCGCGGATCGCGCGGACCAGCCGCGTGCCGCTCAGGGCGGAGAGCATGGCGAGCGCCATCTTCGGGCCGACGCCGCTGGCGGTGAGCAGGCGCTGGAACACCCGGCGCTCCTCCGCGGTGACGAAGCCGTAGAGCGTGTGGGCGTCCTCGCGGACCGCCAGGTAGGTGTGGAGCTCCACGGGGCGGCCGGCGGGCGGCAGCGACTCCAGCGCGCGCGTCGGCACAAACACTTCGTACCCGACGCCCGACGCGGTCTGCACGATGACGCGATCGGCTTCCTTCATGGCGAGGGTGCCGGCGACCATGGCGATCATCCCACCACCGCGCGCCGCAGCGGGCGCCCGCTGCGCAGCAGGTGGGTGAGCGCCAGCGCGACGCCGTCGGCCGCGTCGCTCGGCCGGGGTGGCGCGGCGAGGCGCAGCAGCCGGGCCGTCATGTGCTGGACCTGGGCCTTGGTGGCCGCGCCGGTCCCGGTCACGGCCTGCTTGACCAGCGCGGGCGCGTACTCGGCCAGGGTCACGTCGGCCTGCGCGGCGGCGAGCACGACCACGCCGCGGGCCTGGCCGAGGACGAGCGCGCTGCGCGGGTTGTGGGAGACGAACACCGTTTCGATGGCCAGGGCGTCGGGGTGGTGTCGCGCGATCAGCGCGGTGATCTCGACGTGGATCGCGGCGAGCCGCCGCGCCAGGTCCGGCGTCTTCGGCGCCCGCACCACGCCGCACTCGATCAGGTGCAGCGCGCCGCCCCCCCGCCCGGCGTCCGCCCGCCCGACCACGCCGTAGCCGGTCACGGTGCTGCCGGGGTCGACCCCGAGCACGATCACACCTGGGCCAGCGCCTCGAGATCCACGTCGAAGTTCGAGGACACTTTCGCCACGTCGTCGTGCTCCTCGAGCGCCTCCATCAGCCGGACGATGCGGGAGGCGTCGGGGCCTTCGATCTTCACCGTGGACTTGGGAATCATGGTGATCTCGGCCGACTCCGGCGCGATGCCCCGCGTCTTGAGTCCGGCCTCGACGGCGTGCAGCTCGGTGGGCGTGGTCGTGACGATGAACTGGTCGCCCTCGCGCGCCATGTCCTGCGCGCCGGCCTCGAGCGCGGCTTCCATCACCGCGTCTTCCTCGAACCGCGCGGCATCGACGTACACCTGGCCGCGGCGGTCGAACATCCACGCCACCGAGCCCGACGTGCCGAGGTTGCCGCCGTTCTTGGCGAACAGATTGCGCAGCTCGGCCACGGTGCGGTTGGCGTTGTCGGTGGTCACTTCGATGAAGATGGCGGCCCCGCCCGGCCCGTAGCCTTCGTAGATCACTTCCTCGTAGGTGATGCCCTCGAGCTCGCCGGTGCCCTTCTTGACGGCGCGGTCGATGTTGTCGGCCGGCATGTTGGCCGCCTTCGCGGCGTCGATCGCGACGCGCAGGCGGGCGTTGCCGTTGGGGTCGCCGCCGCCGGCCTTGGCCGCGACGGTGATTTCCTTGATGAGCTTGGTGAACGCCGCCCCGCGCCGGGCGTCGGTCACCGCCTTCTTCCGTTTGATCTGCTTCCACTTGCTATGGCCTGCCATGGGAGCCCCTGATCGGCGGGTGCGACGCTGCTCGCTGGAATCTACCGTCCGGCTTGACCCTGCGGGAGGCGGCAAGCGAACTTCCGCAGCCTATGCGCACATCGTGGATGCTGTTGCTGCTCGCGACGGTTCCCCTGGTCGGCTGCCACGGCAAGAACCGGCAGGCCCCGCCGGCCGCCGGCCCTGCCCGGCCGCGACCGGATGTGCTGGCCGGGATCCCCATCGTGCAGCCCTCGCGCCTCAACGACACCACCGGGACCGCGGACGTCGAGCAGCACGCGTACGGAACCTTGCTCACGGTGAGCCAGGTGCACGCGTACTACCGGCAGCAGCTGCCCGAGCACGGTTGGGGGATTCTCGCCGACCAGGGCGACAGCCTCCAGGCCACGATGTACGTGAGCAAGGACAGCAACGCGGTGTGGCTGCGGGTGTGGCGGGAGCCGCCGATTACGCGCTTCGCGCTGATCGGCGGGTCGGTGTCGGCGGGAGGGGAGCCGCCGGCGGCGTCCCCGGCGCCGGCGGCACCGGCCGCGCCGCGGCCCTAACGGTCGGGGTCGACCATGTCCTCGAAGCGCATCCAGTCCCGGTAGAAGTAGAGGTCGACGAAGCCGGTCTGGCCGTGGCGGTTCTTCGCCACGATCAACTCGGTGGCGCCTTCCACGCCGCGGGACGTCTGGTACATGTCTTCCCGGTAGAGCCCGAGCACCACGTCCGCCACGTACTTGACCGCGCCGAGCGACCCGAAGTCGTCGAGCGCGGGGCGCGGATCGCGGCGGGTGGTGTCGAGGTGCGGCAGCTGCGAGAGCAGCACGACGGCCGCGCCGGCGCCCAGCGCGATCTCCTTCAGCCGGCGCACGGCGAACGCGCATTCCTCTTCGGTGTCCGCGCCGCGGCGGCGCGGGGGCAGCAGCTGCAGCGAGTCCACGATGATCACGGGCGCGGCGGCCCGCTCGATCAACTCGGCGGTGTCCTCGAAGCCGGGGGTAGCGAGCGGCCGGAAGGTGAGCGGCCGGTCACGCAGCCGCACCGCGGCCCCGCCCAGCGCGGCGCGGGTTTCGTCCGAGAGCTTCCCGCGCCGGATGTCGTCCAGCCGGACGCGGCCCTCGATGGCCAGGGCGCGCTCCCACAGCCGCTCCTCGTCCATTTCGCCGGAGAAGAAGGTGACCGTCTCGCCCCGTTCGGCCGTGCGCAGCGCGACCGCCAGGGCGAAGGACGACTTGCCCACGCCGACGTCGCCCCCGAGCACGACCAGGTCGCGGCGCCGCACGCCGCCGCCCAGCATGCGGTCCACCGACGGGAAGCCGGTGGAGATGGTGTCGGCGTTCGGGCCGCCCTGGAGCTGCGCGTCCACCCGGCCGATCAGGTCGGTGATGGGCGAGGAGCGCCGCGGGATGTCGGGGGGGCTCACGGTCAGGCGGCGCGCGGGGGCGTGGCGGCGGACACGGCGACCGGGCGCACGGCCCGGGCCGCCTGGCCGACCGCGTCGGCCACCTGCTTGCCGAGCGTGTCGGCCGCCGGGGCGACCAGGTGACTCAGCACGATGGACGGGGCGACCGCGCGCGCGGGGGCGAGGTCGGCGATGGCGGCCACCAGCGAGCGGCGGAGCGGCGCCGGCGGGTTGAGGCTCTTGAGCCGATGCTGCAGCGCGCGCAGGCGTTCGGCCTGTCGGGCGGCCGGGCTCGCCGGGGTCAGCGCCGCGCGCACCACCAGCCACAGCGCGAACACGCCGTCGCGGTCGGGACCGCGGGGGCTGGCGGTCAGAGCGGCGGCGAAGGCGACGTCGGCGGCGGAGCGGGTGCGGTAGGTCATGGCGCGGTCGTGGTTCGCCGAATGTAGCGGCGGCCCCATGAAGCGGCTAGGTTGCCGCGTATGACTTCGCGGCCCAAGAGCGTCCTGTGGGTGGACGACGAGATCGAGAGCCTCGAGTCGCACCGCCGCTTTCTCACGGACCACGGCTACCAGGTCGAGGCGTCGGCCTCGAGCGACGACGCGCTCGAGCTGCTGCGGCGCCAGCCTTACGGCGTGGTGCTGGTGGACGAGCAGATGCCCGGGCGGCGCGGCCTCGAGCTGTTCGGCGAGATCCGCCAGCTCGATCCCGCCGTTCCGGTCGTGATGGTGACCAAGTCCGAAGATCCCGCCACGCTGCGCGAGGCGATCGGCCTGGAGGTGGACGACTACCTCGTCAAGCCGCTCCAGCCGCGCCAGATCCTCTCGGTGGTGACGCGGCTCATCGAAGGCGACCGCATCCGCCAGCAGCACCTCGCCCGGGAGTTCGTCACCCGGTTCCGCGAGCTGGAAGACCGCCGCGCCGCCGCGCTGGGGTGGCGCGAGTGGATCGACCTGGTGCGCGAGCTGGCGCAATGGGACATCCGCCTCGCCGAGGCCAACGAGCCGGGGCTCCACGACGCGCTGCGCGCGATGATCACCGGGCTCCGGCGCGACTTCGCGGCGTTCATCCAGGCGCACTATCCCGACTGGATCGAGCGGCCCGAGTCGGACCGGCCCGCGCTGTCGCCCGACATCGTCGAGGAGGTGGTCCTGCCGGTGCTGCGCGAGACCGGCAAGGTGCTGTTCATCGTGGTGGACTGCCTCCGCCTCGACCAGTGGGAGGCGCTGCTGCCGCTCATCACGCCGCTGATGGACGTCGAGACGTCGCATTACTTCAGCATCCTGCCGACCGCCACACCGTACGCCAGGAACGCGCTGTTCGCCGGGTTGATGCCGCGCGAGATCGCCGCGCAGCACGCGGCGTGGTGGACGGAAAAGGAAGAGGAGAGCCTCAACGCGCACGAGGCCGACCTGCTGCGCGAGCAGCTCAAGCGGCTCACCGGCCAGGCCGTGGCGGTGCGCTACGAGAAGATCTTCGGCGGCGGCGACGGCGAGGACTTTCTGCGCCGGCTGCCGGCGCACCTCGCGCAGGAGGGCATCACGGCGCTGGTGTTCAACTTCGTCGACCAGCTCACCCACGGCCGCTCCGAAAGCGAGATCCTCTACGAGGTGGCGAAGGACGAGGCGGCGCTGCGGGCGCTCACCGCGGCGTGGTTCGAGCGCTCCTCGCTCCATGCCGCCCTGCTCGAGGCGGAGCGGCGCCGGGTGCCGGTGGTGCTCACCACCGACCATGGCTCGATTCACTGCCAGACGCCGGCCACCGTGTTCGCCAAGCGCGACGCGACCAGCAACCTGCGGTTCAAGTTCGGCGAGGACCTGCGCGCCGAGGACGCCGAGGCGGCCGCGATGGTGGACGACGTGACGCGCTACGGCCTGCCGGCGCGGGCGTTAGGTGTCCGGGCGCTGTTCGCGCTCGGCGACCGGTTCTTCGTGTATCCCACCAAGCTGCGGGAGTACCAGAGCCGCTACCGGGGCGCGTTCCTCCACGGCGGCATCTCCGCCGAGGAGATGATCCTGCCCGTGGCGCTCCTGACGGCGCGCGCGGAGCGGTAGGTGCGCCGCCGCCGGCTGCTCGGCTTCCTCACGCCGTACGCGCCGCAGGTGGCCGCCTCGCTGGTGGCCACCGCGATCAGCTCGGCGCTCGACGGCTTCTCGTTCATCCTCCTGATTCCGTTCCTGCGCGCGCTGTTCGGCAACACCGGCGGCCTCGCGGCGGCCCACGTCTCCAACGGGGTGGAGAAGCTGCTCGACGCCACGGTGGGGCCGCTCATCACCGGCCGGCCGGTCGGCGAGGCGTTCCGCAACGTCGCCCTGGTCATCCTGCTGGTCGTCACCATCAAGAACGTCCTGCTGTACTGGTCGCGGCTGCTGTCGGCCAAGGTGCAGGAACGCGTCGTGCGCGACATGCGCGGCGCGATGTACGCCCACCTCCAGGGCATGCGGCTCGACTACTTCCAGCGCACCAAGGGCGGCCAGCTGCTGACCCGGATGCTCGCCGACACCGAGCAGGCCAAGCAGGTGTTCGGCGACCTGCTCGCCACGCTGCTCCAGTCGCTCGCCCAGGTGATCGTCTACCTCACGATCCTGTTTGCGCTGTCGTGGCAGCTCACGCTGCTGGCGCTGGTGCTCGCGCCGCTGTTCGGCCTCACCATCCGCCCGCTGATCCGGCGGCTCAGGCGCGGCCTCAAGAGCACGCTGGTCGAGCGCGGCGAGCTGACCAGCGTCATGCAGGAAACGGTCGCGGGCGTGCGGCTCGTGAAGGCGTACGCGGCCGAAGGCTACGAGCTGCGCCGCTTCAAGGACGCCGCCGAGCGCTACGCGCGCAGCATGATCCGGGTGCAACGGGCCGCGCTGCTCACCAGCCCGGTGAGCGAGACGTTCGGCGCCCTGGCCACGGTGGTGCTGCTGTGGGTCGGCGCGAACCTGGCCACCGGCGCGCACCCCGTCATGGCGCCCGAGTCGTTCGTCGCGTTCCTGTTCGTCGCGCTGCGGCTCATGGTGCCCGCGAAGAACCTCGCGAACTACCCGGCGCAGGTGCAGCTGGGCCTCGCGGCCGGCGACCGCGTGACCGAGATCCTCGACGAGCCGGCGCTCGAGGCGGAGGCGACGGGCGAGCGGGCCGCGCCGCCCTTCCAGCGCGCCGTCGCCATGGAGCGGGTGACGTTCGCCTACGACGGCCTGCCGCCGGTGCTGCACGACGTGTCGTTCGAGGCGAAGCGCGGCGAGATCGTGGCGATCGTCGGCCCCTCGGGCGCGGGCAAGAGCACGCTGGTGGACCTGCTGCCGCGGTTCTACGACCCGGCGCAGGGCCGCGTGCTGCTCGACGGGGTGGATTGCCGCGGCTACACGCGCGACTCGCTGCGGACCCTGATGGGCATCGTGAGCCAGGAGACGGTGATCTTCAACGACTCGGCGGCGGCGAACATCGCCTACGGCGCGCTCGACCGCTACACGCCCGCCCAGATCGAGGCCGCGGCGCGCGCCGCCAACGCGCACGAGTTCCTCGCGCGGCTGCCCGCCGGCTACGACACGCTGTTAGGCGAGCGCGGCGCGACGCTGAGCGGCGGCGAGCGGCAGCGCATCGCCATCGCGCGGGCGCTGCTCCGCGACCCGCCGATCCTCATCCTGGACGAGGCGACCAGCGCGCTCGACACCGAGTCGGAACGGCTGGTGCAGGAGGCGATCGACCGGCTGCTCGAGGGCCGCACGGTGTTCGTCATCGCGCACCGCCTCAGCACGATCCAGCACGCCTCGCAGATTCTGGTGCTCGACCGGGGCCGGCTGGTCGAGCGCGGCCGGCACGAGGCGCTGGTGGAGCAGGGCGGTGTGTACCGCCGGCTCTACGACCTGCAGTTCGGTGCCGAGCGGGCCGACCGGGCGCCGTGAGCCGGCCGCTCACCATTCTGCATCTGTCGTCCGACTTCCATGCGGGCGGCTCGACCATCTCGATCGCGCTGCTGGCCGGCGCGCAGCGCGCGGCGGGCCATCGCGTGCTGGTGGGCTGCCGCGAGGGCTCGGGGCTCGCGGCGCAGGCGCGCGCGTCGGATCTTGAGGTGGTCGCGCTGGAGTTCGGGCGGACCGGCGCGGCGGCGCGGGCGATCGCGGCGCTCGCGCGCGAGACCGGCGCGGACGTGATCAACGCCCACGCCTCGCGCGACCGGGCGGCATGCCGCCGCGCGCGGTTCGGCGGCCGGCTGCCGCAGGCGCTGGTCATGACCCGCCGCGTGATGCCGCGCTCGACCTGGCTCTCCGCCCTCGCCTCGGCGCTCGCCGCGGATCGGGTGATCGCGGTGAGCGCGGCGGTGGCGCGCGCGCTGGCGCGACGCGGGACGCCGCGCCGGCGGCTCGACGTCGTCCCGAACGCGGTGGACTGGCGGCGCCTGGAGCGCGCGCCCCGCGCGGACGACGTGGCCCGGGCCCGCGCGCTCGCCGGCGCCGCCCCCGACCGGCCGACCATCGGCATCGTGTCGCGCCGCAAGAACCAGGACGTCGCGGTGCGGGCCCTCGCGCGGCTCGCGGTGCCGGTCACGCTGTGCTGCCTGGGCATCGACGTGGACGACGGGCTTGCCGCCGCCGCCGCCGCGGCGCACGCGCGCGGCCACGTGGTCACGTTCGTCCCGTTCCAGCCCGACGTGCGTCCGTTCTACGCGGTGTTCGACCTCGCGCTGCTCCCCTCAGTGTCTGAGGGGTGCAGCCAGGCGCTGCTCGAGGCGATGGCGTTAGGCACGCCGGTCGTCGCGGCGCGCGGCGGCGGGAACAGCGACCTGATCGAGGACCGCGTCACCGGCCTGCTGGCCGATCCGGCGCCGGCTGGTCTTGCCGCGGCGGTGGCCCGCCAGCTGCTCGACAGCGAATCACGCGAGCGGATGGCGAAGACGGCGCGCCGCCACGTGGCGCAGCACTACGACGTCGCGCACACACTCGAGGGCACGCAGGCGTCGTACGCGGCCGCGCTGGCGCGGCGGGGGCGGGCGGCGTGAGGCGGCGCTCGGACCGGGCGGTGTACACGCTGATGCGCGCGGGCGAGGCGATCGTGCGTCTGCTGCCGAGGCCGGTGGCGCTGGCGCTGGGCGCCGCGCTCGGCCGGGCCGCGGGCGCGATCGGCCTGCGGCGCGAGGTCACGCGCGCCAACGTCGCGCGGGCGTTCCCCGAGCTCGGCGATCGCGAGCGCGCGGCGGTCGTCGCGCGGGTGTACGCGCACTTCGGACGCGCCACGGTCGATTCGCTGCTCGTGGCCTCGAGCGGGCCGGGCGCGCTGCTGCATCTGGTCGACGGCGGCGAGATCGTGCGCATCGTGGACGAGCGATTGCCGCGCGGGCGCGGCATCCTGATCGTGACGGGCCACATCGGCAACTGGGAGCTGGCGGGCGCCTACCTCGCGGCGCGCGGCTACCCGCTGGCCGCGGTGGTGAAGCCGCCCGCGAACCCGTACATCGCGGCGCACGCCGAGGCCACCCGGCGCCGGCTGGGCATCGAGACCATTCTCATGCCGGAGGCGCTGGCGCGGGTGCCCGAGGCGCTGCGCGCGGGCAAGCTGGTGGCGCTGGTGGCGGACCAGGGCGCGATCCGCAGCGACATCTGGGCGCCGTTCTTCGGTGTGCCGACCCAGACGCCGGTCGGCCCGGGCCTGTTCGCGGCGCGGACCGGCGCGCCGGTGCTGTTCGGCGCGCTGCTGGCGCAGCGCGGCGGGCGCTACAAACTGTTAGGCGAGGTGCTGGAGGACGCGCCGACGGACGATCCAGCCGCGATGGCGCGCGCGGTCGCCGAGCGCTATCGCGCGCGGCTCGAGGCGGTGGTCAGGACGGCGCCGGGGCAGTACCTGTGGACGCACCGCCTCTGGAAGCGCCGGCCGCAGGCGGAACCGCGGCCGGGGCCGCCGCCGGGTGCACCGGCCGAGCGGTGATCGCGTAGGTCGGGCAGTGGCGGATGAACCCGCCGTCGATGGGTGACCACTCGTACGGCTCGGTGGGGCCCACCGCCTTGCCGGCCGCGTCCATGTGGAAGAGCTGCGGCTCGATGGCGGCGCACGCGCCGCACCCGATGCAGCGGTCGCGAATCACCCGCACCTCGACGGGCCGCCGCGGGTAGATGCCGCCGGTGGAGAGCTTCACCGCCGCCCCCGCCTGGTCGAGCGCCGCCGTGGTGGCGCGGAACCCCTCGTCGATCAGCGCCTGCGCGTGGGCGAAGGAGAACATCGGCACGTGCTCCACCCGCGGCTGCACCAGCAGCAGCGGCGGCGCCGTCCAGGTGCCGAGGTGCCATTCCATCGTCTGCTGAAACACGATCTCGCTGGCGCGCGCCGACATGGCGGCGAAGCCCTTCTCCTGCATTTCGGCGCGCAGCACGCTGGTCGCCCCGACGTCGATCGCCACCACCGCGTCCACGCCGCGCGCCGCGGCGAGCCGCACCGGCAGGTTGTCCACCAGCGCGCCGTCGACGAACCAGCGGCCGTCGATCTCGCGCGGCGGGAAGAAGCCGGGCAGCGCGCACGAGGCGAACACCGCGTCGGCCACCGGCACGTTCGTCAGGCCCGGCAGGCCCCAGTAGACCTGGGCGCCGCTGTTGATGTCCACGCTGTTGACGATCAGCCCGCGCGTCAGGTCGGCGAACGTGGCGTCGCCGACAAACCCGCGGATGACGTGGTCGAGCGGCTCGGACTTGTAGAGGGCGGGCGAGCGCATCCGCTTGAACGCCATGTCCGCGTGCGCGATCTGGAAGATGTCGCGCCGGGTGAGCCCCAGACAGAACTGCTCCATCTCGGCCAGCGTGAAGCCGACGGCCCACGTCGCGGCGATCAGCGAGCCGATGGACGTGCCGATGATCTCACTCGGGATCCAGCCGCGCTCGATCAGGGCGCGCATCGCGCCGACGTGGGCGAGGCCGCGCATGCCGCCGCCGCCGAGCACGAGCGAGAAGCGCCAGGTCTTAGGGTCCTGCATGGCGGGATAACGTAGCCGCGCGGCGCGAGAAAGCGCCACGGGGCCCGGGCCGGCTCGGAGCGGGCGCGACGGCGAGCGCGTCCGGTCGGCGGGCTTCACGAAACGAGTATTGCAAGTGCAGGTTGCCCCTTTCGCTCGCGGCGGGTTAACGTGCGGCACGGCGCTTGCGCGCCACTCGCCCATGACCGACCTCGCCGCCGTGCCCGCCAGAGACCTCCGTGCCCTCGTGCGCGAGCTGCGCGACACGGAGTTCCCATGGACCGCGGCGACGACGTATCTCAACAACTCGTCCATCGGCCCCATTCCCGAGCGCACCCGGCTCGCGCTCGAGGCGTTCAACGCCAAGCGCACCGCGCCGCACCTGCTGCCCGACCGCGAGGTGTTCAACGAGATCAAGGCGGCCCGCGAGCACGCCGCGCGGCTGATCGGCGCGGCGCCGGACGAAATCGCGCTGATGCCCAATACGTCCATGGGCGTCAACGTCGCGGCGCGCGCGCTGCCGCTCTCGCGCGGCGACATCGTGCTGCTCAGCGACCGCGAGTTCCCCGCCAACGTGTACCCGTGGCTGGCGCTGGAAGACGAGGGCATCACCGCCGAGCGGGTGCCGGTCACCAGTCGCGGCTGGCCGGACGAAGAGCGGATCCTCGAGCGGCTGCGCGATCCCGCGGTGCGGGTGCTCGCGATCTCGTTCGTGCAGTTCTCCAACGGCTACAAGGCCGACCTCGCCAAGCTCTCGGCGGCGTGCCGCGCCAACGGCACCTACCTGTGCGTGGACGGCATCCAGGGCATCGGCCAGGCGCCGCTCGACGTGCGTGACGTGCCGGTGGACGTGCTCGCCACGGGAGGGCAGAAGTGGCTGCTTTCGCCGTGGGGCTCGGGCTTCGTGTACGTGCGCAAGGACCTGATCCCGGCCATGGAGCCGGCCTACGTGGGCTGGATGTCGTACGAGGGCACCGACGACTTCACCAAGCTGGTGGACTACGCCGACGCCCTGCTCCCCGACGCGCGGCGGTTCGAGGTGGGCACGTTCACGTCCCAGGATCAACTCGGCATGCGCGCGTCGCTCGGCTTGCTGCTCGAGATCGGCATCGAGGCCGTCCATCAGTACACCACCGCGCTGGCCGACCCGCTGCTCGCGTGGTGCGACGAGCACGAGGTGCGCGTGGTGTCGCCGCGCGAAGCGCCGCACCGCTGCGCGATCGTGTGCATCGCGCCGCCGGGCGCCGCGGACGTGCACCGCCAGCTCAAGCACGCCGGCGTGATCTGCGCGCTGCGCGAGGGCGCGATCCGGCTGAGCCCGCACTGCTACAACACCGTCGAGGAGATCGGCCGGGTGACGGAAGTGCTGGAATCGGCGCTCGAGGGCGGCGCGGCCGCCTGACCTAAGCCCGGCGGGCCGTCAGGGGTCCTGAAACAGGTCCGGCACGGCAATGGGCAGCGGCGCGACGGCGGCGTCCGGTTGCCACGTCAGGTTCTCGCGGTGCACCGAGGGCTCCAGCGCGTCGGCCCGCCACACTTCGATCTGCCTCAACTTCGGATCCACCACCCAGTACTCGCGAACCCCCTGTGTCTGATAGAGCGACCGCTTGCGGGTCCGGTCCGTGCGCACCGTGCTCGGCGAGATGATCTCGACCGCCAGGTCGGGCGCGGCGGGGAACTCCCGTTCCGTGAACACATGACGCCGGTCGCGATGCACGAACAGCAGATCGGGCTCGACCAGCGTGAGCCGGCTGAATACCACGTCGAACGGCCCGCTGAACAGGATGCCGAGATGGTGCTCCGCCACGTAGTTGGCCATGACGCGAAACAGCCGCGCGAGCGCCGCCTGGTGGCGAAACCCCGGCGCCGGTGTCACGAACAACTCGCCGTCGATGATTTCGTAGCGATTGAGGTCGTCCGTGATGGCCCGGACGTCCTCGACGGTGTACAGTCTGGCGCTGTTGGACGGCATACCCACAAGCTGGCCTCGGCGAAGGTGCCGAGTCAACGTAGGCTGTGCGCCCGGATGGCGATTACCGAATTCGTGCAGGAGCAGGCAGGGCCGACGCCACCGTGTCAGGCGTGACGTCCGGTCCTGCATCGAGTCGTTCAGCGGCCGGTCAGGCGATCGTCAGGTCCGCGAACTTGAGCTTGCCGTACTTCACGAGGTAGGTCCCGGCCACCACCTCGTGGTCGGGATTTTCGACCTTCGTCCCGCCCAGCTGCACGCCTCCCTGCGTGACCATCCGGCGCGCCTCGCTGACGGACTTCGCAAAGCCGATGTCCTTGAGCACGCCCGCGAGTTTGCCCGGCGGGTGCCGGAACGCCGGTCGATCGGCCGGCGCCTCCTTGGCCTTGAACAGCGTGTCGAAGTGCGCCGCCGCCCGCGCCGCCGCCTCGGCGCCGTGGAACTGCGTCACGAGATCGGCCGCGAGGGCCCGCTTGGCTTCATAGGGTTTCGCGCGCGCGCCCGCGAGGGCATCGGCGAGCCCGGAGGCGCTCACCGAGGACAGCAGCGTGATCCACTCCTCGAGCAGCGCGTCGGGAATGGACATGGTTTTGCCGTACTGGTCCTCCGGCGCGTCGGTGATGCCGATGTAGTTGTCGTACGACTTCGACATCTTGCGCTCGCCGTCGAGCCCGCGCAGCAGCGGCATGATCAGGCACACCTGGGGCTCGAGGCCGTAGCGCTCCATCAGCGTGCGGCCCACCAGCAGATTGAACTTCTGGTCGGTGCCGCCCAACTCCACGTCGGCCTTGAGCGCCACCGAGTCGTAGCCCTGGAGCAGGGGATAGAGGAACTCCAGAATGGAGATGGGCGTGTGCGCCTTCCAGCGCTGCGCGAAGTCGTCGCGCTCGAGCATCCGCGCCACGGTGTAGTGCGCGGTGAGCTCGAGCACCGACGTCAAGGTCATGTCGCGGTGCCAACGGCTGTTGCGGTCGATGACGGTGCGCTTGGGGTCGAGGACCTTGAAGATCTGCTCGCGGTAGGTGGCGGCGTTCTTCGCCACGTCCTCTTCCGAGAGGCGCGGCCGCGTCTCGCTGACGCCCGACGGGTCGCCCACCATGGCGGTGAAGTCGCCGATCAGGAACACCACCGTGTGGCCGAGGTCCTGGAACGTCCGCAGCTTGCGGACGCTCACCATGTGGCCGACATGGAGGTCGGGCCGCGTGGGATCGAACCCCTGCTTGACGACCAGCGGCCGGCCGGCTTGCGCCGACCGCTCGAGCTTCCGGACCAGGGCGTCCTCGGGCACGATCTCGACGGCGCCGCGGCGGATCGCGTCCATCTGCTCGTTGACCGACGGGAACGTCGGGGGATTCATGTACGGATCGTACCGGGCCGATCTGGCCGTGGCAAGCGCGTGCCGCAGCGGGTTAGGTTACGTCGCCCATGTCCGATCGGTCCCGGTTCTCCGCGCGCGTGCGCGGCTGGTTCGCGCCGGCGCTGCTGCGCCGCACCGTCGCGGTGCTGCTGCTCCTCGTCGGCTTCGCCGCCGGGCTGTTCTTCGGCAGTTGGACCCGGGTGTGCGCCAACAGCGCCTGCCCTTCCATTGCCATTCTCGACGACTACCAGCCGCAGCAGACGTCGAAGGTCTACGCGATGGACGGCCGCCTGATCACCGAGCTGGGGCTCGAGCGGCGCACGGTGATCCGCCTCCAGGACATGCCGGCGCACCTCAAGGAAGCGTTCATCGCCGTCGAGGACAAGCGCTTCTACCAGCACCACGGCATTGACTACTCGCGCGTGTTCGGCGCGGTGCGGGCCGACCTGGAGTCGCTGTCGTTCAGCCAGGGCTTCTCGACGATCACGATGCAGCTGGCGCGCAACGTGTTCCCCGACCGGATCACCCGCGAGAAGAAGCTCTCGCGCAAGCTCAAGGAGATCTGGGTCGCGCGCGAGCTGGAGAATACGTATTCCAAGGACCGCATTCTCGAGCTCTACCTCAACCAGATCAACCTCGGCGCCGGCGCCTACGGCGTGGAGGCCGCCGCCGAGCGGTATTTCGGGAAATCGGCGCGCGATCTCAACGTCGCCGAGTCGGCGATGCTGGCCGCGCTGCCGCAGCGCCCCTCGGCCTACAACCCGCGCCGCTACCCGGCGCGCGCGGTGCGGCGCCGCAACCTCGTGATCGACCTGATGCGCGACCAGGGCTACATCACCGCGCGCCAGGCCGAGGAGGCCAAGGCCTACCCGCTCGACCTTTCGGCGCAGCAGGACTACGGCGACGTGGCGCCGTACTTCGTCGAGTGGCTCCGCCAGACGCTCGACGCGCGGTTCGGCCGCGACCTGTACGAGAAGGGCCTGAAGATCTACACCACGCTCGACATCGACATGCAGGAAGCCGCCGAGCGCGCGCTCGAGGCGCAGCTCGAGGCCATCGAGGGCGGCGCGTACGGCAAGTTCCCGCACAAGACCTTCGCCGATTATCTCCAGCGCAACGCCGACACGCCCGAGGATTCGCGCCCGGCCGCGTCGCCCTACCTTCAGGGCGCGCTGGTCGCGATGGACGTGCAGACCGGCGAGATCCGCGCCATGGTGGGCGGCCGCGACTTCGACGACTCGAAGTTCAATCGCGCGACCCAGGCGCTGCGCCAGCCGGGGTCGACCTTCAAGTTGTTCGTCTATTCGGCGGCGCTGCGCGCCGGGCACTCGCCCGACGAGCTCGTCGAGAACGCGCCCATTTCCCTGCCGATGCCCGACGGCACCGTGTGGGAGCCGACGAACTTCGAGGAAGCCGAGTCCACCAGCGTGATGACGCTGCGCCAGGCGCTCGCCAGCTCCATCAACCTGGCGGCGATCCGGCTCGGGCTCGAGGTCGGCGTGAACTCGGTGGTGGATGAAGCGCGCCGCTACGGCATCACCACGCCGGTGCCCGCCGTGCCGTCGATCTTCATCGGGTCGGCGGAGGTGATCCCGCTCCAGCTCACCGCGGCGTACACGGTGCCGGCGTCGCTCGGCGTCCGGGCGGCGCCGATCGGCATCCGTCGCGTGGAGGACGCCGACGGCAAGGTGCTGTGGGAGCCGCAGGAGCGCCACGACCGCGTCCTGCCCGCGCCCACCGCGTACGTCCTCAACGACATGCTGAAGGGTGTGGTGCGCTACGGCACGGCGTCGGGCGCGGTGCGCGCGGCGGGATTCACGATCCCGGCCGGCGGCAAGACCGGCACCACGAACGACTTCACCGACGTCTGGTTCGTCGGCTACACGCGCGAGCTGGTGGCGTGCGTGTGGATGGGCTTCGACAACCCGGAGACGATCCGCCAGGAAGCCCAGGGCGGCCGGTACGCGGCGCCCGCGTGGGCGAACTTCATGCGGGAAGTGTACGAACGGCGCCCCAATCCGGGCGACTGGCCCGAGCCGAGCGGCGCCGCCGCGCTGATGGCCGCGCCGCCCACGCCGCCGGGCGGGACGCCGCTCGTCGAGCCGCCGGCGCAGCCCGCGACGGTTCGGCCGCCAACGTTAGGCCAGCCCAAGCCGCCCAAGTCGCATCCCTGACCGCGTGACGCCGATCCGGCTGCGCGCCCGCTGGCTGCTTCCCGTCGCGACGCCGGCCGTCGGCCCCGGCGCGGTGCTGATCGGCGCGGACGGCCGCATCGTCGCGGCCGGCCGCGACGCCGACGTGCCCGCGCCGGCCGGCGCCGAGGCGCACGACCTCGGCGACGTGATCCTGCTGCCCGGTCTCGTCAATACGCACGCGCACCTCGAACTCACCGCGCTCGAAGGGCTGGTCAAAGACCTGCCGTTTCGCGAGTGGATTCAGCGGGTGCGCCTGCTCAAGGACGCGCTCGACGACGGCGCGCGGCTGGCGTCGGCGTCGTGGGGCGTCCTCGACAGCTTCGCCGCGGGGATCACCACCATCGGCGACACGGGCAGCACGGGTGCGCCGGCCGCGGCGCTCGCGGCCCTCGGCGCGCGCGGTGTCGCCTATCAGGAGGTGTTCGGGCCCGACCCCGCGCAGGCCGCCGCGTCGCTGGCCGGCCTCGCCACGGCGGTGGACGCCCTGGCGGCGCATGCCTCCGGCCGGGTGCGGATCGGCGTGTCGCCGCACGCGCCGTACACCGTGTCGTTCGAGTTGCTCGGCGCCGCCGTCGCGTTCGCGCGCGCGCGCGGGCTGCCCGTCGCGATGCACCTGGCCGAGTCGCCGGAGGAGGCGGCGCTGGTGCGCGAGGGCGCCGGGCCGTTCGCCGAGGCGCTGCGCGCGCGTGGGATCGCCGTGACGGCGCAAGGCTGCTCGCCCGTGGCGTGGGCCGCCCGCGCCGGGCTGCTCGCGCCGCGCACGCTGCTGATCCACGCCGTCGAGACCGACGCTGCGGATGCGGCCGCCATCGCAGCAGGGGGCGCCGCCGTCGCGCATTGCCCGTCGTCCAACCGCGACCTGGGCCATGGCCGGCTCGATCTGGCGATGATGCGCCGCGCGGGTGTCGTGGTCGGGCTGGGCACCGACTCGGTTGCCACCGGCGCGCCGCTCGACCTGTTTCGTGAGGCGAGGCTGGCGCGCGACGCGGCGGGCCTCACGCCGGCGGAAGCGGTGGCGATGCTGACCGCGGGCGGCGCGGCCGCCCTCGGGCTCGGCGACGTGGGCGCGATCCGGCCCGGCGCATGGGCCGACCTCGCGGCCCTCGCGTGCAGCGGCGCCGGCGACCCGGACGCGCTGGTGCTTGCCTCGTCGCCGGCCGACGTGTACGCCGCCTGGGTGGGTGGCCGCCTCGTGTTCCGCGACGGCGCGTGGCCCGGCGCCGACGTGGCCGCGGTGCGCGCCGGCCGCGCGCGCGCGGGCGCCCTGGCCCGAAGCGCTGTATTTTCCAGCCAATCAAACCAGGCCGATTCGTGAAAGCCAAACGCCACGCCGTCATTCTCCACCTGATTCGGGAGCACCGGATCGCGAACCAGGAGCGCCTGCGCGAGCTGCTGCTCAAGCAGGGCGTGGAGGTCACGCAGGCCACGCTGTCGCGCGACATCCGCGAGCTGGGCCTGGTGAAGGTGACGGGCGAAGGCGGCACGTACTACGCGGCGCACGACGCGGAGCTGCTGCCCGCGCCGCATCTGGCGGCGCTGATCCCTTCGCTGCTGCTCCGCTCCGACGGGGTGGCGAGCTTCCTGGTGCTGCGGACGCCTACCGGCAGCGCGAGCGCCCTGACCGCCGCGCTCGACCACCTGGGGTGGCCCGAAGTCATCGGGTCGATCGCCGGCGACGACACCGTCCTGCTCATCTGTAAGACCGTCGCCGACCGCCAGAAAATCGCCAAGCGCCTGGCCGACCTCAGCGGCCGGTAACCGGCGCCGCTGCGCCGAACGGGCCACTGCGCTGGCCCGTTCGGCGCACCGGACGCCAGCCGATAGCGGACAGCATTCCTCGCCGTTCCTCGCCTAACTGACGACGCCGTTCACGGTTGCGGCCGGGCGCCGGCACGCCCCACGCCGCGGCACCACCGATGCATTCTCCTGGATGCGGACACGGCAGTGAACCCGCAGCAGGAGGAACCGATGAACGCCACGCTCACTTCCCAAACGCCGGCACCCACGGCCAGTCCGCGCCGTGAGCTCGAGCTCCCGGCACTGGTTCCGATCACGTGGGCGGTGGCCGGTGGGATGCTGCTGGGCGGCGCCGCCGTCGCGCTGCTCGTCATGGCGAGCCGGCTGAGCGGTCACGCGCTCATCGCGGCGAGCGCGGCATTCTACGTCATCGGCGCGCTGCTCGGCCTGACGCACGGGGCCGCGCTGGCGCTGTTCGGCCGCCCGGAAGGACTGAGCAAGCGGCAGGCTCTGGGCCAGATGTCGCACGGGCTGATCTGGCTGGTGCCGGTCCTGCTGGTCGGCTGGCTCGCCGCGGGCTGGGTTGCCGCGCTGCCGCTGGTGATCATCGGCCGCCACTACGTCGCCGGCGCCGTGACGCTCGCCGCGTGGGCGATGCTGGTGCTCGTGGTGTGGAGCGCGATCAGCACCGGCTACGAGGCGGCGAAGCACGCGTTCCGCCGCTGGCCCGACCGTGTGGCGGGGACGTTGCTGGTGGGCGCGGCGTTCCTGGCGCTCGCCGTGAACTTCGCGATCGAACGGCCGACGGTGTGGGGCCTGGGTATCCGCCTCACCGGTTTCGGCGCGGTGCTGTTCCTGCTCGCCCTCACCTTCTGGGTGTACGGCCCGATCATCACCGTCGGCCTGGCGCTGCTGCGGCGGATCGCGCCGACGCTCCCGGTGACGCGGGTCCGCACCGCCAACCGCGCCCGCGGCATCGCGGCCAAGTTAGGCGTCGCGATCGGCGTCGGTGTGGTGGTCGCGCTCCTCGCGCTGCCGTTCCACAAGGGCGTGCTCGGCCTCCCCACCGACGTCGAGCGGTTCGGCGCGTGGTCGGCGGCGCTGCTCGCGGTAAGTCACGCGTTGACCGACGAGCTGGCGATGCGGCTGTTCCTGTTCACCGCGGCGTTCGTGATCGCGAGCCGGCTGCTGCCGGTGCGCAACGGCAAGGGCGCGCAGTGGCCGGTGCTGGTCGCGGTCGGTGTGGCGGCGCTCGGCGACCTGCTGTTCCATCTGCCGGCCGTCGCGGCGCTGGGCCTGCCCGGTATGGGAGTGGCGCTCTCGTACATCGTGGCACGGCTGGCGATCCCGGCCGTCCTGTTCGGATATGTGTTCTGGCGCCGCGGGCTCGGCGCCGCCGTGACGGCGCACGCCGCCGCGGACGTGGTGCTGGGACTGCTTCTCCTCTAGACGCCCTCCCTGTTCTGATCGGCGCAATCCGCGTGCTCTCCGGCACGCGGATTGCTCGTTCTTGAACACCGAATGGGCCTTCGTGATTTGTCGATCCGCGCCAAGGTGTTGGTCACCGGTCTCGGTGCCTTGCTGTTCGTGCTCGGGATCGGCGCCCTCCTGTCGTTCCGGTATTGGGAGCGCGAAGAGTTCGCCCTCACGACGGACAACGCGGTGATGGCCGTGCGGGCGCTCAAGCCCGCCGTCGAGGACGCGCTGGCGCACGGCCAGGTCGCGTGGGTCCGCGAGCAGCTCGACAGCCTCATCAATCGGCCTCCCGGCGAAGGCTATCGGATCGTCGCGAGCGACGGCCGCGTGCTGCTCTCCAACAAAGCCGACGAAGAAGGTCGGATGCGCCCCGGCGATCCCCTGCCAAATCCCTGGGACATTCCGCCCGACGGTCTCGTGGTGCGTAGTCGCGGCGCGCCCACGGCCAGCGCGGTCGTCGCGCTGTCCAGTGCGGCCGGGCCGGGCGCGCGCGCCTCGCTGGAATTGCTGCTGGACGTCTCCCGTATCGACGACGCGATCCGCCGCGGCCGCACGTTCGGCCTGGCGCTGACGACGCTGCTGGGCCTCGCCTACGCGGTCGTGCTCGGCCTCATGCTCGAGCGGGAGATCATTGCGCCGGTGCGGCAACTCGGCCTGGGCCTGGCGCGCGCGCGTGCCGGCGAGGCGGGCGTTCGCGTGGGCCTGCGCGGTCAGGACGAGATCGGGCGGCTGGGGGCGTCGGTGGACGCGCTGCTGGCCCAGGAAGAGCAGGCGACCCAGCTGGCGGCCACGCGCGAGCGCGCATTGGTCGAACAGGCGGGGTTCGCCGAGATCGGCGCGCTGGCCGCGCAGGTCGGGCACGAGATCAAGCGGCCGTTGGCGGGGATCAAGAGCGCCGTCGAGATGATCGCGCACGAATACGCGATGAACGACTCCGAAAAGGTGTTGTTAGGCAGGATCGACACGCAGCTGATACAAGTGGATCGCACGGTGCGCGACCTGCTCAGCCTGGCCCGTCCGGTCGGACTGGTGGCCGAGCCGCTGCGGATCCGCGACGTGATCGACTCGGCGCTGGTGCGAATGGCCGGGACGCCGGGCATGGACAGAGTCGGCGTGACGCGCGCGTACGCCGCGGACGAGCCGCTGGTGGACGGCGACGCGGCCCGGCTCGAGCAGGCGTTCGTCAACCTCCTCGCCAACGCCGTCGAAGCGATGCCCGACGGCGGCACCCTGGCCATCGCGACCCGGGCCGACGGCGCCCAGTTGGCCATCGACATCGCCGACACCGGCGTCGGGATCCCGGCGCAGAACCTCGACCAGATCCTGAAGCCGTTCTTCTCGACCAAGGCGAGCGGCACCGGCCTCGGCTTGCCGCTGGTGGCGCGGGTCGTGGCGGCGCACGGCGGCCGGCTGTGGATCGAGAGCCAGGTCGGGAGGGGCTCCGTGTTCCACGTCCTCGTTCCGCTGCGCGCGCCGGTTGCGGCGGCGGCTCCGCCGGCGACGGCGGGAGCGGAGGGCTAGGTGGCGGGCGAGCGCGTGCTCATCGTCGAAGACGACCCGCTGTTGCGCAGCGTGGTCGCCGAGCGGCTGCAGCGCGACGGACTCGATGTGCAGACCGCCGGCACTTTGGCCGAGGCGCGGAGCATCATGGACAAGGGCACGCCGGACGTGGTGCTGCTCGACATGCGCTTGCCGGACGGCGAAGGGATCGCGCTGCTGCGCGAGTCCGGGCTGGCGCCGGGCGCGGCGTGGGTGGTGATGACCGCGCACGCGACCGTGACGCTCGCCGTCGAAGCGCTCAAGCTCGGCGCGCGGGACTTCCTGGAGAAGCCGTTCTCGCTCGACCGCGCGGTGGCGACGGTGCGGCAGGCGCTCGAGTGGGGGGCCCTGCGCCGCGAAGTGGCCGCGCTGCGCGAGCACGCGTCGATCGCCGGTACCACGGTGATCGGCGAGAGTCCCGCGATGAAGAAGGTCTTCGAGCTGGTGCGGCGGCTCGCCGACGCCGGGTCGTCCACGGTGCTGATCGAAGGCGAGAGCGGGACCGGCAAGGGCGCGATCGCGCAGGCGCTGCACCGGTCGAGCGCGCGCGCCGCGGGGCCGTTCCTCAACGTCACCTGTTCGGCGCTCCCCGAGACGCTCATGGAGTCGGAGCTGTTCGGGCACGAAAAGGGCGCGTTCACCGATGCCCATTCGGCCAAGCGCGGCCTGGTGGAGATGGCGGCCGGCGGGACGCTGTTCCTCGACGAGATCGGCGAGCTGACGCCGGGCGTGCAGGCCAAGCTGCTGCGGTTCATCGAGGACCACGCGTTCCGCCGGTTGGGCGGTACCAAGGATCTCTCGGTGGACGTGCGCGTGATGGCCGCGACCAACCGGAAGCTGGAGGACGAGGTGCTCGCCGGGCGGTTCCGCGCCGATCTCTACTATCGCCTGCACGTCGTCCCGATCGTGCTGCCGCCGCTGCGCGAGCGGCGGGAGGACATCCGCGCGCTCGCGATGCACTTCCTCGAGCATTTCACGCGCGAGTTCGGCAGGCAGGTCCGCGACTTCACGCCCGAGGCGATGCAGCGGCTGGAGGCGTACACCTGGCCGGGCAACGTGCGCGAGCTGCGCAACGTGGTGGAGCGCGCCGTGCTGCTGGCCGACAGCAACGCCATCGGCGTGAATGACCTGCCGCCCGAGCTGACCCAGCCGGCGGCGGCGACGCCGGCGGGCGGCCGCCTCGAAGAGGTGGAGAAGAAGCTGCTGGTGGACGCGCTGGCCACGGCGGGCGGCAACCAGTCGCGCGCCGCCGACGCGCTCGGCATCAGCCGCCACCAGATCCGCACCCGGATGCGGCGGTGGGGCCTCCTGCTGGTCGCGCTGCTCGCGGCCTCGCTGCTGCCGCGGCCGGCGCGGGCCCAGAGCCAGGCGGCGGCCGACCGCGCGGTGAGCGCGCGGTGCGACCTGTGCCATGCCGATCGTGAGGTGCTGGCGCAGCGGGCGCCGGCCGGGATGAACCCGGACTCGCTGCTGGTCACGCGGGCGCGACTGGCGAACTCGGTGCACGCCAGCGTCCCGTGCGTCCGCTGCCACCCGATTCCCGGCCTCGCCGACCATCCGGACCAGGCGCGCGCCACCGTGCCGTGCGGCACCTGCCACGTGGCGGAGGACTCGCTGTGGCGCGCCGGGCCGCACGCCCGGCCGCGCGGTGGGCCGGCGGGGCCGCCGTCGGCCTCGTGCGTGGCGTGCCACGGCACCCACGACATCCGCCCGGGCGCCGAGCTGCTGCGCGGGCCGGGACTGGCGGCGCTGAGCGCCCGGTGCGTCGGGTGCCACACCGACCGCGCGCTCAAGCCCGGCGACGTGCACGCCGGGAAGGTGAGCTGCGCGTCGTGCCACGGGTCGCACATGATCCAGCCGGTCCACGACCCGGCGACCCACGGGATTCCGTTAGGCATCGCGGAGAAGTGCGCGGGCTGCCACGCCGCGCAGGCGGCGCTCCAGCGCACCGACATCCACGGCGTCACGGCGCGTGAGCAGGCGCACGGCACGCGGCCCATCACCGGCGACACCGCCGCCACCTGCGTCGCGTGCCACGGCGGCCACGGGATCCAGCCCGCGCACGCGCTGACCCGCGAGGTCGCGCTGGTGGACCTGTGCGGCCGCTGCCACGCCGCCGAGCGCGCGTCGTACGGCGAGACCTATCACGGGCGCGCGACCCGGCTGGGGTCCACCAAGGCGGCGCGGTGCGACGACTGCCATACCGGCCACCAGGTCTTCCCATCGACCGACCCGCGCGCCGCGACGAACCCGGCGAACCTGTCGCACACCTGCGCGAAGTGCCACGAGGCCGCCAAGCGGCCGGCGTTCCTCCAGTATCACCCGCACGTGCGGCCGCACAGCACGGCCGAGGGCCTGCCGATCTTCGGCACCTGGCTGTTCATGAACGTGCTGCTGGGCTCGGTGTTCACCGTGTTCGGCATGCACACCGTGTTCTGGCTCAAGCGCCTGCTCGAGCTCAAATGGCGCGAGCGCCAGCGGCGCGCGGCGCTGGGCCTGCCGCCCAAACTGCCGAAGCGCGTCGCGCTGGACAGCGCCGAGCGCGGCGAGGGGCCGTTCGTGTGGCGGTTCTCGCTCACCCACCGGCTGGTCCACGGCGTGTCGGTGGTGAGCTTCTTCACGTTGATCATCACCGGCATTCCGCTGCGGTTCAGCTGCGCGGTGTGGGCGCCGGGCCTCATGCACATGCTGGGCGGCACCACCATCGCCGGCATCATCCATCGGGTCGCCGGCGCCATCACGGTCGCGTACTTCTCCTTCCACATCGGCCACGTGATCGTGAGGTTCGTCAAGTCTCACGACAAGATGTCGTTCTTCTGGGGGCCGGACTCGATGGTGCCCCAGCCGCGCGACTTCCGGGACTTCATCCAGATGTGGAAGTGGTTCTTCGGCAAGGCCGAATATCCGTCGTTCCCGCGCTACGGCTACAACGAGAAATTCCACTACCTCGGCGCGTTCTGGGGCATCGTGCTGCTGGCGGGGACGGGCCTGATCCGCTGGTTCCCGGACGCCGCCACGGCCGTGCTGCCGGGCTGGATGTTCAACGTCGCGGCGATCATCCACTCCGAGGAAGCGCTGCTTGCCGCGGGCTTCATGTTCATCATCCACTTCTTCAACGTGCACATGCGGCCCGACAAGTTCCCCATGGACGGCGTGATGTTCACGGGCCGGGTCCGCCTCGAGGAGCTGGCGAAGGACCACGCCGAGACTGCGGCCGCGCTGGGCGACCTGTCGGCGCAGCCGGTGAGCCGCCGCGCGATCCCCGACCGGGTCGCGCCGCCGCCGCCGCGCTGGATGACGGTCGTCGCGGCGATCGGCGGGCTCGGCGCGCTGGCCGTCGGATTGGTGCTGGTCGGTCTGGTGATGTGGGTACAGCTATGCTGACGCGCGCATTTGCCCTGGCGGCCTTGTCGTTCACCCTCGGCGTAGCCACGCCGGCGGCCGCCCAGGGCCCGCGCGACTGCGAGCGTTGCCACGGCAGCCGCGAAACGCTGCTGGAAATGGCGGGCAACGCCAATCCGCCCGCGACGATGGTCGTCACGCGCGCGCACCTGGCCGGCGGGCCGCACGCGAACGTCGCGTGCGTCGAGTGCCACACCGGCGTCGCGACCTTCCCGCACGATTCCATCGCGGCGCGCACCGTCAACTGCGGCCGCTGCCACGCCGAGCAGGAGGCGGAGTGGAGCCGCGGCGTCCACGGCCCGCACGGCAGTCAGGCGCGCGCCCAGTGCGTCGACTGCCACGGTGGGCATGACATCGCGCGGAAGGGCTTCCTGCCCACCGCGGCCGGCCGCGCGCAGATGCGGCAGGCGTGCGCGAAGTGCCACGCGCGGGAAGTCGCCACCGCCTCGCTCGGCGTGCACGCCGACACGATCGCGTGTACGCGCTGCCACGGCACGCACGACATGCGGCCGGTGCCCGACCCGGCCACGCACTTCATCGACGTGAACCTGGCCCGCGCGTGCAGCCAGTGTCACACCAAAGAGGCGAACGGGTACTGGCACGACATTCACGGCCGCACCGCGACCGCGCAGGCGGCCGGCGCCATGGCCATCGGCGACCACGCCGCGGCCACCTGCATCTCGTGTCACGGCGAGCACGGCATCCGGCGCGTCAGCGATCCGACGTGGCGCTTCCGTGTGGCCGACGCCTGCATCGGTTGTCACGAGGATCGCGGCGTCACCTACCGCGACAGCTACCACGGCCAGGCGTCGCGGGTCGGGATCAGCCGCGCGGCCGAGTGCGCCGACTGCCATGGGGCGCACGGCGTCCTGCCGAGCAGCGACACCGCGTCCACCGTCTCGGCGGTCCACCGCGTCCAGACCTGCCGCCACTGCCACACCGGCGCGCAGCAGGGATTCATCGGGTATCGCCCGCACGCCAATCCCACCAGCCGGCACGACGACCCGCTGCTGTTCTACGTGTGGCTGTTCATGACGTCGGCGCTCACCGGAACGATGGTGCTGTGGGGCACCCACACGCTGCTGTGGTACCGCCGCTCGCTCGCGGAGCGCCGCGCGCACCGCGCCGCGCACCCCGCGCCGGCGCCCGGCGGCGTCGCGATCGATGCGGCCCAGCGCGGCACGGGCCCCTACGTCTGGCGGTTCACGCTCTTCTTCCGCGTGATCCACGCGATGATCGTCCTGACGTTCTTCGTGCTGGTGCTGACGGGCCTGCCGCTCCGGTTCAGCTGCACCGCATGGGCGCCGCCGCTCGCGCACCTGCTGGGCAACGGCGTGGGCGCCGGCCTGATCCACCGCACCGCGGGCGTGATCGTGTTCGTCTACTTCGCCATGTACCTGGTGTTCCTGGTGGTGCGGCTGGCGCGCTCGAAGAACCGGCTCGGCATGCTGTTCGGCCCGGACTCGATCCTGTTCAGCCTCCAGGACGTGCGCGACATCCAGGCGATGCTGCGCTGGTTCGTGGGCAAGGGGCCGGCGCCGCGGTTCGGCCGCTACAACTACATGGAGAAGTTCGACTTCTTCGCCGAGATGTGGGGCGTGGGCGTGATCGGGTTCTCCGGCCTGATGCTGTGGCAGCCGGTGTTCTTCTCGCGCTTCTTCCCCGGCATCCTGTTCAACGTGGCGATCATCATCCACTCGTACGAGGCGATGATCGCCACGGCGTTCATCTTCACGATCCACTTCTTCAACGTCCACCTGCGCCCGCACAAGTTCCCGCTCGACGCCGTGATGCTGCACGGCCGCGCGACGCTCGAGTACATGGAAGAAGAGCACGGCCGCCTGGCCGACCGGATCCGCCTCGGCGTGCTCGACAGCCCGCCGAGCGCGGTGGCGGTGGTGGACCGGCCGGCGCCGCCGCCCGGCCGCGCGGTGAGCGTGCTCGCGGCGTTGAGCGGCCTCGCCCTGCTCGGCATCGGCAGCGCGCTGATCGGCCTGATCCTGTGGGGCCTGCTGTGCTAGCGCGCACCGCGGCGGCGCTCGCTGCGGCGGCCCTGGCGCTCGGCGCCTGCTCGCGGCCGACCGTGTCGCCGCACGCGCGCGTGGCGTGCGTGGGATGCCACCGCGGGCCGGGCATCGCGGGCGCCGCGACCGGCACGGCCGCCGTCCCTGACGAGTCGTGCGCGGGCAGCCGCTGCCACCCCTCCGGCGGCCCGGATTCGGTAGTGGTGCGCATGGTGAAGATCGCGCACCGGAACCACCCGGCCCCGGGCGGCGGCATCGTAGCGTGCGCGTCGTGTCACACGCACGGGCCCGACAGCCTCAGCCTCGCGGCCGGCGCCACGGCGTGCGCCCTGTGTCACTACCAGGACATCACGGTCGCGTCGGACAGCGGCTGCGTCGAGTGTCACGATCACCCGAGCCACATCCGGCACACCAGCCAGGGCGTGGCGTTGCCGCACGCGATCCTGCAGGACGCGCATGTCCCGTGCACGCGCTGCCACTACCGGCTCATGGACGGCACGACCGCCGTGCCCGCCGCGCGGTGCGTGACGTGCCATCCGGCGAACCCGCCGCACCTCCTGCCCGCCGACTCCGCGCGCCTGACGGCGGGCGCGGTGGACACCGCCATCACCGCCGACTCCGCCCACGCGGCGCACCGCCAGATCGCCTGCATCGCGTGCCACGAGAAGGTCGTGCACCGCGTCGTCGCGATGAGCACCTCCATCGAGTTGCGGTGCCTGTCGTGCCACGCGCTGCTGCACCGGCCCCGGGTGCCGGCCGCGGACAGCGCGCCGGATTCGACCTGCAGCACGTGCCACGCGAACGTCCACCAGGACGCGCAGCGCCTGGTGCTTGGCCTGATGCCGGGCGACTCGGCGCGGCCCAGCGCGATGTTCATGGGCGGCGTGACGTGCCAGTCGTGCCACATCCGCGGCACCGGCCGGCCGCCCGAGCCGGGACATCCGCTCCGCGGCACGGCGGCGTCGTGCACCGGCTGCCACGGCGGCGCCTGGGGCAACATCCTGGGCATGTGGCAGCGGGGCTGGGCGCGCCGCGACACGGCCGTGTCCGCGTACCTGCGCGCGACGCGGTCGGCGCTGGGGACGTCGGCGCCCGCGCCGGCGCTCGCCAAGCTGCGCGAGGCCGAGGACCTCATGAACTTCCTTCGTCACGCCGGCCCGCTCCACAATCTGCCGCTGTCCGACCGCGTGATGCGTCGCAGCGTGGCGCTGGCGGGCGAGGCGTACCGCGCCGCCGGCCGTCCCGCGCCGTCCGCCCCCGAGCTCGGCCCGCCGGTCGAGTCGGGCAACTGCCTGGCGTGTCACTATGGGGTGGAAGAAGTGAAGATCCGCCCCACGACCGACACCGGGCGCGTCACGACGCACGGCGACCACATCTTCGGTGGCGGACTGACGTGCGACGCCTGCCATGCCGTCGGCGGACCGCCGCCCGGCATGAGCGGAGGCGCCTGGATGGACTCGCAGCCGCGACCCTAGCCCGCCGTGTTCCGCCCCTGTATTTTTATTCGTCGGACTGAATAACCTTTCACTGGGGCGCGGGAGCGGCACATGGGTCCATCGGTGGTGTTGGCGTATTCGGGCGGCCTCGACACATCGGCCATCGTCCCGTGGCTGCGGGAGCGGTACAACGCGACGGTGCACTGCATCGCGGTGGATGTCGGCCAGGGCGCCGGCGAGCTGGCCGGCGTCGAGGAGAAGGCGCTGCGCTCCGGCGCCGCGTCGTGCGTCGTCGAGGACGTGCGCGAGCGGTTCGTCCGCGAGTTCATCTGGCCGACGCTCAAGGCCAACGCCATCTACGCGCGCACCTATCTGCTCGGCACGTCCATGGCGCGGCCGATCATCGCCGAGCGGCAGGTCGCGCTGGCGCGGCGCATCGGCGCGGGCGCGCTGGCGCACGGCTGTACCGGCAAGGGCAACGACCAGGTCCGCTTCGAGCTGACGTTCGCCGCGTTCGCGCCCGATCTTCCCGTGATCGCGCCGTGGCGCGAGTGGGATTTCAAGGGCCGCGAGGACCTGATCGCCTACCTCAAGGAAAAGAAGGTCCCGACCACGGCCACGGCCGAGAAGCCGTACAGCCGCGACCGCAACCTGTGGCACGTCTCGCACGAGGGCGGCGTGCTGGAAGACCCGTGGCACGAGCCGCCGGCCGACCTGTTCATGCTCACCCGCGATCCGGCCGAAGCGCCGAACCAGCCCGCCGTCCTCACCATCGACTTCGAGCAGGGCGAGCCGGTGGCGCTCGACGGCCAGCCGATGAACCCGGTGAAGCTCATCGAGGCGCTGAATGTGATCGCCGGCGAGCACGGTGTGGGCCGGGCGGACATCGTCGAGGACCGCCTGGTGGGCATGAAGTCGCGCGGCGTGTACGAGACGCCCGCCGGCACCGTGCTGTTCCACGCGCATCGCGAGCTGGAGCAGCTGGTGCTCGACCGCCGCACGCTGGCACTGGCGGACGACCTCGGCCGCCGCTACGCTGATATCGTGTACGACGGCCGCTGGTGGACGCCGGAGCGCGAGGCGTTGGACGCGCTGGTGCGGACCACCCAGCAGCACGTGACGGGCAGCGTCCGGATGCGGTTGTTCAAGGGCGCCGTGACCGTGCAGGGCCGCCGGTCGCCGCACTCGCTCTACCACGAGGGCCTGGCTACGTTCGGAGCCGACTCGATCTACAAGCAGCACGATGCCGAGGGGTTCATCCGGCTCTACGGGCTCGCCGTGCGCACCGCGGCCGAGCGCGAGCGCCGGCTACAGGAGTCCAGAATCGCGGAGGCTGCTGACTGAGCCCACGGCCCGCACGCGCGCTCGTCATCGGCGCATCGGGCTTCCTGGGCTCGCGGCTCTTGTCGCTCGCACCCGGCGGCGTGGACGTGGTCGGCACGGCGCACGACCACCCCGTGCCGCCGGGCCCCTGGCGGGATGTGCGTCTCGACGTCACGTCGTCCCTCAAGGTCAACGAAGCGATCACCCGCGAGCGCCCCAACGCGGTCATCTACACATCGTACAAGCTCGGCCACACCGGCATCACCGTGGACGGCGCGCTGCACGCCGCCCGCGCCGCGTCGAAGGTCGGCGCCCGTTTCGTCCTGATGTCCACCGACATGGTGTTCGGCGGCGAGACCGGGAACTACGACGAGTCGGCGCGCGCCGCTCCGGTCCTTCCGTACGGGGCGCACAAGCTCGAGGCCGAAGGGCAGGTGTGGATCGAACACGAGGAGGCCGTCATCCTGCGCGCGGCGCTGATGGTCGGCGAGTCCGGCCGGCACCAGCGGCCCGCATTCGAGTGCGGGCTGCTGGCGCGCGGCGAGCCGGCGCCGCTGTTCGTGGACGAGTGGCGCAGCCCGATCCACGTGGATGACGTGGCCCGCGCCGTGTGGGACCTGGTCTCGCTCGACGTCAAAGGCCTGTTCCACCTCGGCGGCCCGCAGCGGCTGACGCGCATGGAGCTGGGCCGGGCGCTGTGCGCGGGGTACGGGTTCGACGCCGCGCTGCTGCGCGACGCGAAGCGGCCGGCCGACCGCCCACGCGACGTGTCACTCGACTCCCGGCGCCTCGCCGGCCTGCTCGGCTGGTCGCCGCGAGCCATTGGCGACATGTTTCCCGCCGTCGCCGCCGCGTAGCCCGTCCTTCACGGCTGGAGCCAGCGTTGCCCGATCCGACCTCGCCGCCGCCGTCGTCCGCGCCGCACGTCATGTGGGGCGGCCGGTTCGAACGGCCGATGGACCCGCGGCTCGACCGGATGAATCGCAGCCTGCCGGTGGACCGGCGGCTGTGGCGTGAGGATCTCGACACCAATCGCGCGTGGACCTGGGCGCTCGAGGGCTGTGGCGTGCTCACGGCCGATGAGCGCGCCCGCATGCTGGAGGGTCTGGACGCCGTCGCGCGGCAGCTGGCGGCGGGCGCCGCGGCGGGCGCCGACGACGAGGACATCCACTCGCTGGTCGAGCGGCTGCTGGGCGAGGCGATCGGCGCGCTCGCCGGCAAGCTCCACACCGGCCGCTCGCGCAACGACCAGCTCGGCACCGACCTCCGTCTCTGGACGATGCGCGCGCTCGACGAGCTGGACGCGCTGGTCGCCGCGCTCGGCCGTGCGCTCATCGCCAGGGCGCGCACCGGCGTCGAGATCATCATGGCATCCTACACGCACACCCAGCGCGCCCAGCCGGTGCGGTTCGCGCACTGGGCTCTGGCGCACGCCTGGCCGCTGGCCCGCGATCGCGCGCGGCTGGCCGGCGCGCGCACCCGCGCGGCGGTGCTGCCGCTGGGCTCCGCGGCCATCGCGGGTTCGGGGTTCCCCGTCGATCGCGCCGCGCTCGCGCGGCGCCTCGGATTCGACGCCGTGACGCCCAACTCGATCGACGCCGTCGGCGATCGCGACTTCGCGCTCGAGGCCTGCTTCGCGGCGACGGTGCTGAGCGTGCACCTGTCCCGGCTCGCCGAGGATCTCGTGCTGTATTCGACCAGCGAGTTCGGGTTTCTCGCGCTGCCCGAGCCGTTTACGACGGGCAGCAGCCTGATGCCGCAGAAGCGCAACCCCGATGCGCTGGAACTGGTGCGGGGCAAGGCCGGGCACCAGATCGGCCGCCTCACGGCCACGCTGACCACGCTTAAGGGCCTGCCGGCAGGCTACCAGAAGGACCTGCAGGAGAACAACGACGCGCTCATCACCACGCTCGACACCGCGCGCGACGCGCTCGGCGTCATGACCGGCGTCGTGGACGGCCTGGTGCTGCACACCGAGCGCATGCGCGCCGCGGTGGACGACTCGACGCTCGCCACCGACGTGGCCGACCTGCTCGTGCAGGGGGGCATGCCGTTCCGCGAGGCGCACGCCGCCGTGGGTGCGCTGGTGCGCGCCGCCGAGCGGCGCGGGGTGACGTTGCGCGAGGTGCCCGCGGCCGACGCGGCGGCGATCGCGGCGGCGTTGCCGGCAGCCGTGGCCGCGCTGAGCGGACCCGAGGCGTCGGTCGAGCGGCGCGCGCTCGAGGGCGGCACGGCGCGGGCCGCGGTGGAGCGCCAGTTGCTCGACGCGGAAGTCCGATTTGCGCCGGGCTCGCGCGCCTTGCCCTAACTTCCTGCGAGCTATAGGTTTCCGGCCGTGACCGCGGTACGCTGTCTCGCGCTCAACGCGTCGTTCGAACCGATCACCATGGTGCCGGTGCGTCGTGCGCTGCGCCTGGTGATCGACGGCAAGGCGGAGATCGTCGAAGCCGAGCAGGATCGTGTCGTGCGCTCGGAGCGACTCGCCATGCCGCGGCCGCACGTCATCCGGCTCTTCAAATTCGTGCACGTCCCGCGGCGATTCCGCCGTCAGGTCACCAACACGTTCCTGTTCGCGCGCGATCATTACCGCTGCGAATTCTGCGGGCGGCCGCAGGCCACGCTCCGGCCGCGCGAGTGCCTCACGCGCGATCATCTCATCCCGCTGTCGCGCGGCGGCACCAACGCGTGGACCAACGTGGTCACCGCGTGCTCGACCTGCAACGCGCGCAAGGGGAACCACCTGCCCGGAGAAGTCGGTATGCACCCGTTGCACGAGCCGGTGGAGCCGCACTTCGTGCACCTGGCGTGGGCGGTTCGCCGTCTCACGCCGATCCAGAGCAAGTACATCCGCCTGTTCTACGGTGAGGCGACGCTCGCGGCGCTGTCGTCCATCTAACCAACGTCCCAGGGTAGTCTCCAAAGCAACAGCGGCGCGCCGATCGGCGCGCCGCTGCTGCTTACCGCTGCGTAAGACTAGCTGGCGCGTGCGGGGACGCCGAGAACGCGGGTCGGAAACAGCAGGATTGGGCAAGCCGCCCGGCCGAGTAGATCGGCAAGACGGTTACCGGTAGGGGCCGGCCCCGCCACCACGATGGAGGCGTCCGGCCAGTCGGGTTGCTGCTCGCTGTGCCACGGCACGAGCGGCGCGTTGACGATGGCGGCGGCGGCGGCGGCGAGATCGGCGTCGTCGCTTCCGTGCAGTATGCGGGCGGCGGAGAACAACCGGGCATGGCGCGACGGCGTGCCGGCCGGCAGCACGAGCACCGGCGCCGGCGCCGCGGCGACGAGGTCTTCGAGATAGTCGGGCACGCCGCTCACGAGCGCGCGCGACGTCAGGATCACGTCGCTGTGCCGCAGCTCGGCGAGGGCCGTCAGCCACTTCACCAAGTCGCCGCGCTTGAGCGCGACGTCGGTTTCCACGCCGTGCGCCGACAGCGTCACGGCCAGGCGGTCGAGCAGGGGCCGCAGGGCATCGAGCGCATCCTCGGCGGCCGCGTCCTCGCGCACCGCGTGGAACAGCGTCGCGCGCTGGAAACCGCCGGTAATCAGCACCGGAAGCCAGGCGTCGATCTGCTCGGCGCTCGAGGCGCCGTCGACAGTGATGAGCAGTGAGCTTGCCACGAGAGATTCCACCACGCGGATACCGTACCACAGAAGCGTGCGCGCCGCTGCCGGGAGACACGCGCTAACTATATGTGGCAGTGTACCTTATGGCATACGGCTGGAGCGACACCCGGCGCGGTGTGGCGAATTTGCCCAACGCTTCGCCGCGCGGCTGGGGCGCTCTGGCTACGCTTCCTCCGAGCTCGGCACCTCGAGGTCCGCGTCGGACTCGCCGTCGTCGCCGCGATACTGCTTGAGCTTCCGGTACAGCGTGCGGCGGTCGATGCCGAGCACTTCGGCGGCATGGCCCTGGTGGCCGCTCACTTCCTCGAGCACCGCGAGGATGTACTCGCGTTCCAGCCGCTCGAGGTTCCAGCGCTCGCCGCGAGCCGTCTTGAGCAGGTCGTGTTCCTGGCGGCGGTGCAGGCCCTCGCTCGGGTCGAAGGGAATCGTCTTCGAGCCGGCGTGCATGATCACCGAGCGCTCGATGAAGTTCTCCAGCTCGCGGACGTTGCCGGGCCAGTCGTAGTCCATCATCCGGCGCATCGTGGTCGTCGGGATGCTCGGCGCGTCCACGCCGTGTTCCGTCGCCGCGCGGCGCAGGAAGTACGCGGCGAGGATGGGGATGTCGTCGCGCCGCTCGCGCAGCGAGGGCACGCGAATGGGGAACACGCTCAGGCGGTAGAACAGGTCCTCGCGGAATCGGCCGCCCCGGACCTCGTCGCCGAGGTCGAGGTTGGTCGCGGTGACCAGGCGCAGGTCCACGGCGATCGCCTCGCGGCCACCCACCCGCATCACCTGCCGCTCCTGGAGCGCGCGCAGCAGCTTCACCTGGATCGCGGCCGACACGGCACCGATCTCGTCGAGGAACAGCGTGCCCCCCGACGCCTCTTCGACCAGGCCGCGCTTGTTCGCGATCGCGCCGGTGAACGCGCCCTTCACGTGACCGAACAGCTCCGATTCGAGCAGGGTTTCGGGAATGGCGGCGCAGTTGATGCCGAGGAAGGGCTTCGCGCTGCGCGGCGACAGCGCGTGGATCAACCGCGCGACCAGCTCCTTGCCGGTGCCGGTGTCGCCGGTGATCAGGACCGTGGCGCGGCTCGGCGCCACGCGCGCGATCAGGTCGCGCACCCGCTCGATCTCGGCGCTCTTGCCCACCATCTGCACGCCGAGCGATTCGCCGCGCACCCGCCGCCGCAGCTCGGTGACCTCGCGGCGCAGCGCCGTCTCCTCCTGGGCGCGGCGCAGCGTGAGCAGCAGCTCTTCGGTGCGGAACGGCTTGCTCACGTAGTCGAAGGCGCCGTTCTTCATCGCCTCGACCGCCGTGTCCACCGACCCGAACGCGGTCATGACGATGAACGGCGTGTCGGTCTGGAGCGTCGGGCCGACCGACAGCACGTCCATGCCCTGGATGCCGGGCAGGTTGAGGTCGAGCAGCACGGCGTCGAACATCTGCCGCTCGAGTTCCTGGAGCGCCGCCTCGCCGGTGGGAGCGGCGACGGTCTCGTAGCCTTCGTCACCCAGCACCTGGGTGAGCAGGCCGCGGACGACCGCGTCGTCCTCGACGATCAGCAGCCTGCGCTTCGGGGTGTCGGGAGATGTGACGTCAGTCATGGTTCTCGCCCGTCGGCAATCGGATGGTGAACGTCGCGCCGTGGCCTTCACGCGAGCGTGCTTCGATGGTTCCGTGGTGCGCGCCGATGATCTGCTCGGCGATCGCGAGCCCGAGCCCACTCCCGCCCGCGCGGGAGAAGAACGGCGTGAAGACGTGCGGCAGGACGTCCCGCGCGATGCCCGGCCCGTTGTCGCTGACTTCGACGCTGACCCAGTCGCCGCCGGCGTCGGCGCTCGTGGTCACCTCGATCGTGCCGCCCTTGTCCGCCAGCGCCCGCTGTGCATTGAGCAGCAGGTTGAGCATGACCTGCTCGAGTTGCGAGGCGTCGGCGCGCACCGGCGGCAGCCCATCGGCCAGGTTCAGCGAGATCTGGACGCGCTGGGTCGTCGCCTGCGCCCGCACCAGCGCCCCGGCCGCGCGGATCGGGTCGGCGATCTGGAGCGGCACGGCGGCCACGCCCGCGGGCTTGGCGATCTGCACCAGGTCGCGCGCCAGCCGCGCGATGCGATCGGTCTGCGAGCGCAGCAGCCCGATCTGATCGGCGCCGGCACAGGCGGCGCACCGCGTCTTCAGCATGTGATCGACCATCATGGCGATGGCGGTGAGCGGCGCGCCGATTTCGTGCGCGACGCCCGCCGCGACCTGTCCCGCCGTGGCGAGCCGCTCGCTCGCCAGCAGCTGGCGTTCCAGCCGCTTGCGGTAGGTGATGTCGCGCACCACCGCCGAGTAGCCGACCAGCGCGCCGCTGACGTGGACCGCCGTCCGGGTCACGCTCACCTCGATCACCCGTCCGTCCTTGCAGAGTCGCCGGGTCTCGAAGTCGCGCAGGCTGGAGTCCGCGTCGGTCCGCGAGCGGATCAGGTCCAGCTCGCCGCTGTCGAGCTCTTCGGGCGGCAGCAACATCCGGAAGTGCTTGCCGAGCACGTCGGCCGCGGTCCAGCCCATCATGACGTGGGCGCCTCGGTTCCACGACGTGATCGTCTCGTTGGCGTCGAGGGTGATGATCGCGTCGGCCGAGAGCTCCACGATGGCGGCCCACAGCGCGGGATCCAGCAGCGTGGCGGGCGCGGTGACGCCGTACAGCGGGCGGGACTCCGCCGCCGGCAGGGGCACGGGCTTGGTCACTGCGGCGGGCCCCCCACGTGGCAGACCAGACACAGCGACGGGTTCTTCTTTTCCATGGTCGCCGCGTCGAACCCGGGGCCGTGCGGGTTGACGCGCTGGCCGCCGGAGGCCGAGTGACACTGGAGGCAGAAGTTCTGCTGATGGCAGCTCGCACAGGTTTCGATCGAGCGGCGCGCCACCGCGCCATGGCCGAACAGCCACAGCGGCTGGTTGTCGTGGTAGTTGGCCGCGGTCGGCCCCATGCGCGAGCGGCCCACCGAGACGTGGCAGTCCCGGCAGAACGCTTCGGTCTGGTGGCACACCGCGCACTCGCTTTCCGAGTTGTACGCGGCCTGCGCGTGGCGCTGCACGAAGTCCGGCGGGTGGAATCCGGGCGCGGATGCGGCGTCGTGGCACGAGGCGCAGAAGGCCCCGGTGTGGCAGTGCGTGCACGACGCGTCGCCGGCGGCCGCCACCGCGCGGTGATGACGCGCGAAGTCCGGGGTGTGGTCCGGCGGCTGGATGCCCGTGAGATCCACCCCCGCCGCGCCGCCCCGGCGCCGCTCCGGCAACAGCCCGACCACCGGGACGCGCTCTTCCTCGCGGTGGCAGGTCAGGCACGAGCTGCGGGCGTGACAGTTGGAGCACGTCGCGCCGCGGTCGGCGCGCGCCATCGCTCCGTGCTCGCGGATGAACCCGGGGCCCGCGTGCGAGGGCGGCGTGGGGTAGGGCAGCCGCTGCGCGCGCGCCAGCTCGGCGACCCGCGCGTCCGTGCCGAGCGCCTGGATGACCGGCACGCGGGCCGCGTTGACGTGGCAGGAAGCGCAGAACTCGCGCGCGTGGCACGTCGCGCACATCGCCCCCGGGGCGCCGGCGAGCGAGTCGTGGTGGAGCGCGAAGCCGCTGTCGTGCGAGGGCGGCGTGGGGAACTGCGCGATGTCCTGCGCCGTCAGCCCGGTCGCCAGCGGCAGCGGGACGTGGCACTGCGTGCAGCGCGCGTCCACGAGGTGCGCGGTCGCGCGGTGCTCGTGGCACGTGATGCACCGGGCCGGCTGCGCCGACGCGATGTCCATGAACTCGGCCGTGTCGCTCATCGCGTGACAGCGCATGCACGGCAGTTCGGGGTCGCCCTGGCCCTCGATGCGCTCCGCGTGGGCCCGGTGGTCGAAATGCAGGTTGGTCGGCTTGGGCGGCGACGGTGTCCAGTCCACCCGGCGCTGGAAATCGCCGTCGTGGCACGGCGCGCACGTGGCCGGCGTCGGCAGCATCGTGGCGGTGTCGCCGGTCAAGATGCCCGCGTGGCACGCGGTGCAGTTCGTGAACAGGTGGGCGTGCCGGGCGTGCGGAAACGTGTCCGCCACCGCCGGGTGTACGGTGAGCGCGGCCGCGAGCGCGAACAGCGTGATCACGGCACCGCCGGCAGGCGAGTGCGATCGGCGTTCGCGCCGAACGTCCAGTCCAGCGCGACCAGCGCGCGGGTTTGCGACCAGTCGATGCCGTCCGCGCCCTGCGAGCGGTCCTGCCAGTAGCGGTTCAGCTCGGCGCGCAGCGAGGCCCGCCCGCCCAGCTGGGTGCGCGCCTGGAATCCGGCGCCGTACACCGTGCCGCTGGACACGCGGAACTCATCGACTTGCTGGAACGCGGTGCCGTTCAGCCCGAGCCGCCATCCCGCGGCGCCGGTGAGGCTCAGGGACGCGTTACCGCCGCTCTCGCCGCCGCCATACCCGGTGGTGAGCGTGTAGGTGCCCTCGGCCGTCATCCGGCCGCGCCGCCAGCGCGCGCCCGCGTTGAACTCCGTGGTGTTGTCGCCCACGCCGATCAGGAACGGCGTGGCCGACGCCGGAGTGGAGTAGTGCCGGTAGTCCAGACCCGCGCTGACGCCGATCGACTGGGCCGCGGCGAAGTTCACCGACGCCCCGGCGCCGCTGTGCCCCTCGGGCGAGAACACGCCCCAGATCGTGGTGAGGTCGAACACCGGCCGGTAACGGAACACCTCCACCTCGACGTACCCGCTCCGCGGCAGCCGCCAGACCGCCGAGGCGCGCATCTTACCGAACGCGTCGGCCGCCAGATCGGCGTCGGCCGACCCCGTGAGATAGAGCTTCGGCCCGAAGCCCACCTGCGCGTCGAGCGCGGCCCGCTCGCTCGCCAGGCCGCTGCGGTCGCTCAGGAGTTCCCGCTGATAGACCGCGGTGAACGACGACTGAGGTGTCGGCGCGGCCCACAACGAGGCGCCCAGCAGGATCGTTCCCTGCTCGGGCGTCAGCGGGTCGAGCGCCTTGAGCTCCGGACTCGAGATCGGCTCGAGGAACCCGCGGGCGAGGCCGCGGCCGCCGTACGCTTCGATGCGCATGGTGGACGCCGGCCGCACCGTCGCAGTGAGTCCGTCGAAGGCGTAGAAGCCGAGCCCGGAGAACCGCTGCTGGCGTCCGGCGCGCACCCGCCAGGACGGACGCTCCAGCTCGAGGTATGCGTACAGAGCGTCGAAGTGGTCGTCGGAACGTGGCCACACCAGCTCCGAGCCGAACGCGCCGCGCCCGCGCAGCAGCGCGTAGCCGCGCAGTCCCTGGATCCCGAGTCCCCACGCGGAGATTTCCAGGTCGGAGATCACCGGCGCGGCATACGCCAGCGGGGCCGACAGGAACGTGTTGGTCGCGGAATCGTAGACGACCGGCCGCAGCTGCACGTACTGGCCCGTGGTGGTGCTGCGGAATCGGAACTCCTGGGCCGCGAGCGGGGGCGCCGCCGCGACCAGGGCGCCCAGCAGCAGCGCGACGCGCGTGTTCACGCGCCGCCTCGGCTGATCACGTGATGGCAGTTCTCGCAGACCCGCCCCGGCGCGTGATTCACCTGGGCCGTGTGACACACCAGGCACGCGGCCCGGGTCGTGAGCGGCAGGTTCTCCACCTTCGCGCCGTGGCACTGCGTGCAATTGCCGTGATCGTCCACGGTGTGCGCGGCGATCGTGTTCGGGCCGGTGTGACACACCGTGCAATTCGCGTTCGGCCCGTGGTGCTGGTCGTGGCACGCCGAACAGTTCGCCCCGTCGGGCGCGCGGGTCAGGCTGTTGGTGTGGCAGCGGACGCACGGCACGCTCTGGTGCTTCTGGTGCTCGAAACGGATCCGGTGCGTCGCGGTCTGCTGCACGCCGGAGAGGGTGAACGTGATGTTGCCGACCGACGGGGCGTGGATCGCCGCCGGCGGGTGGCACTGGACGCAGTTGTCGCGGCCCGGTCGCTCGTGGTGGCAGCTCTGGCAGTCGGCCTCGCTGTGGAGGATCAGGGCGCCATGACGGATCTTGCTCGAGTGGCAGGCGGAGCACTCCAGGTCACGGTGCGGGCCGTGGCTGAAGCGGGGAAACGGATTCTGCTGGTCCGGCGCCGGCGACGCAGCCGACCGCACGGCGGTCCACAGGATGGCCGCGTCGTCGCTGCCGGCCGAGGCCAGGTGCGCGATCGGCAGCGAGGCGGACGCCGGCCCCTGCGCGGTGCGGGTGCGCCGCTCCTCCCGCAGGATGTTCTGGTGGCAACGCGTGCAGTTGGCGCCGTTCACACGCCAGGTGTGCGGCTCGTGGCAGCGGACGCAGTTCTCCGGATGCGGCACGCCGATGTGAAAGGACACCGTGCGCCATGTGGTGTGGCAGCTGGACGACGTGCACGTGACGTCCTTGGCCGATGTCTGGGTATGCGGGTTGTGGCAGTCGCCGCATACGCCTTTGTGCGGGTCGAGCGCGATGTCGTACTTCACGATCAGCCGCTGCATCGCATGACAGCTCAGGCACTGCTGCCCGCGCGGCGTCAGCGGCTGGCCGAGGGAATCCACCGGCAGGCCCGGCGCCTCGGCCAGGAAGTTGTGGCACGTGGTGCAGTGCAGTTCCACCTGGCTCATCTTGCCGAGGCGGATCTGCACGTTGGCGTGGCAGCCGGCCTGGCCGCAGGTCTGATCCACCGCGGCGAACTCGTGCAGGTTGACGCCGTGGCAGCGCACGCACTGCAGGCCGCGCAGCGAGGGGTCCTTGGACTCCAGGTGAATGCGGTGGCCCGCGGTGGCCGCGACCTGCCGCCACCGTGTGGAGTCGCCGTGCACGTGGCACGCCTCGCAGACCGCGTTCGGGACGTAGGCGTGCTTGGTGATGTCCGTGGGGCGCTGGACCAGCGTGGCGTAGAGCTGGTGCATCTGCTCGGCGCGCGTCGCCTTGTGGCAGTCGTGGCATTCGATCTTGCTGTGCGCGCTGCGGGAGAACCGCTGGAACGGGTCGTCCATCAGATGGCACGACGTGCAGAATTTGTTGTCGTGCTCGGTGTACTCGAACGTCTGGTAGCTCGCGATCGTCACGCCGCTGAACGCAATAGCACAGGCCCCAACGAACAGGATCTGCCATTGGCGGCCGAGTCCGGTCCATTGGTCCCATATCCATGCGGAGAGGCGTTGCAGCAATCGGAGCATGTGTCCTTTTGCGGGTGACGCACGCTTGTTCAAGCGCTGAGCGGGCCGACCCTGGAGGGGCCGGCCCGCTCCCGTATGGCCGCGCGGTCGCGGGTTGTCCTATCGGGTTGGCGCCCGAGTCGACCGCAGTTGTGTCTTCATCCCCAGCGCCGCTGCCCGTGTCTGCAACTGGGTCTGCAAGGCCGATGATCCGGAGACGCCGTACCGTGCTTCCACAGCGTCGATCGTGGCAATCGCGAGCGCCTCGGCATAGAACGGATTGTGCTCGGGCGTGCCAGGGAGCCGGAACAGGGCGGTGTTGAACTGCGCGCCGATTCCCACGGTGACCACGTTACCGGTCTGCCACTCGTTCGGGAACAGCTTCTTCACCTGCGCCAGCAGCCCGCCGTCCGTCGTGTCTACCTTGCCGTTCGCGTTCGAGTCAATCCAGATCTGGTCGGCGTAGTACTGCATCCGTGCGTCACCGGCCGCCTTGGCGTTGCGCGCCGCGTCTTCGGTGGCGTGGCAGCCGCTTGCGGTGCACGCGGCGAAGGAGGCGTTGGCATCGCTGCAGGTCGTCGTGGTGTCCGGCGCGCCGCCCGGCGTCAGGCACGGCAGGGCTTCGAACCGGTGGCCCACCGAGTAAATCGTCTGGCCCGTCAGGTTGTCCGTCGCCGTCAGCGAGTTCACGTGGCAGCCGGCGCACAACCGCGGGTTCAGGTCGCTGCCGTGGCTCGACACGCCGATCGAAGAATCCGCGAAGTTCTGCGGAATCCACCCCGCCTCACCCAGAAGCAGCGGACCTTCCGGCGAGTGCGGCGTGACCCGGGTCGACGTGGGGTCGGGCGCCGAGTTCCGGTAGTGGCACTGCATGCACAGGTTGGTCGTCAGGTCCGGCGTGTTGATCGGATACCGGAGCTGCGCCGGGTTGCTGCTGCCGTGCGGATCGTGGCAGACGGCGCAGGTGATCGCGGTCCAGGTCGCGCTGGTGTCTTCGATGAATGCCGCGTGCGTGTCGAAGCGCTTGAGCGCGGCCGTGCCGTCGTGGCAGCCGATGCAGCTGGCATTGCCCAGCGCGTGCGGTTCCACGAAGCCGTGGCCCGAGGAGCGCCACTCTTCGACGAACGGATCGTGCGCGCCGCTGTGACAGGTGCCGCAGCCGGTGGTCAGCCCGGTGTCCGCCACGATGGTGCTGAGCGGCTGGACGTCGCCGGGTGCGGCCACGTGGTGGCTGCCGGGGCCGTGACACGCTTCGCACTGGACGTCCTGATAGAACGGCTTCGCGTTGGCCTTCACGGCGAAATAGCCCGTGGAGTCGGGCGCGAGATTGGAGTTGCCGTTCGTGGTGTGGCACCCGTAGCACGCGGGGGAGGCGTGCCCGCTGCCCTCGAGATCCGCCCACGCGTGGGCGTGCTTCGTCGTCGCCCATTCCGCCTGGCGATCGACGTGGCAGTTGCCGCATGTCGTCTGCTTCGTCGCGGTGTCTGCGTAGCCGAGGAACAGCGTATCGGCGACGACTTTCGTGGTCGTGTCGGGCGCCGTCGAACTATTGTTGTCCGAACACGCGGCGCTGAACACGACCGCGGCGGCGGTGAAAGCGATGGCCGTCAGGGCGCTGATCCCGCCGGCTCCCAACGAACGTTTGACGCTCACAGTGTGACTCCGCGTATCGGTCAAAGCGGGCTGCCAGGTTCTGCCTTCCGCTCACCAGAAAAAGCACCTTGTGTGCCGTACGCGGTCACCCAGAATCAGTTGTCAAATAACGACTTACAGAATATAGCTCCACCGGCCCGACGCCGGAGTCCCAAACATCTTACTCGAACATGAGACGGAATGCGACAATTTCGCCGGTTTGTCCGGATGTTTACGGAGCCGACGGCCGCCAACCTCGGGCCGTCATCCCGATCGCCGCGGCCCGGGCGCGCATGACGCGCGCAAACGCCGGAGAGACGGAGACTCCGTATTGCGCCTCGACGGCGTCGATCGTCGCGATCGCGAGCGCCTCGCTGTAGAACGGATTGTGGACGCCGCTGCCGGGCAGACGGATCAGGGCGGCGTTGAACTGCGCGCCCTCGCCCACGGTGATGGTCGGATCGACCGTCCATTCGTTCGGATGCATCTTCTTCACCTGGGCCAGCAAGCCGCCGTCGGTCGAGTCGACGTTCCCGTTGTTGTTCGAGTCGATCCAGATCTGGTCGGCGTAGTACGCCATCCGCGCATCGACCGCGGCCTTCGCGTTGCGTGCCGCATCCTGGGTGGCGTGACACCCGCTCTGGGTGCACGCCGCGAACGAAGCGTTGGCGTCGCTGCACGTGGTGGTGGTGTCGGGTGCGCCGCCGGGCGTGAGGCACGGCAGGGCTTCGAACCGGTGGCCCACCGAAATGGCCTGCTGGCCCGTCAGCGCGTCCGTCGCGGTCAGGGAATTGACGTGGCACCCGGCGCACAGCCGCGGGTTGGCGTCGCTGCCGTGACTCGACACGCCGATCGAGGAATCCGCGAAGTTCTGCGGGATCCAGCCGGCTTCACCCAGCAGCAGCGGGCCTTCGGGCGAGTGCGGCGACATCCGGCTCGACGTCGGGTCGGGCGCGCTGCGCCGGTAGTGGCACTGCATGCACAGGTTCGTCGTGAGGTCCGGCGTCCCGATCGGCAGGCGGAGCTGCGCCGGATTGTTGCTGCCGTGCGGATCGTGGCACACCGCGCAGGTGATGGGCTGCCAGTTGGTGCTGTCCTGCTCGATGAACGCCGCGTGGGAGTCGAACCGCTCGAGTGCGGCGCGCCCGTCGTGACATCCCTGGCACGTGGTGTTGCCGACCGCGGCGGCCTCGACGGTCCCATGCGCAGACTGCTTCCACTCCTCGACGAAGGGTGTGTGCGCGCCGCTGTGGCAGGTGCCGCACCCGGCCATCGCGTCCGTGTCGGCGGCGATGGTGGCCAGCGGCTGCGTTTCATCCGGCGCCGACACGTGGACGGAACCCGGCCCGTGGCACGATTCGCACTGGACGTCGTGGTAGAGCGGTTTCGCTTGATCCGACACCGCGAAGAAGCCCGCGCTGTCGGGTGCGAGGTTCGAGAACCCGTTGACGGTGTGACACCGATAGCAGCTGGGGGCCGCGTGCCCGCTCGCCTGGAGCGTGTCCCAGGCGTGCGCGTGCGCCGTGGCGGCCCACTCGGTCTGCCGGTCGACGTGGCAGTTGCCGCAGGTGGTCTGGTGCGTCGCGGCGTCGCTGTAGCCGAGGAAGACGGTGTCTCGTGAAACAGTCGTGACGGAACTGTTGTGGTCGACGCAGCCGGCGAGGCACGCGGCCACCACGAGAGGCACGAGGCAACGCATGAACACCTCCGAGTGTCGATCAACCGCACGATCCGCATCAAACATAGAGCGGTCCGCATCGAAATGTTCGTCAGAGGTTCCCCGACGCATTATCGGAAATGCGCCTGGGCGGGCGCCGGCGGTGGAAAGAGGCGCGAGTGGATGACGCGGGTGAGGTTGGCGATGAGCCGGGCGGCGCGCGCTTGATCCTGAATGCCGCGCGTCAGAACGACGAGGACGTACTGCGGCCGGTCGTTCACGTATACCACGCCCGCGTCGTGGAGCAGGGCGGTGATCGAGCCGGTCTTGTGCGCCACCTTGGTGTCGTGCGGCAGGCCGGCCGGGATGGCGTCGCTGGCATGCTGGTGCAGCAGGATCCGTAGCATGGCGCCGCACGAGGCGCTTCGCGCCGCCTGCCCGTTCGCGATCGCGCTGAACAACTGCCCGAGGGCCCGGGCCGTGGTGGTGTTGTTGAGGCCGGCCCCATACGCGGCATCGTCTTCGACGCCGCGCCGGACGAACATGGAGTCGATGCCGAGCTCGCGAAGCGTCGCCTGGACCCGATCGGCGCCGACCTGGCCGATCAGGACATTCGCCGCCAGGTTGCTCGAGCGGGTGATCATGAGGTCGACGAGGTCCTGGACCGCGACCGTGCTGCCGACCTTGCGATACAGGGAGCTGTCGCTGTCGTCGCCGGGGTCGAGCTGGTAGACGCTGTCGCCGACCAGCGAGTGGAAGCTGTTGACGACCGGCAGGCGCTGATGGAGCGAGAGGCGCCCCGCGTCGATGTCACGGAACACCTGCACCATCACCGCGACTTTCATCGTGCTGGCGGCGTGAAACATCAGGTCGGCATCGAGCGTCACCGAGTCGGGGCGGTTCAGGTTCGCGTAGTACAGCCCGACCGTCGCGCCGCTGGCGGCAATGGTGTCGCGCAGCGACGCCGCGAGCGTGGTGTCCTGCGCTTCCAGCATGGCTCCGTGGGCGAGCACGGTTGCGCTCAGGCACAACGCCGCGGCGGTGAGCTTCATGGCAGCCAATCTACGCCAAGGCGGCGGCCGGCACACCCCGCGTCAGGGTCGGAACACCGGCGAGCGCGCCTCGAGGCGGCGGCTGGGTAGGCCGGAGAGCCGGAGCAGCAGCCGTCGCGCGCCACGTCCCAGGGCGCCGCCGACATCGCCCTCGTGCGCGAGTTCATGACCCAGGTCGCCGCGCAGCCACGACTCGACCTCTTCGAGTTCGGACAGAGACAGCGATTCCACGTCGAGCGTCGCCACGTAGTAGAACCGTGCGTCGTCGTGCCGCCCCGGCAGCGGCAGCTCGACGCGGTACGGCACGCTCACGGCCGCCGCGAGCGAGTCGAGCGTGCCGAAATGGGTGACCACGCCACCGGGCTGGGTGAGCGTGTAGCGGCCATTGAGCGGGTCGAGCTGCACCAGCGCGAGCCACGTCTGCTCCCGTTCCAGGTGATCGAACAGCGTCCCGCTGCGCCACAGTTCCAGATGGTAGTTGAGTCGCACCGAGAAGCCGTCACGCAGGGCGCCGGGAAAGACCGAATCCCGGAACAGCCCGGAGGCGCGAACCACCGGCGGTTCCTCGCCGGGGTGTTCGGGCAGGATGAGGCTGAGGTGCGGGTGACCGGCCGGCTCGTCGGGGGGCAGGGTGTCCTGGGCGGCAGCGCTGCGCGCCGGAGCGAGCAGCAGCGAGGCCAGCAGCGCCGCGCCGGTCGTCAGCCGCACACGCTAGAAGCGCCGTCCCATGCGCACGGTGACCTGCACCTGATGGCTGCCGATGTCGACCGCGCGCGCCAGATACACGCCCAGCGGTCCGAAGTCGAGACCCAGTCCGACGTCCGCGCCGAAGGAGCGCAGCGCCGGGAGGCTGCCGGAGGACACTTCGCCCGGGCCGTTGCCGACGAGCCAGCCCTTGCCCGCGTCGGCGAAGACCACGATGTCCGGGCCGGTGACGTGGAACGGCTCGTAGTCGCCGGTGTCGTCGCCCCAGTCGTTCGCCCACTCGGGCCCGAAGTCGAACCCCAGGTGGGTGCGCAACTCGGCCTGCGCGATGACCGCCCGGTCGCACAGCCCCTGCACGTCGGGCGCGGTGCCGCCGCACGACATGGCGCGGAACGCGTAGCCCGGCAGCGGGTCCGGCCCGCCCACCGCCATGCGGTCCTGGAGCGGCAGCGGGTCGCCGCCCATCCAGCCGCCGCCGGCGAGCCGGAGGTTGAGCCGCCCGGTCGGCGAGAGTCTGAGATAGCTGCGGGCGTCGAAGAACGCGCGCTGGTAGTCGAGCGAGCCGTCGGCGAGGCCGGGGGCGGTGCACGGCGCGGCGGTGCAGGTGATGTCGCCGTACGGGTGGTCGATGTTGGTGCCCTTCGCGATCTCGTACTCGCCCGTCACGAACACGCCCGAGGACGGCGCGACACGGTCGTTGCGGGTGTCGAGTCGCAGCGAGCCGACCAGCGCGCGGTAGTCCCCGCCGGTGATCGCCGGGTTGGGCCGCCACGACCGGTCCGTGTCGAACAGCGTCCACGGGTTGCGCGCGTCGATGGACAGGTCGCGCTCGTCGTGCCCTTCGGCGGTCAGGGTGAGCGCCCCGCTCGGCCGCAACGCGGCGTACACGGCGCCGCCCTGGCGGCGGAAATAATCGCGGTAGTCGCGGTGGAGCAGGAACGCGGCCCAGCCCGCCTCGTAGTCCTTCAGCGGCCAGGGCTCCGTGGACTCCACGTCGTCGTAGGCCCTCGCGCCGAGCCCCAGGTTGCTGGCCCGCGCGCCGAACACCATCTCGCCCTGCGCCTCGTAGCCGAAGTCGCCGGACTGGAGGCTGAAGTCGCGGCCGCTGCGCAGGATGCCGATCAGGCGCCCTTGCAGCCGCATGCCGTCGCTCAAGCGCTGGTCGATCCGCGGGCCGAAGTGGATGGGCACGCCTTCGACGCGGTTGTAGGTGCCGCCTAACGCAAGGAGGAAGTCGCTGCGGCTTTCCTCGCGCGCGTCGTAGTCGCCGGCTCGCGGCAGCCGCGGCTGCCGCTCGGGCGCATACGCGATCTGCTCGCCGTAGCGCCGGTAGCGCAGCGGGTCGCGGTAGGTGCGGGTCTCGCCGCCGATGTCGGCCTCGCCGGCGCCCTGGATCGTTCCCCCGATCACGGTCACGTTGCCGGCGACCTCGGCGCCGTGCTCGAACGTCAGGTCGCCG
>Ga0335085_10001362_pt1 | contig 53206 bp, 47 predicted proteins | sample Lox_Sample_45_FD_206712 | JGI IMG/M metagenome (GOLD analysis project Ga0335085, IMG submission 206712) | Soil microbial communities from Loxahatchee National Wildlife Refuge, Florida, United States - Lox_Sample_4.5 | ecosystem: Environmental > Terrestrial > Soil > Wetlands | place: USA... | reverse complement strand
ATGCCGACCTCGCACTGAAGGAACAGGCCTTGTCCAAAACCAATCCCGTCAAAGGAGCGCCCAAACGCTTTCAGCCCGACGACGAACTGTTGGCATTTCTGAAACAGCTTTAATTCGGCATAGACGCCACACGTACGCCAGCGAGATGATCCGCTCCGGCGTCACTATGCCCGCCCTCATGAAACTACTCGGGCACCGTGATCCAGGCATGACCATTCGGTACATAAGCATTACCTCCGATGATCTGCAACGCGAGTTTCATCTGGCCCGTTCGCAACCTCGGCATCTAATCCCACATCCAAAATCACCCGTTACCTCGCCAAGCACCGGCTTGAACGGCATGGTCGACTCATTGCTCTTTGCTCAGCACACGATCGAGATGTTCCGCCGATCTCTGTCGGACGGGCCGCCCCGACGTTGCCTCGACCGGCTTTCCAATCGCCTCACTAAGATCCTCTCGGAACTCCGCAAACTCAACGCATCCGAATAACGGGCAGAGATTGGCCGGTTAAGTCGGCCACTCGGAGAATGCATCCGCACGCTGGCGCTTGGGAGAGATCCTTCAGAACGGCGTTATCTACCAATATCGGTTGCGGTGGCAACGTGAACGCCAACTTCGTAAACTCGCGGCTTTCCGGCGACGTCAGCTTCTTCGCCTCGCGATATAGCCCGTTCGTCTCCTTGAACGCCAGCACCAGCGCCGCAATGAATATGGCCGCCCCCGTAGCGGCAGGCCGTGTTGTGCAAGGAGGGCCAGGCCGGAGGATTGACATGTGGGCAGGTGAAGTATGGCTCGGTCTGTCCTCGTAATTGATGATGAGCCGGAAGTACTCCGGCTGTTTGAGACGATTCTCACGAGCGGCGGCTACCTCGTCGTGTTGGCGGATTCCGGCGTTGTTGCAAGACAAATGATCAAGGATGGGGCTTTCGACCTGCTGATCCTCGACCTCTGCATGCCCCCGCCCGATGGATTTGAACTGCTGAAAGAGCTGCGGGCTTCGAATCCTGCGCCGCCCGTCCTCGTGGTCTCGGGCTACCTTCAGGGCGTCATGCTTAAGGCGGCGCAGCTCATGGGAGCCACGGCAACTCTCGCCAAACGAGACGCCCCGGGGCTGTTGTTGTCAACCGTCAGGGCGATCTTCCAGCTGTAGCTACCGAGAACTTAGCGATTCACGTCGGGCTCTAGCTTCTCGCACGGAGGGAGAGGCGACTGCTTATGGCTGGAGCGCTCGACAATCTCGTTCATGGTCGCACCGCAGAGCTCGCAAGCCCGGACGATATTACCTGAACCGCGCAGGACCGATTCAAAGCTGGGGTGCGGACAGGCGCGGCGTCCCCATTGCATGGTGCGCTCTCGGCGTTCCCATTCGGTCATGACAGCTCATTCCCGCAATGATGCTAACAGATATTCCTTGAATGTCGCCGCGTTGTTGTAAAATCGAAAACCTTCGGGTGCCTACCTGCGCAATAACAACTGTAACGGGGAACCCGAAAACGACCCTCTCGTCGGAGGTGGGCCGCTGCGGAAGGAGGTCCACCCCGAGGTGGGTCTTTCATGAGCGATGCTGCCTTCAGGGAGCCATCCTCGCCCTCCGCAGTGGATCGCGGCATTCGGATAAGACCGCGTTAAGACCAGATATCGGTTCCTTTCTGGCAGCCCATCCGCGCGTTGGGTCCGGCTTTCCGAAACAGCCCGGTGTGCAGGGGTAGTCCGAAAATTGCGATTTCGCGCGAGGCTGGACACGACCCAAATGCAACGAGGTGGCGCGGTAAGGGCACGCCACCCCGATCTTCCTCACCCGCTCGCCCCGGGGTTCGGCGGAGTTGCGGGCGTGAAGGGATGCTCCAGTATGGCACAAGCCACGAAGAGAGAGACCATCCCGCGACCACGCGTATTGTAGAATTCGATAACAGAAGGTGATTCTTGGCGCACCGCGCGGACGCTAAGAGTTTGTCCTCCGGCCCAGCAGTTTGTTTTTGCGTCAGTTTCGTAAATGACTTACCCCAAACTGATCTTATTGCTATCCCCATCATGGGGTATGGGAGTTGCCGGATTTTTCTGATTTAATTGGGAATACCCCGTATTTGCCGAGGAAGATGTTTCGCATGACGACCTCCCCCCAACGGTTGCCGGACAGAGATGCAGGCTTGCGCGATCTCTGTTTTCGCCGCAGACAGATAGAGCGCGCCATCGGTTCTCTGGAAGAACTTCTGGAACTTCGCAAGCACCGTGATCGGCAGCTCACATCGTTCTTGGGGAGTGCCACCGGGACCAGCGATGCTGCAAGGGCGTCCAACGAGGAAGAACACACGTGCAGTTCGGTATCGCTCAAGCGCAACGAAGGGCGGTGATCTGGTCGCGCGCCGCTCGTCAAATCACCCACAAGGAACGTAGCGGTTTACCGCACTTGGAGGGATTTCAATATCGTCGCGGTGATGAAACACTTCAGTTACGGCAAATCGAATTGGGCCATTCTGACCGGGTTTTTCCCGGCTGTCTAATCTATCTATCTGGTTGTTGAAAGGTGGTGTATGTGAGTCGATTGCCCGTGCTCGTGGCTGACGACGATAGGCAAATGCGTTCTCTGATGCGAACCGTGCTCATCAAACGCGGATTTCAGGTGGTAGAGGCTGTGGATGGCGCACGTGCGCTCGCGGCACTCGAGTCCACCGGCGGAGCGTTTTGCCTTCTTGTAAGTGATTGTGACATGCCAGGGCTGGATGGTATTGGCCTCGCAAAGGCCGTGCGCGAGCGGTTTTCGGCGTTCCCCATTCTTCTGGTTTCGGGGGCAATAACGGAGGTCGATTCGCACCTTGCCGATGCGTTTCTTGCCGAGCCGTTCTTACCCTCTGTCATGACGCAGACCGTCAGCCGCCTTTTGGCCGGAGTCGGGGTGCAACTCCAGTAATGTCACCGAAGTGCCCGATCTCCCTAGCTCCGGCCGTATAAGTCCCCAACACGGAAGCTATCGATGTCCGGAGCGCTGCCCGCGCTCCGGGATTCTGTGTGCGGAGGCGGGGACAAGGGCTGCGCCCTTTCTCCCCTAGCGACACCCACCCTTCGCTTCGCTCCGGATAGGTTTCCCTTAACGAAGCCGAACACTTTACCGCACAATCAAGTTGCCAGCGTCGCTACGCTCTGATGGTGTTCGGGATCATCCCGGCATGCCGTTCGGCTTCCTTCGGAACAAGCGTTCAGCTTCGCCGGAATCCCCACGCCGGCCGCAACCACGTCCAAGGTCCCGGCAAAAAGAATGCTCCGCCGCTCCACCGCCCGCGCGCCTCGTCGATGATGATCTGATCAGCTCCCAGTTCCTCGGCCAGCAGAATTGCATCCCGCTCACCGGCATCGAGCCGGGCCTCAATTTCGCCAATCAGAATCAGATAGTTGATCGGCCCCGTGTCGGCGATAACAATCATCCGGCGCGCCGCTGATCCGATAGACGCTCAGGATGTTCCGATGCGCGCGCCGAGCGACCTGGCTGGCGATCTCGATGTCATGTGCCAAGTCCTCGTCCGCGAAAGGGAGGAACACTCCGTGCTCCTTCAGGAAGGCGTCGACTTCCATGCGAGTGTCGAAGCCAAGCAACCTACGGATTTCGGCCTTAGTCTGGCGGTCGCTCCGATATCTTTCGAGAGCGATCGCCTCGAAAGCCGCGAGCGCTGGATCCTTTCCCGCGGCAATCAGTCGGCCGGCCAGTTCTTCCGGGATTTCAACGGTGATGGTCATAGACCGCCCTTGTTTATCCGGTTCGCCTGCTGTGCTGCCCTCGGCTGCGACAGAGGATTAGCCCTGTGTATACGGCGGGAATCCGCAACGGCTGATCCATAGCGCCGCGTCAAATCCGGGTGTCGATGACAACCTCCTCGGGCGATTGCCGCCGGTCGCCATAAGGAGTTTTGATCGTGCCCAGGGTTGCCAGGCTGTAATCAAGGAGGATGCGGATTGCTTGCGGCCGATCCAGATAACGGTGCCAAGCGAAATCGTCGATCTCGGCGAGCAGCGAGGGTTCGATGGTGATTCGCATGGTCTCTTCTTCGAGAACGGAGTGGTCGCGGTTTTCATCTTTTCCCATAAGCGGATTATCTCGGATTCAACGCCCGGTGCCAATTGCCTGATCCGCGGTGCTGTGATCTTGCCAAAAGCCGCGGCACCCGATCGCGTACGTGCCGCCCGACCTGACCGTTCGTTCCTTCCATACCGGGAGAGGTCAGGATAGATTTGGAGATAGGTGCAAACAACCGGCATCTCCATACCAGCGCAGGGCACTGAAGGGCGCCAGAACATTTGGCCGATTATCACTTCGCTCGTGTTGGATGCTGTCTCTTCTAGGCACACGCGGCGGGCGTACGCCCAGGCGCTCGAAGAATTCCTCATCTGGTTTCAGGACGAACCCGCTCGCACATTCACCAAGGCGACCGTCCAAAACTACCGGGCGGAGTTGGAGACCAAGGGATTGGCGCCATCCAGCATCAACGTCCGACTCTCTGCCATTCGCCGGCTTGCTCTGGAGGCTGCCGATAACGGGCTGTTGGCGCCCGACTTGGCGGCGGCTATTGCTCGGGCAAGAGGCGCTAAACAGAGTGGGGTGCGCATCGGGCATTGGCTCACCAGGGAGCAGGCCGAGAAGCTATTGACGCTTCCGGACGTCCGCACGATTAAAGGTATGCGGGATCACGCCGTGCTCGCACTACTGCTGGGCGCCGGACTAAGGCGGAGCGAACTGGCCGGTTTGAATTGCGCTCACATCCAACAGCGGGACGGGCGATGGCTGATTGCCGATTTGATTGGCAAACACGGGCGGATTCGAACGGTGCCCCTGCCGCCGTGGACTTATCGAGCGATCAGGGACTGGACTGCCGCGGCCGGAATATCCGAGGGAGCATTATTTCGGAGCCTCACCCGGCATGGTTACGTGACCTCCCGGCGACTGTCTTCCCAGGCGGTCTTCACGATTGTCGGGACGTATGCTGCTCAACTCGGACTCGCGGTACGTCCTCACGATCTGCGCCGTTCATTTGCCAAACTCGCATATCTCGGACAAGCCCCGCTCGAACAGATCCAGTTTTCATTAGGACACGCTTCGGTCGTAACGACGGAAATCTACCTGGGAGTGAAGCAAGATCTTCAAGACGCCCCGTGCGACCATCTGGGTCTGACCTCAGTCAACCTCGGAGTCAAATGGACCAGGTGCTTTTGAGGAGCCTCTTGTGTAATCGTCGTGCGCAGTGGTAGGCCAATGGGCCGGAAAACCGAATCGTAGGCATTAAAGCGGTCGAAGGCGATATCGGGTCGGGGCCGGATCCGGTACCTACGTAACCAAATCAGGGAAGATCAGTGACCGCACTCAATCGCAGGCCCCCCAGGGCGTCCATCTGGAGGCATGTCAAAAGCTGTGGAAAAGGCCCGTAACGGACCTGCAGTTGCACACAACCGGCACGCTACCATTCTCTGGAACAAGACGGCAACGCGCAGCGTGCTGACCACCAGTCAGTCGACACACGGGGCTAGAGCGCAACCCTGAAAAGGCTGGCGTCGGCGGTTCGATTCCGTCCCTGGCCACCAACTTATCCCCTACAAAACACGAGACTTCCACGTCGTCCTCACGTGGCACACTAGTCACAAATTGCCGTTTGCCGGTCCAAATAAGGTCCAAGACTTCCATTTTTCGCCCTCACCACGATCCACGTTTGGACCGGGTAATCGTGGTCGGGTTAACCGCTGTGATTCCACAAGGTTGCCACAATCGCCACGTTTTTCGGGCTGGTCTGTATCCTGCCTGAGCAATATTGTCGGAGTAGATTCGACCCACCCCTTATACAGACGAAGCGCGTGGATATCGTGGCATGGTGGACCGGCGCACACCGCCAGGGTCCTAGACCGGCTTGAGGTCTTCAGGACATTGAGGGATGAATGTCCTGATGCTAACGTTGACGGTTCCAATGGCTGGCGCAGTGCCTTTCGGTCTGCGACGAGCGGAGGGAGGGCTGCCCAGATGATGGAGCGCCTCCTCTCCAGCCGTGTGTTTGTAATCGTGGTCGCGGGATTATGGGTACTGGCGGAATGCGCGATGAGGTTCTGGCGATGAAGCACGCTTCCGAAGAGGCGCTCGAGGAATACGCGTTGGGGCGGCTGTCCTCGTATCGGACGCGGCGGCTCGAAGAGCATCTCTCCTCCTGCGCTGAATGCCGCGACCGACTCGCGGTCGAGATCGAGATTGTCAGGGCCATGAAGGTCGCCGGCGCCAAGCTTGGGATTCGCAAACGGGCCAAGACGCGCCGGAGGCAAACATGAGCACCCCGTACACGCCCGTGGTCCATCGGCAACAATAGCCCCAACCAGATCTGCCCGTCCGGCGGGGGGCCTGCCTGTTGCCAGGTTCGAACAAACGGGGCACGGCGGGTCCGCAAACCCGTGGGCGCGGAAGAAAGCCGGACAGACCCCTCAACGCCTCGGCACGTTTGCGTGAATCGCGACTCTCTCCATGCTCTCGTAAACATGCATCCCATAACTGTGTGGAATGGTCTTGATCTCTGCTAAAGATCGCTCGACGCTTTCGTATGCCTGGGTGTCTCCTGGCCCATCGTATTGGACCACCTGAGCCAAGACTTTCCTGCTTTTCCATGCGAGCAGATCGGCGGCTTGAAACTGGACCATCAGTGATTTGGATACGAAGAGGGGACCAATTCCATCGTTGGCCTTGAGAATCGTCACCAATTGCCCACGATGAGTGGCTCCGTCCTCAAAAAAGAACTTCACGTCCTGTTGACGAATGCCCTTGTTCTTCGCCCACTTCAGCAATTGTGCAACGCACGTCCGCCCGCAAAAGGCGTATGGTAATCCCAGGCTCTCAGCGACACAGTAACGCTCGTTGAGGAGTTCCCAATCTCTAAGGGCGATACTACACGAAAATGCCTTATTGACGTTGCGCCTCATGCAATGTATGAGAGCGGAGACCAAGGCCGCTTTGCGGCCGGATTGCCCTGCAAAACTCTCGTACGGGGGAAGGTTTCGCGCGAATCGGTTCATATGAAAGACGGCCCCCGCTGGAAGTCCCGCCTCAATCAGAATTCGATTCCACTCCGTCTCAAACCTCGCCCACTTTTTGATGCTGGAGACGCAGCCTGCAACCGTCAGTACTGGGTGCGTCCTGTCTGGGGTCCCGCTCTCGTCAAAATACGCTGTAAAACCGTTCGGCGCTGTCGCCATGACCGGAATGTAACGCATTTACGATCATGGGGGATGCTAGGTTGGCGCCAAACAAATTGTTTGCGCTACGTTTTTATAGAAGCGCCTTCGTAAGCGCCTGATTCCAGGCGTCAAAAACCTATTGACAAGCACGTAGCGAGATCGCTTATGCTGACCACGTCAGGCGGCTGAGCGGCTACCGTCGTGAGACAGAAGCATTCGCGGCCGTTGATTCCCGCCTGAATTCGCTCCGATAGGAGCGCCCCCAACGAGGCCAAAGCCCGAAGTGTCTCGACGCGCGGACAGGCAAATCCGAATCCAGATTGTTAATCCCCTGGACCGAAGCAGCACCTCGCTGTTCCATGCCAAGCGGTACGTGAACGCTGGCTTGGCGAAGTGGGTCGGGAACGCGATTGAGTTCCTGCGCAACCCATTCGATCACCGCGAAACGTCCGCGCAGAGGGCCTGCCAGGTCGCTTATGACCGTGCCGCGTCCAGCGGCATTGCGGACATGGATGCGGTGCGGCATCTACCCGTCGCAGGACCGCCGATCCGGATCTTCACGGATCGGGCGAACACTCGGGCGCGAGCGTCAAGAGGGCGAAGCGGCCCGGTGCGCGTGGTGATGGCCGCGGCAGTCGTGGTGGCGTAATGCTTGCCGATAACGATGGCCCCACCGGATCGTTCGACTGGGCCGGAAGCGCGCGCCAGCGCCATTCGCAGTACGCGCCAATTCTGGTCGACGAGACGGGTGCGCACGCCGTGGAGGTCTTGCGCCGGACGGTAGCGCCGGAAGCGGCGCTGCGTCTATCGGCTCTGCCAATTCCGCCAACCAGGAGACGTGGCCGGAATGGAAAGCTTCAGCGAGTAAAAGTCCTCTGGGAGAACGGCGTCTACGTGGGGCCGGTCTCCAGGATCAGGGCGATTGTAGAGAGGCAATCTTGAAATGCGTCTTCCCCGTCAGATCACGGCGCGAAAGGCCCACTTTCGCAGCCAATCCGGTGCCCGGTGGATCGCGCGCCAACGGCATTCGCTTGGCCCCATCCTCCTTCCCAAACGGCCCGAGGACACACCGCTCAGTGACAGGCTGACCGCCAGGTCCTTGCATGAACTCGCCAGAATTGCAGAATCCATCCGCCAAAGCGCGGCTGATCGAGTGTCTCTCGATATCCTCCTTGCTAGCGCTCGCGAGGTTCGTCGAACTGCCGCTCGCCCACTTCGTCCACCGCTACGAGCAATCGGACGAGCGGCCGCATGATGCCAGGTGACAGCCATATCCGATGCACGGGACCTGATCCGGCGGCGGCCGGGCGCGGATTGCTTTGGTGCGCAACCTCTTTAGTCAGCGGCGTTTTCCGAGGTTGCCAGTTCTGGTTGCCAGTGGTGGCCAGCGCCCGAAGACGGGCTGCGCAAAAGGCGGGGTGAGCGCGTGCAGGATCAGGCCCGCCATTCGCCATGACCGAGGACGAAATCCAGATCGCCGAGGCTCTCGCGCGCTGCTCTTTCCTCCCAGGCAGCGGCCCGAAGCGATTTGTTCGCCAGATGGCCGACCGCGACCGTAACCGCCCGCTGAGTGATCGCCAGAGGGCGTATCTCTGGGCCATCGCGTGGTCCTGGCGCCGCCAACTGCCGGCGGACCTGGTCGCGCTGGCGAGGAAGTACACCGGCGGCCTCGGGCTTCGCAGCACTCGGTCGAGCAGTAATGCAATCGACGCGCCGGAAGGCAACTGTCAAGTTTGCGGAACGACGGCGCTTCTAGTGGACGGTAAATGTCCCGAGTGCAAGGCGCGTTTTGCGCAGATTGATGGCCGCGCTTGTGCTGCACCGAGAGCCGCACGACACCCACGATTATGCCACCGGGAAACTGTGGCCCACCGATCCGGCGTGGTGGAACGTTGACGATGCTGAGTGCCCCCTGCGGTGACGTATGAAGGGTCGAGATCGGCGCAAGCGCGCTAAGGCGAAGCGGGAGGCGCTGGCCACTACCGCAAGCGTTCCGGATCGGGGAACATCCGAAAATCCCGAGTCAAAAACCCCTTCCCCAGGTTCCAGGGGAAGGGGTTTGAGCCAGAGAGGATGAGCGCACCAACCACGCAGAGCGGGTCCCACGCTTGTATTGGCTGCGGCACCGCATTCGACACGAATCCGCGCGTCGCGCGCTTGCTGGGCCGAAGAAACGCGGGAATTCCGCATCTTCGGCCCCCCGTAGCCGGGGACCGGCAAAACGACCAATCTTTCGCGGCAGATTGCACGCGCAGCCGCCAGGTTCGGCCCGGACGCTGTGCTGGTCACGTCTTTTTCCCGCGCTGCCGCCGCGGAGCTGGCCGGCCGCGACCTGCCAATCTCACCCGATCGCGTGGGCACGCTGCACTCGCACTGCTGGCATGCGCTCGGCGGGCCTGAGATCGCGGAGGCCAACGTGGACGAATGGAACCGCGACAACCCGGCGCTGGCCATAACGCCCGTGAAGAGGCAAAGCAAGCTCGACGGCGAGGAAGGAGGGGGCGACGATTCGGAGGCTGAGAAACGCGGTGATGAGCTGCTTCAGCAGTTGAACCGCTATCGCGGCCAAATGCTGCCGGGGCCGCACGGCGCATGGAATGAACCGCTGATCGCGTTCGAGAAGCGGTGGACTGAGTACAAACGGCAGAACGGCCTTCTCGATTTCACGGACCTGATCGAAACCTGTCTGCGCGACGTGGCGCTGGCACCCAGATCCCCCTCCGTCATCTTCGCGGACGAGGCCCAGGACCTCAACCGGATGCAATTGTCGCTAGTGCGGAAGTGGGGCGAGCGCGCAAGCTATTTCATCGTCGCCGGCGACGACGATCAGACCATCTATACCTTCACTGGCGCTGCGCCCGAAGCATTCCTCGACCCCGACGTTCCGGACGGCCACAAGATCGTCTTGAAGCAGAGCTATCGCGTGCCGCGCGCCGTGCACCGGTTCGCGGAGGACTTGATCCACCAGGTCACGCGCCGCCAGGAGAAGGAATATCTGCCGCGGCCGGCCGAGGGCGCGGTGGATCGGTTCTCGCGCGACGGGTATCTCCGCACTGAATACGCGATCCTCAAAACCGCCACGGAGCACATCGAGCAGGGCCAGACGGTCATGTTCCTGGCGTCCTGCGCCTACATGCTCCGGTCGCTGCTCGCCGTGCTGCGGAAGCATGGCATCCCTTTCCATAACCCCTATCGCAGGAGCAACGGCTTCTGGAATCCGCTGCGGATTGGTAGGCGCACGTCGAGCGCCGGCCGCATCCTGTCGCTGCTGGTAGCGCACCCCGATTTCGGCGAGAACCATCGCCCGTGGACGAACGGGGACGTGGTGCTGTGGGCCGAAGTTCTCCAATCGAAGGGCATCCTGCGGCACGGCCTGAAGGCAAAGCTCAAGGCCGCAGATGTGGGCAAGCCGGCCACGCTGGAGCGGCTCGACCAGATTTTTGAGCCGGCGGCGCTGGAATCGCTGATGGCCGCCTGGGAAGGGAGCTGCTGCGACCTCCTCGAATGGTGGCAGGCGCGCCTCACGACGGAGGTTCGGCAGCGCGTGCAGTTCCCGGCGCTGGTGGCCGCGAAGCGCGGGCCGCAGGCTCTGGTCGGGGAGCCGCTGGTCACGGTCGGCACGATTCACTCGGTGAAGGGCGGCCAGGCCGACGTGGTTTACCTGTTCCCCGATTTATCTCAGGCCGGCGACGCCCAATACCGGCGCGACGGCCCGCCCCGCGACTCCGTGATCCGGCAGTTTTATGTCGGGGCGACGCGCGCCCGCGAAAAGCTCTACATCTGCGGGCGCGAGAGCAGCATGGCGGTTTCTATCTGATCCGATTTATTGGACTTGACCTTGCCTATGGGCGCGCACGAAGTTACCCTCCTGACGCTATTGACGGGAGGCCGATTGAAGCGACGGGTACAACACCCCAAGATCGAGGAGTGCCAGGATTATAAGCGCTGGTACTACTTCTTCCGGTATTACGACGACGAGATCCAGCCGGATGGCTCGGTGAAGACCACCCGGAAACGCCACATCTGTGGCTTCAGCCGAGGTCGCGGCAAGGGCAGGAGCATGGACGACGATACGATCACGTTCACGCGGGCCGAAGAGATTCGGGACGACTTCCTGCACGACCTCAATGCGGCGCCCACGCGCACGCAGGCGGCCATACAGGCCCAGGAGGAGAAACCGCCGGAACCGGGCGATTTCAAATTCGGCGTTCTTGCGGAGCTTTGGCGGAAGGACTACGTCGATGATCCCAAGGTCCGGCTGGCGACGCCGACGCGCCTCAAGTACAACGACCGCCTGGACACGCACATCCTGCCGCGCTGGAAGGACGCGCGGTTGTCGGACCTCAACGACAGCAAAGCGGTCCTGGACTGGCTCCACAAATGCACGTCCTGGTACATGATGATCGACCTGCGCAACATCATGAGCGGGATCATCACCCGCGCGCAGGAGTGGAACATCGTCCCGCGTTCTTACGTGAATCCGATGCAGTGGGTGAAGGTCGGCGAAAAGTGGAGTGTCCGCCCGGACCGTATTTATACCCCAGAGGAGACGGCAATGGTCTTCGAGCGGCTGGCAGACCCGCAGCTCCTCATCTGCGAAACGTGCCTCTACACCGGGACCCGCATCAGCGAGGCGGTCGGCCTGCAATTGAAGCACTTCGACCCGGAGGCGGGGACCATTAGGATCGCCCAGCGGCATTGCCGCGGTGACGTAGACGAGCCGAAAACGAAGAACAGCAAGCGCGTGCTGGCGCTCGGTACGCTGACGGAGCGGTACAAGGAGTGGATCGCGAAGAAAGAGATCAAAGATCCCAACGCCTGGATGTTCGCGCAAAGCCATGAGCACGGCGGACCGCACAATGGCGACCGGAGCAAACCCATGTGGGACTCGGGCGTCCGTAGTGCCCTGAAGTTGGCGGCGCGCGCCTGCAAAGCGAATCCCAATGACAAGAACGATCCCGGCCTCGACTTCCCTGGCATGGGCCTGCACTCGTTCCGCCGCGCCAACATCACGTGGCGTCAGGGCGTGGGCAAGGCCAGCGCGATCGAAGCCAGCAAGATCGCGGGCCATGCCACTGTCAGCATGACGAGCGACTACACGTTCGTCCCTGTGGAGCGCCAGGAGGAAACCACCCGGCCCATCCAGGCGCGGATGGAGAAGGCAAAGGCCAAGGTGGTCGAGATCCGGAGCAAAGTGGAGGCGGCGTAAAACGTCCAAACGTCCTGGCCTGACCCACTACTACCTCGCACCGGAAAACGCGCCCCGCGGGCCCTGCGCGCAAACAAACGCCATGTGGCCTACCGCAGACACCCGTGCAATACGGAAATACGGTTGCCTGATGACAGGGTCTATCCTCGATTCGTCCAACTGGCGCCCGCCTGACCAGTCGGAACTTCGGCCCGCCTGCCGTCCGAACCTCCCGGACCAAAGATCTTTCGCTCCAGTCCCTACGGAGTCTTCTTTTTGCCGACTGTTACAAATGCTGAAGCGCCGGTTGGAACACTCATGGTCCCGTCGAGTCCTGGCGGGGCGTTGTTCAAATGGAGACTTGCAAGTTTCTTAACAAGAACGTCCTCGACTCCGCCAACTCTGACCACTTCCATGCCGTACGCCGCGAGTGCGTCGTTGAATGCATTGTACGCACCGAGATCGTTCAGCAATGTGGCGACGACACTGTTGGTGCCCCTACCCGTTTTGATGGCCGCTCGCCAGTTCTCGGACTGAGCGGCGGCGATAGCGAGTCGTGCCACAACGTCCGGTTCTTGAATATAGAAGTGAATCAATACCAGTTCACGAGGGTCCGCGCCGAAAGAAGCCATTTGCTGCAACACTTGGCGGAGGATACCGACTTCTTCGGCCGTCGTCGGGCCCTCCGCACCCTCGGCCGAAAGCGCGATTGAAGATGCTAACGGCTTGCCGGGAAGCCCGGTGTTAACCTCGACAGTCAAATCGCCACGCTGAGTTTTGAAATGTAGAACCTTGGTTTGACGCGTGCGGGGCACCTGACTGTGCAGTGCGCACAACCCGAAGGTAGCCGCCGCTAACAAAAGGTCTCTAAAGCGCACCATCGTCATGGCCGCCTGCATGTCCGTGAGGTTGCATCCACTTCGTGGCGCACCTTGACCGCCCGCAAATACACCATTGGAGCTTGCCGTGAATCTCCACGATTCCGTACTGCTCGATCGGAGCGACCTTCAGTGATCTGGCGGGTTCCGTATTGCTGTCTTCACTTCAGACATCGCGTCAGCTGACGAAACCAATCGTATAGCCCACCCTGGAAGCTTACCTGCGCTCCATCGATCTGGCCGAAGCGACCGAATCCGTCCATATAGACTTCGCGGACCTTCCCATCCCCTAGACTAAAGACAGCGCCCCACCTCACATCCGCGGGGCCGGAATACGGACGCACCGCCGTCTTTTTCAGGGCAGCTACCAGGAGCGCAGCCTCAGCGGACGACCTGAAGCGCTGTATGCTGATCTTGTAGCTGTAATCGTGCCGAATCCGCTCCGGCGTTATTCTCATATCTGTAAGGACATACCGTGGGATATAGAATATATCAACGGACTCTACTTTTCCTGCCTGGACTTCCGCGACCAAAGCAGCCAATGCTTCCTTCGGGTCTCCGGCATCCATCTTGGGTACGGCTTCCAGCTTCTGCGCAACGGCGCAAGGCAACGCAGTAATAGCGGCGAAAATGCACATGGCTAGCACTTGCCTGGGACCGTCGTGATTGGTGCGAACGCACTCCGTCATCCGACTGTCGAAGTTATCATCGGCGGCCAGTTGCTGCGCTAACTTTGACAAAGTTCTCCGGTTTGTCTGGATTCATCTCCAAGATCGTCTTGCCATACTCTTTTCCTGCGGGGACGCAGTGATCTAGCTGATATGCGCCTCCAACGACCCTAGGCTGCTCTTCGGGTTTGGCCTTCTCGAAGAGATCCTTCATGAGCGGCGTCGGAACAAGTAGCGAGGTAAAACACACCCGTCCGTCGCGCCATTGCCATTGACCTGAGTTCCTCTGGTCCGACCCATTGGAAAACCTAATGACCTCGGAATACGAATGATCGGCGGACACATCCAGCAGGATTTTCGCGTCGCTAGATGTAAGCTCGTAGGAGCCATAGATCTCGTTCTCGTTTTTAATGGCTTCACAACCTAGCAGGCAGACCATGGTTGTTATCAGAGTTATTTTCCACCGCATGGGCTAGGCTCCTTGATGACGAACGTCTGTTTGATGGTCCGAAATGGGCCAGAGGTCCCGGTGCGATCATTTACGGCATGATAGAAGAACGAATAAGCTCCAGCATAGTTCACTATCGTGATCTCACTCGTGCCGCCGCTGGCGCTCCACGTGCCGTTGTACCCCCCGGCCTCGCCACCCACGGGCGAGTGGAAAATGTCGTAGGGGATGTCCTTGTATCCCTGCCAAGTGGAGAGGTTCAACGTACCGTGGGTCTTGCCCGCTTGACACCCCTGCTTGATCTGCTGGTTTACTACCTGGAATCCTTTCGACGACATCAGATCCCGCGCCCGGTAGTCATTCGGCCCATAATAGCGAACTCTCGGTCCCGTTCCAGTCACGAAATTGAATAGGAACCCACCCGTTGACCAGTACGACCGAAAGAACTGCCATGTTGTTTGCGGCTGTGTAGCCCCGTCTTCCAAGCTGAAAATGAATGGTCCGGTGTTGCCACTGCCGAAAACGGTGCCGGTATTCAACGGCCCCATGCCGCCGCCGATTGGCCATTGCTCGTTCCACGGACCAGTATTCACGCTGCCCGTGATGCTCCCGAAGATGTCGCTGCCCAACCCAACGAAGCCTGGCGGCGAAATCGATTGTCCGGTGGCAAGATCGGCAATCGAACCGATCCCCCACCCGATCAACGTACCGAGCCCGGGGAAGAAACTGCCGATGATTGAACCAAGGTCGCCGAAGATTCCGAGTCCAGAGGGATCGGTGAGGGCCGTCGGGGCATTCGACACATACGAATAGCCGTTCCAACTTTGAGGGTCCATTGGATTAGTCCCCGCATTCCGTGGGTCCACGCTCGTGAATCGGCCCTGCGGCGTGCTCAGATACCGGGCCTGGAGGAAATTCAGGCTGCTCTCGCTGTCATATTCGGCACCCGTGAATTGCTGGCGAACTGCATTGGTTGAACCGTAGCCCAGACCCATCGTTCGCCAGCCGCCGGTGATCTCAAAGCCGAAGGGATAATAATCGTGGCGCTCGGTCCCATGGAGGCCTGTGATTAGACGCGTGCTCCCCAGATTGTCAACTGTCACGTACTGCGTCTGGTCCACGGGCGGGCCGTTCGGCGCATATTCCGCGGCCAGGTTGCCGAAAGCATCGTAGACGAATACCGTCTGGTTTCCAAATACGTCCGTGCGCGCCACGCGCTGGCCCAAGCCGTCGTAGACGTACACCGTTCGTCCTGTCGTCCACTGGCTCGGACACGGCGTTTCACCTTGTGCGCAGAACGATACCTGCCGATTCTCGGCATCATAACCGAGCGTCTGGCCATTGATCGGCGACTTCGTGATATTGCCGGTGTCGTCGTAATGCCAGTTCGCATTCGCGATTCGATTAGTCGCCGTGTTGAATGTGTTGACCTCCCAAGTGGAGCCTCCGTATCCGTAGGACTGATCCATCACGCGGTTCCCAGCTGTGTCGTAGCTGTAGTGCTGGCACCAGGTGCCGCCGCCAACCCCGCAGTTGGGTGTCCCGTTCTCCGCCGCGACCGTTAGCCGATTCAAGCTGTCATACCCGTACTGCTGAGTCGCCGAGGCTCCCGGCAGAGAAATAGACTGCTGCTGGATGTTTCCGTTGTTGTTGGAACAGCTAAATTGGCTGCCAGCACATGGATAGAAGTTCATCGTCAGCGCCGTGCCGGTGCTCACTCCCGTTTGCTGCAACCGGTCGTTCCACGTGTAGCTTTCGGTCATACCGCTACCCAGGTACAGACTTGCCAGGCCGCCGTGCGCAGCGTACTGAAGGTTGCTGGCGTAGTTTGTATTCCCAACTCCGTTCAACGATCCCGCCACGCTGTTGATCCGGCCCGCGGCGTCCAGGGTGTATGTTACCTTACGTCCGGACGGATAGGTGATGCTCGTCAACTGGTCCGTCAAGGCGTAGCTGTAGGACATCGCGGGATAGGTATAGCTCACCGTGGTCTGCATGCTCGATGAGACGCGACCAAAGCCATCGTGATGGTAGACAGTGCCATTACCGACCGCATTGGTTACAGAGAACAGCGCCCCTTTGTAATCCTGGTCATATTGATAAGTAACTGCCGGCGTGCCGTCATTGTAGGACTTATACGTCACGCGGTTCAGCCCATCGTATTGGAACGTAGTGGCCACGCCGCGCGCGTTTGTGTGGGTTTGCAGGGTGCCGTTGGCGTAATAGCTGTATCGGTCCACGCCCGTTGCCGGCAGCGGCGAAGTGGAACAAGAGACCGCCGATGTGCCGTTGCTGCCATCTGGCACCGCCTCCGGATTGCACGCCGCCGTCAACCGCCCGAGGCTATATTCGAAGCGCCGCCATTGGCCCGCGAAATTTACGGTCAGCAAATCGTCCGTTGCGTCGTAGTTATAGACCGCGGTATTGGTGTCCGGTTGGATCACGCGGATTAGACGTCCCGCCCCATCTGAACAGCTTGTGCGAGTATTGTTGGCTTCATCGGTGACGCTCACACCCGGTCCGGTGCAGTTGGCAGCGGCCACATTGTACGTTGCCGTCACGCCACCGCTCGAGGTAGTGTTGCTGCCCCAGGCCGGCGCGCCGCCGGCAAAGCTGAGACCTCCGGGCAGATTCGATCCCGGATAGTTCTGTACGCCCGTGACCCGTCCCATAGCATCCCGCGTCGTCAGCGCCCAGCCGGTCGTGAGAGAATCGCATAACGACGCCCCGCAGTTGGCGCTCGACCCGTAGGGGTTCGACTCTAGCTCATAGCTTACCCCAGCCGACCCGAAGCGGTATGCCTTCTGTACTTTCATGCCTGCTTCGTCAATGGTGTACCGAACGCGGCCCAAGGCGTCCAAGTACGTGGTGGCGGACATCGTTTGGCCAGACTGCAACGTGCGGGTCGTCGTGACGCTCATCCCCACATCGTCATAGGTTGTTGTGGTGACGCGGTCCAGGCCGCCGCCGGTTTGCTCAACACGGATTTGCCGGCCCAGGTCATCGTAGCCGGTAGAGCCGTAGACTGTTTGCACCTGATTGTCGTCGGTTTCGCTCAACTCCAAGCCGCTGTTGAAATCATAGGAATAGTTCGTGCTCCGAATGCCGCCGACAGCGATGCGCGTTGGATAAAGGTTGGCGCCATCGTAGGTGATATTGGTGGCGACGCCGTTGATCGTCTGGCTGGAGACATTTCCATTGGTAAGATAGCTCCAGCTTGAGGTGATGCTCGCGCTGGTCGCAGAATCGGTTTGTTGAAGACTGGTCAGATTGGCGGTCGTCAGCGGCGAGTCGTAGGTGTAGGTCGAAGTGAGCGTGCCCACCTGCACCGATTGCTTGGCCCGCAGGTTGAGCAGCGGGCTTTGCGGATTGCTGACGGTCCAATAAGGGGTGCTCGTATAAAAGCTGGTTGTGGTGGTACGCAGTGCCGATCCATATATTCCAGTGATCATACCGGAGCTTGGAGTGTACGGGGCGTACCAGTCGTACTCCGTGAGGGATGTTGTGTTGCCGTTGCCGTCCTGGTTGACCGCAACGCTTTTGACCTTTCCGTTGACCGATTGTGCCTGAAAGTGGAGGTATGGATTAAAGGGAAATCCTGACGGGAATCCCGACGGTACGGTGTTTGACATCAAGCCCAATTCTGTTGTGGTCCCATCGGGGCTTGTGACCTTATAGAGCATCGGCAGGCAGAAATCCCGCGAGCTGCCGGTACAGATATTGGTAGTCTGAAATCGCGTGATCGCGCCATTCGGTGCCGTTACCGTGCTGGTGCCGACCACCGGGTACACGTAAATCGAGGTTGGCACCGGGACCGAATAGGTCGTGGTCTCGGCCAACGTCTGATTGACGCTGCCGTCGCGTTGCTCCTGGTAGCTCAGGGTCCGACTCGAAATGGGGTTGAACGGAACGCCTGGAATTCGGCCGGTTGGTGGAGATGGCGGATCGTAATAATAGCTGTACTGCGTTGTGGATTGGTTGTTGCTAGAACCGAGTTGCTGGCTTGCGGAACAGGACGCTGCCGATGTTCCTGCGCATTTTGTCAGGGAATGGACCTCGCCCCAGCTTCGCTGTCCGTTCGGCGCTGTGTAGCCGAATGCGTAAATCGTGGAGTTGCCGCCGGAGCTGGAGGGCGGCAGTTGAACCGAAGTCACGATGGAAGAAAGAGTGCCCTGAAGGGAGCAAGGACCCGCCAGAATTGAGCCAATGAGATCCGTGCGGCACGGGTACGTCAACACGCCGGGATCGAAGGTCTGCCAGTTGATGTAGCTGATGAGGGGCTCGTTCACACCCGGGGAGGTGATGACATCCTGCCACGTCTGATTCGCTTTGGATGTGTATTGGATCGTCATGTCTCGCCCTTGCGAGTCCCAGATGGTTTCGGTACACGCCGTCCCGATGGCACAGTTGCCGACCAGCGTGAGCTGATTCCCATTGCGGTCCGTAATCGTGTAGGAATCGCTGTCGACAGCCCTCCCGATATGAGTGACCGGGTCCGTCAACCAGTTGATCGGACCGGATGCCTGCATTCCGTTCGGCAAGTATGCAGTCCACATCTGCGTGTTCCACGATTGGTTTGTGTGCGCCTCGATGCGAATGTAGGTCCCGTCCACCGTAGCGAAGACCATCGTGCCCAGGAAGCTGCTGGCGCTCGGGAAGCAACCGCGATTCGGCGTGCCGGAAAAATCGAAGCCGTAGTAGTTGTTGCTTGCGTCCTGGCTCTGCTGGAACGCGGTTGAGTTTGGGCTACCATCCGGATTGTACAGAGCAATCAGCCGGAGCACATGATTGGCGCCATCCGGTGTTTGTATGAAAGTCTTGAACCAGTCGATCTGCTCCCAGGTATTAAAGTTGGAACACGTGGACTGCCCCAGGAAATTGACGCCGACCACCGGCGTGCGCGGCTGCGACCAGAGAGTGAACTTGTAACCGTAGCTCCAGCCGCCGCCGTGAGTGCTGGGCACGTAGGTCATGCTCGAAAGATTGGTCAGGCCCGCAACAGGATTCGTCTGCACGTCATAGATATTGCTGTTATAAAGCAGACTGACGTCGCCGGAAAAACCGCCGGGAAGCGGAGCAAGCTGACCAATTGGGATGGCCAAGCGCAGTGCGCCACCGACTGGGTCAATGGATTCCACGCTCGCGGCCGTGAGTCCGCCAAGGGGGCCGCGTGTATCGGGCGGATCGGTGAGCACATCCGTTTGGGCCGCGAGACCGCCCGCGAGGAGGCAAAACGCGCCGAGCAGTCTGGCGAATCGCGCCGGTATCTTCTTCTGGGCATTCATGGCGTTCTCTCCTCCTCCTTCGTCTACGGCTGAAAGACCGCCGCCGGACTGGATGTTCCAACCGCGGATTGCTGCGTCTGGAAGCTCAAAACCTGTTTTCCGTTTTCCAGCCGTACGATCTGGCCGGGAAACCACTGGCCTGCCTGCTGCACCCAATTGTTGAATTGGGTCTCGGTCACGGTGACCTGCTTCGGTCCCGTGTTCACCGCCATGCGGACCTCACTGATCAGGCCAGTCTGGTCATCAACGGCAATGAAGATCTCCTGTTGCAGGGCCTGGCCGCGCGTCAAACCGGGGCGGTCCGAAGGCGAGAAAGCATATAGAGTCCAGTAGGGCCCGGTGTAGTTCGCGGACTTGCCGCTGTCGGTTCGGAAGTGGCTGCCTACGCGCCGCCAACCTCCACCGGTTGCAAACTGGAGCAAGACTGTGTCCGGAAAATGTGCAAGGAGGCTTTCCATGATCCGTTCATCATCCGCGCTGGGCGCGCCTCCCTTGGTTTTGAACTGCGTGCCGTCGAACGTAATCGCGCGGCCCTGACCCTCCCGGTAAGACAGATAGCCTGGCGCCTGCACGATGATCTGCGCCGCTCTGGTACCTGAGCTGTCGGTAATGCTGCCGGCTATCGCCACCTGGGCTTTATCCGCCGTCATCATCCGCCCGCCAAGGGCGCCCAAGACGCCAACCATCGCTGGCGGAAGCTGCGTAGGATCGATCAGGTTGCTTCCGCCCTGCAGCCAGCCGGCCGATTGGGCGTACGCTGGCATGGCAAGACAGACGAAGATGGCAATGCCTGTAATCGAGTTGCAGAGGCTATCTCGTGCGGCAATTCTGATCTGCTGTTTCATCATCTTGATCTCCGGTCCCGGCCTGATGATCTCGCACAGTTTTATGGCCTGCGACCAGTGATCGTGTACGTTACGGTCGCGGTAGCCGGTCCGTTCGATGGCACGATCACATTGCGGTTGCTCCCTCCAAGCGGAACGGCGTTCTGATCGGGATCTTGAAATGCGACTTCCTTGCTATATGCGAGGGCGGTCAGGCTCGTGTCCATCGGAACCACCATCTGAAACTCCAGGCCGGTTGAGTCATTCTTCGTCATCGGCATAGCAAGCGGGGCACCGAGGGGGATGGTCAGTCCTATAAAAACGTGTCCCGGTCCTGGGTCATTGGGGCGTTGTGCCAGGCTCTGACCCGGATCATTCACGCGCACCTTTAAGACGCCGCCGGCCTTCAGCCGGATTGTGTTCCCGCTGGCCGTCTGGCCGTCAGTCACGGCCACACTGGGTGGCGATGTCGTCCAAGTGCACGGGTCCAAGTAATTGGCACCCGGAACCTGGGCACAGATGTTATAGGTGCCGGCTGGGAGTGAGCCCAGCGTGAACGCCCCGTTGACATCCGCCGCGGTCTGGGACCGGTAAACAGGCGTCTGGGGAGCACGGCGGTAAACCGCCACGACCGCACCCGACAGCTTCGCGCCAGTAGCGTCGGCAACGACGGTTCCGCTGATCGCCGCCGTCTGTGTAACCGGAGCGCTAGTCGATCCCTGCGCCCATCCGTCACACGCCAGGACGTTCAAAATGATCACGCCAACAAAGATGCTCTTCTTCATATTCTCCGTCCCTTCATTCCGCAAAGAACGCTACGGAATGTACCAGAAGCCCTCCCAGACCAGAGGAGTGCCGTAGCCTCCTCCATTGACGTTGTAGGCCATGGCGCCGTACACATACCAATTAGTACTCCACATGGGTGAATTGGAAATCAGCATAGCCTGAAGAAATGCATAATTCGAATCCAGGCTCAGTCTGGTGTTGTTCAGGTCCAATGAACACTTGGGCGTATACAATGTCCCACCGCCCTGATATCCGCTTGCCCAACTGTATTGGCCATTGATTGAACTGAACAATGTAAAATAGTTCGTCGATGAGAATGGGGCTACCGAGACTGTACAGATCGAGTTAAGGCTACAACCAGAAGTCGGGCATACACTGATCTGGACGGTGTTGATCGCGCCCCATCCCATGTAATCGCCCGAGGCGTTGGTAAAGCCTTGTTGCCGCGAGTAGCTTGTCGTCGGGTTCACCCAAAAGGTCTGGTAGCTGTAACCGTTGTACATGTAATAATTTGAGGCCACCTGCAACCAGTAGGGGGATTGGTCGAGGCCCTGATTGTTCTGGACGGCCAGCCAGATGTTCTGGTACCCCGTGTAGCTGGGCGCCAGCAGGATGGGTACGTCCAGATCCAGGTCCCCATTACTGTCGGTGTACAGCCGTGCGCCGGAGAGATCGATGTCGCACTGGCTATTGTGGAGGATTCCGTTCTGCCCCATGTAGCCGGAGACAACGCCCGTGTTCGTGTCGTTGTAGAGATACGAATATCCGCCCCAAGTGGCATAATTGAAGAAAAACGCCATGCAGCTATTCTGGGCGCCGAGCGAATGGCCGAACTGAACGCCCACCCACTGGATGTTGCTTGGCCCCAGGCTGTCGTGGAAAGGAAAGGTGAATTTGGCAACGGCTGTCCCGCCATAGTTCCCCCCCGCGGACCACCAACCTGACCAGTACGGGGGCTGGCCGGAGGGCGATCCGGAGAAAGTCGCCGCCGTTACATTAGAAGTTGTAATCGTCACTGCCGTGGATGTCGGGCTGAAACTGCAATTCGCGAGGCTCGGAGTGATCGTATAGTTACCGGCTGGCAGACCCGCAAACGCGTAATTCCCACTTGAGTTGGTGTAAGTTGTGCCCTGCGCGCTTCCGGTCAGGGTCATCAGAACATTGTTGGTGCAGGAGGAGCCGCCTGAAACCAAGCCAGTAATGCCGTAGGTGGCAACATATCCAGTAAAGGTTGAAGCGGTCACGTTGCCGCTAGTTACCGTCACCGTGGTATAGGTCGGGCTGAAACCACAGCCGCTCTTGCTCGGGGTGATCGTGTAGGTCCCGGGGACCGCGCCGAACGTGTAGTTGCCGTTCGCATCGGTGCTGGTCTGCGCGCCGCCGGTCAGCGTCATCAAGACCCCGCTGGTGCACGATGCGCCGCCGGAAACCGCGCCCGTTATGAGGTAGCTCACGGGCGAGGCGTTGAAGCCTTGAGTCACGTTCACATTCGTAACCGTGATGACTGGCGACGAACTCGGTGTGAATGTGTATCGGCTGCGCGCGGGCGAGACGATGTAGTTGCCGGGCGCCAGGTTTACAAAAGAGTAGCTTCCATCGCCAGCCGTCGTGGCGGTCCCGGCTACAGGGCCACTGAGCGTCATTGTGACGCCAGAAACTCCCGATGAGCCCTGCAAGACCTTGCCACTGATCGCCGCCGAATTGTCGATAGCGAGCACGCGGCTGCCAAGATAGATGTATTCCCTGGAGGGGTACGGAGGTCCGGAATAGCCAGACGGCGGATCAGTCATAAATGTCCAGGTGTCCGACGGTTGGGCGCTCCCGCCTGCGTTCTTTGCGACGATGTACCACGAGTACGTGCTCTTTGGCGTCAGCCCTGAACTGGGGGTATAGCTGGTGGTGCTTACCGTAGCGACCACTACGGGCGTCGGGCTGCCCAGTGCAACATCATAGGAAGAGGCTCCGGGCGATGCATTCCAGCTTAGAGTCGGCGTCAGACCTTGGCCGCCAGCGCCGTTTGCCGGCGAGGACAAGGTTACCTGGGCTGGCGGACCTGGGATCGTCGTAAAGCTCCAGGTAGGCGAAGGTGGCGCAGACCCTCCCGCGTTTTTCGCCACGACGTACCAGGAATATGTGGTGCTGCCCGACAATGGCGAGGATGGCGTGTAGTTCGTGTTCGTAACCGTGGCGACGACGGTCGGTGTGGGGCTGCCAAGGGCGACATCGTAGGATGTCGCGCCGACGGTAGTGTTCCAAGTCAGGGTCGGCGACAGTGGCTGATTGGTCGCGCTGTTTGCAGGGGACAATAACGTGACGGTTCCAGGTGCGTTGGAAATCGTCGTGAAGCTCCATGTCGCCGATGTCCCAAGCACCGTGCTGCCGTTCTTGGCCACGATGTACCAGGAATACGTCGAATTGGGCGACAGAGTCGCCGTTGTATAGCTTGTGCTGCTCACGGTAGTTATGACGGCCGGCGTGGGAGTGCCGAGTCCCACGTCGTAGGATGTCGCGCCCGAGACGGCGTTCCAACTCAGCGTTGGGGTGAGGCCTTGGCCCGTAGCTCCGTTCGAGGGCGTCAGTAGCGTCACGCTGGGGGTCTGCGCCGAGATGGATAGCACCAGGGAAGTCGAAAACTGAGAAACAATGCCGGTATCGATCGAGCACCGGGCGAGGGCCGCAACATTGTACGTGCCGGCGGATGCCCAGGTGTGGCTTGCGGTCGTCGTCCCTACCGGCAACCAGTCGGTAGTGTTTCCATCTCCCCAAACGAACTGATATTGGACGGAATGGCCTAAGCTGGAAACAGAGCCGCCGGTTGAGTAGGAGTACGCGGTTGAAACCTGTCCACTGCTCGGTCCGGAAGGCTGCGATGGTTGGCTGATCGTCTCTTGCGACGTGACGGTGAAGCTGAAGCCGTTGCTCTGCGCGCCGCCCACGGTGACCACGACGTTGCCCGTCGTGGCTCCGGTCGGGACGGTTGCCATGATACCGGTATTGCTCCAACTGGAGATCGCGGCCACCACGCCGTTGAACTTCACCGTACTCGATCCCTGGATCGCACCGAAGTTGCTCCCAGAAATCATCACACCAGTTCCAACCGCAGCCGAACTCGGCGTCAGACTGGTTATCGATGGAGCGCCGAGCGCAGATCCTACCGTCCATGTGCCCACCTGCTGCCAGGCAGAGTTCAGGCCGGCTTGATCGTATGCGATCAGGTAGTTGTTCTGTGTTCCGGCGTAGGAGGACTGAAACGTGACCGACACCTTCACCGTGAGTTGGGCACCGGAGCCGCTAATAGACGAGTTGTTCGCATCGATGCTGCACTGCGCGTTGCTCGCCGTGCCTGCGGTTTGCGGAACAAGCCCTCCCTGCCACACGGTTCCGGTGTTGTCGGCCAGGTAGAGAAGATTGGATGGCTGATTATAGCGGATATAGCAAGCGTTCTGGCCGGAAATCGATGGCGCGAAGAGCGCGTAGACGTCCGTCAAGTAAGTGGAACCGGACGGGCTGGAGGCGGTCCAGGTGAACTGCTGCGTGAGGCCGGTTCCGCTCGAAGGCGAAACCGACAAACCGTTGGGCGCGACATCGACCCAGGCGTGGAACGTGGTTGCGGCTGTTCCGGCCGTGGCGTGAAACCCCGGCTGGAGCTCGATGCAGTGGCCGGCGAACAATGTGATGCTGGCGCTGCCGTTGATCACCGCGTTGGTGGACAGCGCGTTGTTATCCGAATAGGTGGCCGTGCCGGAGCTAACCGTCTGGTTCGTGAGCACCGGCGTGACGGTACCCGTGCACTGCGCCGACAGGGCGGCCGCCAGCAGGTTGCAGGCGCAGAACCAGAGCGCCGGCCGTATCGAGGCACTCAGGACCTCTCGTAATTTCGACGCTCTCATCTGGCGCTCCTTACTTGGCGACGACGGGTGTGCGATCGGCGGCCGCGCTCCTCTCGATCCGCACGAGGCGCTCGCGGAGTTCCTGATTCTGCTTTTCCTGTTCAGCCATGTGTGCGCGGAGCTCCTGGTTGTCCTTCTCCTGCTGGATCATGTGCAGCGTCAGCTCTTCCACCTTGGCCAGGAGTTTCTTCTGCATCTCGTTCACGCTGACGCCCTTCTCGTTGACCTCGGCTTCGGAGGGGATGTCCGGCAGGTGGTGGTTGGACTCGATGTAGGCGTTGACCTCGCTCAAGGGCCGTAGCCGGTAGCCCGGCTGGAACACGTAATCCGACCAGCCGGAGTTGGTCACGATCACGTCCTTCGCTCCAATTTGACCGTTGACCGATAGCAAATATTGAGGGTTAGTCGTCCCTATGCCAACGCCCATGGAATTGATGGTCATTCGAGTGGTGTAATCCGTCATCAGCCATAAAACGCCATTACCCGAAGCACCGTGAGCATTAACGAAGGAAGCCGATCCATTGTTGTTCCCCACGTTCAGTCCATCTGTCCCGCTGCCTGCGCCCGACCCAAAAACCCCATAAGCGGCCAGCCCCGGAGGGGTATAGACATGGAGCGGAGCCGCGGGGTTCGTCGTCCCGATCCCGACGTTGCCTCCGCTGGTAACCGTGATCGTGCTGTTGTTCGGGTAGCTCGGCCAGGACGATTGGCCCCACGCCGCGCGCGGAGCCGCCATCGAGAGCACTGCCAAGCCGGCGAGAACCGCTCCCCATCGACCTTTCAGGTATGCGCATGAACCGATCATCTCAGTCTTTCCTCCCTACACGAATTCTTCTCGGCCACCGGTAAGCGGCCGGCCTGGGCCGAACCTGGCGAGGCGGGAACGAAGGTAACCTGCCCCACTGCCGCCAACCGGCGACATTGGAGATTCGCATGATTACTCAACATTCCATCTCGCTCAACACAAAACTCGAACGGAAGCTCGATGGCTTTTCTCAGTACCTCTGCGCCCGCCGCGGACTGGCCGAATGCACTATCGACGATTACATCGGCACCATCCGCAGGCTGTATCCCACCATCGGCCTGAACCCAGCGCATCATGTTCTCGATGCGCTCATCGTTAAGATGCGCAAGGGCGGTGCCTCCTACAGCCACGTGGTTAACACCTCGCTCGCGCTCGAACGCTACACTGAGTTCATCGGCAACCCCATCCAACTGGGGCGGCCCAAAAAACCGAAGCGCATAATCCGCGGCACGCGTACCGAGGCCGAAATCACCCTCATGCTGGCTGCTTCCCGCAACATCCGCGAGAAAGCCATCTTGACCTTGCTTGCCTATTCTGGCCTCCGCAACAAGGAGCTCTGCGGGTTGAAAATCGCCGACGTGGACGTCGCTTCGCAGATCGTTCATGTCCATGGCGGCAAGGGGCAGAAGGACCGGGATGCTTTCATCTCTCCGGACTGCGCGGGCGTCGTACTGAAGTATCTCCAGCGCGAGCGGCCCGGTGCCCGGCCTGAGGAGCCGCTCTTCGTGACCGTCCAGAAAGGCCACTCTTATGCGACTCAGGACCTCCGCAAGCTCGTCCACGTGGTAGCCAAGCGCGCGCACATTCAAAAGCGCGTCTGGCCACATCTGTTCCGCTCGCCACCAACATGCTCATTCGTGGCGCGCACATTCTCGAAATTAAAGAGCAGCTCGGCCACGCGTTCGTCGAAACTACAATGGTCTACCTCCATGCGGCCCCCATGGCCATGCAGGGACAGTACCGCTTCTTCGCGCCCAGCTATCTGTAGTGCCCCTTCAGCCATCATCGTTTCCTCTCAGGGCAGCAAGCCCAGCACGGTGAAGGCGAAGCTCTTTGGGTTGGGATCGCCGGTCGCGTGCTGAAATGCCTGCGAACTGGCATTTGCCGGCAATGCCACGCCGGTGGCGTCGCCGAGCTTCAGATCGTGGCTCGCGATGTAGAAGTTGAGCGCGGTGTCGTGCGGCACGGCGAGCTGATAGCCGTAGCTGGTCACCGCGCTTTGCGAGTTGGCGGCTCCCGCCGGCGCCGGAGCGCCAGATACATGCGCCGGATAGTACAGCCCCTTCGGTCCCCAAACCCCAAGCGTCAGATCGGGACGGCGGCCGTCCTTGGTCTTCTGGCTGAGCGCCTTCTGCGGGTCTTGCACCTGAATGGTGAGGATCGACGCCGCCGTAAGCTTCAACGAGACGCCAGTTGCGGCTTGCCCGGCAGTCAGCGTGACTGTACTTGGACTGGCCCCCCATCCACAAGGATCTAAATAAGAATCGCCGGCTGATTGGACGCACAGCGCATACTTGCCCGCCACGAGGCCTTGGATCTGGAACTCACCCGCGCCGCCGGATTTGGTGTTCTTGGCTAACGGCGGCATGCCTTGGAAGTTCGCGATCACCAGCGCGCCGGGGATCGGCTTCTGCGTTTTGGCGTCCAGCACCGTGCCGGCAATACTGGCGATCCCCGACTGGCCGAACGCCGCCGGAAGTGCGAGCAATAAGATAAGGATGGATTTCATGAGCCGGTCCTCCCGTTTGCCTTGGTCCAGGATGTCAGGTAATGGTGGTGAAATGAGCCGCAGACTTGCTGGCGCGTCTGAGCAAACTGCGAGTGGACATCGCTGAGCGCGACCGGAAGAACCGGCCGCCGATAGGCGTGAATTGCGTTGCCAGGGCGCAGTGGCAACGGCGCAGCACGAAACATCATGAGCATGAACAAATCCAACTTCCGCCAAGCTACCGCAGTGGCATGTCGTGCCCATGCCACCACCCGTGGCGTTTCCCTATCTGCCACGGCTCTGTCGCCGGTGACCTATCACCGCGAATTGTGTACCAAAATATCCTAATCTCTTTTTCACGCCCGCTCAAGTACCAAATTTGATGATTTTTCCGTAACGAAGACGGGGAATACGACACTACTCTGGAATGCGAAAAGGCGGCGGGCTCTTTCTCCCGCCCTCAAGAAAACGCATTTTTGATCGTGGTGTTTTGAAGCAGCATGAACAAACCCTGGAAGAGTGGGCGCCCACCGAGATCTGCCGGCCAACTACGCCCGCTTCTTCCGCGCGCTGGGCAGCCGCATTCGGTCCTACAGGACGGAATGCGGCCTGAGCCAGGAAGATATGATCTTCCATGGCTTCAGCGTGCGCCACTGGCAGAACATCGAGTCCGGGCGGCCGATCACCATGTTCACCCTGCTGCGAATCTGCGAAGCATTCGACGTGAGTTTTGAGGAGCTGTTCGCCGGTCTTTCCCGCTACCTGCGCAAGCACCGGAAGTAGCCGAGTCGGAGGCGTGGTCCCGGAATACGCCCGCCCATTAGGAAGGAGCGGCGCCGATCTTTTCCACAGCCGATTGCGATCCTCTTGCGGAATATGCCGAGGCACATCGGAAAAATCCGGACGGCCTGAGCCATTGGGGCCACCGCCTGAGGTTTGCACCATTATATGAGCGCCACGGTCTGGCGTTGCCATCAGGGAAAATTCCTGATCCGTACTCCAAAAAGCGATCTCTGATTCGAAATCTTCGTCGCGTCCCAACTCCTTTACACCTGAATAGCTTGCGATGGGTTCTTTGGAACTCCCGTAGCTCTTTTCGCGGCCGTTATTGGTCCGCCGCAATTCCCGGCCGCTAGAATCTGATCGGCTGCTTGCCTCACCTGTTTTGGCCAGTTTTGTTCGAAACAGAAGGCGCTGGATATTGCGCTCACGAAAGCGGTTAGCCGCCGGATCGGGCTGCAAATGAAGAGTGAAAGAGGCCACCAAGAAACGTTCGGGTCTCAGGACCCGGTTGCTCACGCGTTCCCAGATACCGCACGCCGCACCGCCGTTGAATCTCGAAAAGGGGTATTGGGATTCCGTAATTCAGCGGCTCATCAGGGCACGTGATGGGAATGACGTACGATTCGGCCCTCAATCAGACACGCATCGGGTTCTTCATCGAGTGGCGGCGTCAGGCAACGCCCGAGGATGTTGCTGAGGTGACGTCGTGGACGGACCGCCTCATGGGCAAACCACCGGAGTTCCGAACGGAAGGGAAATCCGATCCCTGCGCCGACAACCAGAATCTGGAGTGGCTCCGCACCGGCAAAATGCCGGCACCGAGGAGGACGAATTGAGATCGCTGACGGATGACGACGTGAAGACCATTACGGAAATGCTGGACGCGGCCATCCGGCACTTCCGCAAGCACCGCGCCCAGGAAAAGCGCCCGTTCGACCCGGCGACGGTCTATTACGGGTTCATGGATGAGATCCAAGACCGGCTCAATCTGATGAGCGAGCCGCAATGATCAATGATCTGCGATTTCTGCTCTGCGGCCCCACCAGCCTGGCGCTATCCGGCCGCCACGTTCATGGGACCGTTCCGCACCAGGAGCGTTGACGACTGGCTGGCGTGCACGGAATGCCACAGGCTGATCGAGGCCGGGGACCGCAATGGGTTGGCGCAGCGGGCGGTGCTCAATCCGGGACCCGCTGTTTGCGCGACGATACGCGCGGGAGCTGCACGACGGCTTCTTTGCGAACCGGCGCGGGCCGGCGCGCAGGATCGAGGAATAGTGGCTTCAGAGGTGCGTTATGGCGGCCCGACGTCGCGAAACAGCCGCCCTTAGATGTAATGCGCGAATGGCAGAGGCGGAACATCCTTGATCGGGCCAGCGGTGAGAATTTCGCCTATAGCATCGGCAAATTTGAGCGTGATGGGCACGCCGTCGCCGAAAATGCAGGTGTTGTAGTTGAGTTTTGTAAGCGCCAGAATATCCCTGAGGACAGTTTCAATCGGTGCATCCCCCTTGTTCACTTCAATGCTCAGTGGGTTCGGCACCTCGCGCCCTGGGTAGGTCTGAATTCGGGGCGTCCAACCGCGGGTCCACAAATGTGCGCTCCTGGGACTGCGTATGTAAGCCAAACCCCTGAGCACCGGATTCTGTCCCTTCCGGTAAAGCTTCAGATTCTTCTCTTCCCGAATCCGTACCGCGACGATGTTGGTGTTGGCGCCGACGGCGTCCTTGAAACCGAGCCACTCCTGTTCTTCGAATCTCACGCGGCCATGTATGAAAATCTCTCTAGGCGCACTACCGACCCTCTTGGTATATGATCCGACGGCTAACTCTCCGAGTGCCTTCGCTGCCGTGTAGCTGAGATGGAAGTCACCGGTCTCCTCGTTAAACCACGGACCCAGCGCACCTTTGAACACAACTCCGTCCCCGGAATCAAGGAACATCTGCGCGGCGCAACACGCGTTTCGCGTGCTGCCAGTCGTCTCGTCCCTCTTGAACACCAAACCCACATAGCAGACGCCGTCCCGGATGTCAGCAACCTTCCATGGGCGCCCACCAACTTTATAGAAGACTGCGGTCGAAAGGTTCCACGCAATCTCGGACTGCCGAATCGTTTGCCGGCCATCGACGCCGGGATCGCCGGGCTTTCCGACATTCGCCAGTGTGCTCTCCCTGACGATCTGGGTCAAAACCATGTCGTCGAGGAGCCTGGCCTTGAGCTGGTTGTGGAACTGCTCCTCGTAGACGTAGGGCGTTGCATCCTGTTCCATCTCCGGAAACAGCGAGCGCGTTTCATAGAACGTCTTCGCAGTCCTTGAGGTGGTAAATGCACGCAGGGCCTGTTGCCGTATTTCTGGTTCGATCACAGATTTAGGCCGGCAATATTTCCAGACGCGATCCGGCACAACGATGAACCAGATTTCAGGCCGTTCCTCCTCCTCTCGTTGCGCGTCGTGAATCCGTTTGGAGAACACACCGACCGTTCCGTACACGCGTTGATGAGGCTCGTCGAGGTAAAGGAATTCATCAATCTGCTCGTCCGTGACTTCTAAGCTCAAGATTGGCTTTATATTCCAGGGTGTGCGAAATACGGTATCGAAACCGGGGAACGGCGGGCGGCCCAGCAACGGCGGATTAGTGAACACCGGCCTTTGCACCCACTCCACCCACCGTTGGAAGGATTCAATCCCCGAGGCCGTTCCGATGACGCCTGCCTTGATCCCGTACGGTTTGCCCTCATCCAACGGCCCAAACAGTGTCAACCCATCGCGTGGATCTTCGGTGGCTTGTTTGTGCCTAAATAACAGCCGAGGCTCAGGTATATGAATAAGATCCGTCATTCCGCACCTTCCTCCGGCGCGTCTTCAAATGCATCCTCCTCCCGAGAGTCTCGCCCGTAATCGTCGGCCGCTTCGACGTCTTCCGTAAACCTCATCAACTGCGGATCAGTGTAGGCGACAGGACTTCGGAACATCAGAGGCGTGGGCGCAACCGAGAGGCTGGCTCTGCTTCCGAGCCGCATCACAATGTCCGTTTCGGGTTCAGCCAAGTGAGTGGCGACGGCGAGAGTTCGGTCACGCCACTCATCGTTCCACCAGCTCTTGCACTGACTGCGCCGTGCTGACGCGAGCCGTTTCTTGCTCTCCCAGATCGTTGTTCCGTCGTTTGTGAACAGCACGTGCGGTTTGAAGATGTAGGCCAGCGTGGGATGAACCATTGGCCGTGCCTGAATGGCAAAATGCCAGTACCTTTTTACGCTGACGCCGGTCGTTGGATTTGTGCGGGTGCTGAACCCTACCATGGCTCGGTACGTTCGCGTCCCATCAACGCCGGTGAAGAAGACCTTGTCATTAGGAACTCGATCCTTCGGGACGTAGAAACATTTCGCCTTGTTCGCCAGCTCATAAATCGGCAAGCGCCTCTCTGCCAGCATGTGCTCCCAAGCCAGCCGCAAAAGTTGGAAAAGGTGTTTACCGAAGTCCGTCTCTTCGAGCAATTTCGCGACTTCAAGGGGCGGTGAGGCTTGGGCAATGTAAATCTCGGGCCCCAGCTTATCGTCGAAGTCCCCCGCCTCAGCAAATGTGATGAGGGAAATGCCGTCCTGCACCGCTGGATATGGGAGGTCCGGCAGGACTTCGACTTTTCCGATCGTCTTTCGAGCGATCGTGTGGAAGTAGACGTGCGTCGGCAGGCGCGTAACTGGGAACCAGTTCGAAAGATAATCCTCCGGCTCCTGCCGCAAGCCCTGTTCCGCACTGAACTTCGTCCGCCACCACTCGTTGACCGCACTCAAGTTGAACCGCGGGTCCTTGGGAACGGCGTCCTTTTCCAATTTCTCAAGAAGGACCGCAAATCCAGCTGACCACGATTTGTTGAAGGGCACTGAGTTGATCCGCGTGATCTCAATCGTGGTGTCGCTATAAGGCAGGTCATCTATATGGAGCGGTATGACGAAATCCCCAATCCCTTCCCTCTTTGCGACGCTCTGGGCCAGATGCAACTCCCGCAACGGACCGTCCTTTGCGTTGGACGTTCGGGATAGAACGTAAAGCACTTTGGCGGCCCTGCGCCTGATGATTTCCTCGATGTTGTCCCAGAACACTTCACCGCCAAGTAGTTTGGTGAGGTCGCTCCAGACGTTGTAGCCGTGGCTCGCGAGCTGTAACGCAAGCCAGAGCGTGAACTCGTTATCTTCGGGATTTGCGTGACTAAGAAGTAGCGTATCGCGCGGAGTGGACTCCGGCATTTGTTGAGTCACTCGATACTATCCTCATGGGTCGGCGAGCGAGGCCCTAGCGACCACCAATGAACGTAGCACAAACGCGATCCCACCGACCGCGCACTCAGATAACCGCTCAGACGGCGAATACCTTGAGCACCTCGTCGCCGAAATGGTTGATCACCTTGACCGCGATCTTGCCTGTCTTGGGGCGATCAAACGGGCGGCTGGTGGTCGAATATAGAGCGGACCATGCGGCGTCGTCGATCTCGACCCGAAGAGCACGTTTCAGTTTCTCGTACGGTTCGTCCGCGCCGGTGAAGTAGGCATGCCGCACGAAGAAGCTCTCCCCGTTGTAGGCGGTGTCGATGAACCAGCAGGCGATATCCCCCGTGCTATCGCTGCGGATTTCCTGGGTGGTCGGATCGTAAACGTCCACGCCGCGGATCTCGACCTCCAGTTTGCCGTCCTTCCGCTTCCGGATTTCAACATCAGGTTCCCCAAACACCATGAACAGGTTCCCTGAGCGGGTCTTCTTCAGTAACTCCTCGCCCATGAGCAGGTCCGGATTCATCCGGACCACCTGGACGGTGAGTTTGCCGTAGCGCTTTACTTCTTCCGGGACGTGCGGGTCAAAAGCGAAGCCGCATACAACGAGCAGATCGTATCCGACACCTTGGACCGCTTCCTTCGCAGCCTCTTTCACATCGTCAGGACCCACCGTACCGTACTGCGGGCCGATAGCGACCGCGACTCGCTGGTGCTTACCTGTCGCCGTGGTGTACTCGCCAGTCGCTTGTATGTGAGCGCCTGAGAACGGCTCCAGACGCTCGAACCGGATCGCTTGGGACTTGTCGGTTCCCTTGATGCCGCTTTCTCGGAGATTGGCCAGAATGATGCTGACGAAATCACCCCCGGCGTCAGCCTTTTCCCCGGCGCGGTCGGTCGCAGGTCGTTCTTCGTCATCCGGAGCCAATACGCGGTGTGGCGAAAGGCTTTCCACTGTGAATGGCCCGCTGACGCGGATACGGCGCCCATCTTCATACGGTTGATCGTTTAGGAATTCCGTGTCAGCGCGGCGCGCAATCGATTCCCCGATTCCCGCTTGGCGCTCGCGTTGGAGGGTCCACCACCGCTCGTGGGCGGCTCGCGCCGATTCAGGCCAGCCCGCAGTGGCGTCGCGCGGGACCTCCCACTCCTGCCATTTCTTCTTTAGCGCTGCATTTAGCTTCGCGAGTATGGGCTCCAGCTTATCTTTGTAAGCGGCGTGAATACGGTCAATCTCTTCGTTGTTCGCAATCGATTTCAGAGTGACGTGCGGAACGCGCCTGTAAACGAAACCGCGCTTTATATCGCTTCTCGGCGCGATGCCTTGCGGAGGAATCGCGCCTGTAACTTCTGACTCTTTTTGGACTCCCTCGGCGGAATCGGCAAGCAGGTAATAGGGATACAGAATTGGCTTCAGCGTTTTCTGGCCTGGCGTCGAGGCCACGATGGAACGGTAGATCCGCTCGGCCGCATCCGTGCCTTTGCTCTCGTGATCGGGCGAGCCACGTCACAATAGATTCATAAAGATCAGCCCGCTGCTCTGGTAGCCGCCTCTCATTCCAGTGGACCACGGCCAACGCTGTGAGCATCACAGGGTTTCGTGCCATCCGCCTAATCTCGACACGCCCCTGAAGCGCGGCTATAAGTTCCTTCAGGTGCAAGTGAGCCCGCGTCGGATTATCGGGATACAGGCAATTCGACCAGTGCTGGAGGAATAATTCAACCGCTTCATTATCGAGATCGCCTATCCGGATCGTGCTGAATCCAGCCAGGGTCGAGCGTTCCGTGTACGATTGAGGCCTGGTCGTAACGACAAACCGGCACCGTCGATACGTTTCGGTTGCATTCTCGAACAATCGAGCCATGCACTCTCGTTCGACCCGCCCCGGCGCCTCATCCAAGCCATCAAGGAGCACCACGGTCGCAATATCGTTCAGCTTATGGTCGAAGAACTCGGAATCCAGCCTCCAACCCAGCTCGGTACTCTTTGAAGAAAGAAAATGAGACAGCCACGCAGGTGATTGATTTGATGCGGGACAACCAGGCTCGCGCCGTTCCGAGCAGACGCGGATGTGAGATTCCAATTCCGCGATCCTGATAAGTATCGGGAACCCTCTATACGGTAGTTTCAACTCGGCGTCCAACTGGGTAACTAGGCTGCACTCATTCCGGCAGAGTTCATATGCAATGCGCCGCAGGAAGGTTGTTTTTCCGCTTCCTGGATCGCCAACGATCACCACCTTCTGGGCACCCAATGCCTCTTCCACTCGCACTGATTTTGGACGAATGCTGGCGAGGATGCGAGGGTTGGCCGGTTCATTGGTCGTCAACGGGATGTATAGCTCATCGATTGGGAAGCGATGAGCTCGGCCGGTGCCGACCTGCAAACCACGGATGTCGATCCACGCCGTCTGTTCCAGGAGAAACTGAAGGTATAGCGTTGGATCCAACTGAGCCGTGCCGGCGTCAATTTTGAAGGCTGGGTTGCGGCCGGCCCAGTCGTGCAAAGCAGCGACCGCATCAGCCTTCACGTCTCCCGTCGTCCGGAATGTCCGACGAATGCCTAGACTGCTCAGCCATTGTTTGAAACTTTTCAGTCCTGAGATCTTCTGGTTCACCATCAGCACAAATTCCGGAGTCAGATTACCGCCATCACCAGCGCTAACGAGGCTGTGGACCTCCCGAAATTCTGACGGCCATTCCAACTTTTCATCGATCAGAAAGGCAAGAATCTCCTTCCCTGCATTTGCCGCACATTCGCATTCCAACCAAGTGATGCTCTTGCACATTCCGTCTGGTTGGTCGGGAGGAACCCAGCCATATCGATGTGCAACGATTGCAATCAATACGTCGCAGGCCTGTGCCTTTTCGAGGCACGCCTGTAATGGCGGCCTAGCACCCTGAGCGGTAAAGTACTCCATCATCACGGGCTGAAAATTAGCTTGAAGTGCAGCTTTCATCGCAGCCCGCCTGTACGGGCCGAGATCACCCTCCGTCGAGGAAATAAATACCAGCGGTACGGTCTTTGGCATACGACTTTTGGCCTTTTCAGTTCTGTCGAGATAAGAGATTATCCCAGCATCACCCATGACGACTACGGCCAGGGGAGGTGGGTCTCCGCTCCACGTCCGACAATTATATGTCCCAGCTTCAAGCTGCACCAGCACTCGCTACGGCGATGAGATCCCCATGATTGAGGGATGAATCGTTTTCATTTTGTACTGCCCCCACCCTGGCGCGCTTGATTCCAAAGCAAATAAAACGCTTGAAGTCGATCCTGTTCTCTGCGACATTGTGGGCGGCAGGGAGCAGGCAGTACGTGGCGCCGAGGCACCACGAATCAAAACAATCCTCGCACTGAGCGTTAGGGGAGGTGTCGATTACCCCCGATGCTCGCGTCAGATCCCCCATCACCGAGATCCTGATGACCATTCCGTTGTACGCATCCGATCTGTCCTTCGAGGGCTATATCCCCACGCGCATCGCTCTGAGAATGGAGCAAGACGGCCTCGTCCAACTGGTTCGACAGCGGGGCGGCGTCCGCAAGGGCAAGATCCGCCGCGCGGTGATGTGCCGCCGGTCCGGAGATCCCAAACCCACCAAGTTGCGCGACCACATGGGCCAGGCGTATTCGTACCGCCACGAGCTGGACGACGGCCATCGTCCGTGGGCGTTGCGCCCGTTGGGGCATCGCTTCCGGCACGACCAGAGCTTCGAGTACAACCTCGCGCCGCAATCCACGCGCCCGATCTTCATGCGCGTAGTGCTGGACTGTTTGGTCGAGCCGGCGTAAACGATCAGTGCTGTGATTTGCCGGAGAGAGTCTGATTGTGTGCTGCGAGTCGGTCGGCAGCCACTCTCAATTCCTCCCCGGTGAATAGCGTATTCCAGGGCGCCCGAACCAACATGTACTCCATCGTTAAGTCCAGGCGCCCCAGTTCCCAAAGCGCTGCGAAACCATCGGGTAGATATGGTGTGTGGAGCAACGCCTTAGCGGCGGCAAGCCCGCCCTGCATGGTCACCATTTCGAGGAACTTCTTGGCGTTGTAGTTCGCCTGCGTTAGCGCGTTCCGGTAGATGTTGATCATTTGCTCATGAAATTGGGACTCCAGGGAGTCGGCCATCGTAATCGTCTCCAGGTGGAAGTGTACCGCAGCGATGCTGCTACCGACAGCATTGCCGTCCGCGGCCTTAATGCTTCGATGGGTCCTCCCTCGGCCGGCGGCGGGCGGCGCGTTGCCTAGTAGCGCCGTTTTTCTAGCGTCTTAACGGTTAAGAGGCGGTCACGGTGGCCATTGTAGGCGGCCGGTGCCGGATCATCATGCAGGACGGGGTGCTGCTACCAGGCATGAACATGCCGGTCATGGGCCCGTCGCCTCCGGACCCGCACCCGAATCTCGCCGTCCAGCGCATCCGCGAGGCGTGGAACCTGAACATCATCGCGTGGGACGGCGTGTTCGACCTACGGCGCCCGATGACGGCGGCGCGGCGGGTTCTTCCCGATTGCTGGCGGATGGTTGACCGGCGCCAGGACGACAACGATGAATAGCCCGTTCGACTTCGATGGAATGGCCCGGCTGGTGGACGTGTTCTTCAATGGCCGACCGGCTGCGCTGCCGACGCCGGTAACGGTCCGCGAACTGATCCGCCGTGGCGTGTCGCACGTGAAGGTGGACGGCAAGGTTTACCGCATCGACGTCCGCGAGATGGAGACGAAGAAGGCGTGATCCACTATCACGGCGGTCGCCACAGCACGTGGCAGGTCGCGGTCGAGATTTGGCAGCGCCGCCACGCGCTCGTCTCTTACGCGGACCCGCAGCAGATCGCAATCGCCGCCGAGGTGGCGCAGTCCTTCGCGCTCGACAACGGCGCGTTCTCGGTTTGGAAGCAGGGCATCGCGGTCGATTCGAAGGGCTATTTCGCGTGGGTCGAGGAGTGGTGGCGGCATCCCGGCTTCGACTGCGCGGTCATCCCCGACGTGATCGACGGCGACGAGGCCGCCAACGACGCGCTCGTGGCCGAGTGGCCGTTTGGGAAGCAGGTGGGCGTTCCTGTGTGGCATCTGCACGAGACGCTCGACCGCCTGGCACGCCTGGCGAACGACTGGCCGCGCGTGGCGCTCGGGTCGTCGAGGCAGTTTCAGATGCCGGGCACGGCGGTCTGGTGGGGCCGGATGCAGCAGGCGATGGGGACGGTCTGCGACGGGTTGGGGAGGCCGAAGGTGAAGCTGCATGGCCTGCGGATGCTGAGTCCGCACATCGTCGAGCACGTGCCGTTTGCATCGGCAGATTCCGCGTACGTGAGCAGGAAGGTTCCGCCGCGCCAACATCTCGTGGCGACAGAGCGTCGGCAAGGCCACGGCGATCGAGGCCAGCAAGATCGCTGGCCACGGCACGCTCAGCATGACCGGCGAGTATACCTTTGTGCCCGTCGAACGCCAGGAGGAGACGACGCGCCCCATCCAGGAGCGGATGGAGAAGGCGAAGGCGAAGGTCGTGGAGATCAGGAGCAAGGAAAACGCAGCGTGAAACATCGTAGCGCTCGGCAACACGGTCCGCCCCACATGAAGTCTGGACCGGCCCGGAATCGCCGCCATTGCGAATGGAAAGGAACAGAACAATGAGAGAAGCACGAGACCGCAACACCCAGATCGAGCATGCCGCATACATCAAAACGTGCAAAGAGCAGGACGCACGGGAGCACATTCAGGACGCGCTCCATCAACTGCATAGCATGTTGGACGAGATCGAGCGCGAGGCGCAACGGCCCGAAAACTCACTTGAGCAAGTGGTCCGTCACATTCGCCACCAGTTGACCTGGAAGTACGCCAACGTCTCGATCGCGCTCGACAACGCAGACGGCGCATTACGCGAGGCGCTCGTTGCGAAGACGACCTTGGCGCTATTGAGCGCCTCGCCCGAAGCGTAAAAACGACTTCAGGCCGGGCCATGGCTGCCACCGGATCCGCAATGCGGCTTCTGCTTTGAGCCTTACTGGCCCGGCGCTTCAGCCCGACCGGCCCCGAGGTCTTCATTCGTGAGCGCGTACACCATGTCGCCCACGAATCGCTTGAACGACTCGTTCTCTACGAACTGCTTATAGACCTGCGTATCTTCCTTCAGGAGATGTTGCATCACTTTTCCAAGCGCCTGATCGTGGGCCATGCGCGCGGTATGCGGTGTGTTCTCCCTGGCGTTCCGATAGGCCACGTCGGCGGCCACCTTTGGCGCGATATCGTCGCGGATGCGTTTCACCACGTGGTCGCTGTCGGTGAACAGCGTGCCGAACTGCTCATTGAACGTTTTGAGGATGTTGCTCAGACGGTCCAGTTCGGGCTCGGGTTTGTGGCCGTGCGCATCCGTTGGCACGGGCTCGATCTCGGCGTCCTTATCCGCCAACGCGATCTTCAGCGTCGCTTTCTTCTCGACGCGGTAGCTGTCCATGTCGATGGCTTCGAGGATGCCCTTCGAGAGATCCTCCTCCTGCGGAGCCGGCAGCTTGGGCGTAAGCAGATTGAGCAGAATCGACAGCCTCTCCCACTCCGCGTTGCTGTAAGGAATCACCGACGAGAGGAAGCTGTAAATTCGGCAGAACACTTTGGCCTTGCCCTTGAAATCCACCTGCGCGTCCTCGCCAAGCCTCTCGACATAGACCGCCACGCATGCATCGAGGATCGGGTCCAGCTTTTCGCGCTCCGCGCCAAGGATGAATAGCTCCACCACTTGCCGCATCTGCTCGGGAGAATACACCTGCGCAGCGTCCAGCGCCGCCTTCAGATCATGCAGTTTGTTGGGGTCGGTCTCTTCCGCAAGCAGCGTGGTTCGGTAGTAGTCCTGGAAAGCGAACGTGATCGCCTCGCTGTTGTTCTGGAAGTCGAGCACGAAACTGTCGTGCTTCTGCGGGTGCGCGCGGTTGAGGCGCGACAAGGTCTGAACTGCCTTAATCCCGGCAAGCGGTTTATCGACGTACATCGTGTGGAGCAGCGGCTCGTCGTAGCCGGTCTGGAACTTGTCGGCGCAGATCAGGAAGCGGTACGGGTGCTCCTGGATCTTATCGGCAATATCGCCACTTGGAAACCCGTTGAGCGATGCCTCGGTGACCTTGGCGCCGCCGTACTCGTGTTCGCCGGAGAATGCGACGATGGCCCGATACGGGCTCTTTCGCTCAACCAAATACGTCTGGAAGGCGTGAAAATACTGGATCGCCCGGTCGATCCCGCTGGTCACCACCATGGCTCGGGCCTCGCCGCCTACCTTCCCCGCCGCGAGCACCTGCTCGTGGAAGTGGTCGACCATGATCTCCGCTTTGAGCCGGATTGCGTGATCGTGGCTCTCGACATACCGGCGCAGCTTCTTCTTGGCCTTTTTTGTGTCGAACTCCGGGTCTTCCTCGGTCTTCTTGACCAGCTTGTAGTAGCTGTCCACGGGGGTATACGCCTTGAGCACGTCGAGGATGAAGCCCTCCTCGATTGCCTGTTTCATCGTGTAGGCGTGGAAGGGCCGGTGCTTGACCTTGCCCTCGCTGTCCGGCGGCAGCGGCTCACCGAACATCTCCAGCGTCTTGTTCTTGGGCGTGGCGGTGAACGCAAAGTAGCTGGCGTTGGTCAGCATCTTGCGCGCTGCCATGCGTTTCTCCAGGGCCTCGTTGACAGTGTCTTCAGCGTCGGCCCCGTCATTTTCCTGTTCGCCGCTCAGGGCCTGGCTCATGGCTGCCGAAGTCTTGCCGCCCTGGCTTGAGTGCGCCTCATCGATGACGATAGCGAAAGTCTTTCCGGCCTCGGTCGCGATCTCGTCCAGGATGAACGGGAATTTCTGCACCGTGGAAACGATGATTTTCTTACCTTGTTCGATGAACTTGCGCAGGTCGCCCGAATGCTCGGCGTGGCCCACGGTCGCGCCCACCTGCATGAACTGTTTGATCGTCTTCTGGATCTGGTCGTCGAGAATTCGCCGGTCCGTCACTACTATCACCGAATCGAAGACCTCCGTACCTTTACGCTTCAACCCGATCAACTGGTGAGAAAGCCACGCGATCGAGTTCGACTTGCCGCTGCCCGCCGAGTGCTGGATCAGGTAACGCTTGCCGGCGCCGTTGGCCTGGACGTCGGCCAAGGCCTTCCGCACAACTCCAAGCTGGTGATAGCGCGGCCAGACCTGGCGGAGCTTCTTTCTGCCGGTCTTCCGGTCCTTCTCCTGCACGATCTGCGCATAGTTCTCGATGATGTTGGTCAGCCCGGCCGGAGTCAGAACCTCCTTCCAGAGGTAGTCCGTCTTGAGCCCGTGCGCATTCGGCGGGTTGCCCGCGCCATCGTTGTACCCTTTGTCGAACGGCAGAAACCAGGAGGCTTTGCCCTTGAGTTCCGTACACATCCGGACGGCGCTGTCGTCCACGGCGAAATGCACTACGCAACGGCCGAACTCGAAGAACCGTTCGCGCGCGTCGCGATCGCGGCGGTACTGCTCCACCGCGTCCTCCACCGTCTGTTTGGTCAGGCTGTTCTTTAACTCGAAAGTGGCAATGGGCAAGCCGTTGATGGAGAGGCAGAGGTCGAGCGCGCGTCGTGTCTCGTCCATGCTGTAGGCCAGTTGGCGTGTGATCGAAAAGCGGTTCTGCGCATGGAGGGCCTCGGCTTTCGCATTACCCGGCGACGGTGTGCCATAGAAGAGATAGAAATGCGCTGGACCGTGATCCACGCCCTTGCGAAGCACATCAATAACTCCGCGCCTGCGGATCTCGGTGGAGAGGCGGGTGAGGAACTTGAGGCGATTGATGTCTTTGGCGTCGTCCGTGATCGCCAGTTTCGTGAAAGCTTCGGGCTGGGTGGCGCGCAGGAAGGCGAAAAGCTGCGGCACATCGAGGGCCTGGGCGCGGTCGTAGTCTTTCGGGCTGCCGGCGAAATAGCCCGTTCCGCCGGGATCAGGCCTATCCTGAACCGAATCGGGGATGACGGCCAAGCCATCCGTGCCGGTCATGTGCCGCACGATCAAGGATTCGAGTCCCTTCTCGCTGGTGTCCATCGTACTCATAGAGTCATCGCCCCGGCTTTCAGCAGAGCTCTCTTGAAGGCTAGGTTTCGGATCACTCCATTCTGCCGCAAACGCTTCTGCGTACACCCCAGGGCTCGCGCCAGCGACTTCAGTTGCCTCCGCTTCCGGGCCGGGCGTTCCAAATAGACGAATGATACGGTCCTGTTCCCGTCCCTCTGTGGCGGCGTGACATGGATGACGTTGGCTGGCGGCGTGACCATCGTCCTTCCGCCGCCCTCGTCCGTCACTTGGATCACGACGTCGCCTGCGGCATACGGGGACTTACCGAGGTGCCGAAACTCGTCTGCCTCCCAAGTGCGGGGATGCTTCCGATGCTTTTTCGCCACAGCAAGGCCCTCATCATGGATCTGTTGCTCGCGATCCGACCAATCGATCAACTCCAATTGCGCCAGCAGCATTCGAGGTAGCGCGGGCTGGCTGGAAGTCCCCTTTGTTCCACGCTTGCCGGCGCCCCCGGGAACCAGCGGAGGGCGATAGAGCGTAGCCAGTTGCTTCAGCAGTTCGGGAGTGAGTTCGTACAGGCAATGATCGTCCACGAACTTCCGCGCCGAGGCCACCACTTTGGGGTCGGTGGTGCGGACCACCGCCTCGATCAACTGCTTGGCGGAACTGCTGGACACATTGGCCGAGCCGATGTACGCTTTGCCGCCCACGACGAACACCTTTGCGTGCAGATTGGGCACGCTGTAGACGGCCACGCCGCGATTCAGCAGCTTCTTCAAATCAGCCGGACACGTCTGCCCGCAGGAGACGGCCCGATCGCTGGCGTCCACCACCAAGCGGCTGCCACTCGGGAGCGGCAACCGGCGGCTGGAACCCGCGCCAAAATAGGCAACGGCGGCAGCGCACGGCTTCTTGGAAGCGCGCACAGCCTCGGTAATTTCCGGCCAGATCTCCTGGGTAAGGAGCGCCGTGGTCATGCGACGGCTGCCTCCTCCGCGGCTTCGGGATCAATCGTATCCTCCTCCGCGGTTTCCGACGGGGCTTCGTCGGGAAGCTGCGCCGCCGCCTCCCGCACATCGAGTTTGCCCGTCACCACATCGGCGACGAGACGCGTGCGGTACTCGCGGAGGAGGTCGATTTCGCGTTCGAGGCGGGAGATGGCAGCGCTAATCGGCGAGAATTCTCGCTGCAGACCAACATTAATGGACACTTGCTCGTCAAGAGTCGGTGGTGTTGGCACGGAAATGTTGGCCAGAAAGCCCAGGTAAATCCCGGGCTGAGCGGAGAACGCCACGGATTGCCACAGATGCTGCTGCAATCGTGGGCTTCGAAGGAACGCCGCCAAGAAATCGTGCGACATGAGTTCAGGACGCGGCCTGAGAATCGACACGCTCCGCTGAATTTGAAATGGGCCGATATCGTCCACAATAGCGACTTTCCCGAGCGTCGCGCCTACGATCGCCATTAACACGTCGTTAGGTCTTACGACGAAAGAAGTGTTCAGCTTTTCGAAATCCGCCTTCGAGATGAAGCTGTCATCTGGCCTCCGCACAAGGCGACCACCCACCATGTTTCTCACGCTCAGCAGAGGGAAACCTGTTAGAGTCCGCGCAGGCGGTAGATGCGTGCCGTCACGAACCAGGCTGCATATTCGCTTTAGTGGCATCACCTTCCAATGGCGCGGAATGTCGCCGAGCCATGGGATACCTGAGGGTCTGAGGGGGACAGCTGGGTCGAGGCCGCGGGTGACGGCGCGGTGGATGGTTGCTTGCTTCTGCTCGTTCAGGAGGGCAATCACCTTCCGCTTTGCCCGGATCGCCCGCTCCAGTCGCCCGTTCGCCCAGTCCAGAAACCGCACGATCGAAGTCTGCTCGGCGAGCGGGGGGAGAACCACTGCAATGCTCAGGAATTGTTCCGGGTAAAGGCGCAGCCTTGAGCTATTGACACCCGTAGATCGCCTCTGGTACTCCGCAGCGTAGGCAGGAGTTCGCAAAAGGTGGTCAGCATAGCTTGGCAGAACGTCGCAGCCTTCTCGAGGGCGATACACCCCATAAGCCGGACTGACGATGCCAGCATGCCGCGTGACGCCCAAGGCACCCATCCACGCCCACATAGTGTTAATGACCGCGTCACCAGGGCGGCAGATCTTGTGGCCAACATTTGACTTGGCGAGGAACATCGTGACCGTTTTCTGACTGCGCGGCGTCACCCCAGTCAGATGTGATACCGAGAGTAGTTCTTCCCTCCCAGTCGCAGAACGCTCGTCTACCTCGCGGAATATGTACTTGGCTCGCAGATGACCCCAATACTCCGGCACTCGGCCGAGCCACGGCAGGCCGGATTCCTTGTACTCTGAATAGGGCTTGAGATGAGCAATCATCACAGCGCCTCAAACCACTGCTTGATTTTCAGCGCCATGAGCTTGCGGCGCTCTTCGAGGAAGGCGCCATAGTCCGGAACCACGCCTTCCAGCATCGTTTCCGGCAGGCAGTTCGCGCGGAAGTTCGACTTCATGTGCGTGGCGCTGGCGATGCCACCATACAGCTTCTTTCCGCCGTCGCACTGCTCAGCCAACTCCTTGAAGTACTTCTCGGGCGGCTTGTCGCCGATCGCGATGTTGATCTCACTCTGGGCTAGGACAAAGTTTGCAATCTGGTTGTACCGGCCGCGAGGGAGTCCCTGCTTTTTGAGGTAATTGCGCGGGTATACGTGGTGGACATCGCAGCGGTTCATCAGCAGATCCTGCGCGGTGATCGAAGTGGAGAGGAAGCCCTTGTCCCCCAGTTTCACCTGCGCGGCCTTATATGCGAGAAAGTATGGGCTCTGGGCTGAAGAGGTGTCCATTAGTTGAGGGAGCATGCCCGTCCAGAAGCTGTCGGGAAGTTCAGTCTCAATCACCGATTTCACGTACGCGACGAGACCCTGAATTTCTATTTGCCGGATATCGAAATCAAATGCCGTTTCGGGACTGCCGCTATAGCGGCCACGCAGCATCGACATGGCGTACCAGCGGCGCACAAGGCTTTCGAGGTCGGACGCGGGCACTTTCTCCGCGCGCCCGCGAAGATAAAGGATGTAGGCAAAATTGACCGCGTTCTGTCCACCGATCAGATCGCTAGTCACGAATCCCGCCGAGCGCAGGATCATGGTAATGCGGTCGAAATTCGTTTGCTTCATGAAGCGCAGAATGCCCTGCTTGAGCTTGGCGAACGACGCTTCAGCGATCGCATCCTCGAACTGCTTAGTTTCGAAATTGCGCCCTGAGAGTAACGCCACCAGGTCGGCCAGCTTTCCGCGCCCAAACTCGGCTGTGAAGGCAACCCGCAGCATGTCCGTATAGGAGGGGTCGTAAATATCGTCGTTCACGTCCTTCAACCAGCGCATCTGTGGAAGGAACTCCGAGTCTGCGAAGGCTTTGTCGCCTTTTTCGATTCGCCCAAGGAAGTCGGGGGCCACCGCAAGGTGGCAGAAATAGTCGATTGCCTTCCGCAACATGTTGCCGCCATAGGTCTCATTGGCGGCGATCTTCGACATGGCGAAATCGGCCTGCGACAATTCGGCCCCTGCGGAGTTCACGCGGATGAAGATTTCGGTTACGGTTTCGATGTCGAGGTCTTCGGCGAGTTCGATCAGGCCGACATGGTTGTTGATGATTTTGCCGAGCCGTTGGAGCACTTTGCCGACTTGCTTCCGGTCGGCGTCGGGATTCGCGTCAACGTATTTCTCCGTCAGTTCAATGAGGTCGGAATCTGGCGCGAAGACCGCTGCCACGTCCTCGATCCACGCGACGTCTTTGCGGATGGCGGGGTTGGCCACCTCGAACTTTTGAGTCAGTGGATGGAAAGCGATCCGGATACGCACCGTCTCATAGTCCTTGGTCAAGACCTCACGCCCGAGCAAACCCGCCATGAGCGCGGTGATACGCTGCTGCCCGTCGATGAGAATGCGTTTGCCGGCCGATGATGTGCCGTCCTTGAGCTTTACGGTTGGGTTGCGCCATGCGATCAGATATCCGATGGGATAGCCGTGGTAAAGCGAGTCGAGCAGGTTGCGAACTTTGGTCGGCTCCCAAACGAATGGGCGTTGGATTTCCGGGATGGCGATCTCACCGGATTTCACCCAAGTCAGCAGGGTCTCGATCGGATGTGGCGTGACGGAATAGCGTTGGGTTGACATGGCTTATTTCCCCACCTTGATTAATCCATCCAGCAGCCCTTCGGCCTCGCTCTCGATGGCAAGGATATCGGCGCTGATCTCTTCGAGTGTCCGCAGCGGCTGCGGCTTGTAGAAGTGGCGGGTGAAGCTGATCTCGTAACCGATCCGGGTGGCGTCCTCCTTGATCCACGCATCGGGTGTATAGGGCAGCACCTCGCGGCGAATAAAGGCCTCGATGCCGCCGTCCTCCAGGAGCGGCACCTGCTCGGTGTCGCGCAGTTCGGGGTCGGGCTCGTACTCCAGCACAAGCTTTCTGTTGCCGGCGGGAGATGCGTAGCGGCCATACAGTGGATCGACGGCCGCTTTGCCGGGTTTGTGGACTTTGGCAATTACCGGGGGAGCGGTTTCGACTCGCCAACTGACAGCACGGAGGATGAGCTTAAGTTCGGCCCCGGAGACCTTGACGTCGAGATTCTGCAACGCATCATCAACGCGGTCCCGGAAAATGTTGTAGTCGTCGAAGAGCGCCTCTCCCAGCGCTTCGCGCAGCTTCGTGGCTACGTCGACAAGGCGGCCGTCCCGCTCCCAAGTCTTCGGATCGAGGAGTTTCCGTTGCTTTTTCTCCGGCAGGCCCTTCTTCGTGCCACCCTCTTCGTCCTCAGGCTCGTCTTCGTCGCCGCCCCAGTCCGCGAGGCGCTTCTCGAGCGCGGCGGAGATTTGGGCGAACTTCGTGAAGAGGTCGTCGCCGAACTCCTCGTAAAGCGCCGCACGCACGTCTTCGTCGCCCGAGGAAAAGCGCAAGGTCTCTATGGCTTTCAAGCTGAACTGGCTGTGCAGGCGTAACGGGCGCTCAACTGTCACCTTCCAATAACCGAAGGCGGCGTTGGGGAAAATCTTGGACTCAGGCGCTTCTTTGAAATCTAGGAAAGTGCGGCTGATGCGCTCGATATCCTCGGGCGCCAGTTCGCAGTTCTTCTTGCCCAGGTTCTTGCGAAGCGGCCTGAACCACTGGCTAGCGTCGATGAGTTGCACCTGGCCCGTGCGGTGAGCGGCCTTCCGGTTGGACAGCACCCAGACATACGTCGCGATGCCGGTGTTGTAAAAAAGGTTGAGCGGCAGCGCTACGATGGCTTCCACCCAGTCGTTCTCGATGAGCCAGCGGCGTATATTGCTTTCGCCCTGCCCGGCGTCGCCCGTAAAAAGCGAGGAGCCGTTGTGAACCTCGGCGATACGGCTGCCGAGAGCCGACTTGGCATTCATCTTCGACGCCATGTTGGCGAGGAAGAGCATCTGGCCGTCGCTGGAGCGGGTGATGAGCGAGAGTTCTTCGCCCTTGTGCATCACCTTGAAGCGCGGATCGTGCATGCCCTCCTTTCCGCCCATCGCTTCGAGATCCTTCTTCCAGCTCTTTCCGTAAGGCGGGTTGGAGAGCATGAAATCGAACTCGTACGCTGGAAAGGCGTCGTTGGAGAGGGTGGACCATTCGGCGCCGCCGACGATATGGTCGGCGTTCGCGCCCTCCCCTTTGAGCAGCATGTCGGCCTTGCAGACGGCGTATGTTTCGGGGTTGATTTCCTGGCCGTAGAGCATGCAGTTGACCTGTTGGCCCCGATCCGCGCCAATCGCCGCGAGGGTCTCCTCCGCTACGGTGAGCATGCCCCCTGTCCCGCAGGCGCAGTCATAGAGCAGATAATGGCCGGACCTGATCTCCTGCTGGATGGGCAGAAACACCAGGTTCGCCATCAGCCGGACGGCGTCGCGCGGCGTCCAGTGCTCACCGGCTTCTTCGTTGTTGTCCTCGTTGAACTTACGGACCAGTTCCTCAAAGACCGTTCCCATCGAGTGGTTGTCGATGCCGGCGGGCGAGAGGTCGATTTCGGGGTCAAGGAACTTGCTGATCAACGTTCCAAGAGCGTCCGCTTTGGAGAGAGTCGAAAGTTGGTTCCGGAATTTGAAATTGTCGAGGATGTTCTGGACGTTGTCCGAGAAGCCTTTGAGGTAGTCCTCAAAATCGGCGAGCAGTTGCTGCCGGTTTCCGCGGGACTTCAGATCGCGCAACTTGAATTTCGACGTGTTGTAGAAGGCCTGGCCTGCGGCCTCACACAGGGCGTCCCGCTGCTCGGTGAAACCGGCATCGTCGAGATCCTTCTTGGTATCGAGCACCGCCTGCTTGGTGGGCTCCAGGACGGCGTCCATCCGCCGGATAACGCACATGGGCAGAATCACATCCGGGTATTTGCCGCGCTTGAACAAGTCGCGGAGAACGTCATCGGCGATACCCCAGAGGAAGGAAACGATTTTGCTATGAGTGGCTTGGTCCATTTGTATCTGCGATTCGCGGGCTGTGCTCACGGTGTCTCGCCGGCGACCGTGGCTCCGCACAGCGAACGGGATCACCGGACCTTACGGCCGATCTTATATTTGAAGCAACCTGATTACTTTATCTGATAGCGAGACGGACAGGGTAGCGGTGGGGTCACGCTCAACGTGCCCACGGACAACTTCGTGGACACGCCTCTGCTGATTGCTGGGTTCACCGTTGATTCGAACGGCAACGAGTGTCCGGACGGCGACGTGCCGATCCGCGAGGACTGGATCTATGGCGCGGAGGGGCAAGGCTCCGGATTCATGCTGCCGGTGGCTGGCGTCCTGGGCATCCAGTCCGATGCCGCGCCCGCGTTCTACCTCAACGGTGACATGACGCCCGCCTCCATCAAGGCATACGTGAAGTCCGCACCGGCCGGTGCGGATCTGACGTTCTCGCTGTACGTCGGCACGAGCAGCACCCCGTACATCACGCTCACCATCGCCAACGGCAGCAAGTCGGTCGTGGCCACGTCCGACGTAATCGACGCGCTCGCGCCAATCCCGGCCAACACGAACGTGCGCCTGGCGATCACATCGGTTGGCACCACGTACCCCGGCACCGATCTCACGGTCTTCGTGTACTCGTAATCTGAAATGAGGCGGCGGGACCGGCAAGAGCGCGGTTTGGGCGTTTCGTCCAAGTGGTTGGGACCGCTTTCCTATAAGGCCACATATCCGGCCGTGGTCCCGCACCGTCATCAAGGCATCTTCACTCCTGCCAATACAGTTCGGAACTGGGTTGGCCGACGTTGCTGGGGATCGCTTAGAATCAGCGGCTTACGCGCGTCCGGGTAGCCCTTACTGCTCATATTCAGTAATTTTGAGCAGTAGGGTCAAAAGGGACAAGCTGGACTGCCTTATCCTTCTCGCAGCCATTTGAGTGTTAATCGTATGAACCACCGAAGAGCAAAGAAAGTCAGGGCCACTGCGATGAGGCCGATCACACTACCGGCTACGACACTCACCTGCATCATCTGAAATGCGAGCCCAAGGAGAGCCACAGGGAAAGCGAGGACAATGCAAAACACCGCGAGCCAAGCCAACACAAGGAAGGCTCCGGGAAGGACGACGAAAAAAGCAACGATAATTATTCCTCGCAAAATCAGGTTATCCGTCCAAATCCATAGGCGTGATGAAACGTTCCAGAAGGTATCTTCCTCGTGCGTAATGTGTAGGAGGGGGTACGCATCCACAAGATGGTACGAGTTGAGAATACCGAGAGCCAAATATGCAAAACACAGACAGACGCTGGCGAAGAAATAAATGACGCTGCCCCACCCAATCCGGCGGACTTTTGCACTTGCCTGTGAGTTCGTCTGATAACTATCCGTGGATGTGGATGTGGAGGTTGCTGATGCTCTATTCTGCGTAGAGTGACGGTCAGAAATTGGCCGCCGCTGGAGCCCCTCACGAAGACCGGCAATGCGCGCCTTATGCTCTTCGGTCTCTCCAGGAATGACTGTGCCTATTGTATCGTTGAGAAAAAGTTCAAGACGGCCCTTTCCGTGTTCTCCTTCACTACGTGCGTTGCCATACGATCGTTCACTAGCCGTTTCTTCCGTCGATTTTGGCCTGCCAAACAGATCTTCAAACATGTTGGCGCACCTTGACCCGGCAGCAGCTTATCAGATTACTCTCCGGGAAACAACCAAACAACCAGGCGTATCCAGGCGTATCCGGGGAGTGGAACAACTGCCCAGAATAGCCATTTTGGGCAGTATTGAAGGCGTGCGCCTCACACCCATTAGCGATATTTCTTCGGGTTTCCGAACAGCCGCGATTTAGATCCGATGGGGCTGACCGCACTGTAATGCGCAGTATGAAAAACGTCGTCACGGTGTTCGGCGCGGTGTCCCGAGCCTATCTCTAAGCTCTGACCGTCAAGGCGTACTCACGTTGTAAGGGGCAGAAAGGCCGAACATGCTCGGGAAACAACCCATTCCACAGGGCCGTGTAGTCGCCGACGCGTGCAACTGACCGTTCGTAGCTAACGCCGCCTCGGAAACCTCTCTCTTCCGCAGCAATGGACCCGATCTACAAGTTCCAGCCCAACCGGACCATGCACCTCCAGGGCTTTGACGCCTATGGCGCGGCGGCCGCCCTGTGGGGCGCGTCCGACACCGGCTTCAACGTCTCCGGCGTGTTCCGCGACCAGGGCGACTTCGCGGTGGTGCTGCTGTTCCAGAAGGACGATCCCTTCGGCCACCCGCGCTTCTCCTACCTGCCGGATGGCAACATCTCCGGGCTGAAGCTCGACTTCGATATCGAGTTCCAGGGCATCCAAGCGTTCGAGTCGAAGCGCTGGCCCTGGATCGATTGGGCGTACATCAACGCCTATGACGAGAGCGGGAACTTGCTCCAGCACTCGCTTCTCGATCTGGCGACCGGACCCGCCGGCCGAACCGGAGCGTCGGGCACGTTCACGCTCAACGTGGGCACGCCGACGAGCAGCGACCGCGTGACGCTGTGGTATCAGAACCAGTCATTCGATTACAGCGTGAGTTCCGCGAGTGGCGGTAGCTCCTGCGTGCAGAGCATCTGGTGGGCGGCGGCGTCGTCCTCGTGCGAGCAGGACATGTGGTGGCAGAGCGCCGTCTCGTCGTGCTACCAGGCAATGTGGTGGCAGGGCGACCACGATTCCTGCGTCCAAGCGATGTGGGGCGGGCAGGGACCTACAGAGACATCGATGTAATGAAGCGCAAGGCCACGGCGCTCGATGATATTCGCGAGTGGCTGCGCGGCCGGATCGATAGCGAGAAGCTAATTGCGATCAGCGACATGATTGAGCGGGCGTACACGGAGGAGTCCCGTCCGTGAATGTGCTCCTTGTCCAACTCGACGGCAAGCTCCCGAGTCTCGCGCTGATGCGCGTTGCGGCGCATTACCGGGAGCGCGCCGATCAGATTGAACTCCGTCACGGCGCCGATTTCGGCGGCCTATTTGACGATGGTTTCGATCACGTTTACGCCAGCACGATCTTCGAGCGCAAGGTCCCAGTCGGTGTTGGCTAGCTTCGCCTGGACGTCTTCATTCCGGCTGAGCTTGTCCAGCCGGCAGATAGCCAGGGGGTTCTCCGCGAACCAGTTGCCGGTCCGAGCCGATTCGAGCTTATCGTTCGTCAGGATTTCGAACGGAAGCTGGAACCGTTGGTACAGCTCGTCCTGCCATTGCTCGGCGAGGTTGCCGGGGCAAACGATCATGCAGCGATGCAGGTCCCCGCGGATCAGCAGTTCCTTTATCAACAGCCCAGCCATGATCGTTTTGCCGGCGCCTGGGTCATCTGCAAGGAGAAACCGGAGGGGCTGCCGAGGCAGCATCTCGCCGTAGACAGCGGTGATCTGGTGCGGCAACGGGTCAACGATCGAGGTGTGGATGGCGAGAAGCGGGTCGAATAGATGGGCGAGATTGATCCGGTGCGCCTCGGAAACCAGTCGAAACAGCTTCCCGTCGCCGTCGAAGCTCCATGGGCGACCGGCCTCGACGACCTCAAGGGTCGGCTCCCGATCCCGATAAAGAAGCACGACGTTGGGCTTTCCGGCGGGGTCTTTGTACGTGAGTTCGACTGCCGCCGAACCGTACCACTTGACGTCAATTACCGTAACGAGGCAATCGGGCAGGATCCCCTTGACGGCGGCACCCCTGGTGAGATCTTCGAGCTTGGCCATAGTTTGCCTGCGGTCGATGCATTCATCTGGAAGAATTGTGCCAACCGTACATAATATTACGTTGCAGGATCGCCTGCGCACCCGCTGGTAGTGCCTGAAAGGTGCGTTGATAAAAATAAACAACGAGCGCTCGCGCATGGTACTTTGAAGCCATGGCACAGCGTACCAGCCTCAAAGCTCTCCGCAACCTGATCTCGCAAGCCGAACGGATCATTTCAACTACACCGCTCCCTCAGGGGCGGTCTGCGCGCGCTGCTGAACTGCTTCGGGCCGCAATCGCGCTCACCGACGATCTGATCCTCACGCCGTCGGCCGCCGTCCTCGGAGCGCAGGGCGGCAGGGCTACTCTTGCCAAGCGAGGGCCGGATTACTTCCGCCAGCTCGCCGCCAGGCGAAAGAAGCACGGCGGGGGAAGACCTCCGAAATCTGCTTAAATGGTTCTCGGAAAATGAAAAGCCCGGCGCGGTGGGCGGGGCTTCTCGATGAGTGACTAGACACCCTCATCGTAAGCCCTCCGTCGCGCATCGTGCAAGCAATGCCGAAAAAGCCGAGGGCCACCAAAGCGCATCGAGCGAGACCGTCTCCACCACCATTGTCGATCCGCACGCTCCAAGCGGTCGAGGAGTTGGAGCGCTACGCGGCGGGATCGCTGCGGAATTGCTACGTAGGCCTGACTTTCAATAGTGAAAAGGCAAAGCGTATCGTCAAATCCTGTGGTGTCGGAATCTTCCGGCTACAAGTGAAAGAATATTTTGGCGAAGAAGGGTTTTCGACTAAATGGATCGACGATATAAAGCGGGCCACGTTGGAGTCGGTTACCCTCCCAATTACCGCCCGGCAATCTTAGCTCACGACGACATCCTGCAGCATTTTCGTCAAGCCCACGAGTCGAAAGGGCTTGCGAATGAAACCACAGATGTGTGACGCGCGCATTTTATCCATGATCGTTCCCCGGCTATGAGCACTTGTAACAATGACCTTAATGTCCGGCCGCACTCGTGCAGCCTCCGCGACCACCTCCGGTGACGATGCCCCGGGGAAAGTCATGTCAAGCAGAATCGAGTCAATCTTGCCCTCGTCTGTGGGACGTAGGGCGCAGGCTGTTAGCCGCTCTCTGGGCTGTCCCAAACCGGGACCCACCTGGGTCTTATAGCCGGATTTGATCGGCATCACCCGAACAGATGGTCAGGTCTGTGGTTGATAACGGGGATTATCATAACCTTGAAATTGCATCTCACCGCACACGCGTGCGGCCTCATACTGAAGGCAGGGAGGCATGGTTTGTGGCGGCTAAACCCCGCTGGTGGCA
>Ga0335085_10001361_pt1 | contig 53208 bp, 48 predicted proteins | sample Lox_Sample_45_FD_206712 | JGI IMG/M metagenome (GOLD analysis project Ga0335085, IMG submission 206712) | Soil microbial communities from Loxahatchee National Wildlife Refuge, Florida, United States - Lox_Sample_4.5 | ecosystem: Environmental > Terrestrial > Soil > Wetlands | place: USA... | reverse complement strand
AAAGGGCCATTTTGCCGAAAAAAATGAGGTGAAGATAGCCAAATGCTTGACTTTCATCCGAAATTTGCGGATTCTCTTCTTAAATTCTCGGGAGGGGCATTATGTCCATCAAGGCGCCCACGATCCTGGCGCTTCTGGCGGCTGCGAGTCTCGCGAGCCCGGCAGGGGCGCAGACCGCGCGCCGCGAGGCGCGGACTCCGCTCGTGGTCGATCGGGTCGATGCCGCCGCGGGGCCGCTTCTGATCGTCGATACCCCTCGACAGGGGCAAACCGTGTTCGGCGTCGTGATGGTCAGTGGGTCGGTCTTGAGCCTGCACGGAATTGACAGCATCGAGTTGTTCGTCGACGGCGGCCCCGTGAACCGGGCCGTGTTCACCGGGCAGCGCGAAGACGTCCTGGCGGCCTTTCCGAGCTATGCGGCCGGAGGCCTCGGCGGCGCGACGGGCTGGATCACCTCGTTTCTGGCCCGCAACTACTTCGACGGGCCGCACACGTTGACGCTATCGGTTACCGAATCGGGTACCACGGCGCCGGTTGTCTTTGGCCCCATCGACGTCGTCGTCGACAACTCGATCAATCAGCCGCCGTTCGGAGCCATCGACGTCCCGCCGGCCGGCGAGACGATCCTTTCGGCGGGCGGCTCCCTGTCGATCCTGGGATGGGCGTTGGATGACACGGACATCGATCACATCGATTTTCAGGTCGACGGGGTCACTGTGGCAACCGCCATCGACCGCGGCGGTGTCGGCAACGCCTATTACGGCAGCACGCGCCCGGACATCTACGCGGCGTTCCCCGACTTTCCGCCGCCGCTTAATCAGTCGCTCTATTCGGGCTGGGTGGCCGCCATCGACACGACGAGCTTCGTGGATGGGATACACATCCTGAGCGTCAAAGCCTGGGACGACCAGGGCGCCTCGACCGAGCTCGGCAGCCGGCGGTTCCAGGTCGAGAACATCGGAGGCCTGCTCGGACCCTTCGGGGTGATGGACTATCCGCTGGACGAGGCCACGCTGATCTGCGGGCCCGCCGTCCAGGTGATTCCGCCGGGGGGTCCTTGCCCCTCTCCCTGCGTTCCCAACCCCGGGGGCCTGGTTCCGGTCTCCTTCTTCCCGAACGTCATCCGAGGCTGGGCGCTCGATGTCGGCGCGCGCCAGGACAAGGGACAGGTTTCCTACGTCGAACTCATGCTCGACGGCGCGATTCTCGCGAATTCCCGAACCGACTGTCTCGTCACGGGTACCTATTTCTCCAACTGCTACGGCGTCAACCGGCCCGACGTGGCCCACCTCTATTCGGGTTACGTCAACGCCGCCAATTCCGGCTTCCAGTTCACCTTCGGCCTCTCCCATGACCCCCTTCTCGACGTGTTTGACATCTTCAAGCCCACGCCGCGGGGCGTCGAGCTCGCGGGGTTCACGCTGCCCGGAAAGCACACGATTCAAGTGCGCGCCGGGGACGAGGAGGAGACGGTCACGGAGCTCGAGCCGATCTCGGTCGACATCACCTGCGACGTGACGAGTTCGAATCCCGACCGGAACTCCTTCGGCGACATCGACTCTCCCACCGCCGGCCAGTGGATCGCCGGGACGTTCCCGGTCCTCGGATGGGCATTCGACCTCGATGCGGCGGTGACCCGCGTGGACGTCGACGTGGATGGCTTCGTTCTGGCGAGTCTCACGAAGACCAATGGGGGCTACGGGCTCCGTCGGGACGATGTCCCATTGAAAGACATCCGCGTCACGACTCCGTTTGTCGGGTTCTCCTACGCTCTCGACACGACCAAGCTCGGGGACACGCACCACGACCTCGCGATCTACGTGTTCGATTCCGCCGGCCACCGCACGCTGATCGGACGCCGCCAGTTCGTGGTCTTCAACAACAACCCGGTCAAGCAGTAGCGTTTCGCCGCCTCCTGGAAGAAGGCCCCGCCTCGGCGGGGCCTTTTGTTTTGAGCGGGGGCGAGGGGTTAGGGTCGAGGGGCGAGTCCCCCGGGCAACGGAATATTCAGGGAGCCGGCAGGTCTAAGCAGAGACGAGGGTCGAGGAGGCGAGTTTCTGGGAATCGGAGAAGAATTGGACTCGGTTTCCCTAACCCCTAACCCCCTAACCCCTTGCTCGAGGCTAGCTCTTCGAGGCCCGGTTGGGGTCGCTCTTCTTCGGCATCGCGGCGATCCGGGCTGCTTCGTCGAAGAGTCCCAGGGCCTGCTGGAGCTGGTTGTCACCGGCGGCGCGCGCCCTCCAGCCGGACTCCAGGCCGTACTTGACGTTGATCATGTCCACGCGGATCGCGAGGTCGATCAAGCTCTTGCCGGAGTCTTCATTCCACTGCCGGTTCAGCTCCTCCGCCGTGGAAAACTTCGAGGCTTCGCAGAACTGGAAGAAAGCGTCGCGAACGGCCGGGGTGACGGCAAAGTCCTCGCCCACGTTCGGGTGCTTCGAGTTCCAATCCACGGCGAAACTGAAGGTCAGGCCCCTGGCCAGCAGGTGCGCCAGCAGCTTCGAATCGCGGTTGTCGTTTTTCGCCATGACGTCGGGCGTGATGCCGCCCGCCGCGTAGACGACGCGGCCGGCCTCGGTATAGAAGACCTCTCCCGACTTTCGAGGAGCCTCCTCGGGCTGCGGGACGTCCCCGTCCTCCGGGTTCACGTACGCCAGCAGGTCGCTGTAGTCCCGCTGGATCCACCGCCCGGACGGCGTGTAATAGCGCGCCGTCGTCAGCGCCAGGCCGGCGCCGTAAGGAAGCGTGTAGACGCTCTGGACCAGGCCCTTGCCCCAGGTGCGCTGACCGACGATGAGGCCACGGTCATGGTCCTGAATGGCTCCGGCAACGATCTCGGAGGCGGAAGCCGAGCCGCGGTTGACCAAGACGACGAGCGGCCGATCGAAGTGCGTCCCATCCCCGGGCGCGTAGTACTCCTGCGCCGAGGACGGGGTGCGGCCTCGCGTGTAGACGACCTTCGACCCCTTGGGCAAGAAAACGTCGGCCACGTCGACCGCCTGGTCGAGGACTCCGCCCGGGTTGCCCCGGAGGTCGAGCAGGAGCCGCTTCATTCCCTGCTTTTCGAGCTTCTCGATGGCCGCCGTGAGCTCGCGGCTGGAGGTGTGCGTGAAGTCTCGCAGAAAGATATAGCCGGTCTCGGGCCCGATCATGAAGGCATACGGCACCGAGAGTGTCGGGATCTCGGCCCGCGTCAGCGTCATCCGAATCGGCTCGTCGAGGCCGGGCCGGCGAATCGTGATGGTGACCGGGGTCCCCTTGGGTCCCCGCAGCTTCCGGACGACCTCATCGGTCGAGACGTCCTCCTTCAACTCCTCGTCCTCGATGTGAGTGATGATGTCGCCGGCCCGGATGCCGAGCTTGAAGGCGGGCGTGCCTTCCATCGGCGCGATGACCGTGATGTGGCCCATGCGCTTCTGGATCTGAATGCCGAGGCCGAAGAAGGAGCCCTGCTGCTTCTCCCGCATCGCCGCGTAGTCGTCCGGCTCGAGGAAGGTCGTGTGAGGGTCCAGGCGGGACAGCATCCCGTGAATCGAGGCGTACACGAACTTTTCGGGCGGAACGGGCTCCGGCGCCCACTCGCCGAGGGTCGTCAGGATATCGGCGTACTCGTCGAGGTTGGGTAGCTCCCGTTCGGGCACGGCGAGCAGCTTGGAGCCCAGCGTGCCGCCGAGCAGAGTCGCCAGGGCCAGCAACGAGAGGGCGATCAGAAAACGGGCGCGTGGTTGGCTCAAGGAGTCCTCCCCGGGGTCAACATTGTGACACGCCGCTCTTCGGAAGCCTACGGGCTTTTGGGCGGAAGGGTTTTGCACCGGGCGGGGTTAGAATCCTCATTCTGAGGTTTGAACATGTTTGGCTCCATCGGAATGCCCGAATTGATCTTGATTTTCGTCGTGGCACTGCTCGTTTTCGGCCCTCGAAAGCTTCCGGAAATCGGCAAGTCCCTGGGCAAGGGCCTGGCTGAGTTCAAGAGGGCGTCGGATGACCTGAAGAAAACGATCGAGCACGAGATCGAGGAGGGCAAGAAAGAAGCCTCCTCGGTCAAGGAGCCCTTGGTCGCCGCCGCCCAAACGATCGCGCAGACGCCTCCGGCGGCCCCGCCCGCCACTCCGGCCTCGGCCGGGCAGCCCGAAACGCACCCCATCGACCCCGCTTGAGCCGGTTCCTGCCGGACCGCGCCGCCGAGCGTCGGGAGGGGGAGGACGAGCTTCCCCGGATGGGCTTCTTCGAGCACCTGGAGGAGCTCCGCCGGCGCCTGATCGTTTCGCTCATCGCTCTGTTCGTCGGGTTCCTGCTCTGCTGGTACTGGGCTCCGGCGCTCTTCGATTTTCTGGCGGCGCCGGTCCGCAAGGTCCTGCCGCCGGGCCAGAACCTCGCCTACACGACCCTGGCGGAGCCGTTCGTTCTCTATTTTCGAGTCGCGATGCTGGCCGGAGTGATCGTGGCTTCGCCCGTGATCCTCTGGCAGATCTGGCTCTTTGTCGCGCCGGCGCTCTATCGCCACGAACGGCGGTGGGTGTGGCCGTTTCTGCTGGCGAGCGTCCTCTTCTTCCTCTGCGGATGCGCTTTCGGGTACGTGGAGGCGTTTCCCCTGGTCGTGGGATTCCTGATCGGAGTCGGCAAACCCTTCCAGGCCGTGATCACGATCAACGAGTACCTCGGGACGGCGACGAAGATCATTCTGGGCCTCGGGCTCTGCTTCGAGATGCCGATCCTCATCTTCTTCCTGGCGCGAATGGGAGTCGTCTCGGAGAAGTGGTTGCTCGCGAAGTTCAAGTACGCGGTCCTTGCGATCTTCATCATCGCCGCCGTCATCACGCCCACCCCGGACGTGACGACGCAGTGCGTCTTTGCGGTGCCGATGATCCTCCTCTACCTCCTCGGCATCGCCGTGGCGTGGGTCTTCCGCAAGCGAGAGAGCGCCTAGGAGAGCCGGCGATCTGGCGTCGCACCTCTTGCCGATGCGGCTGACGATCGCGGAGGCCGTCGTCTCGCGGTTTCCCGGCACCGTCCTCGGGGTCGCGGTCGCGCGCGGGATCGACAACAGCGGACCAGACTCCGAGGTGACGGCCTTGCTGCGCGAGGCGCAGACGGGAATCCCGGCGCGATTCGCGGGACGGCCCGTGGCGGAGCATCCGAATTTCGCGGTCTGGCGCGAGGCCTACCGCTCATTCGGCGCGAAGCCCAAGGAGCACCGCTCCTCGATCGAGAGCCTCGTTCGGCGCGTGCTCAAGGGCGAGGCGATTCCCCACGTCAATCGGCTCGTGGACATCTACAACGCCGTCTCGCTGCAGACGCTTCTTCCCGCCGGCGCGGAGGACCTGGACGCCATGGAAGGAGACCTGGAGCTCACGATCGCCTCGGGCGAGGAGCCGCCGGTGCGGCTCCTAGGCGAGCCCGAGGCCCGCCCGCCGCGGGCCGGAGAAGTGATCTACCGCGACCGGGCCGGTGTGGTTTGCCGCCGCTGGAACTGGAAGGAGGCGGACCGCACCAAACTGACCGAAAGGACACGCAACGCCGTGGCGGTCGTCGAGGGTCTGCCCCCGATCGAGCCGTCGGCCGTCGCCGCCGCGATCGAGGCGATCGCCCTTTGGACGAGGACGCGTTGCGGAGGCGCCGTGACGACGGCGATCCTCGGCCGGCTTCGGCCGTCGGTCGACCTGTAGGTCCTAGCGGCAGCCGCCTCAGCCCCGCCGCCGTCCGTTTCTTGCCAGCACGAGCTCGACGAACTCTCGCACCGCGCCTCGCCCCCCGCGATTCTTCAAGACGACCCGGGCGACCTTCTTGGCGGCCGGCGTCGCGTCGGCGGGACACGCCGAGAGGCCGGCCCGCCGCATCATGCCGGCGTCCTGCTCGTCGTCTCCGAGGGCAGCCGTCTCGGCGGGCTTCAATCCCCAGCGACGGCAGAGAGCCTCGTAGCGGGCGAGCTTGTCCCGGACGCCCTGGTAGCAATGCCGGACCCCCAGGTCTCGCGCCCGGACATCGGTCGCCAGCGAGGTGCGCCCGGAGATCCAGGCGACGCGGAGCCCCGCGGCCAGGGCCTTTCGCATGCCGTGTCCGTCTTTGGTGTCGAAGACCTTGGCCTCGTGTCCACGGTCGTCGATGTAAAGACGGCCGTCGGTCAGGCAGCCGTCGACGTCGAGAAAGAGGGCCCGAATTCTTCGCGTCACGAGATCCCGGCGGATAGGAGGTCGTGGAGGTGGATGGCCCCCGTCAGGCGCCCCGTCGCGTCCACCACGAAGAGCGAGGTGATCTTGGCCGTCTCCATTCGCGCCAGAGTCGTCGAGGCGAACTCCTCGGCTTCCACGGTCTTGGGGCTCGTGTGGGAGCAGTCGCCCGCACGGCGAGTGAGCAAGGCCGGGTCCTTCTCCAGCAGACGCCTCAGGTCTCCGTCCGAGATGACGCCCAGGAGCTTTCCCTCGGCGTCGACGACGGCCGTGATTCCCATCATCTTGCGCGACATCTCGTGAATGGTTTCGTTCATCGGCGTTTCCGAGCGGACCCAGGGAAGGCGGTCGCCCGTGCGCATCAGGTCCTTGACCTTGAGGAATCGGCGGCCGAGCCGGCCGCCCGGGTGAAGCGCCGCGAAGTCTTCGGCGCTGAATCCACGCCGTTCGGAGACCGCCATCGCGAGCGCGTCGCCCAGCGCCAGCATCGCCGTCGTCGAAGCGGTCGGGGCGAGATTCAAGGGACAGGCCTCCCGCGAGATCTCGATCGTGATGCTCTGGTCGGCGGCGCGCGCAACCGCGGATCCGGGGGTTCCGGTCATGGCGATGGTCTGGAGCGAGCGGGATCGGGCGAACTCGAGCAGGCGCACGACCTCCTGGGTCTGGCCGGAGTGGGATAGAGCCAGGACGATGTCCCCCGCCATCAGCATTCCGAGGTCGCCATGAGAAGCCTCGGCGGCATGCAGGAAATAGGCGGGGGTTCCGGTCGAGGCGAGCGTCGCCGCGATCTTCTGGCCGATCAGCCCGGATTTCCCGAGTCCCGTGACGCAGATGCGGCCCCGGCACGCCTCGATCAGCTCGGCTGCCCTGACAAAATCGGGCCCGATCCGATCGATCTGCTCGCGCACGGAGTCCGCCTCGATCTGGAGGACCCGTTTGGCTGCCTCGAGGATCACTGCCGGTATCTTAGCCCGCCCCAATGCCGGCGCAGAACCCGCGGCCCGGGCGCGCCGTATCTAGTCACGAACCGTCGAGAGACATCTCTGTCCGTCGAAAGGAGAGGTTCGTGAGTTCGAAACGTTTCGCTCCGCTTCTCTTGGCTCTGGCCGCGGGGCTGGGCGCCTCCTCGGCTCCCGCGGGCTCTGCGGCGCCGTCAGACAAGCCGGCCACGGCCTCCGCCGCTCCCGCGGCGCCCGCTTCTTCCGTCCCGAAGGTCGAATATGAGGCCTACACCTTGTCCAACGGCCTGCAGGTGATCCTGCACGTGGACCGCAAGCTCCCGATCGTGCACGTCAACCTGTGGTTCCACGTCGGGTCAAAGAACGAGAGGCCGGGGCGAACCGGGTTCGCCCACCTCTTCGAGCACATGATGTTCCAGGGGTCCAAGAACGCGTCCCAGGACTACTTCACGTACGCGGAGCGCGCGGGCGCAAATCTCGGAGAGGGCGGGGTCAACGGCACGACGGACAACGACCGGACCAACTACTTCATCACCGTCCCTTCCGGGAGCCTGGAGTTCGTGCTCTGGCTCGAGTCGGACCGGCTGGCGACGCTCGCCGACGCCTTGACCAAGGAAAAGCTCGACAATCAGCGCGACGTCGTCAAGAACGAGCGCCGTCAGGGGCTCGAGAACACGCCGTATGGCCGCTGGTACAAGCTCGCCGTCGAGAACCTCTTCCCGTCGGGCCATCCGTATTCCTGGACCGTGATCGGCAGCCACGAAGACTTGACGGCCGCCTCGCTCGACGACGTCAAGGAGTTCTTCAAGACGTACTACACGCCCAACAACTTGTCCCTCGTCATCGCGGGGGACTTCGACTCGGCGGAGGCCCGTCGGCTCGTCGAGAAGTACTTCGCCGGCATTCCCGCCGGGCCGCCGCTCGACCGGCCGAAGCTCTGGGTGCCGAAGCTCGCGGAGCAGAAGGTCGTCGAAGCAACGGACCGGGTTCCGCAGGAACGCGTCTATCTCGTTTGGCCCACACCGCCCCTCTACGCCCCGGGTGATGCCGAGCTCGACCTGACCTCGCTCCTCCTGACCGACGGGCTGGCCTCGCGGCTGGCAAGGGTGCTCGTTTACGAAAGGCAGCTCTGCACCGACGTGAACGCGTTCCAGGCCTCGGCGGAAATCGCCAGCTTCTACGCTGTCATCGCCACGGCGCGCCCCGGCGCGTCGCTGCCGGAGATCGAGAAGGTCATCACGGAGGAAATTGCTCGTCTGGCGCGGGAGGGCCCGACGGCCGCGGAGCTCGCGCGCGCCAAGACGAAGCAGGAATTCAATTTCGTGACGGGGCTCGAGCGGATCGGAGGCTTCGGCGGGAAGGCCGACCGGCTGAACGGCTACAACACCTACCTCGGTGACCCCGGCCGCTTCGAGTTCGACCAGGCCCGTTACCGGAACGTCACGACGGCCGACCTCCAGAAGACCGTCGGGCGCTGGCTCGACACGAGCAACCGCCTGGTCCTGCGATTTCACCCCGAGAAATCGGGCCGCGCGAGCGAAGCGGCCCTCGACCGGTCCCAGATGCCGTCGCTCGGCGCCGATCGTCCTTTCCGGGCGCCGGAAGTGAAGAGCGCCAGGCTCGAAAACGGCCTCGAGGTCCTCGTCGTCGAGCGCCCGGAGCTTCCGAAAGTCGCGGTCAAGCTCGTCGCCAGGGCCGGCTCGATCGCCGATCCGGCGGGCAAGGACGGCGCCGCCTTCCTCACGGCGAAGGCCATGACGCTCGGCACCGGGTCGCGGAAGGCCCTGGAAATCGAGACGGCGTTGGGTGATCTCGGCACCTCGATCGAGACGCAGGCGCAGCGCGAGAGCGCCCGGCTTTCCTTCGAGGTCTTGAAGCGCAACCTCGAGCCGGCGCTCGCGATCTTCGCGGACGTCGTTCGCGATCCCGTGTTCCCGGCTTCCGAAGTCGAGCGGGAGCGAAAACGGCACTTAGACGAGCTCGCGCAGCAGGCGATCGACGGCAACGCGATCGCCGGCCGCGTCCGGGCGATGCTCGCCTACGGCCCGGCGCACCCCTATGGCCGGCCGCCGCAGGGGCTGCCCGGAACGGTCCAGGGGCTCACGCGCGAGGACCTCGCCGCCTTCCACTCGGCTCGCTTCAAGCCGGGTGGCGCCGCGCTCGTCCTCGTGGGAGACATCACGCTTGCGCAAGCGCAGGCGCTCGCCCAAAAGGCGTTCGGCACCTGGGGCGGCGGCGCGCCGGAATCGGTCCCGATCCCGCCTCCCTCCCCGGCCTCGGCGGGCAAGGTCTACCTCGTCGACCGGCAGGACGCCGCCCAGACGGTCGTCTCGCTCGAACTGCCGGGAATTGCGCGCAAGTCGCCCGACTATTACCCGCTGACGCTGGCCGATGCCGTGTGGGGCGGCAGCGCGAGCTCGCGACTGGACATGAACCTCCGCGAGGACAAGGGCTACTCCTACGGGGTCTTCTCGGTGCTTCAGACCCTGAACGACGCGGGGGTCTGGTACGCGACGGGAGGAGTCCAGACCAACAAGACCAAGGAGTCTCTTGTCGAGTTCGTCCGAGAGCTCAAGGGAATCGACGGCGTCAAGCCCATCGGGGAGGCCGAATTCACGGACAATCGGAGCCGGCTCGTCCGGGGCTACGCCCAGCAGTTCGAGTCGCTCGGTCGGATCGATGATCAAGTCGCGGATCTTTGGACCCAGGGGCTCCCGATGACGGAGCTTCAGCGCGACTACGACGAGACGGGAAGGGTCACTCGGGAGGCGGCACAGGCCGCAGCCCTGAAGTTCGCGAGTCCGGAGAAGGCGCGGTGGCTTCTGGTCGGGGATCGCGCCAAGATCGAAGCCGGAGTCCGGGAGATCGGATTGGGCGAGATCGTGCTGCTCGACGCCGAGGGCCGGCCGGCGAAGAAGTAGGAGCCGGCCCGCCCGCGGTCCGGGCAGAGAGGTGTCCGGCCCGCACGGACGACGATCGCATCACCGGGGACCGTTCGAGCGCCGAGAATCCGGCGGTCTGTCGGGAGGGGCTTAGACTCTCCGGATCCCATGCAGCTTCTCGACCATGTCTCGCGGTACGGCCTGGCACTGGTCTTCGTCAACGTGCTGCTCGAGCAGCTGGGGCTACCCATACCCGCGCTGCCGACCCTGATCGTCGCGGGAGCGCTGGCGGCGCGGGGAGCGATGTCGGCGCCTCAGACGCTGATTGTGGCAGCGATCGCCTGCCTGACGGCCGATCTCGTCTGGTACGACCTCGGCCGGCGTCAGGGGTACCGCGTCCTGCGCACCCTCTGCCGCGTGTCGCTGTCGCCCGACTCGTGCGTGCAGCAGACCGAGTCGTTCTTCGGGCGCTACGGGATGGGCTCCCTGCTGTTCGCGAAGTTCATACCGGGGTTCTCGACGGTGGCTCCTCCGCTGGCCGGGGCCACTCGCGCTCGGGTTGGCTCGTTTCTCGCTTGGGACGCCGGCGGAGCGCTGCTTTGGGCGGGCAGCGGTCTCGTGCTCGGAGCCGTTTTCCATCGCGCGATCGATCGTGTCTTAGCCGGGCTCGTGTCCTTCGGCAGCGGGGCGCTGGCGATCCTGTCGGGCGGACTCGTGCTGTTCATCGGCTGGAAGTACTGGCAGCGACGCCGTTTCTACCGCGTTCTGCGGATGGCTCGCATCTCGCCCGGCGAGCTTCATGAGCTGATCGAGCGGGGGCAGGCGCCCATCGTGATCGACGCGCGTTCCCCGGCGGCGCGCAAGGCGGATCCCCGCCGGATCCCGGGGGCCCGGTTACTGGAACTGTCGCAGATCGAGGCGGCGCTCAAGGACCTCCCGACGGATCGGGAGATCATCCTCTACTGCACGTGACCCAACGAAGCGACGGCGGCCCGTGTGGCCCGCGCGCTCATGGATCGGGGGTTCACGCTGGTCAGGCCGTTGGCGGGGGGGCTCGACGGCTGGGCGGGCTCCGGATATCCGGTCGAAACGGAGACGCTCGTCGCCGTTCGGGACGTCGGGAGCTGATTCCCGGAGCCGCTACGCCGAATCGCGCGCGAGCGCCGCGATGGCGAGCACCGACCGAATCAGGGCCGGCACGATCCGGACATCGAGCTGGGTCGAGCGGTCCGAGAGGGCCTGGTCGGGATTGTCGTGGACTTCGAGGAAGAAACCGTCAACGGAGCCGGTGGCCGCCGCGGCCCGGGCGAGCACGGGAGCGTACTGCTTGAGGCCCCCCGTCTCCTTTCCACCGCCCGGAAGCTGCAAGGAGTGCGTCACGTCGTAGACGACGGGGAAGCCCAGCGCCCGCATCATGGGAAAGGAGCGCATGTCGACCACCAGGTTGTGGTAGCCAAACGAGGTGCCCCGTTCGCACAGCACGATCTTGTCATTGCCTGCGGCGAGGCACTTCTCGAGCACGTTCTCCATGTCGTCGGGTGCCAAGAACTGCCCCTTCTTGACGTGGATCGGCTTTCCCGTGCGGGCGGCCGCCACGAGAAGGTCGGTCTGACGCGACAGGAAGGCCGGGATCTGGAGAACGTCGAGCACTTTCGCCGCCTCCGCGGCCTGCGCGGGCTCGTGAATGTCCGAGATCACCGGAAGACGAGTCTCCGCCTTCACGGCGGCGAGAATCTCGAGTCCCTTCTTCAACCCCGGCCCCCGGAAGGAGTCCTTGGAGGAGCGATTGGCCTTGTCGAACGAAGACTTGAAGATGATCTTCGCTCCCGTTTCCTCGGCGATGGACTTCAGACGCCGCGCCATCGCGATCGAGTGCTCGTGCGACTCGATCACGCAGGGCCCGGCGAAGAAGAGCGGGGGAGAGCCTCCGCCGATCGTGTAGCCGGGCGCGATCGCGACGGAGCGGACGGCGGTCAGGAGAACTCCGGGTTGGTCTCGACCGCCGCCGCGGCCTTGCGCTCCTCGGTTTCGGCGGCGCGCGCGGCGCGGTGCGCCTTGGCGGCGCGAATGAAGTCCTTGAAGAGCGGATGGCAGGCGAACGGCTTCGACTTCAGCTCCGGGTGGAATTGGCACCCGAGGAACCAGGGGTGCTCCTCGCGCAGCTCGATGATCTCGACGAACTTGCGGTCGGGGGACATTCCCGTGAACGACATTCCCGCTTCTCGCAGCGCCGGCAGAAACTCCTGATTCACCTCGTACCGGTGCCGGTGCCGTTCGGAGACGGCGCCCGATCCGTATGCGCGGGCCGCGAGCGACCCGGCGGACAGCTCGCAGGGGTACTTGCCGAGGCGCATCGTGCCGCCCAGGGCCTCGACCCCGATCAGGTCGCGGAGCTTGAAGATCACCTTGTGTTTCGGTTCTTCGTCGAACTCCGTCGAATTGGCTCCCTCGAGGCCGGCAACGTGCCGAGCGTATTCGATGACGGCGGTCTGTAGCCCGAGGCAGATTCCGAAGTACGGCACCTTTTTCTCGCGGGCGTACTGGATCGCGCGCATCATTCCTTCCACGCCTCGCTTGCCGAAGCCGCCCGGCACGAGGATCGCGTCCGCCGTCGCCAGAACGTCCGGGTACGAGTCGTTTTCCAGGGTCTCCGAGTCCACATAGCGCAGGTTGACCTTCACGGCGTTGGCGATGCCGCCGTGGGCCAGGGCTTCGTTCAAGGACTTGTAGGAATCGCCGTAGTCCACGTACTTGCCGACCACCGCGATGTCCACCTCGCCGGAAGGGTTCTTGATGCGGTTGACCAGGCTCTCCCACTTCGAGAGATCCCGATCGTAGTGGGGGAGGTTCAGCTGGTCGAGCAGGATCCCGTCGAGGCCTTCGGCGGCGAACCTCAGGGGAACCTCGTAGATCGACGCCACGTCCTTGGCCGTGATCACGGCCTCGACCGGGACGTTGCAGAAGAGGGCGATCTTCTTCTTGACGTCGTCCGGCAGGGGCCGCTCCGTGCGGCAGAGCAGAACGTCCGGCTGGATCCCGATGGAGAGCAGGTCCTTGACCGAGTGCTGCGTGGGTTTGGTCTTCAGCTCGTCCGAAGCGCGGATGTACGGCACCAGCGTCAGATGGACGTTGACGGCATTGCCACGTCCGGCTTCCTGGCGGAATTGGCGGATGGCCTCGAGAAAGGGCAGTGACTCGATGTCGCCCACGGTGCCCCCGATCTCGATCAGGATCACGTCCGCCTCGGGCCCGACCTGGCGGATCGACTCCTTGATCTCGTCGGTGATGTGGGGGATGACCTGGACCGTCTTGCCGAGGTAGTCCCCGCGCCGCTCGCGTTCGATCACCGAAAGGTAGATCCGACCCGCCGTGGTGTTGTTGATGCGCGAGGCGGTCATTGACGTGAAGCGCTCGTAGTGGCCAAGATCGAGGTCGGTCTCGGCGCCGTCGTCGGTGACGTAGACCTCGCCGTGCTGAAAGGGAGACATGGTTCCCGGGTCCACGTTGATGTACGGGTCGAACTTGGCGAGCGCGACCTTGAATCCCCGCGCCTCGAGCAGCGCGCCGATCGAGGAGGCGGCGATCCCCTTGCCGAGCGACGACACGACACCCCCGGTGACGAAGACATACTTGGCGCTCATCCGACCTCCTTGACGGCCGCGGGGCCGCTCGCGAATTTCATCACGGGCATTGGCTCAGAATCTCTTCGGTTCGGGCGAGGTCTTCGGGAGTGTCGACTCCGATCGAATCGGTGACGGCCGCTCCGACCCAGATCGCCAAGCCGGCCTCGAGCCAACGCAGCTGCTCGAGCGACTCGGCTCTTTCGAGGGGAGAGGGCGGCAGCCGGGCGATCTCGGCCAGTGTGGCGGCGCGGTAGGCGTAGAGCCCGAGATGCTTGCGGTAGGCGGGCTCTCCCTGGCGGAAGTAGGGAATCGGCGAGCGGGAGAAATAGAGCGCTCGCCCGTCGCGCGCGACGACGACCTTCACGACGTTCGGATCGGGAGCACCGTCGGCCGACAGGGGGATCGCGAGGGTCGCGATTCGGCGATCCGGAGCCGCGAGCAGCGTCTCGGCGACGCGGTCGATGTTCTCGGCCGACATCATCGGCTCGTCCCCCTGGATGTTGATGTACACGTCGGCGGGAATCTTCGCCGCGGCCTCCGCCAGGCGGTCGGTACCGCTGGCCGCTTCCGCCGAGGTCATGAGCGCCTCTCCGCCCGCGCCGCGCACCGCGGCCGCGATTCGCTCGTCGTCCGTTGCCACGACCACGCGATCCAGCTTGCCCGCCTTCCGGCCGGCATCCAACACGTGCAGAACCATGGGTCGGCCCGCCAAGAGAGCCAGGGGTTTTCCCGGGAATCGAACCGAGGCGTACCTTGCGGGGATGATCCCGACGATGGTCATGTCGGGATCGACAGTGTATCCTGCGCTCCGCGTTGGGTCAAGAAGAGCCTTTCGTCGCAGGGTTCGGGCGATTCTCGAAATTCTTCACCGCCGTTGCCCTTGCCATTGCCGCGTGCGCCGCGTTCACCGCTCTCTGGCGGGCGCGAGAGGATCGGCGATTTCTCCTGACGGGCCCCGCGCGTTGGATCTGGTATACGCGTCAGATTCCGGAGCCCGCGCCGCTCCGCTTTCGCGCGTGGAAGGACTTCCGGCTCGCCGGCGGGCCGCCGGCCTCGGCGCCCGCGCGTCTTTTCGGAGACCGCGAGTGGGCTCTCGAGGTCAACGGCCAGCGTGCGGGAAGCGGCGCCCAGAGCCCGGGAGATGCGCTCGCGGTCTTCGACCTGGCGCCAATGCTCAAGACCGGCGGCAATCGTGTCCTGATCGAAGCCGCCAGCCCGAACGGCGTGGGAGGTCTCCTCTTCTGGATGGATCTGGGAGGGGGGCGAGTTCTCGTGTCCGACGCAACGTGGCGGGTCGAGCGGCTTCCTGCCGGCACCGAAGGGCCGCAGCCCGCCGCCGTGTGGGGCCGACCGCCGCTCTATCCATGGGGTTACCCTCGATTGCCGGGCGGGAGCGAGCTCACTCCGCGGGGAGGCCTCGTCCCTGCAGCGAGTCGTTCCCAGCCGGGGCTTTGATCCGGAGGGAGGCCCCCGCGAGGCGCTTCAGCGAGAGCTGGCGCCCGCCGCCTCGGCGACGGGAATCGCCGTCGCGCGGCTCATGAGCCGATCGAGCGACTCTCGGGCGGCGGCGCAGTAGGGATTCGTGCTGTCGTAGCCCGAGAGGGCGATGACCTTCTTGTACCCGCGGATGGCCGCCTCGACGTCTCGAAGCCCCAGGTCGTAGATCTGAGCCAGAAGCAGGCGCGTCGGAAGATTCCGGGGATCGAGATTCAGGGCTTTTCCGATGAACACCATCGCGACGTCGTGACGCTCCTCGGAAGCCGCCAGACAGGCTCGACGGTAGTAGAGCTGCGCCTCCTCGGCGGAATCGTCCCGCTGGGGAAAGCGCGCCGATAATTGTTTGAGGGTCTGCGCGAGCCCGTTCCAGGGCGTAAGACGCTGCGTCATATGGCGGTTTCGAAGACAGTATAGGCAGAGCGGCGGACGATGACAATAAAAACTTCGGATATTTCCTAGCTTTTCCTTTTTTTCTTAGGCCCTTATGAAAGTATGTTGAGATCGCATATTGCCGAATATTCTTCGGCTCCGGATCTCGGAGGGACTCCCCTCGCCGAGACTTGAAAACTCTCTTCCGGCGCGGGCCAGGGGGATGATGACGGCGAGACGGTGGTTCGGGGCCCGCGGCGCTCTAGAGCGACTCGACCCGCGCCGCTTCAGGACCTCAACTCACGCGGTCGATGACGGACTCGGTCGCGAGCAGAAGACCGTCCTTGGCCTCCGCGTCGGGAAACGAGCCGAGCGCGACACGGGCGGCGGCGGCGTAGTCGCGAGCGAGGGCGCGCGTCTCGGCGATTCCTTCGTACCGCTCGGCGATCGCGAGGACCTCCGCGCTCGTGACGCTCTTGAAGTCGCGCTCGCGCAGGACGGCGGCGACCTTCTCCCGCTCGGCGGCGGAGGCGCGCGGCAGCGCCAGGATGAGCGGCATCGTGAGCTTGCCTTCGCGCAGATCGTTCAAGACGGGCTTGCCCACGGCCTCGACGTTGCCGGTGTAGTCGAGCAGGTCGTCGATCAGTTGGAAGGCCACGCCGAGGCAGCGCCCGTACTCGGCCAGACGCTCCGCGGCGAAGAGATCACCGCCAGGTGCGAAGTGCGCCGGCAGGCGGCAGGCCGCCGAGAAGAGATCGGCCGTCTTGCGCCGGATGATCTCCAGGGCCTCCTCGCGTGTGACCTGGATCGATCCGATCTTTTCGATGGCGATGATTTCGCCTTCGATCATTGCGAGCGTCGTATCGGAGAGGACCTTCAAGATGGTGAGGTCTCCCTCGTCGAGCGCGATGCCCATCGATTTGGTGTACAGGTAGTCCCCGAACAGGACGGTCAGGTTGTTTCCCCATCGCGCATTGGCCGAGGTCCGGCCGCGCCGCAGACTGGCCTCGTCGATGATGTCATCGTGAACCAGTGTCGCGGTATGGATGAATTCCACGACCGTCGCATACCGGACGTCCTTCTCGCCCTTTTCGTAGCCGAGCAGCCGGGCCGAAAGCAGCAGCAGCGCCGGCCGGACGCGCTTGCCCCCGCCCTGCGCCAGATAGGCCCCGATCCGGTCGATGGTCGGAATCGGCGAGTGGAAGTGGAGGAGAAGCTCTTCTTCGACGAGGGTCAGCTTGTCGGCGATCAGGTCGTAGGCGCGTGCGAAGCGCCGGCTCGAGAGGCGGCTCATCGATAGTTCGTGAATTGCAACGGCAGGCCGAAGTCTCCCGCGCGCAAAACCGCAATGGCAGTCTGCAGATCATCCTTGTTGCGTCCGGCGACGCGGACCTGATCGGCCTGGATCGAGGCCTGGACCTTGAGCTTGCGTTCCTTGATTGTCTTGACGATCTCCTTGGCCTTCTCCGAGGGAATTCCCTGCTGGACCTTGACGACCTGGCGGACGGTTCCGCCGGCGGCGTCCTCGACCTTGCCGTAGTCGAGCGCCTTGACTGCCACACCTCTCTTGACGAGTCGGGTCTGAAGAATGTCGACCACGGACTTGAGCTTGTGGGCGTCTTCAGAGGTCAGCGTCAGCGCCAGTTCCTTTTCGTTCCACTCGATTTTCGACACGCTCCCGCGGAAATCGAATCGCGTCGCGATCTCCTTGGAGGCCTGCTGGACGGCATTGGACACCTCCTGGAGGTCGACCTTGCTGACCACGTCGAAGGAAAACTCCTGTGCCACGGGGCAGATTCTAGTCGACTACTCCATCACCCGGGTGCCCTTCGGCCCCGCGACGCGGTAATCCGCCTCGGGCCGCAGCTTCTCCGCGCGCCAGCCGTCGAATTGGAACGCGGTTCGGTCACCCCCCTCGGTCTCGTAGGCCAGGCCCTCGACCGAGCCGTCGGCGGCGATCGTCAACCGTAGCCAGGCCAGCTCGGGCCGCGACGCCCGGGGGCGCAGCTCCAGCTTGTCGGCCCCGCCGGTGCCCGGCTGGAGCGAGATCGTGTATTGACCCGAGAGCTCCGCCGGGTCGGTCAGGAAGACGATCGGCAGGCGTGCCCGCTCTTCGGGGGTGAGCTTCTTGACGGTCAGCTGCTTGTCAGCGGGCGAGTAGAAGCGTCCCTCTCCCGAGTCATACGTGAAGGTCTTCTTCTCGGGCTCCGCATAATCGAACCGAAGGCGCTGCGGCGCCTGGATCCAGACGGCCCCGGACTCGCGGCGGGCGTTGGCAAAGCCGGCCGGCGTGTAGGTCTGGACAAAGGACGCGACGTGGGCGACGCCCGGAGCATAACGAGCGACGGCCCGCCGCAGGGCGCCCTCCGCCGCGGGAGGCAGAGCGCCCTCGGCCGACATCGGCGCCTCTCTTCCGACGAGCAGGAGTAGCAACGCCAGGCCGGCCGCCCGGGCCTTCACGCTCGGTCCGGGCCGAAAAAGCAGTCTTGGGCGCCTCAATGCCGAAAGTGACGCTTGGGCGCCAGAAGAAACGCCAGCTGGCGCTGGTCTGCTTCGGCGACGATCTCCTGGTCCCGGATCGAGCCGCCCGGCGCGACAACGGCGGTCACTCCGGCATCGGCGAGCACGTCAAGACCGTCGCGAAAAGGAAAGAAGGCGTCCGAGGCGGCGCCGCAGTTGACGATCGGCAAGACGGGCTTGGAAGCGGCCAGGCGGCAGGCATCCACGCGGCTCATCTGGCCGGCGCCGATGCCGATGGTCTGGCGGGCGTTGGCGAGCACGATGGCGTTGGACTTGACGCGGCGCACCACTTTCCAGGCGAGCTCGCAGGCGGCGCGCTCGACGGCAGTGGGCTTGCGCTGTGACATCACGCGCCAGGCCGAGGCCAGATCGGGCACGGAGTCCGAGTCCTGTACGAGGAGGCCCCCTTCGATGCGTTTCCAGTCGAGTCCGCCTCGCGGACCCCGGGACACCGGAACCCGCAGGAGGCGGATGTTGGGTTTCTTCGAGAAGAACGCGACGGCCTCCTCCGTGAAGTCGTCGGCGGCGACGACTTCCACGAAGTGTTGGAGAACCAGCGAGGCCAGAGCGCCGTCCACGCGCCCGCGGATGGCGATGATTCCCCCGAAGGCCGCGAGCGGATCGCAGGCAAAGGCGCGCCCGAAGGCCTCCGAAATGGTGTCGCCGATGCCGACGCCGCACGGATTGTTGTGTTTGACGATGACCGCCGCGGGGCCGTCGAAGTCGCGCGCCAGCGCGACCGCCGAGTCGAGATCGAGCAGGTTGTTGAAGGAGAGCTCCTTGCCCTGAAGCATCCGGAAGCTCACGACCGCATCGGGCGGGGCGCCCGGCTCGCGATACAGGGCCGCGCGTTGATGCGGGTTTTCTCCGTAGCGCAGCGAGCCCGCGCGTTCGAAGGCGAGCACGAGGTTCTCGGGAAAAGCATCCTCTGACGCGGCGAGATAGCGCGCGATCGAGGCGTCGTAGGCGGCCGTCCGCGTGAAGGCTCGCGCCGCGAGGCGCTCCCGAGTCTCTCGCGACGTGCCGCCGCTGACGCGGATCTCCTCCATGAGAGGGGAGTAGTCGGCGGGATCGACGACGACCGCCACGCGCGCATGGTTCTTCGCGGCGGCGCGCAGGAGCGCTGGGCCGCCGACGTCGATCATCTCGATGACCTGAGCCGGCCTCGCTCCCGAGGCGACGGTCTGCTCGAACGGGTAGAGGTTCACGACGACCAGGTCGAAAGGCGCGATCTGAGAAGCCAGAAGATCGCGGGCGTGATCCTCGCGCGAATCGTCCGCGAGCACGCCGCCGAAGATGCGGGGATGGAGCGTCTTGACGCGGCCGCCGAGAATCTCGGGAAATCCGGTCGTCTGTTCGACGAGTCCGACCTCGACCCCGGCCTCCTTCAGGTGTGCGGCCGTGCCGCCGGTCGAGACCAGCTCCACGCCGCGGGCGGCGAGCTCGCGGGCGAGCTCGGCGATGCCTGCCTTGTCGTGAACCGAAAGGAGCGCGCGGCGCACGGGCAGGACCGGGGTGGGGAAGGGGATGGGCTCGGGCATCAGTGCCGCAAATATAGCCGACTCGCGGCGGGTCAGAACAGCTTGAGGAGCGTCAAGAACACCACGACGCCGTGAATCCCGTGGCTGACCACGGGTACGCCGACTTCGGCGCGGATGATCGAGTTCTGCAACGGGCCGTTCCAGGAGGCGAGCAGGCCGGCGCCGGAGAAGTATGCCCCGTTCCAACCCGCCTGGGGATTCCAGAGGAGCGCCTGGTCGTAGAAGCCCTCGAACCGGATGATGTTCTCGACGTTCAGCCCGTAGGAGAAGTTCATGACGGCGGCGGCGTCGGCCAAGGGACCGCTGCTGCTGAACCCGCGCAGCGGATGGCTCGAGAAGGTCCCGAACTGGTAGGCGGAGAAGCGGTCCAGGTGAGAACCGTCGAGATACGACACGGACAGGTGGAGCTTGCGAAAGTCCGTGAAGTACAAATCCTTCGAGAGCTCCACGGCCCACTTCCAGTAGTCCTTGTCCTTGGGGGAGTAATCGGGGTTGCCGGGTAGACCCCAGAATTGCCAGTCGCTCCGCGTGGCATAGTCGCCGGTTAGCGCAGCATTGAACCCGAGATAGTTGGCCACCAGGCGGAGTTCCGCGCCGTTGGTGAAGTGGTCCACGGGCACGACGAAGTCCGGCGCCGTGTCCGAGTCCCGCTGGTAGTTGTTCCAGTTGGAAAAGACGCCGAGCGACGCTTTCAGGTAGGGGCCGAGGGGATGCCCCACGTTGACCTGGAAGAACTCCGTCAGGTGCTTGACCGTCTCCCCCGGGACGATCTCTCCGTCCACGTAGATCTTTTCGGCGAAGGGGATCGCCTGACCGAAGACGTCCGCGCCGAGGTCGAAGCGGCTGCCGAAGAGTGCGGGGTCGGTGTAGTTGGCGGTCAGCAGGACGCCGCCGAAGAAGACGGAGAGCTGCTTGCCCTTGCCCCAGAGGTCGAAGTTGAAGTACTCGGCGCCGAGCAACGGGATCGGGTAGTCGAGCGAGTTGTCGTAGTAGCCGCCCGCCAGGCCGAAGAGGCTGCGGCGCGAAAACTTGTCTTCGACCACCCTTTCTCCCGGCCGGGCCGGATCCGGGAGCAGGTAGCGCAGTCCGTGATCCGTGTCGCGGACCATTTGATCCTGGGAGGCATAAGCGGCCGAGAGCCGCTCCTGGAAGTTGTCGGGGTTGATCTCGACCTGCGTCATCGTGACGTTTCGCTCGATGGCGGTCGTTCGGCCTGCCGTCGAGAAGACCTGCTGGCCGCGGATCAAGAGCGGCAAGCACACATCGGGGCGGCCCGGAACCGGGCGGTAGTACTCGTCCTGGATGTTGGAGAGGGTCTCCCCCTTGAGATTGAGCTGGATTGCGTTGCGGCGCAGGAGCGCGAAGGTCTCGACGTCGATCCAGACAGTCCCGCGATAGATCGGCCGGTCGGTCGTGGTGTCCCGGGGCCGGAACGTGATCTCGTAGGCCGGTCGATTGCCAACCGCCGACCGGCCCTCGAGCTCGTAGGCGTAGTCCTCGGTCAGGCGGATGTCCAGAGGCAGGGTCGTGACCTTCTGGGGCTCCAGGATCGGGAGCTTCGGCAGCGTCCGGCCCTTCCACTTGACGCCGTTCAGGTAGAACTGGCGCCAGGCCCAATCCGGTTCCTGTCCTCGGCGGAAGAAGTACTCGCCCTCGATGGTCAGGTCGAAGGTCTCGTTGACGTCCGCGATCCGGAAGCGCAGCGAGGCGTCCATGAGGGCGATGTAGGACGCCGTCCTCTCGCGCTGGCCGGCGTCCCAGACCCTCTCGCGCGCCACGATCTCCTCGGCGGTGAGCTCCCGCGTGGCCCCCACCTCGACCGCCGCGCGTGTCTCGCCGCCGGACCGCGAGGCGGGCTGCAGGACGACGGCCAGCGGCCCCTTCGCGAGGTCGAGCGAGAGGGAGGCGGCGCTTTTCAGGTCGAAGTCGCGCTTGGCTCCGGAGGCGAGATTCTCGACGGCCGCCTTCGCGAACGGTCCCCCGGAAAGCGTGATCCAGACGGCTCCGGCGGAGTCTTCGGGAAGCAGGAGGATGGGCGTGAAGCTCTTCGCGTGGAAGAAGCGAAGCACCTCGAGCGACGTTCCGTCCGCCCGCGTCGCTTTCGTCTCGGTCGGGTCGGGCGAGACGTCGCCGGTCCAGTAGGCCTGCAGACGCTCGAGCGAGCTCCAGTCCGCTTCGGTCAGCGGCCGCTCCGGGGCGGCGAGCAGCCCGACGAGCGTCACGGAGGGAAGCGACGGCCGGTTGCTCTGGAGCAGGGCGAGGGCCTGGCCCGCGGCCGATCCGGCCGGCGCTCGGGCCGCGAGGATCCAGCGGTCTCGGACGTCGGCGATCTCAACGCGGCCGCGCCCGGGCCGAATGACGAGCGCGTCCGCGTAGGGGCCAAGATCCTCGCTCGCGAGAACGACGGCACCCTCCGGTGAGGCTCCCGTGGTCAGGTCGAGGGCGACCTCCGCGCCGGGAGAGGCGGCGCGTGCTTCCGAGGAGAGCTTCTTGATCGCAAACGGGACACGGGTCGAGAGGTCCGGACTTCCCTCGGCGGGGACCGTGTGAATCTCCAAGACGAACCCGGCCACGTTCGTGAGCGCCGCGACTCGCCGCGACGCTTCCGCCAGGCCGGTGTCGGAAACGTCGGTGACCGGAACGATCGCGATGCAGCGCTTTGGCGCCGCGGGCTTTCCTTCCGCGGCGCTCGATGAAACGAGTGTGAGGGCGCCCTCGGACGGGCACTCGCCTGCCGGCCGCGCCGCGGCGATGCGCAGGGGAGCGGCCGAGGCGACGGTGGTGCCAGCCAGCAGAAGAAGAGCGCCCGCGAGAGGACGGGCGCTCTTTTCCTGCCTTCGCATCTTCATCGGCAACCCGAGGATCGCCGAAGTTGTTCCCGCGCCGCGGCAGAAGAGGCGGTGCCGTCGTCGCGGGCCCGGCCGTCTTCCCTCCGCGAGGAGGGCGCAAGCCGGGCGAACCGGCTATCGGCGGGCCTTCTCTTTCTCCCTGCCTGCCGCATCGGCTGCGGCGGGCGGCGTCTTGTCGGCCGGCTCGGGCGGCAACAATCCCAGGTGCCGCCGCAGCTTCATCTCGATTTCGTTGGCCAGTTCCGGATTCTCCTTCAGGAACTGCTTGGCGTTCTCCCGTCCCTGTCCGATGCGCAGGTCGCCGTAGGAGAGCCACGCTCCGGATTTTTCGACGATCTTGGCCTCCAGGCCCATGTCGAGCAGCTCTCCTTCCCGGGAGATCCCCTCGCCGTAGTTGATGTCGAACTCGGCCTGCCGGAAGGGGGAGGCGACCTTGTTCTTGACGACCTTGACCTTGGTGCGGGAGCCGACGACGGTCTCGCCGTCCTTGAGCGAGGCGATCCGCCGAATGTCGATGCGAATCGAGGAGTAGAACTTCAGCGCGCGGCCGCCCGTGGTCGTTTCGGGGTTGCCGAACATGACGCCGATCTTTTCCCGGATCTGGTTGATGAAGATCAAGCTCGTCTTGGACTTCGAAACGATGGCCGTCAGTTTCCGCAGGGCCTGCGACATCAGCCGGGCCTGCAGACCCATTTGCGCCTCTCCCATCTCGCCCTCGATCTCGGCCTTCGGCACCAGGGCCGCCACCGAGTCGATGACGATGACGTCGATGGCTCCGGAGCGGATCAGCATTTCGGTGATCTCGAGCGCCTGCTCCCCGTTGTCGGGCTGAGAGACGAGCAGGTTGTCCGTCTCGACGCCGAGCTTCTTGGCGTATTCGGCATCGAGCGCGTGCTCGGCGTCGATGAAGGCCGCGAGGCCGCCCGTCTTCTGGGCCTGCGCGATGATCTGGAGGGACAGAGTGGTCTTGCCGGAGGACTCGGGGCCGAAGATCTCGACGACTCGGCCGCGGGGGATTCCGCCGACACCCAGGGCCGCATCCACGGCGAGGGAGCCCGTCGGAATGACCGCGATGGGCACGTCGGGCTGGTCCCCCAGCCGCATGATCGATCCCTTGCCGAACTGCCGCTCGATCTGTGTCAGCGCCGTCTCGACGGCGCGCCATTTTTCATTGGATTTCTCGCTGGACATGTCCACGCCTTTCTTGATGGAGCTTTCGCTCATGGAGGTTTCGCGCGATGCGGGCGATTATAGTCTTCGGGGATGCGGCCGCAGGGACCGGTGAGGACGGAAGGATCATCTCTTCGCGGCGATCGGGTGTCAAGGCAGGATCTCCGTCGCGCCTTCCGCGAGGCTCCGGTTTCGACGCTCCTTTCCACGGGCCTGGGAGCGGGACTCTCTCCCGCCGCTCCGGGAACGGCGGGCTCGGCTCTCGGACTGCTGTGCGCCGCCGGTCTGGCCCGTGGGCTCGGTTCCCCTCACGGCTCCAGCATCGCTCCGGCGGTTGGACTCTTGATGTCCGGGCTCGCGGTCGCGCTCGCGGGCGTGCCGATCTCGACGCGGACCTGCCGGATGCTCGGGGCGAAGGATCCGGGCTGCATCGTGATCGACGAAGTGGCCGGGCAGCTGCTCGCCTGCTGCCCGGCGCCGCTCTTCGCGTATCCGTCGCGCGCGGCCGCGGCCGGCGTCTGGCTTCTCTCCTTTCTCGCCTTTCGGTTCTTCGACATCGTCAAACCCGGCCCGGTGCGCCGGCTCCAGGCCCTTCCGGAAGGGCTGGGTGTCGTGGTGGACGACGTTCTGGCGGGGTTCCTGGCGGCGGGAGCGACCGCCGTGGCCGGGTGGTTGCTTTCGGGGGGCCGGCCGTGGAGCTAGGACCCACGCTGACGCCCGAGCAGGGTGAGGTCAGGCCCGCCGAGCCCCTCTCCCGCCACACGACCTGGCGAATCGGCGGGCCCGCGCGCTGGTTCTGTCTCGTGAACACCGAAGAGGGCCTCTCGCGCTTGCTCTCAGACGCCGCGCGGGAGGGATGGCCCCTGGCGATGCTCGGAATGGGCTCGAACGTCCTGGTGGCGGACGAGGGGTTTCCCGGTGTCGTCGTGCGGCTGGAGGGAGACTTCCTGAAGATCGAGATCGAGGGCGATCGGGTCGTGGCGGGAGGGGGCGCGGCACTAGGCGGCGTGTGCGCGGCGGCGGCGCGCGCGGGCCTCTCCGGCATCGAGTCGATCTCGGGAATCCCCTCCTCGATCGGGGGGGCGGTTCGGATCAACGCCGGCGCCTACGGCGGCGAGATCTTCGATGTCTTGGAGAGCGTGCGCCTGGTGTCGCGCCGCGGCGAGCGGCGTCAGGCGCCGGCCTCCGAATTGAAGCACGGCTATCGGTGGACCTCCCTCTGCGAGTCGGGCGAGATCGTGTCGCAGGCCGTCCTTGCCTTGCGTCCGGCGCCGCGTCACGAGATCGAGGAAAGGGCGCGCGCCGTCGCCGAGAAGAGGCGCGGGGCGCTGCCCGCCGAGCCCAACGCCGGCAGCGTCTTCAAGAACCCCGCCGGCGCTTACGCCGGAAGGCTCATCGAAGCGTGCGGTTTGAAGGGCGCGGCGGCGGGAGGTGCGGTGATCTCGGACCGGCATGCCAACGTCATCGTCAATCGCGGCGGGGCGCGCGCCGCCGACGTCCTGGCGCTGATGCGGCGCATGCGGGACGGCGTGCGGGAGAAATTCGGGATTACCCTTTCGCCCGAGGTGGAGATGCTGGGAGTCCGGTGGGAGTGAGGCTTTCAGCCGCGGCGGTCGCTGCGCGACCGGCGGCTGAGAGTTTTCAAGTCGAATGAGAGTCCTCCTGATGGCTGGCGGCGGCGGCACGCGGCTCTGGCCGCTCTCGACCGAGGAGCGCCCCAAGCAGTTCCTGAAGCTCCTCTCGGACAAGAGCCTGTTGCGGGAAACCTTCGAACGGGTGCGTCCGGCCTCGGAGGAGATCTTCGTCGCGACCGGCGAGCGCTACGTGAGCCTGGTCACGGAGGAACTCCCGGAAGTCTCCCCGGACCGGATCCTCCCCGAGCCCGCGCGCCGCAACTCGGGCCCCGCGCTTCTGGCGGCGGCGCTGCGGTTCGCCGAGGAGGGCGACCCCGTCACGGCCGCGGTTCCCTCCGACCAGACCGCGGCGGACGCCGAGGCGTTTCGCCGCGCGCTCTCGACGGCCGCCGCCGTGGCCGACCGCTGCTCCATCGTGGTGCTGGCCGTACCGCCCTCCCGGCCCGAGACCGATTTCGGATACCTGGAGCTGACGGAGCCGGGGACCGGCGAGGGTCTGGAAGTCCGCCGGTTCATCGAGAAGCCGGGCGCGGCCGAAGCGGAGGCGTATGTTCGCGCCGGGCACTTCTGGAACGCCGGAATCTTCGTGTTCCGGCCCTCCCGCCTGCTCTCCGAGGCGCGCCGTGTGGCCGAAGACTTGGTTTCCGCCGTCCAGGTCTTTCGGGAGCGGCTGCGGGCCGGAGATCAAGCGGGGATGGTCCAGGCCTACGAGGCGCTTCCCGACATCTCGATCGACTTCGCCGTGATGGAAAAGGCGGCCGACGTGCGGGCGGTGCCGCTGCGCGCGGGCTGGAGCGACGTCGGAACCTGGCGGTCGGTGCGCGAGATGCGCAAGGCCTCCGACGAGAGCGGCAACCTGATCGTGTCGGACGTGCCGGTCGTGGCGCTGGGGGTTCGGGACTGCGCGATCATCGTGGCTCCTGCCGGGGTGCTCGTCCTTCCGTTTGACCAGGAGGGGGACCTGAAAGGGGCGGTCGAGCGCCTGCGCCGGGGGGAAAAGGGGCGCCCGAACCTGGAAGACACTGCCAGCCGGCGCCGCGAACGGCGATAATTCCACTGTCGAAGGAGAAGACAAGGCGATGACGGGAAAGGCCGCCTCGGGGTTGGACCGCCTGCGCGTGAACATCGGCCTGGCATACCGAGGCCCGCGGCGCGCCGTGGATCTGATTCTGACGGCGCTCCTCTCGCGGGGGCACGTCCTGATCGAGGACGTCCCCGGGGTCGGCAAGACGACCCTCGCTCGCGCTCTCGGCCGAAGCCTGTCCCTGAAGTTCCGGCGCATCCAGTTCACCAGCGACACGCTCCCGGCCGACGTGCTGGGAATCTCGATCTTCCAGGCGTCTTCGGACGGCTTCGAGTTTCACGCCGGACCGATCTTCGCCAACATCGTCCTGGCCGACGAGATCAACCGGGCCACACCCAAGACGCAGTCGGCGCTGCTCGAGGCGATGAATGAGGCGGCCGTGACGGTGGATTCGTTGAGCCGCCCTCTGCCGCAGCCGTTCATGGTGGTCGCGACACAGAATCCGATCGAGTACCTGGGCACCTATCCGCTGCCGGAATCGCAGATGGATCGTTTCTTCCTGCGCCTTTCCCTCGGATACCCCGAGGCCGAGGAGGAGAAGAAACTACTGCGCCGCGGAGGGACGGAGCGGGCCCTGCAGGCGATTCCGCCGGTTCTCGGGCCCGAGGACGTTCTGGAGCTGCAGGACAAGGTCGAGGCCGTGGCGATCTCCGATCCCTTGCTCGACTATCTTCACGCGCTGGTGGCGGCGACCCGCAAGGCGGGAGATCTCCGCTTGCCGGTCTCGACGCGCGGCGCGCAGGCGCTCTTTCGCGCGACCCAGGCCTTCGCGCTCTTGCAGGGCCGCGACTACGCGACACCCGACGACGCGCAGGCGGTGGCCGAGCCGGTGCTGGCACACCGAATCCTGTCGATCGCTTCCGACGGCTTCGGCGCCGGGGGGCGGGAGCGGGAGATCATCAAGAAGATCCTGGCGACGGTGCCCGTACCCGTCTGAGGGCGAGCCCTACGGTCGAGTCATGACGCGTCTGATCCCCGACTGGGAAATCCGGATCACCAACTTCGGCCTCGGCTACATCCTGATGTGCCTGATCGTCGCGGTCGCGGCGACCAACACCGGAAACAACGGCCTCTACCTGGTGCTGGCCGGCATGCTCGCCGCGATGACGGTTTCGGGGGTGCTGTCGCGTCGCAACGTCCGCGGTGTCGCCTGTGAGATCGAACCGATCGGAGAAATCGTGGCGACCCGCCCCGCGCTTCTACGAGTGCGCCTCGAGAATCGGCTCCGCACGGGCACGGCGCAGGCGCTCTTCTTCCTCCACGAGGGGCTGCCGGGTCCCCTGTGGATCGATCCCTTGAAGCCGGGGGAGAAGCGCGAGGTCGTCGTCGAGGGGCTCTTTCCACGGCGGGGCGTCGTGCGCGTGCCGGACGCCGGCCTTCTCTCGCGGTTTCCGATAGGACTCTTCCGCAAGTACCGCCGAGCGGGGCTGTCGCGGGAGATCGTCGTGTTTCCCGTTCCCGAGTCTTCGCCCGTTCCCGACGCCCCGCCCGAGGACTCCCGCGGCGGCCGGCCTCATGTTTCTCGGCGGGGAAGCGGCTTCGATATTCGCACGCTCCGGGACTTTGCTCCGGGAGACGACCCGCGCGACATGCACTGGAAGCAGTCGGCGCGCATGCGCCGCTGGATCGTGCGCGAGCGGGAAGCCGAGCGGGACCGGGCGGTCGTCTTGACGGTCGACAACGCGGTGCCGGACCCGAAGGATCCGGCGGCGCTGGAAGAGCTCGAGCACGTCATCTCGCGTTGCGCGGCGCAGGCGATCGTGCTCTTGGCGCGCGGCGGGGAAGTGGGCTTCCAGGCGCGCGGGCAGTTCGTCTTCCCGCATCACGGCCGCCCCCAAAGGGCGCGGCTCCTCGAGGCCCTGGCGCGTCTGGAGGCGATTCCCCAGGAGGACGCACCGGCGTTCCCGCCGCTGCGCCGCGGGGATCACCGGGTGGTTGTGTCGTGAGCGAGAAGGCGGCCCGGGAGGGCCTGCCGTCGGGGCTGCGGCGGGCATACCTCGAGGCGCTGGTACCGGCGGCGGCAGCGGCGCCGATCCCCCTCTACTTCACGCAGGGGTCCTCCGGAAAGGCGCTGGCTCTCTACGAGGCCGCGCTCCTGGTCCTCTGGTGGAGGGCGCGGATGGGCCGGCCCGTGCGACTGCCGAACCTGGTCTTGAACCTTTCGGGACTCGCCTATTTCGTCTGGCTCGGCTTCGAAGTGGCCGTCTTGCGCGATGGTCTTCTGAGGTCCGTGACGCACCTGTTGCTGTTCACCGCGCTGGCGAAGCTCGCTTCCTTGAAGACCGCGGGCGAAGGGCGAACGGCGCTGCTCGTTCTCTTCCTGCTGAGCCTCGCCGCGACCTCCTCCTCGACGCACGTGTCTTCGCTTCTCTACTTTGCCGTCATGGCGCTGCTCGCCTTCCGGGCGCTCGTGCGCCTGGCGGTGCTGGCCGACTTCGAGGAGGCCCCGCCCGTCCGGATCCTGGCCCAGGTTCCCACCCTGGCCGTCTCCGCGGCGGGGATCGCGGGGGCCGCCCTCCTTTGCGTGCCGTTCTTCTACGGCCTGCCTCGTCTGAAGGGACCCTACGCGATCACGCGTTTTCGGTTGGACGACAGTCTCTCGACGACCCTGACGGCGGACCGGGTCGATCTCGAGTCCTTCGGCGCGGCCAAGCGGAGCGATCAGGTCGTCCTGCGGTTGACCGCCGACGCGGCGGATTGGAAACGAGTCGTGCGCCTGCGCGAGGCGGTGTTCACCGAGTACCGGGACGGGGTTTGGACACGGCGGCCCTCTTCGCGCCGGGGGGGATTCGCGGTGCCGCCGGATCGTCCGCCGCGAGACGGCCGGGAGCCCGTGCGCATCGACCTGAACCTCTTCGCCAAGGGATTCCTCTTCTTGCCGTATGGCGTGGAGACCCTGCATATGCCGGCGGACCGCGCCGCCTTTCCGCTGGCGGACGGATTGCTGCAGGCGTCGCCGGGGCGGCGCACGGTGACCTACGAGGTCGGACTGGGCAGGCCCGCCGCGGCGCGCGGCATCGGCCGGAGCGCGATCGATCCGTCCGCGGTCCCGCGCGAGATCCGCGACTACGCGGCGGCGCTGATCGGCGGGGAGAAGGATCCGGTCCGGGTCTATCGGGCGATCCAGGATGACCTGCGAAGGAAATTCGTGTACACGCTCGACCCGCCTGCCCCGCACGGCGATCCCCTCGTGGATTTCCTCCTGCGCTCGCGCGCGGGCCACTGTGAGTACTTCGCGTCGGCGGCCGCGATGATGCTCGCCTCGCGTGGGATTCCGGCGCGTCTGGTGACGGGCTCCTACGGGGGCGAGGTCGGGCTCTTTTCTCATTCGATCGTCGTTCGCGGCGGCAACCTTCACGCCTGGGTGGAAGCGGACCTGGACGGAACGGGTTTCGCGGTGCTCGATCCGACGCCTCCCGCCGGCGTGCCCCCGGCCACGGTCACCGGCTCGATGCTCCGGCGGCTGGCGAGCCTCGGGCGCGAGATCGAGTTCTTCTACGACCGCAGGATCCTGGGTTTCGAGGCCCTGGACCAGCAGCGTCTCTTCGAGGATGCCCGCGAGCGTTTGGGCGGAATCGCGGGGGCGGCTTCGGGGTGGAGGACGAGCTGGGGCGAGGCGGCCCCGCTGGCCGGGCGCGTGTTTCTGGCTCTCGCCTTCGCCGCGGCGGCGGCGATCCTCGCGCGCGAGTTATGGCGCCGGCGGCGGCCCGTGCCGCCGGCCACGAGGGCCTATCTCGCTTTGCGCGGCCTTCTGGCGCGGCGGTCCGGCTTCCTCTCGGCTGCCACGCCTCCGGCCGAAGTAGCTCGCCGTGTGGCGGAGACGATTCCGTCCGGCGCAGCGGATGCGGCCGAGGTCGTGTCGGTCTATTGCGCCAGTGCCTTCGGCGGCCGAGAGGTGAGCGACGAAACGGCGCGGGACCTGACCGACCGCGTCAGGCGCTTGAAGAAGCTCGCGTAGCCTTGCCGGCGACGGCGTTAAGCGGGCGGCGCCCCTTCGCCGCGCAGGGCCACCGCCGTTTGCTCTCCCGCGGGCTGCCGCTTCCTCAGGAGAACGAGCGAGACGACCAGCGCCAGGATGAGGAACCCGAGCAACCCGAGCTCGATCATCCCGTTGCGGAACGCTTCCGCGCCTTTCTCGAGGAGGTCCTTGAACTCCGCGGTCAGAATCAGAATGCGGCGGGTCGCCGCGATCAGGCCGACGATCAGGAACGGCTCCGGAACCAGCGCATGCTCGCGGAAGGAGACTTGTACCGTGTAGAGAATCTCGACGACGAGGAGGATCAGGAGAGTTCGATCGAGGATCTCGATGACGTTCTGCGGCAGGCGGCCGCCGGCGAGGCTCGAAACGAAGTCGATCGCTCCCGCCACGAGGAGGGCAACGGCGCATCCGGAGAGCAGGAGTCCCAGTCCCACGTAAACGACGTCTTCGACGCGTGTGAATTGCCTCGCGATCCAGGTTCGGACGCCGCCGCCCCAGAGAGGTTCGGGCTCGCTCACTTGGAGCCAAGATTATGCCGAATCCGCAACGAGGCTGCCGTCCCTCCCGCGCTTCCGCCCCGTCGATGCGAATGCCTCACCACTTCCGCCATGCGGAGAGGTCCTGGTGTCGGTTCAGCCCGTACTGAAGGTAGCGCTCGAGGCCGAAGAGCCGGCCCCAGGTCGTCACGAGATAGTCCCGAGAATGAAAGGTGCTGTTGCTGCTGAAGGGTTTGCCGCCCGGTGCGAAGAGGAACCCACGCCGCTCGAGCTCGTCGCGGTCCTTCGTCGAGAGGTCGGGACGGAACGCGGAAAGGCTCGGGGCGTGTGTGGAGGCGATCAGAAGGCCGCCCGGGCGCAGGACCCGGTGCAGCTCGGCGATCCAGCCGAGCTGGCGCGCCTCATCGAGGTGTGTGAAGACGGAGCTGGCGAGGACCACGTCGAAGAAGCCCGTGGCGAGAGGCATGGGCGGCGCGGGGCCGATCACCCTGTAGTGGCCGGGAAGAGACGCTCGGCACCACGCGATTGCGTCCGCGTCGACGTCCACGCCCCACAGCTCCCGAACCTCGCCAAGTTGCATCAGGTGCCGCGAGACGCGGCCCGGACCGCAGCCGAAGTCGAGCCAGCGGGGGTATTCGCAGGTCTGGACGCGAACGGCCTCGAAGATGCCGGCGATGTCCCCCGCGGCGTCCCGTCCGATGGCGATGAATTCCTTACGGCTGCTCGAATTCGAGACGCGGCGGCGGAGTCGCGGGGGGGGCGTTGGGGGAGGGGGCGAATCGGTCGATGAGATCGGGAGCGGCATCGCGCAGCCGAAAGGGCAGCTCTCGAGTCGCTTCGCGCAGCAACCCCCTCACGTTCGGCGGGAGAAGCCGGGCGAGCCTCGCCATCACTCGGGTCGCGGGATCGCCACGAGCGGGACCGACGAGGCTCGCAGTCTAAAGGGCTCGCCTGCATCGACCCAGGCAACGACGAGCGTGTCGCGGTAGCGCGCGATCCGCGGCACGCCGCTCGAACGGGCGAGGCTCGTGGAGGCGATCGAGAGGGGAGCGCCGGCGCGCCCGTCGGGCCCCACTCGGCGGACGCGAATCGCCGCGGCGTTGCCCTCGGCGGCCACGAAGCACACGATGGCGCCGCCTCCATCCTCGAGCACGATGCCGACGCGGCCCGCGCTTCCGGCCCCGTCGACCTCGACCGGCTTGCCGAAGGACGCCCCCGCATCCTTGGAGAAGGCCATCCGGACCCGGGGTCTCTCCCCTTCGGCCGTAAACCACGCGACACCGACGCGCTTGCCCGAGGCGGCGACCGCCGGGCCATTGACCGGACAGCCGCCGATCTTCCAGTGGTCCTCCGCCACGGACCGCGGCGCGGTCCATTCCCCGCCGGAGCGACGAATGATGGAGATGTCGCGGATCTCCTCGTCCGAGCGGTCGCGATAGACGACGATGGATCCCTCCGAAGTCACCGCCGCGGCGGTCTGACAGCAGTCGCACACGCGCGCATCGAGAAGTTGGCTCGGCTCAGGCCGCTCGCCGATGCGCGCCGTGCGCAGGGACATGCTGCCCTTGTCGCCCTTCATGTTCCGGCCGTCCAGCCAGAAGGCGCGGATCGCTTCCCCCTCCGGGACGAGGGAGACGAAGCCGTGCTCGGCCTGAGTGTCGTCCTCATGGGCGGGCCCAACGCGGCGCCAGGGGCCGCCGGCCGAAGCGGCGCGCGCGAGCTCCATGTTGTAGTCGTAGTCGCCCGCGCCCGACCTCTCGGGCCACGCCGCGAGAAGCCAACCCGGCGAGGCGGAGGCAATGGCGGGGAAATCGGCCCAATTGGCGAAGAATTTCGGGCCCGAGAGAATGGTCCGCGCGACGCTCCACCTGGTTCCGTCGAAAATCGCGTAGCGCAGAGCCAGGTCGCCTTCGCCGGGTCTGCCTCCCGGGCGCAGCGGTTCGAGCCACGAGAGCAGAAGCGTCCCGCCCGTGGCGACCAGGTTCGGTCCCATCGCGCCGGGCGCGGCGGGCGGGTCGACCGGCTGGCCGGCGGTGCCCGCGGCCAGCGTCAGAAGGGCGCCGGAGATCGCGAGGAAGGAAATCAATACGCGTTCCGGTGACGGAAGCCGTGGCGCAGCGTCATCCACAGGATCTTCAGGTCGAGCGACAGCGACCAGTTCTCGATGTAGTAGAGGTCGTACTCGATCCGCTTGGTGAGGCTCGTGTTGCCGCGCCAGCCGTGCACCTGAGCCCAGCCCGTCATGCCGGCCCGCACGCGGTGGCGCACCATGTACTGGGGAAACTTCTCCTTGAACTCCCGCACGAACTCGGGCCGCTCGGGCCGCGGGCCCACCAGCGACATGTCACCCCGCAGGACGTTGGTCAACTGCGGCAGCTCGTCCAGGCTCGCGCGGCGCAGCCATCGTCCGACCCGCGTGCAGCGCGGGTCCTCGGCGCCCGCCCAGACCGGCCCCGACTCGTCCTCGGCGCCGACGCGCATCGAGCGAAACTTCAGGATGTCGAAGGGCCGGCCGTCCAGACCCATCCGCGTCTGGCGGTAGAAGACGGGCCCGCCGTCCTCGAGCCGAATCGCGAGCGCGATCAATCCGAAGAGGGGCGAGAAGAAACCGAGCGCGGCAAGCGAGATGCCGAGGTCGAGCGCCCGCTTGATGAGGCTCATCCAGCCGGTCAAGGGCACCTGCGTCAGGTGCACGACCGGCAGGCCGTCCAGGTCCTCCACACCGACACGGAACGTGATGTGCTGCAGCAGGTCCGGCACGACGCGGACATCCGCCACCGTGCGGCCCACGTCCTTCAAGACCGCGAGCATGGCGCGATGCGCCTCGAGCGGCAGGGCCAGGAAAACCGTGTCGATCCCTCGGGCGTCGACGATCGACGCCGCTTCGGCCGTCGTTCCCAGAATCGGTATGCCTTCGATCGACTCTCCGGCCTTGCGGGGGTCGTCGTCCACCAGTCCGACCGCGCGAAGCCCGGCCTCGGGATGCTCGTTCAACTTCTCGATGACGGCGCGTCCGAGGCGGCCCGCGCCCACGACGAGCACGTGGCGCACGCCCACGCCGTGTCGCCAGGCTTCCTCGAGATAGCGGCGGATGGCCGTGCGTCCGGCGAAGACGAAGAAGACGTCGAGACCGAAGAAGAGGAGGAGCACCACGCGCGAGTAGGAGAAGCCGCGCGCAAACGTCGCGATGCCCGTCAGCAGCAGAGTCGCGAGACCGGTCGCCACCAGGATCGCCAAACCTTCTTCCATCCGGGTGTGGTGCCGGCGGACCTGGTAGAGACCGTAGAAGTAGTACACCATCGGCCAGAGAACGAACATGAGCGGCAAGAGCCGGTAGTAGAGGGCCGCGTCCGGGATGCCCTTCGTCAGCGGGACGATCTCCACCCGGAAACGAAGGTCATACGCGGCGACGAGCGCGAAGGCCGTCGCCGCCAGGTCGGAGGCCAGCAGCAGCAGTGTGATGCGTCGCGTCGACTTGCGAATCACGTCAACATCTCTTCAGGTCTTCCAGGGCCTGGCGAAACTCGCGAGCGAATCGATCCGCGGAAAACCGCTCGGCATCGCGCCGCATTTCAGTGTAGTCGAACCGCATCGCCCCGGCTCGCCCGACGGCGGAAGCGAGGCCCGCGGAGCTCTCCTCGGGATAGAGCACGCCTTCCACGCCATCGCGAACGATATCGCGCACGCCGCCGCGTCCGAGAGCCACGACCGGGGCTCCGCAGGCGACTGCCTCGGCCGAGGCGATGCCGAAGTCCTCCTCGCCGGGTTGGACGAAGAAACCGCAGCTCCGATAGAGCTCGCGGAGCCGCTCTCGAGAGATCTCCGGCAGGATCTCGACCGCCGAGGAGGCCTGCGCGCGAAGGCGATCTTCCTCCGGTCCCTTTCCCACCAGAACGAGGCGCCGGGAGAGCGCCCGGGCCGCTTCGAGGGCGAGCTCGAACCGCTTGTAGGCAACGAGGGCGCCGACGGCGAGCAGGAAGTCCCCCCGCGGCTCGCCGGACGGCGAGAAGAATCGGACATCGACCGGGGGATGGCAGACCGTCGCCTCGCGCGCGTAGCGGCGGCGGATGCGCTCCGCGACGGCAGAGGAGTTGGCGAGATAACGCGTTGGCCGTCCGGCCGTGCGGCCGTCCCAGTCGCGAAGCCGCGCGACGAGAAGCCGCTTGAGCCCATAGAGACGCGTCCGGTCCCTCGGAAAGTAGGCGTCGAACTGCTCGTAGGCGTAGCGCACCGGAGTGTGGCAGTAGCAGAGGTGAGGCGCGCCGGGAGGCGCGATGGCTCCCTTCGCGACGCAATGGGAAGAGGAGACGACGAGGTCGAAGCCGGAGAGATCGAACGACTCGACGGCCCGGGCGAAAAGCGGGAGAAAGTTGCGGTAGTGCCTTCGTCCGAAGGGCACCCGATCGAGGAACGACGTCCGGATGGGATAACGCTCGATCGACGGGGACACCGAGCCCGGGACGTGAAAGAGGGTGAAGACTGTCGGTTCGGGCAGGAGCGGCAGCATCGCCTCGAGCACGCGCTCTCCTCCGCGCATCCCCGTGAGCCAGTCGTGCACGACTGCCGTCTTCATCGCGCGCGAGGACCGAGGGCGGCGGCATAGACCTCCAGCGTCCGCTGCGCCGCCTTATCCCACGAGAAATCGAGGGCGCGCTTGCGGCCGAGCTCCCGGAAGTCGGCGCGAACCTTTTCGTCGGTCGCGAGGGTGACGATGCCCCGTGCGATGGCGTCCACATCCATCGGGTCGACGAGATACGCGTAGCCGCCGGCAATCTCTTGCAGGGCGGAGGTCGAGGAGGTCAGGACGGGCGTTCCGCACGCCATGGATTCGATGACGGGCAGGCCGAAGCCTTCGTAGAGCGTCGGGTAGAGAAGGACGTCGGCGCCGGCCAGGAGCCCCGGCAGGTCGTCCTCTTCGACGAGCCCCGGCAGGAACACCCGCGTCCCGAGGTCGAGCGCCGCGATCAACGCCGTCAGACGCGCGGGACTCCTCGGGGCTGGGCCCGCGAGGACCAGGCAGTGAGGCAACGGCGACAGGCGCCGGGCCTCCGCGAACGCCCGCACCACCCCCTGGAGGTTCTTGTGCGGCTTCTCCCCTCCGAGGAAGAGGAGATAGGGAGGGGGCAGTCCGTACTTGCGAGCGACGCGCTCTCGCTCGTTGGCCGGCACGTCGGGGTGGAAGCGCGGGGAAACTCCGTTGTAGATGACCTCGACGCGGGAAGCGGGAACGCCGAAGTAGTCCACGAGATCGCGTTTGGTGTTGTAGGAGACGGTGATGATTCGGTCGGCCCGGGACAGGGCGCGGCGGATCATGACCCGCGCGTAGAAATACGCGGCGCGGTTGGGCAGGAACTGGGGATAGAGCAGGTGAATGATGTCGTGAATGGTCACGACGGCGCGCCCTCGCACGAGCGGCGGCAAGACGTAGTGTGTCGCGTGGAAGAGGTCGAGGCGGTCGAGCCAGAGCCGCCACGCGAAACGCGTCAGCTCGGCCACCGAATAGCCAGGGGACTCCTCGGAGACGGCTTCGAATCGTTCGGGCAGGCCCGCGAGGAGCTCCCGATCGCGGGAACGGAGATAAACGCGAAACCGATACTCGGCGCTCTCGGGCCGGCGGGCCATCGCCTGGAGCAGCTGCCGGATGTAGGTGCCGATGCCGTAGTCGCGGATCTTGCGCGCGTCGATCCCGATGCGCGGCTCTCGCACCCTCATGCGGCGGCGACCTCTGCGAGGATCGCCGCGGTCTTCTCCGCCGTGGCCGTCCAGGAGAAGAGGGCGGCGCGGCTGGGCCCCTCGGCCTGGAGCCGGCGGCGCGTCTCGGGCTCCTCGAGGACGCGCGAGATCTGCCCGGCGAGGGCCCGTGCATCCGAGGCGGGCGCATAGAGCGCCGCGTCGCCGCCGACCTCGGTGAGCGCCGCGGCGTCGGAGGCCACCACCGGCAGCGCGCACGCCATGGCCTCGATCACGGGGAGGCCGAAGCCCTCCGCCAGAGACGGGTAGACGAAGACCTCGGCCGAACGGTAGAGCTCGAGGGCCACTTCCCTCGTGGCGTACCCGGCGAGGTGAATGCGGTTGCGAAACGCGGAGCGGGCGATCCGCCGCTCGAGGGGCGCCGTCTTCCAGCCGATGCCGCCCGCGAGGACCAGGTGCGGCCGCTCGATTCCGGCGGACCAGAGCTGCTCACAGGCGGCCACCAACGTCGCCACGTTCTTGCGCGGCTCGAGGGTTCCCAGATACAGAACGAACGGTTCTCCTCCGGCGTACCGCTCCCGCGCGCTTTCGCGAGCGGCCGCATCGGGACGCGGCACAAACTCGGGGTCGACGCCGTTCCACACGACGCGCACGCGGTCCCGGGCCTCGGGATAGAGCCGCAGAAGATCGTCCGCCGTGGCCTGGGAGACGCAAATCAAGCGCCTCGCCCGTTCGAGCGTGCGCTCCCAAAGCGGCGCGAACCCGACGTTCGTTCGCCGCGCGTGCCACTCGGGATGCGTCCAGGCCGTCAGGTCGTGCACGACCGAGACGACTGGCACCTCGCCGCGAACGGGCGCGATCGTCAGGGCGGCCAGCAGCACGTCCGCCCGCCAGGTCTCGATCCGGCGGGGCAGGGTCGTCTGAACCCAGAGCATCCCCAGGGGATGCCGGTCGGCGTGGACGGTCACCGGCCCGAGGCCGTCGGCGGGATCGGAAAGGGGCCGGGGAAGGAAGAGCCCGACGGCGGTCTGCGGTCGCCGGGCCAATTCTCTCGCCACCCCTCGGGTATAGGTGCCGATCCCGGTCTGCCGGCCGAGGAGGCCTCGGGCATCGATCGCGATCCTCATCGAGAAAAAGCTATCAGCTCTCTGCCGCCGGCTCCGGGCGGTCTTGGCTTGTTCACCGCCGGTTGGCCCGATCCGCGGCGGGTGCCCGCCTGCGGCCCTTTGACGGCAAACAACTCCCTTGATAGGATCGCGCGTTCGCCATGAGGCACCCGGAGCACATCGCCCTCGATTCTGTCCTGGATCAGCCGGTCGAGTTCTCCTTCGACTTGGCGCTCGACCTCGCGGCGCTCGACCGTGAGCCGTTGCTCGATCTCTCGCCGGTTCGCCTGGAGGGCACGATTTCGCGCATCGAAGGCGGGTTCGCGCTCGAGGCGCGGTGCCGTTTCGAGGGGAAGCTCGAGTGCAGCCGATGCCTGGAACCCTACCCCTTCTCCCTGGACGAGCCGTTTTCGATCGTCCTCTACCCGCGATCCCCGGGTCTTCCCGACGTTCGGGAGCTCGAGAGAAAGGACCTCGACGCGAGTTTCTACGAAGGCGGAGAGCTCGCCGTCGTACCGATCGCCGAAGAGAGGGTGCAGATGGCGATTCCCATGAAGCCCCTGTGCCGCGAAGAGTGTCTCGGGCTCTGCCTGCATTGCGGGCAGAATCGCAACCTCGGACCGTGCGGGTGCGGTGAAGAGACCCGCGATCCGCGCTGGGCGGCGCTCGGGGTCGTCCGAGACGCGACGAAATCCCAGAAAGTGTAGGAAGAGACGATGCCCAATCCCAAACGACGCCATAGCAAGGCTCGCCGCGACAAACGCCGCGCGCATGACGCCCTGAGCGCGCCCTCGCTCTCCGAGTGTCCCAACTGCCACGAGCCGAAGCTGCCGCACCGGGTCTGCCCGCACTGCGGCTACTACAAGGGAAGACAGGCGATCAACACGTAACCGTCGCCTTCGCTTGCTCGCGGGACCGCCTGCGGCGCCGGCTCGCGGCCCGCGTGGATGCACGCCCGACCGCGAGCCTGGCCCCCCTATTCGCGCTTCGGCTCCCGCGGTGCGAACCTCCTCCCTCGCTTCGCTCGGGAGACTCTTCGCGCCGCGCGAGATCCACGGAATCGAAAGTTGAGATTCGCCGGTATGGGCGCGGATCCCTCTCAAGGCCGAGCGACGTTCTATAATCCCCGCTACCTTGGGATGCATCGGGGGGAGATCCTAGATGCGCATCGCCGTCGACGCGATGGGCGGTGATCACGCTCCGCAGGTGAATGTGGATGGGGCGGTGGCCGCCGCCAGGGACTACGGAATCCCTTCCCTGCTGGTCGGCCGGACGGCGGATCTTGAGCGTCTGCTCCTCGATTCCGGCTACCGGGGCGACCAGATCGAGATCGTCGAGGCGCCGGAGTTCGTCTCGATGGAGGAGCCGGCGACCGCCGTGCTCCGCAAGAAACGTAACTCCTCGATTCGAATAGCGGCCAATTGCGTGCGCGATGGGCGCGCCGCCGGCCTCGTGTCGGCCGGGCACACGGGGGCCGCCATGGTCTCCGCCAAGATGGTGATCGGCACGATCCCGGGCGTCGACCGGCCCGCCCTGGCGACGATCTTGCCGAATCTCTCCGGCCACTGCCTGCTCTTGGACGTGGGCGCCAACCCGGATGCCCGCACCCACAACTTCAAGGAATTCGCGGTCATGGGCTCGATCTACGCCCAACTCATCTTCGGCAAGCCCGCCCCCTCCATTGGCCTCATGTCGATCGGCGAGGAAGACACCAAGGGAACCGCGAGCACGAAAGAGGCGTTCAAGACCCTCAAGGACACGGGCCTGAACTTCGTCGGCAACGTCGAGGGACGCGACGTTTTCAACGGGAAGGTGGACGTCATCGTCACCGACGGCTTCACCGGAAACGTGATTCTGAAGGTGTCCGAGGCCCTCGCGGAGATGATCGAAAAGCTGCTGCGCGAGGAAATCAAGAAGACGCTCCAGGCCTCGGTCGGCTTCCTGCTGTCGCGCTCCGCGTTTCGGAGTTTCAAGTCGCGGATCGACTACTCGGAATACGGGGGAGCGCCTCTTCTGGGAGTGAAGGGATGCGTCATCATCTGCCACGGGCGCTCGAGCGCGAAGGCCGTCAAGAACGCCATTCGGCTCGCCGCCGAGTTCTCCCGTCAGGGTCTGGCGGAGAAGATCCAGTCCTCGATCGCGGACCTTCACGCGCGAGACGCGAGCACCGAGAAGTCAGTCGGCGGTTCCCCGGGACGGGAGGTGCGGACCTGAGCTTCCCTCGCCGGGCAGGCGGCCGACGATGATCCGGGCCCGGGTCGCCGGGGTGGGCGCCGCCGTCCCGAAGAAGATCCTGTCCAACGCGGACCTGGAAGGGATCGTCGAGACCTCCGACGAGTGGATCACCTCGCGCACGGGGATTCGAGAGCGCCGCATCGTCTCGGAAGGCGAGAAGTTCTCCGACCTCTGCACGAAGGCGGCCGAGTCGGCCTTGAAGCGCGCCCACGTCAAGCCGGAAGACGTGGACATGATCCTGGTCGGCACGATCTCCGGCGACATGCCCTTTCCGGCCACGGCCTGTCTCGTTCAGAACAACCTCGGCGCCCTGCGCGCCGCGGCCTCCGACATCTCGGCGGCTTGCGTCGGGTTCCTCTACGGCCTGCACCTGGCCGACGGCCTGATCCAGTCGCAGAAGGCCGAGACCGTTCTCGTCATCGGAGGAGAGATTCTGTCGCGTTACGTGGACTGGACCGACCGTTCCACTTGCGTGCTCTTCGGCGACGGGGCCGGCGCGGTCGTGCTGCAGGGGACCAAGGGAGATCACGGCATTCTCGGCACCCGCATGAAATCCAACGGGGCGCTCGACGACTTCATCTGCATGCCGGGCGGCGGATCCAACCATCCCGCCAACGACCCCAAGACGATCGAGCAGCGCCTCGCGTTCATCAAGATGCGGGGAAACGAGACTTTCAAGGTCGCCGTCAAGCTCATGGCTGACATCAGCGCCGAGCTGCTCTCGGAACAGGGCTTCACCAAGGACGATGTCCGCCTGTTCATCCCGCACCAGGCCAACGCCCGCATCATCGACGCGGTGGGCGAGCGCTTGAAGCTGCCGCCCGAGCGCGTCTACAAGAACGTCGACCGTTATGGCAACACGTCGGCCGCCTCGATTCCGATCGCCCTCGACGAGTGCCTGCAACGGGGATTGATCAAGGCCGGCGATCTGATTCTGCTGACCGCATTCGGCGCGGGACTGGTCTGGGGATCGGTGCTGGTGCGATGGTGAAGGAGCAGCGGCGAGGGGCGAGGAGCGAGGGTCGAGGGCGCTGTTCGGGGCTCCGGTCCCTCACCCCTCACCCCTAACCCCTCACCCCTTTTCCCATGCTCGCTCTCCTCTTTCCGGGTCAGGGCTCGCAGTTTGTCGGCATGGGTAAGGCGCTCGCGGACGCCTCCGCGGCGGCCCGGCAGGTCTTCGAAGAGGCGGACGCCGTGCTCGGCTTCTCGCTGTCTCGGTTGTGCTTCGAGGGTCCCGAGGAGGAGCTCAAGAAGACCGCCAACACGCAACCCGCAATCCTGGCCCATTCGGTCGCGGCCTGGCGAGATCTGGGGGCCCGCTTTCCCGAGCGGCTCGCCGGCGCGGCGATTGCGGCGGGCCATTCGCTCGGCGAGTACTCCGCCAACGTCGCGTCCGGCGCCCTTTCGTTCGCGGATGCCCTGCGTCTGGTTCGCCGGCGCGGCGAGTTCATGCAGGACGCCGTGCCGGCCGGCGTCGGGGCCATGGCGGCGATCCTGGGGCTTGCGCCCGAGGCCGTCGAAGCCGCGTGCCGGGAGGCGGCGCAAGAGCAGATCGTCGCTCCCGCCAACTTCAACTCTCCCGAGCAGACCGTGATTGCCGGCCACGCGGAAGCCGTCGCCCGCGCTTCCGCGCTCTGCACCGAGCGCGGAGCCAAGCGCGCGATTCCTCTTCCCGTGTCGGCGCCGTTTCATTGCTCGCTCATGGCGCCGGCCCGCCGCCGGATGCAGCCGCTGCTCGAGGCGGCGGCATTCTCCGAGGCGCGGTTTCCGGTCGTGACCAACGTGGATGCCGCGCCGGTCTCCGCCGGCGAGGCGCTGCGGGACGCGTTGGTCCGGCAGATCGATTCGCCCGTGCGGTGGGTCGAATCGGTTCGCCGCCTGGCGGCGGAGGGGGTCGACCGAGGGCTCGAGATCGGGCCCGGCAACGTGCTTTCCGGGCTCGCGCGGCGCATCGACAAGGGCGTCCGGGTCGAGGCCTACGGCGGATGATCGGCGGCGGCTCGAAACGGGTCGCGCCGCTGCTCGTTCTCCTCCTGGCGGCGCGCTGCGCCTCGGCGGGGCGGCCCGCTTCCTCGGAGATCGACCGGGCACTGGCCGCGGCCTCCATCCGCTGCGCCTGCCGGATGGGTGTGGCGGCGAAGCATCTGGAAAGCGGCCTGTCCTACGAGCACTTGGCCGACGCGGAGTTCGAGGGAGCCTCGGTCACGAAGATCGCCGTACTCACCGAGGCGATGGCCACGGCGCGGGAAGGGGGGATCGATCTCGAGGGGCGTTGGACGTTGACCGAGACGGACAAGGCGGATGGTTCCGGCCTGCTGCTGTTGCTCAATCCCGGGCTCGCGCCGACCTGGAGCGACCTGCTGACGCTGATGATCGGTCCCTCGGACAATACGGCGACCAACGCCTGGATCGAGCGGCTCGGTCTCGATGCGATCAACGCGCGGATGGAGACCCTGGGCTTTCACCGCATTCGACTGCTCGGCACGCTGCCGCCGTACTCCCGCCACAACGAAATCCCGTCCGCGTGGAAGGGGTTTCGCTTTGGGACCCTGACGCCGCGCGAGGTGGCCCTCTGGTACGAGCGCGTGGCCCGGGGAGAGCTTCTGGACGCCGAGTCCTCCCGAAAAATCTTTGCCTACCTGGACAAGGACCCGAGCCGGCTGCGCGCCGCTCGTCGCTTCCCGTCGGGAGATCTGTGGGCTGGCAAGACCGGGACGATGAGCGGCGTCCGCAACGATTCGGGCATCCTGCGGACGAAGAAGGGGAGGTTCGTGCTGGTGCTGCTGACCGACGGCGGCGCGGTCTCCCGGTCGAACCCCGCAGACAACCCCGCCACGCTGGCGATCGCGGATGTCGCGCAGACGATCGTGGAAGCCTGGAGCCGAGAGTTGCCCGATCTGGTGGAGAAGCCGGAGTGACGTCCGGCGCGACCGAAGGCGGGACGCGGATGCCGTCCGGACGATAGACTCCTCCCCGGTGAACCGCTTCGAAGGCCGCATCGCTCTGGTCACCGGCGCCTCGCGCGGCATCGGGGAGGCGATCGCGCGCCGTCTTTCGGCCGAGGGGGCGCACGTGCTCGCGGCGGCGCGCAACGCCGGCGCTCTCGAGGCGCTCGTTGGCGCCCTCGTTTCGGCGGGGGGAAGGGCGACGGCGCTGCCGATGGACCTCTCCGACGGCTCGTCGATCGAAAGAGCCGCGAAGGCGGCGCTGGAGGCCCACGGACAGGTCGACGTCCTGGTCAACAACGCCGGCGTGACCGAGGACAACCTCATCCTGAGAATGTCGCGCGAGGCCTGGGACCGCGTGCTGGCAACGAACCTGACCGGTGCGTTCCTGCTGACCCAGGCGATCGTCAAATCGATGGTCCGCCGCCGCTATGGGCGGATCGTGAACGTGACGTCGGTGGTCGGTCTCATGGGCAATGCCGGGCAAGCCAATTACGCGGCGTCCAAGGCCGGCCTGATCGGTCTGACCAAGTCCGTCGCGCGGGAACTGGCCTCCCGCAACATCACCTGCAACGCCGTCGCTCCGGGCTTCATCGAGACGGAGATGACCCAGAAGATGACGCCGGCCGCGCGCGAGGCGCTGTCGGGGCAGATTCCCGCGGGCAGGCTGGGAACGCCCGGCGACGTTGCCGAGGCGGTTGCCTTTCTCGCCGCGGAGTCGGCCTCTTACATCACCGGCCACGTCCTGAACGTGTCCGGAGGCCTGTACATCTGACCGATCCGGCCCTTGCCTGGGAAGGGCATCTGGGAAAGAATACGGCGGCCTTTGACAGCGAGGGAGGAAGAATGAGCGTCGAAGAGAAGGTGAAGAGCATCATCGTCGAACAGCTCGGCGTGGACGCCAATGAAGTGACCCCCGAGGCGTCCTTCGTCGACGATCTCGGCGCGGATTCGCTCGACACCGTCGAGCTCGTCATGGCGTTCGAAGAAGCGTTCAACATCGAGATCCCGGACGAGTCGGCCGAGAAGATCCAGAAGGTCAAGGACGCCGTCGAGTACATCGAAAAGCACTCCTCGAAAAACTGAAGTCGCATGCCCCGCCTCTCCTCTCCCCGCCGCGTGGCCGTGACGGGGGTGGGCCTGATATCTCCGCTCGGCATCGGGAACGCGGAGAACTGGACCGCCCTGCTGGCCGGCAAGAGCGGCATCGGCCCCATCACGCGCTTCGACGCGTCCGCCTTCGCGTCCCGGATCGCGGGGGAGGTGAGGGGATTCGAGCCCGGCCGGTACATCGAGAAGAAAGAAATCAAGAAGATGGACACCTTCATCCACTACGCGATGGGCGCCGCGCACTTCGCGATGGAGGACTCGGGGTTGCCCGTCACCGACGAGAACCGCACGCGAATCGCGGTCGTCGTGGGCTCGGGCATCGGGGGGCTGCCCCTGATCGAAGACACGATGCGCAAGTACGTCGAGGGCGGCAACAATCCCCGGGCCATCTCGCCCTTCTTCATCACCGGCCTGATCGTCAACGAGGCCGCGGGCAACATCTCGATCAAGTACGGCCTGAAGGGTCCGAACCTCTCGACGGTGACGGCCTGCACGACGGGCGCGCACGCGGTGGGCGAGGCTCACCGCATGATCCAGTACGGCGATGCCGACGCGGCGGTGGCCGGAGGCACCGAGTCGGTCATCACGCCGCTCGCCGTCGGGGGCTTCGGGGTCATGAAGGCGTTGACGTCGCGCAACGACGAGCCGGAGCGGGCCTCGCGGCCCTGGGATCGGGACCGCGACGGCTTCGTGATCAGCGAGGGGGCGGGGATCCTGGTGCTGGAGGAGATGGAGGCGGCCAAGAAGCGCGGAGCGCGCCTCTACGCGGAGCTCGTCGGGTACGGGATGTCCGGAGACGCGTACCACATCGCGGCTCCCTCCGAAGATGGCGACGGCCCCTCGCGCGTGATGCGCAACACGCTGGCCGACGCCGGAGTCAACGAGGAGGAGGTCGACTACATCAACGCGCACGGCACGTCGACTCCCCTCGGGGACCGGGCCGAGACCATCGCGATCAAGAAGGTCTTCGGCGATCATGCGCGCCGGCTCGCGGTTTCCTCGACCAAGTCCATGACGGGGCACCTTCTCGGGGCCGCGGGCGGCCTCGAGTCGGCGATCTGCGTCCTGGCGGTGCACCACGGCGTGATTCCGCCCACAATCAACTACGAAAATCCGGACCCCGAGTGCGACCTCGACTACGTCCCCAACGAGGCCCGGCCGGCGAAGCTTCGCTATGCGCTGAACAACTCCTTCGGATTCGGCGGCACCAACGGCAGCCTCCTCTTCAAGAAGGTGGATTGAGGCGATGAATTCCCTGGTCGCGATCGCGTACGTGCCCGACACCGAGACGAAGATCAAGATCGGGGCGGACGGGAAGTCGATCGACGAAGCCGACGTCAAGTGGATCGTCTCGCCGTACGACGAGTACGCCCTCGAGGAGGCGTTGAAGACGAAGGAGGCGAAGGGCGCCGGGACCGTCACCGTCGTCTGCGTGGGACCGGAGCGCGCGAAGACGGGCCTCCGGGAGTGTCTGGCACGCGGGGCGGACGAGGCCATGTGGGTGGACTCCGGGGATTCTCGTTACCTCGACGCGCTGGCGACGGCCAAGGCCATCGCGGCGGTGGCCAAGGAAGGCTCGTACGACTTTCTCTGGTTCGGACAGAAGGGGGTCGGGTACGACGAGTCGCTCGTGGGTCCGATGGTTGCGGAACTGGTCGGCCTGCCGCACGTGGGCAACGTCGTACACCTCGCGATCGGGGACGGGAAGATCACGGCGGACCGCGAGATCGAAGGGGCCCACGAGATCGTCGAGTCCTCGCTGCCGGTAGCGCTCACGGCGCAGAAGGGGTTGAACGAGCCCCGGTACGCGTCACTCAAGGGCATCATGGGCGCCAAGAAGAAGCCGATCGGAGAGCGCAAGCTCGCGGCGATGGGCATCCCCGAGGCGGAGCCCTCGGGTGCAAAGATTCGTTGGCGCAAGCTCGAGCTTCCGCCGGGACGCAAGGCCTGCCACCTGATTCCGGCGGACGATCCGGCCGCCGCCGCGAAGGAACTCGTACGGTTATTGAGAGAGGAGGCGAAGGTCCTATGAGGAGCAGGGGCGAGGGGCGAGGGGCGAGGGGCGAGGGACCAGAGCCAGGACGACACCGCACGCTCTCGTCATGAAATTTCTGGTTTTCATCGAGCAGCGCGAGGGCAGGATCCGCAAGGCCTCGCTCGAGGCCCTCTCGCTCGCCCGCCGGCTTTCGGGCGGACCGGTGGCCGCGGTTCTTCCGGGAAAGGGTGTGTCGGCGCTGGCCTCGGATCTCGGGCCGTATGGCGCCGGTGTGGTCTACGTGGCAGACCGAGACGAGCTCGCGGTCTACGGGAACAAGGGCTACGTCGGCGCGCTCGACGCGGCGGCAAAGAAGGAGAACCCCGACGCGGTCCTGATCGCGGCAACCGCGATGGGCAAGGACGTGGCTCCGCGATTTGCCGCCCGACACGACGTCTCGGTCCTGGCCGACCTGATGGAGCTGCGGCTCGAGGGAGATCGTCTCGTGGGCTCCCGGCCCGTCTATTCGGGCAAGGCCCGCGCCGAGGTGGACTGCGGCGCCGCGACGCTCCAGGTGGCAACCACGCGGCCCAACGTCTTTCCGGCTGAGGCGCAGGCGGGGGCGGCGGTGCGCATCGACACGCTCGATCTCGGGGAGATCGCGCCTCGCGCGAAGGTCGTCAAGATCCAGGCCTCGGAGTCCAAGGAGCTCGATGTCGCGGAGGCCGACACGATCGTGTCGGGAGGGCGGGGAATCAAGGGTCCGGAGGGCTGGCCCGTCGTCCGAGACTTGCAGGAAGCGCTCGGCGCGGCGCTCGGCGCCTCGCGCGCGGTCGTCGATGCCGGATGGATCGACCACCAGCATCAAGTCGGGCAAACCGGGAAGGTCGTGTCGCCGACGCTCTACGTGGCGTGCGGCATCTCCGGCGCGATCCAGCACCTGGCGGGAATGGGAACCTCGAAGGTCATCGTGGCCATCAACAAGGACCCCGAGGCGCCGATCTTCAAGGTCGCGACGTACGGCATCGTCGGCGATCTCTTCCAGATCATTCCGGAGGTCGCCAAGGCCGTCCGAGCCGCAAAGGCCGAGTAGACGCTGACTCGCCGCCTGCGACGGCCGAGCGTTTCACTTCCGCTAGACTCCCGTCCGTGCTGAGGCTCCCGACCGAGCGCGTCCTCTTCGGCCTTCCCGGCACGGTCCTCTTCGGTCTCGTCGTTCTTCTCGCGGTTGTGGCCTTCGTCTTCTCGGCCAGCCGGCGTATTCGGGTTCTGCTCGCCGGCGCGCCCGACCCGCGCTTCGACCGCATCGGGATTCGGGTACGGAAGACCCTGGAGTATGCGTTCGCCCAGCGGCGGATGTTTCGGGACTTCTACGCGGGGGTCTTCCACATCTTCATCTTCTCGGGCTTCGTCGTCCTGACCGTGCGCACGCTCGCCCTCGTCGCCGAAGGGCTCTTCCCCGGATTCACCCTCCTGACCGGAACGCCGGGAAACCTCTACACGCTCGCCAAGGATGTCTTCGAGGTGCTGGTGCTCGTCGGTGTCGGCATGGCCGTGTACCGCCGGGCCTTCGCGCGGCCCGCGCGCCTCGACCTGACGGTCGATGCCTGGATCGTTCTCTTTCTGATCGCCCTCTTGATCGCAGCCGATCTTCTCGCCGACGGCGCCCGGGTCGCGATGCGGCCGGAGCTCGCAAGCCCCTGGTCGCCGGCCGTCGATGCGATCGGCCGCGGCCTGGCCGGGCTCACCCCCGCGACTCTGCAGGGGATCTACGAGGGAGGGTGGTGGATTCATCTGCTCGACATCCTCTTCTTCGCCAACTACCTGCCTTACTCGAAGCACTTTCACATCCTGACGGCGGTGCCGAACATCTTCTTCATGAAGCTCGATCCGGCCGGCCGGCTCTCGACTCCCGACCTGGAGAAGTCGGAGCGCTTCGGCGCGTCGCGGGTCGAGGACCTGACCTGGAAGTCGATGCTCGACGGCTATGCCTGCACGGAGTGCGGGCGCTGCCGCGAGGTTTGCCCGACCGTGCTGACCGGCAAGCCCCTCGACCCTCGTCTCTTCATCGCCGCCGTGCGGGACGCCGTCTACGAGGCGACGCCCGGGATCCTCGCCGGCGGCTCGGGACGCGGAAATGGAGACGCCGGCGGCGGCCGGCGGGACTTGATCGGCGGCTGGATCTCCGAGGAGACGATCTGGGCCTGCACGACGTGCGGATTCTGCACGTCCGCCTGTCCGGTCTTCATCGTCCCGGCCGTCGACAAGATCGTCGAGATGCGGCGCCACCTGGTGCTCGAGAAGGCCGAGTTTCCCAAGGAGATGCAGGCGGCGTTCCGCGGAATGGAGACCAATGGCAACCCGTGGGGCATGGCCGCGGCGTCCCGGGCCGACTGGGCGAAGGACCTTCCGGTGGTGACGATGGTCGAGGCCGAGGGCAAGAACATCGAGGTTCTGTTCTGGGTCGGCTGCGCCGGCTCCTACGAGGATCGTGCCAAGAAAGTCTCCCGGGCGCTCGTCGAGCTCCTGAGCGCGGCGGGTGTTTCCTTCGCGATTCTCGGCACCGAGGAAACCTGCAACGGCGACTCGGCCCGCCGGATGGGCAACGAATACCTCTTCCAGGTCTTGGCCCAGCAGAACGTCGAGACCTTGAACGGCTACGCGGTCAAGAAGATCGTGACCAACTGCCCCCATTGCTTCAACGTGATCCGCAACGAGTACCCGCACTTCGGCGGGAATTACGAGGTGCTGCACGGCACGGAGCTGGTGTCCCGACTGATCGCCGAAGGGCGCCTGAAGATGGGCAACGCCATCACCCAGACGATCAGCTTCCACGACCCCTGCTACCTCGGCCGCTACAACGGCGTCTACGACGCTCCGCGCCGAGTCCTCGAGTCGATTCCCGGCTTGAAGCTCTTGGAGCTCCCGCGCTCGCGCGAGCGGGGGCTCTGCTGCGGGGCGGGAGGCGGGCGGATGTGGATGGAGGAGAAGCTCGGCTCCCGGATCAACCAGGCCCGGATGCGCGAGATCGCCGACGCGGGCACCGATGCGGTGGGCGTCTCCTGTCCCTTCTGCATGGTGATGATCGGAAACGCCAAGGAGGAGATCGGCGCCGGGACCCAGCCCTTCGATGTCCTGGAGCTCGCCCGCCGCGCGATGGCCTAGCCGGACTCGCGAGGCAAGGTCACGCCTCCTCGGCGCCAAGCACGTTCTCGATCCGCCGGTCCGGGACGAGCCAGATTAGGGCGACGAAAACGTAAAGCCCTTCGGCGACCCACGGCGACCAGAATGCCGTCGGAATCGCGACGAGATAGACGACGGGCGACAGCTTTCCCTTCCAGTCGCTCCCGATGGCCCTCCTCAAGAGCGAGTCTTCGCCCTGCGAAGCGATGATTCGCTGTTGCAGGATCCAGTAGGCGATGGCCGCCATGAGGAGGACCGCGCCATAGAGAGCCGAGGGCGCTGCCGCGAAGTGGTTTTCCCCCATCCAGCCCGTGGTGAACGGAATCAGAGACAGCCAGAAGAGCAGATGCAGGTTCGCCCAGAGGATCGGCCCCGTCACCCGCCGGCAGGCATGCAGCATGTGGTGATGGTTGTTCCAGTAGATGCCGAGGTACACGAAGCTCAGCACATAGCTGAGGAAGACGGGAACGAGAGGCGCCAGAGCCCCGAGGGTCTCGCCCTGCGGCACCTTCAGCTCCAGCACCATGATGGTGATGAGGATGGCGATGACGCCGTCGCTGAAGGCTTCGAGTCTGCTCTTTCCCATTATGCTGCCTCGACCGGATCGCCGTTGCTCTGGCGCGGCGCGGCCAGGTCGTGTCTCACCGCTTTCGGCCGCGCCCCGTCGGTCCTCGAAACGCGTCGCGCAGGATCTCGATCTCCGGCTCTCTCGCCTCTTCTTCCAGAATCGAAACGACGTCGAACCGGCACACCGGACGTCGTCCGCGCCGACGCCGAAGGTAGATTTCCGCCGCGCGAATGATCCGGCGCTGCTTTTCCGCGGTCACCGCCGCCGCTGGCGGTCCGAAGCCTCGGCCGCTTCGTCCCTTGACCTCGACGAAGCAGAGCACTCCGTTGTCCTCCGCCACGAAATCGATCTCGCCCCGACGCGTGCGGAAGTTGCGCGCCAGGATTCGGTAGCCCTCCGCGCCGAGAGCCTTCTCCGCGGTGCGCTCCCAGTCGTAGCCGGCGCCGCGGGATCCGGCCGGACGCGCGGGGAGTCCCCGCAGCCGTGCCGCGATGCGGCGCGCCCAGGAGAGCGGCATCATGTGCGCATCTTAGCGGCCGTGCGGTTCGCGTCGCGCGTGTTAAAATTTAGCGACCTCTTCCAATGACTGATCCCGAAGCGAGCTACACGTTTACGTGCCCGAGCTGCTCTCGGAACTTTTCCATCGCGCTCGAGCGCATTCCTCCCGTTCGCGCGCGTTTCCGGTGCCCGCACTGCCAGCAGCCGATGGATTTCCCGTCTCGGGAGGAGGCCCGCGTGTACGCTCGGCTCCAGGCGCAGAGTGCGGCAGCGGCAGAGGATCCACCGGCCCCGGCGGCTCCGCCGGCTGAGGCGGCCGCGCCGAAAGCGCCTGCCTGGAAGCCCCCGGCGCCGTTGTCTCTTCCGCCCGAGGCCTCCGACGCCGCGGCGGGTCAGAAGTTCCGCCTCGAGAAACCGGGTTTCGAGGGCGACGTCTTCGACCGACGCGCGATCCGCAACCTGATCCGCACGGGCGACGTGTCGGCGGACGACCTCATTTTCGTGGACGAGGCCGCCGCGATACCGGCGGGTCAGGTGCCGTTCTTGAAGTCCCTGTTCAAACTCCGATCGACCTCGACCGCCCTGCCCCCGCCCCGCTGCCGCACGCACACCGAGGAGCTCGCTTTCTACAAGTGTCAGGAGACGGCCCGTCCGCTCTGCGAGGCGTGCGCGCCCGAGAAGAAGTTCGGCAACACGACGACCCGCGTCTGCTCGCACTGCGGGGGCCACGCGCAGGAGCTCGCCCCGGCCGCCGAGGCTTGACCGGCGCCCGACCCTCCGCTATCCTTCGCCTTCCCTGCGGGAATAGCTCAGTGGTAGAGCGCCACCTTGCCAAGGTGGATGTCGCGGGTTCGACCCCCGTTTCCCGCTCCATACTCCGTCACGGCATGGGCTTCGGTCCGGCGCTCGGAAACCTGTTCGGTGCGGCCAGAAAGCGCGCGCGACACGCCCGGCTGCAGAAAGAGTAAAGGCGGCCGGCGTACTTTGCGGTAACGGTGGCGGGACCCGGCGGGACGGGCATTCCGCAGACCGGGTCGACGGCCGCGCTCCCGTGGGCCGATGCGGTCTTTCCTTTCGGCGCAGAGCTCCTCGGAGGAGCCGGCAGCGACAACACATACTCGACGAGCTGGTCGACCTGGTCGCTCGTGAGCTGACCCTCGTACGAAGGCATCATCCGCGGATAGCCCGCGACGACCTTCTCGTTGGGGGCGAGGATCGACTCTCGGACGTAGGCCTCGTCGAAGACGGCATCGCGTCCGTCGTCGAGGTGGACGCGATTTCCGAGCCGGCCCTCGAGACTCGGGGCGACGTGGGTCTGTGAGTGGCAGGCGGCGCAGCCCGCGGAGGCATACAGTCCGCGCCCGGGTTTCGTGTGCTCGCCCTGCCCCGCCGGAAGGGTCCAGGCCGTCTCGGCGACGGAAGCCCCGGTCCCCTGAACGCCGGCGAGAGCGAGGGCGTCCCGGACGAGCTGGCGCAGCGCTTCGGCGTCGGCGCTGTCGTACACGCCCCGAACGCGCCCCTGTCCATCGGTCAGCGTGAAGATCCCCGTGTGCTGGATCGAGCCGTCGGGGTCCGGCGGCTGCACGAAGATCTTCATCCCCCGAACCGTCTCGGTCAGACCGGTCCGGTCGGTGGCGAGGAAGTGCCATCGGGATTCGTCCGCCTTCCACATCTTCGCGTAGGTTCGGAGTACCGCGGGGGTGTCTCGATCCGGGTCGACGGAGAACGAGACGAAATGAATCCGGTCGCTCGGGATCGCGGCCTGAAGCTGCGCCATCCGCGCCGTCATCATCGGACAGATGGTCGTGCAGCTTGTGAACATGAAGTCTCCGATCCAGACGCGGCCCTCGAGGTTCCGGTTCGTGAACCGGCGGCCGTCCTGGTCGACGAACGAGAAAGCCGGTGCGTCCCACAGGACCGGGAGCGGATCGCCTGGAGCGAGGGACCGGGGAGCATGCGCCAGAGCCTCTGCCCGTCCGAAATCGGTCCTCTTGCCGGCGAACAGCAGGCCGAGCCCGATCGCGAAAGCCGCCGCGCCCCCGGCTGCGGCGAGGAAGGATTTCATCGACATGAGACGGCTCCCGCCGACGCGCGGCATCTCATCGGACGCTCCCGACTCGCCGGCCACGCTCGAGGAAAATCGTCTGCTTCCGAGCCTCGGTTCCCGTCCAGGCCACCAGGACGCGGCCGTTGGGGCCCGCGCTGACAACCGGACGGTTCACGCTCGAGTGGTTGCGCGGCGCCGGCAGCGCTTCGGGAGCGGAAAAGCCGCCGTCAGGCCGGACCTCCACGACGTAGGCGCCGAGGGCCGCCCAGCCTTCGCGGCGTCCCGGGTCCCGACCCTGAAAAACGAGAACCAGCCGTCCCTCGTCGGACACGGACAGAGACGGATAGTTCGCATCGAGGATCGTCTGTGACGCCGTGCGTGCCGGGGCCCATGTGGACCCGCCGTCGTCGCTGTACGAAAGGCGGACGCCGTTTCTCTGGGGAGAAGCCTCCGTCAGCCACGCCGCGTAGACCCGGCGGCCCACGGTGGCCGTCGCCGGGCCCGAGTCGGGGCACCCGTTGAGCTTCCAGTTGTCCTCGGCGATTCGCCGCGGAGCGGCGAAGGTGCGGCCGCCGTCCTTCGTTACGGAGACGGTCATGTCGCGGATATCGCCCGGGTAGACCCTTCGCCAGAAGACGAGGACTTCGCCTCCGGCGCCGAAGGCGAGCGCCGGGCGGCAGCACGGGCACACGTCGCGAGCCACGCGCACGTTCGAGCCGAAGCTCTCTCCCTGGTTCGCCGATGGGGCGAGGTACAGAGAGAAGGTGTCCGGCGCGTTGTCCTTGTCCCGCGTGTCGAGCCAGACGGCGTAGAGGTCGCCGCTGGGCGCCGCGCCGATCGACACGTAGCCGCTCCAGGCGCCGGGGGGCCGGTCGCTGACGCGGACTGGCGCCTCGAAGTCCGAGCCGAAGGAGAGCGAGCGGGCGACGCGGATGTCGTCGGCCTCGTTCCAGGCTGCGTAGATCGGGCCGTCGTCGCGGACGAGGAGTCTCGGCGCGTTCTCTCCGTGCGCGCCGGCCGTCGAGCCGGGAGCGCTGACGCGAACCGGAGGCCGAAAGCTGTCCCCGCCGTCGTCGGAG
>Ga0335085_10001359_pt1 | contig 53279 bp, 47 predicted proteins | sample Lox_Sample_45_FD_206712 | JGI IMG/M metagenome (GOLD analysis project Ga0335085, IMG submission 206712) | Soil microbial communities from Loxahatchee National Wildlife Refuge, Florida, United States - Lox_Sample_4.5 | ecosystem: Environmental > Terrestrial > Soil > Wetlands | place: USA... | reverse complement strand
GGTGCCGATTGACGCCAGCACGATGACGCGTTGGCGCAAGCGGATCGGGCCCGCGGGGCTGGAGGAGATGCTGAAGGCCAGCGTCGGGGTTGCACTCGACAGATGGCCGAACTCAAGCTTTACGGCATGCGGGCAGCCTATGACGAGGTGATGGCGACCGGCATCAAGCGCCAGCACCAGCCGCCACGCATCGTCGGCGACCTGTTGAGCGCCGAGATTGCCGAGAAGAAGGCGCGCTCGATCAAGTACCAGCTCACCATTGCCAAGCTGCCGCTGGCCAAGGATATCGACGAGTTCGTCTTTGCCGGCACGCCGATCAACGAGGCGCTGGTCCGCGAGCTCGCGACCGGCGGCTTCATTGCCGAGCAGCGCAACGCCGTGCTGATCGGCGGCACCGGCACCGGCAAGAGCCATCTCGCCATCGTGATCGCCCGCGCCTGTATCCGCAACGGCGCACGCGGCCGCTTCTACACCGTCGTCGACCTCGTCAACCGGCTGGAGAGCGAGGCCCGCGCCGGCCGCCAAGGGCGGCTCGCCGACTACCTCTCTCGGCTCGACTTCGCCGTCCTCGACGAGCTCGGCTATCTGCCCTTTGCCCAGACCGGCGGACAGCTGCTCTTCCACCTGATCAGCCGACTTTATGAGCGCACCTCGATCATCGTCACCACCAACCTGGCCTTCGCCGAATGGCCCAGCGTCTTCGGCGACGCCAAGATGACAACAGCCCTGCTCGACCGGCTGACCCACCACTGCGAGATCATCGAGACCGGCAACGAAAGCTGGCGCTTTAAACACCGCGCCTGAGCCTCAGCAAATCCCCCGCCCCGGACCCCACCCCCTGGGCTTGCCCAGGTGGGCAAACAGGTACCTCCCGCGCTGCGCTGCGTCAGACTCGTGGCGATCACTCCGCTCCGCGCGGGCCCCTCCTGTTCGCTACCGGGACAAGCCCTAGACAGAACCAAGGGGGGTCAACATTGGACGCCGATCAGGGGTCAAACTTCGGCGTCGATTGACAAATTGACCGTTCGGCGCCGCGCCAACGGGTGATCGCGCGGCAGAGCCACGAGCAGTCGCTCTCGATAGAGCGGCGCGGTGACTGCATCGGGCCAGAGTGTATGTCGGGTCATCAGCGCCGCATCGATGCGGCGCTCGCGTATCGCCGCCTGCGTCTCCGCCTCGTTCATCTCGAAGATCGTCAGGCAGACGTCACGGTGCCGCTGGCGCCAGTCTACGAGAAGGCTATGCAGCGGCTCGCCTACCGGCGGCATGCGCACCGCCAATCGGACCTCGCCAGCAAGCCCGTTTCCGTTCTGGGTGCCGGCCAGTTTGATCGCGTCGAGTTCGGCGAGCGCCCGGCGGACATGGGGCAACAGCGCTCTGCCGCCGTTGGTCAGCCGAACGCCGGCCGTGCCGCGTTCGAACAATGCAAGGCCGAGCTCATCTTCGATCCGGCTGACCCGGCGGCTGATCGTAGAGGTGTTTATGCCAAGAGACTTCGCGGCGCGCGTGAAGTTGGCCGCGGCCGCGGAAGCCTCGATATACATCAGGTCGCGGACCTCCATCACTGTGGCGCCCGTCGCAAAAGCCAAGCTCGGCGCCTGCTCAGGCCACGAGCCGGCGCTCTTTGGCTACCGGCGCGATGATCGGAGTGCTGAGATCGGCCGCCTGGCTGAGATGGTCAAGCGTTTCGCGCGAGACTCCGAGGTAACCGGCGACGGCGACGGTGCTGCCGATCGACCGCGGTCGGCCAAGGCGGCGCAATGGCCAGCCGACCCGCTGAAGGATCCGCTCCATCCGAACATCGGTGACTGTGACGATGTCGGTGAGCTGCTGCATCAGACCGAATTCGATCATGCCAGCGAAAAGCTCGTAGGTTGCTACTGCTATCCTGCCAGCCGCCTTCGTATGTCCGGGACTCAGGTCGAGGCCGAACCGGCTGCTTTCCCAGACGGTTTGTGAGGCGGGTGCCGACTGGCCATCCATCAGCGCTGGAAAGGTATCGCGCAACATTGTCGGGCCGGTTGTCGGCAGGAGGCGCACGCAGCCCTGAATCCGGCCGTCGTCATCCTTTTGCAGCAGATATACCGGCCGGCACGCGTCGAATACGTCGATCTCCATGTCGCCGCTGACTTCGACGTCCCAGCCGAGCCGCTCCGTGAACACGCGGTACCTTAGCCGATGCATCTCGGAAAGCTCATGAACAAACGCGCCGTAGCGGTCGGGCGTGATGAGCTGGATCACGGTCACCTCCTTGCGGGTTTGGGCGACCCGTAAGGAAGGCGAGTTCGGTTCGGTTCTCAGCCTGTGCAGATGCACAGGGCGAGGCTCGGGAACTTAATCGGGCGGGCGTTTTGCCGCCGCGAAGCGGGCAACGGCTTGGCAAATCGAGCGGACGCCAAGCTTGGCTTTGGCGTTGTCGAGATGAAATGCTGCTGTGCGGCGCGTGATACTCAGGATTTGGCCGATATCCCAGGCCGACTTGCCGCGCGCAGCCCATTCGAGACACTCGAATTCGCGCGGAGAGAGCGCGACACCGTCGACGACATGGTCGCTGCATAGCCGTCGGTGTGCATAGGCGTGAAAATGCATCGCCATCAGCTGAAGCACGCGCCCGTGTTCTTCGATGCAGCGTTCAAATCTCTGATGCCGTTCGTCCGCGGCAAAGGTGACGGCGGCAACCGGACCGCGCCGGTCGTGAATCGGTACTGTGAACCCGCAGCGGATGCCGAACTGCGCTGCCTCATCCAGGAGCAGACGTTGTGGTTCCGGGAGACGTCGCGGGGCAAGCTCCGGCCCCCATTCAAACGGCTCTGGCGTCGCCAGCACCTTGCTAATGGCTGGATCGACTCTTTCGTAATGCCGCCGCAAATAATGGTCGGTCCACGTCACAGGATAGTTCGAAATGAGTGTCGGCCGCTGATGCCGGCTTGCGGGTAACGAAAGGTAGGCAAAACAGCTGAGGTCGAGGGCTGCGCTCGCCTGACCGAGAACACGGTGCAGGTCCTGAGCGGTAACGCTATCAGCTAGGCCGTCGATAAAAGCCTGGAAGAGCCGGTGCATAAACCAGCCAGGGCTCAGATTGAGATCGGCATATGCCGTCAGGTGCGACGTTGGACCTACGCGGCCTGCAGTTTTCCTCATAGCTTGGCCGTTCGTACCTGCGGCCAATTGCCGCCGAAACCCCGCTATGGTGCGCTCTCCGCTGGTAGCCATATGGTAGCCAGAGAATCAAAAGGGCCTAGCTTCATCCAGCTAGGCCCTTGATCTAATTGGTGGAGCCAACCGGGATCGAACCGGTGACCTCTACAATGCCATTGTAGCGCTCTCCCAGCTGAGCTATGGCCCCTACCGCCCTGGGAACTTCCACGTGTTTGCGGCGGCGAACTTAGGAATGCGCTCGCCCGCCAGCAAGGGGAAAATGAATGATCCGGCGCGCCGGATCATTCAACCCGGCGAATGCCGGGATCCAGCCTGCAAAAATCGGTGCCGCGACCGTTTACGGTTCCTCCTCCTCGACATTGTCGATGACCTCGGCCATGTCGTCTTCGTCCTCGCCGAGTTCCGAGGCGTCTTCGATCATTTCTTCCTCTTCCTCGTCATCGCCATCGGCGAGCGGCACCGCCTCCTCATCGTCATCGGCGGTCTCCAACTCCTCGGTATCGACGTCGGCATCGGCATCCGTGTCGTCGCCCGCGACCACCAGTTCCTTCTCTGGCACCGCCACTGGGCGTGACCGGCGTGCCCGCAAAAATGCCTCGGGGTCGTAGGGCGTGCTGCATTTCGGGCAAATCACCTGCTCGCGCAGCAAATCGTAATAACGGGTGCCGCAGCTTGGGCAAATCCGCTTGGTGCCCCATTCGGGTTTGGCCAACGGTTACTCCTTGTCGGTCATGCGAAGAGAAAGCCGGCGCGGCATTGCCACAGCCGGCGCATCCTGTCAAAACCAAAGCGCCGCCGACCCACAAAACGACGCGGTGGCCCGGGGTCGGCTGCGGCATATGGGCCGTCACCGCCCCGCCGGCAAGGGTTTCGCTATGCCCGACGACATGATTTCGCACGCGCCAATGCCGCTCGCCGGTTCGCCACCGCCGGTGCCGCTTTCGGGCACGGTGCGCGTACCGGGCGACAAGTCGATCTCGCACCGCGCGCTGATGCTCGGCGCGCTCGCGGTGGGACGCACCGAGATTTCCGGGCTGCTCGAAGGCGAGGACGTCCTCTGCACCGCGGCGGCGATGCGCGCGATGGGCGCTGGCGTCGAGCGCCTGGGCGACGGGCGCTGGCGGGTCGATGGTGTCGGCATCGGCGGCTTGGCCGAGCCGAGCGATGTGCTCAACCTCGGCAATTCCGGCACGGCCGCGCGCCTGCTGCTGGGCCTGCTTGCGACACATCCGTTCACCAGCTTTGTGACTGGCGACGCCTCGCTGCGCAGCCGGCCGATGCGCCGGGTCACCGAGCCGTTGGCGCGCTTTGGCGCCGTCTTCGCGACGCGCGAGGGCGGGCGGCTGCCGCTCTCCGTCAGCGGCGCGGCGAATCCGGTGCCGATCGAGTACACGCTGCCGGTGCCGTCGGCGCAGGTGAAATCGGCGGTGCTGCTCGCGGGGCTCAACACGCCGGGGGAGACGACGGTCATCGAACCGCAAGCGACCCGCGACCATACCGAGCGGATGCTCGGCCATTTCGGCGCGACGGTGCGGGTGGCACCGGCGGAGGGCGGCGGCAAGCGCATCACCATCGTCGGTCAGCCCGAACTGACGGCGGCGCCGATCGTCGTGCCGGCAGATATTTCCTCTGCCGCGTTTGCGATCGTCGCCGGGCTTGTCGTGCCGGGGTCGGAACTCACTGTCGAAGGCGTCGGGCTCAACCCGTCGCGCACCGGGCTGCTCGCCTGCCTGGAGGAAATGGGCGCTGAGATCGTCTATCTGAACCAGCGCGTCGAAGGCGGCGAGCCTGTCGCCGACATTTGTGTGCGTGCCGGCGCACTGCGCGGTGCTGACATCTCGCCGCAGCGCGCCCCATCGATGATCGACGAATACCCGATCCTCGCGGTGGCCGCCGCCTGCGCCAAGGGACGCACGGTGATGCGCGGGCTGGCAGAATTGCGGGTGAAGGAGAGCGACCGGCTTGCCGGCACCGCCGCCGGGCTTGTGGCCTGTGGCGTCAAGGTCGCGGTCGAGGGCGACGACCTCATCGTCGACGGCGACGGTACCCCGCCGGCTGGCGGCGCGCTGATCGAGACCAAGCTCGACCATCGCATCGCGATGGCCTTTCTCGTGATGGGCCTGGCGGCGAAATCGCCCGTTCGGATCGACGACGCCCGCCCAATTGCCACCAGTTTCCCGGGCTTTGTGCCGCTGATGAACCGGCTCGGCTCTGACTTCCCGGAATTGAGCTGAGGTCGGCCGATGTCGCTCACGCTGCGAAACGCCGAGCCGGGCGACGCTGCCGTCTGCGGTGACATCCTCTACCGCGCGTTCAAGTCGCTTGCCGACCGGCATGGTTTTCCGCCCGATTTCCCCTCGGTCGAGGCCGGACAGCGCGTCATGGCGATGCTGACAGCGCATCCCGGCGTCTACGGCGTTGTTGCCGAGGATGACGGCCGGATCATCGGCAGCAATTTTGCCGACCAGCGCTCGCCGGTGATCGGCGTCGGGCCGATTTCGGTCGATCCAGAAACGCAAAACCAAGGCGTCGGCCGCGCGCTCATGCAGGCCATGGTCGATCATTTTGTGGGCCGCAACGTCTCCGGCATCCGGCTGTTGCAGGCCGCTTATCATAACCGCTCGCTGTGCCTATATTCGGCGACCGGCTTCCAGACCCGTGAGCCGATCTCGCTGCTCAGCGGCCCGCCGCTCGGTATCAGCTTCCCCGGTTACGATGTGCGGCCTGCCACCGCGGCCGACGTCGGCGGTTGCAACGCGCTCTGTCGGCGAATCCATGGTTTCGACCGCGACGGCGAGCTGCGTGATGCCATCGCCGTTGGTACCGCCACCGTGGTCGCACATCTTGGTCGGATCACCGGCTACGTAACCGAAGTGGGGTTCCGCGGCCATGGCGTTGCCGCCACCAACCGCGGCCTGATGGCTCTGCTCGGCGCCGCCCCGGCCGTTTCCGGAGCCGGCTTCCTGCTGCCGACCCGCAATCACGAAGTCTTTGCCTGGTGCCTTGAGCAAAAATGGCGTCTGGTGATGCAGATGACGCTGATGACGATCGGCCTTTATAATGAGCCGCTCGGCGCGTGGCTGCCCTCGATCCTCTATTGAGAGGAATGCCTTTCGTGATCGCCATCGACGGGCCCGCGGCGTCGGGTAAGGGCACGCTGGCCCGTCGGCTCGCAGAAAAATTTGGGCTGGCGCATCTCGACACCGGCAAGATTTACCGCGCGACGGGGCTCGCCGTGTTGGAGGCAGGCGCCGATCCTGTGGACGCTGCAGCAGCAGAACAGGCCGCTTGCCATCTCGATGTCGCGCGGCTCGGTGACCCACGCCTGCTGCGGGAGGATGTCGCCCGCGCGTCATCGATTGTCGCGGCGTTCCCCGCGGTGCGCGCGGCGCTGCTCGACTTCCAGCGCCGCTTCGCGCACCACCCCCCACCGCCAGCCAGAGGCGCGGTCCTCGACGGCCGCGACATCGGCACCGTCGTCTGTCCCGACGCGAATGTGAAGCTTTTCCTCGTCGCCAGCGCGGAATCCCGCGCCGAACGGCGGGTCAGGGAGTTGCGGGAGCGCGGCGCGGCGGCTATATACGACGATGTCCTGCAGGACATGAGGGAACGCGACGCGCGCGACAGCGAACGTCGGGTAGCGCCGCTGGCGGCCGCGCCCGATGCGATAATCATCGACACGACATTGCTCGATGCCGACGAGGTGTTCGAGCAGGCATCCGATCTTATCGCGCGCCACTGCGCCCGCCCCTGAGAGGCGGGACCCCTTCTCGTCCTGACAGAACCGGGTCAACGCGGCTGCCCCTGATGAATGCGGCCGCCCGCGCCGTCTTGATCCCGGCGGCGTGGTGCATCAAGTGGGATCGAGGAACCGTGAATGGCTGTCGCTGAACCCGTCGCACCCCCCAAAGAGAATTTTGCCGCGTTGCTCGACGAATCCTTGGGGATCTCCAACGGTCTCGAAGGCACTGTGGTCAAGGGCCGCGTAATTTCGATCGAGAACGACGCCGCGCTGATCGATGTCGGTCTCAAATCCGAGGGGCGTGTCCCGCTCAAGGAATTTTCGGTGGGCGGCCAGCCGCCTGAAATCAATGTCGGCGACACGGTCGAGGTGTTCCTCGAACGGCTGGAGGACAAGAACGGCGAAGCCGCGCTGTCGCGTGAGAAGGCGCGCCGCGAGGAAGCCTGGACCCAGCTCGAAAAGAATTTCCAGGCCAACGAGCGCGTCAATGGCGTGATCTTCGGCCGCGTCAAGGGCGGCTTTACCGTCGATCTCAATGGCGCGGTGGCATTCTTGCCGGGCAGCCAAGTCGATATCCGCCCGGTGCGCGATATCGCGCCGCTGCTCGGCACGCAGCAGCCGTTCCAGATCCTCAAGATGGACCGCTCGCGCGGCAATATCGTGGTGTCGCGTCGCGCCGTGCTCGAGGAGAGCCGCGCCGAGCAGCGCTCGGAGTTGGTGGCAAGCCTCAAGGAGGGCCAGATCCTCAACGGCGTCGTCAAAAACATCACCGATTACGGCGCTTTCGTCGATCTCGGCGGCGTCGACGGGCTGCTGCACGTCACCGACATCGCCTGGCGGCGCATCAACCACCCGTCCGAGGCGCTCAATATCGGCCAGACCGTGCAGGTTCAGGTCATCCGCTTCAACCCCGAGACGCAGCGCATTTCGCTCGGCATGAAGCAACTCGAAGCCGATCCATGGGAAGGTGTCGAGTTCAAGTACCCGGCCAGCGCCAAATTCAAGGGCCGCGTCACCAACATCACCGACTACGGCGCCTTCGTGGAGTTGGAGCCGGGGGTCGAGGGTCTAGTCCACGTCTCCGAAATGAGCTGGACCAAGAAGAACGTGCACCCGGGCAAGATCGTCTCGACCAGCCAGGAAGTCGAGGTGATGGTGCTGGATGTCGACCCGTCCAAGCGGCGCATCAGCCTTGGTTTGAAGCAGTGCTTGCCCAATCCGTGGGAGGCCTTCCTCGACGAGCATCCGGCGGGCAGCGAGATCGAAGGCGAGGTGCGCAACACCACCGAGTTCGGCCTGTTCATCGGCCTGCCCGGCGATATCGACGGCATGGTCCACCTCTCCGACATCGACTGGACCCGCGATGGCGAAGACGCCATGCAGGACTATCGCAAAGGCCAGATGGTCAAGGTCAAGGTGCTCGATGTCGATGTCGAGAAGGAACGCATCTCGCTCGGCATCAAGCAGCTCGAAGCCGATCCGTTCGAATCCGGCGTCGATAAGATCAAGAAGGGCGATGTTGTCACCGCGACGATCGCCGGCACGTCCGAAAACGGCATCGATGTCACCCTGCCCGATGGCATGCCCGGCTTTATCCGCAAGTCGGAATTGTCGCGTGACCGCAGCGAGCAACGCCCCGACCGCTTTGCGGTCGGCGAGCGGGTTGATGCCAAGATCACCCAGATCGACCGCGCCACCCGCAAGGTGACGCTGTCGATCAAGGCGCGTGAGGTCGACGAGGAGAAGCGGGCGATGCAGGAATTCGGTTCGTCCGATTCCGGCGCCAGCCTGGGCGACATTCTCGGTGCGGCGATCCGCCGCCGGGCGCAGGACGAAGACCGCGACAAGGTCTAACCGCTATCGGCATTCCGGGCCGGCGCAGCGAGCGGCGGCCCGGAAGTTGTCGCGCGGAACACACTTTCTTTCAATGGTTTGCTTGACGCTCGCTCGCGGCTTTGGCACGGTAGGGTTATCCAACCAAACCGACCGGAGCGGCGACCGCGATGACGAAATCGGAGCTCGTCCAACGGCTCGCGGAGAACAACCCGCATCTCTACCAGCGCGATGTTGAGATTATCGTCACCGCGATCTTTGACGAGATCGCCGCGGCGCTGTCGCGCGGCGACCGAGTCGAGCTGCGCGGCTTTGGCGCATTTTCGGTGAAAAAGCGCGACGCGCGGGTCGGGCGCAACCCGCGCACCGGCGACAGCGTTTCGGTCAGCGAAAAGCACATCCCGTTCTTCAAAACCGGCAAGCAGTTGCGTGACCGGCTGAACCACTGATTTTTCTGACAAACACCCCACTTATCGTCATAGCCGGACTTGATCCGGCGGTTCGCGTCGCCACTTCGTGCGGCTCGCAAAGACGTGGGTCCCCCGGGACAAACCTGGGGATGACAGTGGAGATTGGGGGACCATGAAGATCCTCTGGTGGATTGTCCTCGCGCTGGCCGCGGTTCTCGTGATCCTCTTCGCCGTTTCCAATCGCGAGACTGTCTCGGTCGGCCTCTGGCCGCTGCCTGATTTTGCCGCAATGCCGCTTTACCTTGTCGTGCTGGGATGCCTGCTGATCGGCTTTGTCTGCGGCCAGCTCAGTAGTTGGCTTGGCGGTTGGCGCTGGCGCCGCGAGCTGCGCCAGGCGCGCGATCGCATCGCCGCGCTGGAACAGGAGCTTACTGAGATACGCGCACAGCAGGGCACGCGTATGCCGGCGGCGGCGCTGCCGCGATGACCGTGGCAGCGAAGATTTGCGGGCTGTCGAGCGAGGCGGCGATCGAGGCTGCGGTCGCCGGCGGTGCGGCCTATGTCGGCTTTGTCTTCTACCCGCCGAGCCCGCGTGCGGTGAACCCGGCCCGCGCCGGCGCGTTGTGCGCGCTGGTGCCGGCGGCGGTACAGCGCGTCGCGCTATTCGTCGATGCCGATGATGCCGCTATTCAGGCGGTGCTCCATGCCGCGCCGATCGACATCCTGCAGTTTCATGGTGCCGAAACGCCCGAGCGCGTCATCGCCGCGAAGCAACGCTTCGGCCGCAAGGTGATGAAGGCGATTTCGGTCGCCGGCCACGATGATGTCGCCGGCGCCGCGCGCTACGAGGATGCCGCTGATTTGCTGCTGTTCGACGCAAAGCCGCCGCGCCGGGCCGACGCGCTGCCCGGCGGCAACGGTCTCGCTTTCGATTGGCAGCTTATCGCCGGCCGCCAATGGCGCCTGCCTTGGATGCTTTCCGGCGGGCTGTCGGCCGACCTGCTCGCGGAAGCCGTCCGCGTGTCCGGCGCGACAGCCGTCGATGTCTCGTCCGGCGTCGAACGCAAACCCGGCGACAAGGACCCCGACAAGATCCGCGCTTTTCTTGAAGTCGCGCGCGGACTATAGGCAACGCATGCAGACCCCGAACACCTACCGCGCCGGCCCCGACGAGCACGGGCATTTCGGCCTCTATGGCGGCCGCTATGTCGCCGAGACGCTGATGCCGCTCGTGCTCGCGGTGGAGGACGCCTACAACGCCGCCAAGGCGGATCCCGCCTTCAAGACTGAGCTCGACTATTACCTCACGCATTATGTCGGCCGGCCGAGCCCGCTGTTTTATGCCGAGCGGCTGACGCGCCATTGGGGCGGCGCCAAGATTTATATGAAACGCGAGGAGCTGAACCACACCGGCGCGCACAAGATCAACAATGTGCTGGGTCAGGTGCTGCTCGCGCGGCGCATGGGGAAGACCCGCATCATCGCCGAAACCGGCGCCGGTCAGCACGGTGTCGCCACCGCGACAGCCTGCGCGCTCTTCAACCTGCCGTGCATCGTCTATATGGGTGCGACCGACATCGCGCGACAGCAGCCCAATGTCTTCCGCATGAAACTGCTCGGCGCCGAAGTCGTGCCGGTGCATTCCGGCACCGCCACGCTCAAGGACGCGCTCAACGAAGCGCTGCGCGACTGGGTCGCGCATGTCGAGGACACATTCTACGTCATCGGCACGGTCGCCGGGCCACACCCCTACCCGGCGATGGTGCGCGACTTCCAATGCGTCATCGGCGACGAGACCCGCGTGCAGTTGCGCGAGGCCGAGGGGCGGCTGCCGGACACGCTGGTCGCTTGCATTGGTGGCGGCTCGAACGCGATGGGCCTGTTTCACCCGTTTCTCGATGACCCCAGTGTGCGCATGATCGGCGTCGAGGCCGGCGGCAGCGGCATCGAGACCGGCAAGCACGCCGCCTCGCTCAATGGCGGGCTGCCCGGCGTGCTGCACGGTAACCGCACCTATTTGCTGCAGGACGACGACGGCCAGATCATCGACGCGCACTCGATCTCGGCCGGGCTCGACTATCCCGGCATCGGTCCTGAGCATTCCTGGCTCAACGATCTCGGGCGGGTCGAATACGTCTCCATCACCGACAAAGAAGCGCTCGACGCGTTTCAGCTGTGCAGCCGGCTTGAAGGCATCATCCCGGCGCTGGAGCCGGCGCATGCGCTGGCGCATGTCGCCAAGATCGCGCCTGCTTTACCCCGCGACCATCTCTTGGTGATGAATATGTGCGGCCGCGGCGACAAGGATATTTTCGCGGTCGCCGAGTATCTCGGGGTCAAGTTGTGAGCCGCATCGAGAAGCGCTTCGCGGCGCTCAAGGCCGAGGGCCGGGCCGGGCTCGTTGCCTATCTGGTTGCCGGCGATCCCGACCCAGACACCTCGACCTTGCTGTTCGAGGGCGTCGCCGCCGCCGGCGCCGATCTGATCGAGATCGGCATGCCCTTCTCCGACCCGATGGCCGACGGTCCGTCGATCCAGGCCGGCGGGTTGCGCGCGCTCCGCTCGGGCATGACCCTCAAGAAAACGCTGGCGATGGTCCGGCACCTGCGCGCCCGCGATCCGGACACGCCCTATGTGCTGATGGGCTACTACAATCCGATCTACCGCTACGGTGCTGAAGCCTTCGCCAAAGACGCCGCGGCAGCCGGGGTCGACGGTCTGATCATCGTCGATCTGCCGCCCGAGGAAGAAGCCGAACTGGCCGAACCGGCGACCAAATCCGGGCTCGATCTCGTGCGCCTCGCGACACCGACGAGCGACGAGCATCGCCTGCCGACCATCATCAAGCGAGCCAGCGGTTTCGTTTATTACGTCGCGATCGCCGGGATCACCGGCACCCGCTCGGCCGACGCCGCTAGCGTACAACGCGCGGTGAGTCGGCTGCGCCGCTTTACCGACCTGCCGATCGCGGTCGGCTTCGGAATCAAGGACCCCTCGCAGGCCGCCGAGGTCGCCCGTGCTGCCGATGCCGCGGCGATCGGCACCGCGCTGGTCGACCGCCTCGCGCAAAACCTCGATGCTGACGGACGCGCCAAGCCCGGGCTCGTCGACGCCGTGCTGAGTGACATCGCCGCGTTCGCCCGGGGCATCCGCGGCGCGCGAACATGATGGTTAGCACGATGGCGAGTTTTGCGCCGGAGCAATATTGCGTCGAACAGCTTGCAAGCTCGTTGGGGATATCAAGTGACGTGCAGATACGAGATCCGAAAGTCGATTACAGGCGCGAAACGGGCATCGACGTCATCATGATAGGCCAAGGCCACCGGATTGGGTTTCAGGTTACGGAGTACGACGGGGGCGAAAACGTCGCCCGGCTTGGAGCGGGGCAGATGCGGCGCGAGGAGGTACGGCAAAAGCGAATTGCAGTGGGCGGCGTCTATGCGGGTTGGGGTTCTCCACATTTCCCCACAGCATTTAGAGCGCGAATTGATCAGAAAATTCGCAAGGCCGAAAACTATAGCTTCTGCGAAGTCGATGAGGTTTGGCTTCTCGTTTCGGCTGGTTTGCCCGATGCGCCGATTGCTACGTTTCTTCCGCATTTTCATATCGCAGCCGACGATTTGAACGACACGACGGCCCGATTGTTAGAAAACTCCAAATTCTCTGGGGCGTTCCTGCATGTAATCATGGGAAATGCGCTTTACGAATGGGATCGGCGATCTCGGTGGCAGAAGCGTAGCGCCAGCGATAGAGCATGAGTTGGCTCACCAACATCGTCCTGCCGAAAATCCGCACCTTTGTCGGGCGCAAGGAGGTGCCCGACAATCTGTGGCGGCAGTGCCCCAGCTGCGAGCAAACGCTGTTTCTCAAGGACCTCACCGCCGACCTCATGGTTTGCCGGCATTGCGGTCATCATTTTCGCATCGGCAGCGGCGAGCGTTTCACGATGCTGTTCGATGACGCGGGCTTCGAGAAAATCGAGCTGCCGAAGACGGTGATCGACCCGCTCAAGTTCCGCGACCGCAGGCGCTATACCGAGCGGCTGCGCGAGGGGCACGCCGCGCTTGGCGCCGGCAGCGACGCGATCGCCGTCGCGCACGGCCGGATCGGTAATATCGGCGCCGTGATCGCCGCGTTCGATTTCGCCTTTATGGGCGGTTCGATGGGGGTCGCGGTCGGCGAAGGGTTTGTTGCCGCGGCGCGGCTCGCGGTCGAGCGCGAGGCTGCGCTGATCGTCATCCCGTCCTCGGGCGGCGCGCGTATGCAGGAGGGTATCCTGTCGCTGATGCAGATGCCGCGCACGATCATCGCCGCCGACATGGTCAAGGAGGCGGGGCTTCCCTATATCGTCGTGTTGACCGATCCGACCACCGGCGGCGTCGCCGCGTCCTTCGCCGCGATCGGCGATATCGCGATCGCCGAACCGGGCGCGATTGTCGGTTTCGCCGGCGCCCGCGTCATTGAGGAGACGATCCGCGAGAAGCTGCCGGAAGGGTTCCAGCGCGCCGAATATTTGTTGGAGCACGGCATGGTCGACATGGTCGTCAAGCGCAGCGAATTAAAGGCGACGCTCGCGCGCATCCTCAAACTGCTGCGCGAGCCGGTGATCGCGGCCGCCGCGGCGGCCGAACCGGCGTGACCGAGGACACCACGGCCAGCGACCGGGTGATAGCCCGGCTCGGCGGGCTGCACCCGAAACGGATCGACACTATCGACAGCCGCACGCTAACGCTGGAGCGCATCGAGCGGTTGCTGGCCGCGCTTGGCGACCCGCAAGACAAGCTGCCGCCGGTCATCCATGTCGCCGGCACGAACGGCAAGGGCTCGACGGTCGCGACGCTGCGCGCCTGTCTCGAAGCCGCCGGCTATCGCGTCCATGTCTACACCTCACCCCATCTGGTGCGCTTTCACGAGCGGATCAGGATAGCCGGCCGGCTGATCGACGATGCGTTCCTCGCCTCGGTCCTCGCCGATTGCGAGCGCGCCAATGCCGGGCGGGAGATCACGTTTTTCGAGGTCGTTAATGCCGCGGCCTTTCTCGCCTTCTCGCTGGTGCCGGCGGATTTCGTGCTGCTCGAAGTCGGCGTCGGCGGCCGGCTCGACGCCACCAATGTCGTCAAGCACCCGGCGGTGACGGCGATAACCCCAGTCTCGCTCGACCATCAAGCCTTTCTCGGGCCGACGATCGCTGCGATCGCCCGCGAGAAATCCGGCATCATGAAACCCGGCGCGCCGGCAGTGATCGGCCCACAGGTCCCCGAAGCGGAAGAGGTGATCGAGGGACGCGCGCGTTATGTCGGCGCCCCGCTGCTCCGCTGGCGACAGGAATGGCGCTGCGAGGCGACAAACGAGGGGATGCGCTACGAGGGGCCACGCTGGCATCTCGACCTGCCGCGCCCGTCGCTGCTCGGCGCTCACCAGATCGCCAATGCCGGCACTGCCATTGCCTGCCTCGAATGCCTGGGCGGCGCCGTCATCTCGCCTGCCGCGCTCGCCAGTGGCCTGCGGCAGATCGAATGGCCGGCGCGGCTGCAGCGCTTAACGCGCGGGCCGCTCGTCGAGATGATGCCGGGCTGGGAATTGTGGCTCGATGGCGGACACAACCCGGCGGCGGGCGAGGCGCTAGCCGCATCGGTCGGCGCGTGGCGCGACCGGCATCTGCATCTCGTCGTCGGCATGCTCAACACCAAGGATGCCGCCGGTTTCCTCGCACCGCTCGCCGCGGCCGCCGAAAGCCTTCACGCGGTCACAATCCCCGATGAGGAGAACCCGCTGCCCGCCGCCGCGATCGTCTCGGCCGCCCGCTCGGTCGGCATCACCGCACACGAAGCCGCATCGATCGAGGCAGCGCTCCAGGCAATCGCACAGGCCGGTAACCACGGGCGCGTGCTGATCTGCGGCTCGCTCCACTTTGCCGGTGTGGTGCTGCGCCGGAACGGATGAAACCAACGCCCGCCGCCGGCGTTAAGGCGGCATGAAGAACGCTCTCTCCGTATTGGCCCTCGTCGCGATGGGGGCCGCCGTCGCTTCGGCTGGTGCTTATGCGGCTCAAGGCGATGCTCTTCCGCCGGGATATTTCAAGACCGCTGTGATCGGCCCGGCACTGGGAATGGCTAATGCCGATACCCAGCGCGATGTCATCGAGCCGCCGTCGAGCATCGACCCCGGCATGGCCCTCGATCCGCCGCAAACGGGTGCGCGGATGCCGATCGTCCAACCGCCGGGCGCGCCCCCCGCCGGGCGGCTGGTTTTGCCACATTGATATAGGCGGATATGAGAATGGCCGGGCGAAACCCGGCCATTCTCGTGCGACATGGATTGTTCCGGTCTAAAGGACCGATTCGACCCATCTGTAGAGCGCGCTCTTGGGTTGCGCGCCGATCTTGGTCGCGGCGACCTGGCCATCCTTGAACAGGATCATCGTCGGGATGCCGCGCACTCCATACTTGCGGGGAGTTTGCGGGTTCTCGTCGATGTTGACCTTGGCGACGGTCAACCGGCCGTTCATGTCGCCCGCCAGATCGTCGAGAAAGGGCGCTATCATCTTGCAGGGGCCGCACCATTCGGCCCAAAAATCGACGAGCACCGGCTCCTTGCTCTGGAGCACCAGGCTGTCGAAGGTGCCGTCGCTGACCGCTGTGGGCTTCATGCGAAATCCTTTCGCTGACGTTGGAGCGAAGATTAGGGGAGCGGCAAAAGCATCGTCAAGGTAGGTGCCGTGCGAGCAGATCGGAGCTGATCGGCATCAGACGCGGCGCCTCTGTCCACAGGATCGCACAGCTCACCGGCCGATCGGGGTATATGCGCTCAAGCGCCGCACGATAGCTCGCAAGCTGCTGAAGATAGACGCGGCTGACCTCGTCTTCGCTGCTCGGCGGTGGCCGCACGCTCTTGTAGTCGACAATTAGCACGCGGTCGTCCGTGACCACGATGCGGTCGATCTGCCCCGACAGCGCTCGGCCACCGATGAGCCCCACCACCGGCACCTCGGCCTGGGCGTCGGGCCCCCAGAGCGGCGCGAACTCCGGCGTCTCGAGCACCGCGATGGTCTCGCGGCAGATTTCCTCCCGGTCGGCTTCGCCAAGTCCGTGCACCGGCAGGGCGAGGAACCGCCGCGCCGCACCCGGCCGTTCGTCCGGTGGCAATTCCGGCAAGGTTTGCAGCAGGCGGTGCACCAGAAGCCCGCGCTTGAACCGGTCGCGCCCGCCGACAGCGAGCGGCGACAGTGTCGCCGGCTCGCTGCCGCTAGGCTGCGACGGCAGCAGCGGTTTTGGCGGGTCGGGCTCATCAGGCGCCGGCTGCCCAAGCCAACGCGGTAACGCCGCGAGCCGAGGCGCGGCTGCAGCGCGCGAATCGCGCGCTGGCGCTTCGGTCTGCGGGGAAGACAGCCGCAGCCCCTCCCCGCCCCAGCCATCCATCGCGCCAATCAACAGTGATGTGTCGAAATCGAAGCGCTCGGCAATCCCCGTAAGGCCGGCGCGGCACACCGTGTGCCACGTCTCGGCGTCCCTGCCACTGTTGCGCGTATTCCAGCCGCAGATATAGAGCCGGTCCTGCGCACGGGTCAGCGCGACGTAGAGCAGGCGCCGGTATTCCTGCAATTCGCGCCGGCGCAGCGCCTGGCGCTCGGCGCCGTAATGCCGGCAGGCGAAATCGCGATGCGGCCGCCACAGCGGCAGCTCCTCGGCCGCGGTCCACAATAGCTGCCCGCGCTGTTCGGGCAGCTGCATCGTGTCGGGCATGAACACGACCGGCGCTTCGAGGCCCTTGGCACCGTGCACGGTCATGATCCGCACCTCGTCGCGCTGCTGCTCGGCGAGGTCGCGCTTGACTTCGATGTCGCCGGCGACAAGCCAATGCAGGAACCCTTGTAGCGAGGGCACATGTTCGCGCTCATAGGTAAGGGCCAGCGCGAGAAATTCTTCGATCGGGTCTTCCGCCTCGGGCCCCAAGCGTTCGAGCATCGCCCGGCGCCCGCCGCCGGCCCCGAGAATGTCGGCGTAAAGCTCATAGGGCGGCGCGAAATCCGCGCGCGCGAGCAGCCCGCGCAGCGTCTCGACCGCCCGGCTGAGCAACAAATCGTCGGCGCCGCGGGTGAGCAGCCGCGACCACAGCGACCGCTTGCCGCGATCGTACGCAAGCGTAAACAGTTGTTCCTCCGAAATGCCGAACAGCGGCCCTTTCAGAACCACCGCCAGGGTCAGGTCGTCTTCCGGCAGCAGCAAAAACTGACCGAGCGCCACCAGATCCTTGACCGCGAGTTGCTCGGATAGCGTCAGCCGGTCGGCGCCGGCGACCGGCACGCGTCGCTGCTTCAGCTCGCGCAGTAAATCCTCGACAAAGGCATTGCGGCGCCGCACCAGCACCATGATGTCGCCGGCCCGCAGTCTGCGGTCGCGCGAAGGCAATTGCTCGCCGCCCTTCAGCCAGCCGTCGATTGTCGCGGCAATGGCCCGCGCCAGCCGCGTATGCGCTTCGGCGATGCGTCGACCAGCGTTGTCGGCAAACAGATCGTCGCTGTCCTCGGGCGCGGCAGGCGCGCCGGGCCACAATTCGACAAGACCGGCCTGACCGACCCGGGCCGCGACATGGCGGATTGCCTCGCCGTCGAGACCGACCCCGTCGGCAGCGGCCGCATTGGCGAACACCGCGTCGACCGCCTGCAGCAGCGGTTCGGCAGCCCGGAACGAGATGTCGAGCGGCACGGTCCGCCAGGTCCGCGACAGCGCGTTGACCCGTTCCTCGAAATGCGCCCGCATCCGCCCGAAGGCTGTAGGATCGGCGCGCTGAAAGCTGTAGATCGATTGCTTGGCGTCACCGACCGCAAACACGGTGCGCAACCGTCCCGCCGGGTCCTCGCCGGCAAAGAACTCCTCGGCGAGGATCGCGACGATCTCCCATTGCTCGGGGTTTGTGTCCTGCGCCTCGTCGATCAGGATGTGGTCGACCCCGCCATCCAGCTTGAACAGCACCCACGGCGCGATGCCGTCGCGCCGCAATAGGTCGAGCGCCTTCAGCACGAGGTCGTCGTAATCGAGTTCGGCATGCAGCCGTTTGCGCGCGTCGTAAGCTTCGACAAGGGCCGCGCCGAGCCGGACCAGCGCGCGCGTCGCCGCGATCACGACGTGGGCGTTGCGCGCATCGCAAAACCGTTTGGCGCGTTCGGCTTCGACCGCGAGGATGCCGCCGAGGTCGATCCCCGCCTTCTTGGCGGCCGCCTTGGTAAATAGATCCTGCCGGATCGCGTCTTTCTGCGTGAGGAAGACTGCCAGATAAGCATCGATCAATTCGGGCCGGCCGGCTTCATCCTCGCACCAGTGGGCGAGAAGGCGGCCGCGCGGCTGGTCGGTCTTTTCGCTGCCCTCGGCCAGTGCGGTGCAAGCGAGGCGCAACGCCGGCAGGTCGCCGCCCGCGCAAAAAGCCGCGATGAGGCTGTCTTCCGTCGCATCGATGGGGAGGCCGGCTGCGTTCGCAAGCCGCACCACCAGCGCGTCCTCCCCGTCTTCGAGCGCCGCCGCCAGCTTGCCGCGCTCCCTGGCGAGCGCCGCCATCAATTCCGCGAAGCGTTCCTCGACGAGATAGCGCGCGACGACCTCGAGCGCCTCCGCCAAGTCGGAACGGATGCCGGAACGCGCGGCTGCGATGATTTCGGCGGCCGCGTCCTTCAACGCCTCGCTCGCGCTGCGCTCATCGATGACGCGGAATTCGGGCGGCACCCGCGCTTCCAGTGGAAAGCGGCGCAGCAGCGACTGGCAGAACGCATGAATCGTCTCGATCTTGGCGCCGCCCGGCGTGTCGAGTACCCGGCTGAACAGACGGCGCGCGGTGCGGATGTCATCTTCGCGCGGATAGCGCCCGGTCAGCGCCACCAGTTCCTGCGACAGCGCGCCCGACGGCATCGTCGTCCATCGCGCGAGCCGGTCGTTGAGGCGGTTGGCCATTTCCGCGGCCGCCGCGCGGGTAAACGTCAGACACAAAATGTGCGACGGTTCAGTACCATCGAGCATCAAGGTCAGCAGCCGCTCGGTCAGCACCTTGGTCTTGCCGGTGCCGGCTGAGGCCGAGACCCATACCGAAGCGGCGGGGTCGAGCGCCCGGCGCTGGGCGCGGTCGGCTTCGGCCGCGCCGCTCACCACTCCGCCTCGCTCTCGATCAGGCGTTCGAGGTGCGCGTAGTCCGAATAACGCGGCTGCCACTTGGCGACGGGCACGGGGCGATAAGGCGTCGCCGCATCGTCAAAGCGGGCGATATACGCGGTGATCGCGGCCAGCACGTGAGCGGCCAGCGCGCCCGGCTCATCGCCCGCAGGTTCGCGGCTGCCCGAGGGGTTGCCGCCGAGTTTCCAGTGTTCGAGCGCGGCGATCGGCGCGCCCGGAAGGCCGAAACCGCCGGCCTCGGCGATCGCCCCTTCCAGCGGCAGCTGCACGGCAATCGCCGCGTCGATCTCCTGCTTCTTGGGGACCGACCCGGTCTTGTAGTCGATAATCGCCAACTCGCCGGAAGCGAGCCGATCGATGCGGTCGGCGATCGCGGTAATCGTGAACGACCCGCCCGGCGCGGCGACGGCGATGCTGCCCTTCACCTCGCTCAGGCTTTCGGCGATCTCGCTGCGGCGCCGTCGCTCTTCGGCGACAAACCAATCGGCGATGCGCAAAAATCGAGGCCACCAGAACGCCCACGCACCGGGCCGAGACAGCAGTGGGCCGAATTGCCGGACCGCGATGTCGCGCAGCAAGGCCTCCGCCTGCAGCGGCAGCGCGCGAGAGAAGCGGCGCACGAATTCGGCCAGCGTCTGATGGATCGCCGTGCCAAGATCAGCCCGGTCGGGATCGGCGTCGAGTTGGTCGAGCGCCCGCAAACGCAGGATGTGCTTGGCATAGATCGCGTAGGGGTCGCGCCGCCACATCTCGATATCGGTAACGGCGAGCTGGCGTGGCCGGGTCGCAACCGGCGGCCGTGGCGCCGGCGTTGGAAGCGGGCGGTGCGCGGTTGGCTGGTCGCTGACAGCGGCGGCGGCCTCGATCTCGGGATCGGGGCCAAGCCGGCCGTCGAGCCCCACAGCGCGCAGCACGGCGTCAAGGCGCAGCAGCCAGCGGGACGGCACGGTCGGCACGCCTTCGTGCCGCGCGGCGCGGGTCAACGCCACTTCGGGCGCACCGAGCGCCTGGGCGAAATCATGCGCGGCGATACCGAGCGCGCGCTCGGGAAGCGGGATGCCGAACTCCGCGCGCATCTGCCGCGACATCCACGGGTCGACCGGGACGGCGCCGGGCCAGGCGCCCTCGTTGAGCCCGCCGAGCACGAGCAGATCGGCCTGTTGGAGGCGCGCCTCGACGAGGCCCCAAATCGCCAGACGCGGGTGACGGCCGTAAGCCGGACGCACCGCGATGCCGCTCGACAGCGCCTCGAACAGCGCCGGGTAATGCCGGCCGATGAGAGCCGGAAAGTCGCGGGCAGCATGGAGCAGGTCATGGCAGAACATTGCGGCGGCCTCGCCGGCCGGTTCGCGCCACAGCCGGGCCGGACCGCTTTCCGCGTCACTCGCGGCGAGCCGCTCGGCGGCGGCGATGTGGGCGCTCGCCAGCTCAACAAAGCGGACACAGCGCTTGGCCAGCAATGCCGGCAGCTCGCCAAGGCAGGTTTCGAGGCGGTCGATAAAGCGCCGCAGCTCCGGTGATTTATCGCCAAGTGCCGCCCGCAACCCGGCGAAGCCCGGCGCCGGACGCGGTCCGCGGATCAGGCCTTCGAGCCGACGCGCGAGTTCGCGAAACTCCTCGGGCGCCATTCCACCCGCGGCAAGCGGGTGCTTGAGCGCCGCCAGCAGCGGCACCGGCGCCAACTCGCTCGCCGCGATGTCGAGCACCAAACGAAGAAACGCGCCGGGCGGCGTGCGCGCCAGCGGCAGGCCGGCGGAATCGTCGATGTCGATCTTCCAGCGCCGCAATTCGGCGGCGACGCGGCGGGCCAGCTCGCGATCGGGCGTCACGAGGGCGGCGGTCCCACCCGGCTCCTCCAGCTTGCGGCGCAATAGGAGGGCGATCGTCGCGGCTTCCTGCTGCGAACCAACGCAATCGTAGCGGCTGAGGCCGGCCAGCGCCTCCGCGGGTGCCGGGGCAAGGTCACGCCAGGCATCGGTGAGGTTCGCGGGGCGCAGCGCCTCGGACGCGAGCCGCAGCCGCGCCGCGCGGGCATTCGCAACGGCGGGCCGCCAAAGGCGCACATCGTCTGGCTTAAGGTCGAGACGGCCCAACAGTCGCGCCAACAGGTATTGCGGGTGCGCAGGGTCGTCGGCGATCGCCTCCCAAACCTCCGGTACGGGATGCTGGTCGAGGCCGGGCAGGATCACCGATCCGTTGTCGACGCCGGCGATAACGCCGATGAGTTCTTCGAGCGCCGGAATGCCGCCGGTGAGGCCGGCGGCGATCACCGGCGCGCGCGGCGGCGCGGTGCGCCACAAAGCCGCCTGGCGCGCGATCAACCGGTTGCGCCGCTCCGCGGGGTCGATCGCACCTTCGGCTTCGAGGATCGCCGGCCATCGCCCCGGCAGGATGTCGAGAAACCGCAGCACCACCTGCCAATGCTCGGCGAGGTCTAGCGGCGCCAGCTTTACGAGGTCGGCGAAGCTGGCGCCCTCGATCGCGGCGGTATCGACGAGCCGGGCCAGCGCGCCCGCCAACGCCGCGGCCTGGCCCGGCAGCAGGATCTGCTCGCCCTCGCCTTCGCTCCACTCGAGCACCAGCCGGGTGAGCAACAGACGGCGGCGCAGGTCTGGAATTGCCGGCGGCACGGCCAAGCTCTCGTTGTCGGCGATCTCGTCGCTGTCTAGGTCGCCGATCGGCTGCATCCGCGGCAGCAGCAACGGCGCGCCGGGGTCGCCGCCTTCGCCGGTGAGACGCAGAAACGCTTCCCGCAAGCTGCGCACCGCGCGCCGGGTCGGCAGCAACACGGTCATTCGCGGCAGGCGCAGCGGATCGCCACCGGCGAGCGCTACCAGCCCTTCCGCCAAGGTCGCAAGAAACGGCTGGTCCGCGGCGATGGTGTAGATATGCGGACGCCCCGCCAACTAATGCTCCGCCCGCAACTCGGCGAGGCGCTCGCGGGTGGCATCCAGGCCTTCGGGCGTGCCGACGTGAAACCACTCGCCGTCATGGACGATGGCGGCGAGCCTGCCGGCATCCTCGGCGCGGTCATACAGCCGCTTGAGCGAGAACACGGCATCGTCGATGCCGGAGAAAAGCCGGCGGTGCAGGATCTGGATGCCGGCGAAAATATAAGGCGCGACCTCCCGCTCGCCGCGCCGGCGCGGGCGGCCGAGAGGATCGAGGAAATAATCGCCGATCCCCTCATATCCGATCGCGCTGATCGTGCGCTGCAGCAGCAACAATGCGTCCATTTCCTCGGCGCGGAAGGCACGGGCCAGACGGCTCAAGGCCGAGGTAAGCCCGTCCAGCCAAAGCACATCGCTGTTCACCACAAAAAAAACATCGTCGAGCGAGGCGAGCGCGTGCCTTACGCCGCCGCCGGTTTCAAGCAACCTATCCTCGCGCGACAGGGATATCCGCGGCTTCGTCCGGGCCGCGAGGTGCGCGGCGATCATTTCCCCCTTATAGTGCAGATTGACAACGACCCGCTCAACCCCGGAGGTGGCGAGCCGGTCGAGCGCGTGGTCCAAGAGGCTTTTGCCGGCGATCTCGACCAGCGGCTTGGGCAGATGATCCGTGACCGGCCGCAGCCTTTTGCCGAGTCCGGCGGCGAGCACCATCGCCGTTTTTGGCGTCGCATTCATGCCGGGGTATTCATATCGGGCAGGCGGCGCACGGCGCGCGGCAAATGCCGGTCCAGCCAGCGCGCGAGGGGCCGCAGGGCCGGTTCTTGCAGATCGGCTTCGAGCAGACGCCAGACCCGCGGAATGTGATCGAGATACTGGGGTTTGCCGTCGCGCCGCCACAGCCGGGTGAAAATGCCGATGATCTTGGCATTGCGCTGTGCCGCGAGGATCGCCGCCGACCGGCGGAACGCCCCTCTGTCGACACAGGGAAATGCCTTGAGATACCGCTCGGTCATCGCCTCGCGCAACGTGAGAGATACGTCGCGGCGCGCATCTTCGAGCAGCGAGACGAGGTCGTAGCTCGCCGGGCCGCAAAGCGCGTCCTGAAAGTCGAGCAGGCCGCAGCCGCGTACCCCTTCTCGACCCGGCAGCAGCATCAAATTGTCGACATGGTAGTCCCGAAGGACCAGCGTCGGCGCTGGCGTCGCGGCAAGCGGCAGCACCGCACGCCACAGCGCGAGATATTCCTCGCAAAGGGCGGGAGACAGGGGCGCGGGCAGCACCGTCGCTGCGTACCATTCGACGAGCAGCGCCGCTTCGCGCAGCAACACGTCCTCGTTATAGGGCGGCACAGCCGGCGCCTCGGCCATCGCGCGCTGTAGCGCAACCAGCGTGTCGATCGCCAACGCATAAAGTTCCGCCTCATCGGCGCCGCGCGCCAGCAATCGGGTGTAGGTGTCGTCGCCAAAATCCTCGATCAGGAGGAGGCCCTGCTCGGTGTCCTCTGCGAAAATCTCCGGCGCGCTGAACCCGTGGCTGCGCAGCATGCCGGATACGGCAATATAAGGCCGCACATCTTCGTGCGGGGGCGGAGCGTCCATCAGCACCGCGCGGCACTCGCCCTCGGCAACCCGGAAATAACGCCGGAAAGACGCATCGGCGGCGAGTGGAATCGGCCGGCTCCCGTCCCAACCGGCGGCGGCGAGAAAGCGGGCGATCACTGCGTCGCGCGCCACTTACGCCTCCGCCTCGAACGCGGCAAGTCTTGCCGCCCAATCGCCGTCTCCGGAAAGCCGCGCGCGGCGCGCGCCGGCCGTCGCGGCAAACGCCAATTCGATGAGAAGCCGCCGCGGTGGCAACAGCGTGCCTAATCGCTCGGGCCATTCGATCAGCGAAATCCCGTCGCGAAATGCGTCTTCGATTCCCAGCTCCCAGACTTCCTCGGCCGCGCGCAAGCGGTAGAGGTCGAAATGCCAGACGGTCCCGCCCGGCAGCTCATAAGTCTGCACCAATGTGAAAGTCGGGCTCGGCACAGCCTCCACGCCGCCGCGCGCGGCGATAAAGGCGCGTGCAAACCGCGTCTTGCCGGCGCCAAGCTCTCCTTGTAGCGCGATCACGTCGCCGGGACGCGCCAGCACCGCGAGCCGCACAGCGAGCGCCGCAGTTGCTGCTTCATCGGGCAAGTCGAGGGCAATCACCTTGGCCTTGTATGCGGCTAGCCACGCCGCCGCAACATCGGGTTGCGCGCGCCTTCCGCGTCGCTAATCATCGCCGGATGAACGCATCTTCGCAGCAGACCGATGTGGCGATCATCGGTGCCGGGCCAGCAGGACTCTTCGCGGTGTTCGAGTGCGGTATGCTCGACATGAAATGTCATGTCTTTGACGCGCTCGACGTGGTCGGCGGGCAATGCGCGGCGCTCTACCCGGAAAAGCCGATCTACGACATCCCCGGCTATCCGCGAATCGACGCGGCATTGCTGGTCGATCGGCTGTTCGAGCAGGCGGCTCCGTTCAGCCCGACCTACCATCTCGGCCAGGCGGTGAGCGGGCTGGAGAAGGTCGGAGATGTTTTTGCCGTCACCAACGCGGCCGGGGTTGCCGTCACAGCCCGCGCGGTGGTAATCGCCGCCGGCGGCGGCGCGTTCGGACCAAACCGTCCGCCGCTTGCCGACATCGAGGCCTTCGAGGGCAAAAGCGTCTTCTATCTGGTGCGGCGACGGGAAGATTTTCGCGACAAGCGTATCGTTATCGCGGGCGGCGGCGATTCAGCGGTGGATTGGGCGCTGTCGCTGGCGGAGCTGGCGGCGCATGTCATGGTGGTGCATCGCCGCGGCAAGTTCCGCGCAGCGCCGCAATCACTTCGCCGCCTCGAAGAATTGGCAGCAGCGGGCAAGGTCGAGCTGGTGATCCCCTATCAACTCGCCGCACTGAAAGGTATGGGCGGGCGGCTTGACGCGGTCATCGTCGCCGATCTCGCCGGTGCGGAGCGGCGGCTCGCGGCCGATTGTCTGCTTCCGCTTTTCGGCCTGGCGACGCAGCTTGGGCCGCTGGCGCGCTGGGACTTGGCTTTTGACGACAACCGCATCGTCGTCGACCCGGCGAGTTGCGTCACCTCGCGGCCTGGAATTTTCGCGATCGGCGACATCGCCCATTATTCAGGCAAACTGAAGCTGATCCTCAGCGGCTTTGCGGAAGCGGCCGCCGCGGCGCATGCGATCCGCCCACTGGTTTACCCCGGCCAAGCGCTGCATTTCGAATATTCGACGACCAGGGGTATCCCTAGCATCCCCTAATGGACGGCTGCCTCCGATGCGGCGGCGGAAGTCGACACGCCGCCGGGAGTAGGCGCACCGCCAGGTCTGACTGGCAAGTGGCAGCGCACGATCGTCCCGTTTTCGGGACTCGATTCCATACTCACCGTCCCGCCATGCAACTCGACCAAGCTCTTCACGAGCGACAGACCGAGCCCCGCCCCGGTTTGCGCCAAGGTCGGATCACCGCGCTCGAATTTCTCGAATACCCTCGCTTGGTCCGCCATCGGAATCCCGACGCCAGTGTCGGCGACCGACAAGATCAGCTCATCAGCATCCATCTCGGCTTCGAGGCGGATCGAGCCGCCCGGTGGGGTGAACTTGATCGCGTTGGAGATCAGGTTGAACAGCGCCTGTTTCAGGCGCCGTTCGTCGGCCTCGATGACCCCGACATCGTCCGCGCAATGCAGCGATAGATCGAGGTTCTGATTACGCGCCCGCTCGCGCGTGAGCGTGAGCACGGCATCGAGCATATCGCGAATATCGACACTGCCGGTTTCGAGGGTCATGTAACCGGCCTCGATCGTGGCTAGATCGAGGATGTCGTTGATCAGCGACAGCAGCCGGTGCGAGCTGTCGAGAATGCCGCGGCTGTAATCGAGCTGCCGAGGCGTCAGCGTGCCGAAATACTCGTTGGCGAGGATTTCCGCGAAACCGATGATCGCGTTGAGCGGTGTGCGCAGCTCGTATGACACATTGGCGATGAATTCGCTCTTGAGCCGCGCAGCCGTTTCCAGCGCCTCGTTGCGCTCGCGCAGCGCACGCTCGACGCGCTGGGTGTCGGTCACGTCCTGATATGACAATAGAACATTGCCGTCGGGGAGCAGCACAGTTGCGACCTGTAACACCGTGCCGTCGGCGCGGTCGAGCAGGTCACCGCCCATCGCGCCGCCCGATATGCGGGCGATGATCTGCTGCCTGAGCGTCGGCCAATTGCGATTTCCCGCACCGCTGCCTTCGTAAAATCGGCGCGTCTTCTCGACAATCTCGCTGATATGCGGCTCGCCTATGAGATCGGCTTCAGACAGGCCCCAGATTTTTCGATAAGCGGGGTTGTGCAGTTTGAGCCGTCCGTCGCCACCGATGACAGCGATGCTCTCGAACAGATTGTCGAGCGATTCGCGTTGTACCTCGATCAGTGTGTTGTAAGAACGCTCCAACGCTAGGCGGTCGGTCACATCCTCGTAGACAAAAACCAACCCGCCGAGTGGGTGCGGCGACACTGTCAGGCTCAGCGTGCGGTCATCGGGCAAGTGCAGCAATTCCTGTTGCGGCTCGATCAGCGAAGTGAACATGGCCAATTGCTGGCGCTTGAAAGCACGGAAATCGGCGAATTCCGGGATGCGGCGCCTCTCGCGCAGACGCTCCAGCAGCTCATCCAGCGACGGACCGGTCGCCAGCCAGTCGGTTTCGATCCCCCACAGGTTCGCGAACGCCGCGTTGCAGAATCGCAGCCGCTTATCCGGCCCGTAAATCGCAACAGCGGCATGGATATTTTCCAGCACTTGGCCGTGAGCATTCATGTGGCGCTGCAATTCGGCCTCACCCGCCTCGCGGTCGGTGCGGTCGATGGCAAAACCGATCGTGCCGCCCTCGCGGTCCGGCGTCTCGATGATCTCCATCAGATGACGCGAGCCGGCGATGACAATGTGATGCGTCTCGGCTCGGGTCTCGCCGGCTGCGGCCGCACGAGCGAGTTCCAACGCCTTGCCGCGGCCGCTTTCAGGCCACAGCTCGCGCCCCTCGGCCAGCGCCGCCTGTCGCGTGGCGTCGACCGCCGCGGCATACGCGGCGTTGCAATCGACGAGCGCGAGATTGCGGTCTCGCCGCCACACCGGCATCGGCATCACCTCCACCATGGCGCGTACCGCCGACGCGGACGCCTGGGACAATGCGTGTGCCGCCTCGATCGCGCGGGTTCGACTGATATCGGTCGCCCAGACGACGCAGTCGCCATCCCCGGTGCGACGCCCAGTGACGACGTAAGCGGTGCCGTCGGCCAGCGTTACGGTGTCGGCAAACGGCGTTCCATCGGTTCGCAGCACAGTCGCCGAGGCGGTCAGCCGGGCAGCGCCGCCGGCCTCAAGACTGGTGACAAAATCGCCGAAGGTGGCAGTAGACGTCTGGCCCGGCAGTGTACCGAGCGCTCGTTCTTCTCCGTTGGCGCGCCACACAAAACCCGCCAGCGGGGCGGTGCGGACTATCGCGAGCAGGTCCGCGCTATCCTTGGCGGCGGTGGCGCGTCCGGCCTCGGCCTTGCTCACCCGTGCGCGGGCGTGAAGGGAAAGGCCGCCGAGCCCGATCACGACGGCTAGAACGATTACGGCAGCAATCAGGATCAATATCCGCCGCCTGCACCTGCACGGTCTTCGATCAGACGCGAATCATCCTTAATTTTTATAACAAAATCAAGATGACACTACGAAAATCTCTAATATCGGTAATGTTCCGGCTTGTAGGGGCCGCTACTTTCGAGCCCGAGATATTGCGCTTGCGCCCCGGTGAGTCTCGTCAGGTGCGCGCCAAGCTTGTCGAGGTGGAGCGCCGCCACTTTCTCGTCGAGGTGCTTCGGCAGGACGTAGACTTTGTTCTCGTACTTGCCGTGATTCGTCCACAACTCAATTTGCGCCAGCACCTGATTGGTGAACGAGGCACTCATCACAAAACTGGGGTGGCCGGTCGCGCAGCCAAGATTGACCAGCCGCCCTTTGGCGAGAACGATCAGTCGCTTGCCGTCGGGGAAAACGACCTCATCGACCTGCGGCTTGACCTCTTCCCAGACATAATTGCGCAGCGCGCCGACCTGGATCTCGCTGTCGAAGTGGCCGATGTTGCAGACGATCGCGCGGTCGTGCATCTGCCGCATGTGATCGAGCGTGATCACGTCGATGTTGCCGGTCGCGGTGACAAAGATGTCACCGATCGGCGCAGCCTCCTCCATCGTCACGACCTGATAGCCCTGCATCGCTGCCTGGAGCGCGCAGATCGGGTCGATCTCGGTGACCATGACGCGCGCGCCCTGGCTGCGGAGGCTTTCGGCAGAGCCTTTGCCGACATCGCCAAACCCGGCCACGACCGCGATCTTGCCGGCGAGCATGACATCGGTGGCACGCTTGATGCCGTCGACGAGGCTCTCGCGCACACCGTAGAGATTGTCGAACTTCGACTTGGTCACGCTGTCGTTGACATTGATCGCCGGCACCTTGAGCGACCCATCGCGCATCATCTCATAAAGTCTGTGCACGCCCGTGGTCGTCTCCTCCGAGATGCCGCGGATCTCAGTCAGGAGGTGCGGGCGCTGGTCGTGGATGATCTTGGTCGCGTCGCCCCCGTCATCGAGCACCATATTGGGCTTCCACCCATCAGGGCCCGTCAACGTCTGCTCAATGCACCACTCGTATTCCTCCTCGGTCTCGCCCTTCCAGGCGAAAACCGGGATGCCCCGCGCCGCGATCGCCGCGGCGGCGTGATCCTGCGTTGAAAAGATGTTGCACGAACTCCAGCGTACCGTCGCACCCAGCGCCACCAAGGTCTCGATCAGCACGGCGGTCTGGATCGTCATATGCAGACAGCCGACGATCCGCGCGCCTTTCAAGGGCTGCGCCGCGCCAAACTCGTCGCGCAATGCCATCAGCCCCGGCATCTCGGTCTCGGCGATCGCGATCTCGCGGCGTCCCCAATCGGCGAGAGCGATATCGGCGACCTTGTAGTCGGTAAACTCGGGCATGCGGTCAATCTCCTACGGGCGCGGCGTCAGCGTGTGCTAATTTGAACATATAAAGATATCTTTAAGTCGTCAAGTCCAAGGACGCCCCTTGATCAATCGCCGCTCGCAGTCGGTGTGAACTCGAAATCCTCCACTGACACCGCTTCGAGAAACGCTTTGTGCTCGCGCTGGGGAAACGGCCACAGCACGGGATGAGGCTGGGTGCTGGTGTACCAATTCTTGCAGCCTCCGACCCACACGGTTCCCGGAAAAGCCGCATCAAGTTTGGCGAGGAATTTCTCGGTTGCCGCCGCGGTCGGCGCAACCGCGGCCTTGCGGCGCCGCGCCTCGTCGATGAGCCGCATGATCACACCGATCTCCTGGTCGAGCGCCAATGGCACGGGAACGTTGTTCACCGGTGCGAACGGCCCATACAGCATGAACAGGTTGGGAAAGCCGGGAAGGCCGATCCCACCATAGGAATAAATCCGCTCCTTCCACGCTTCGTCGACGGTCATGCCGTTGAGCCCGACGACATTCATGGGCCGCATATAGGTGTGCGGGTCGAACCCCGTAGCGTAAACCAGCACGTCGAGCGGCACATGCGCGCCGTCGGCCATGACGACACCGTCCGGAACGATGCGCTCCATATGTCCTTTGACGATATGCGCGTTGGGAAGTTGTACCGCTTCGTAGTAGTTGCGGTCCGACTTTGGGATGCGGGTGCAGCCGAGATTGTAGTCGGGCGTCAGCTTTTCCCTGAGGTCCGGGTCTTTGATGTAATCGAGATAGGAGGCGTATTCGCGCTCTATCTGCTCGCGCAGCTTGCCGGGATAGAGCCGCCATGAATCCAGTTCGTTGATCTGTTGCCACAGCCGCCGCTGCTCGCGCTTGTACCCGCCCGGCACGCGCAACTTCATCCGGTCGCGCCAACTCGCGCGCGGGTTCTCGCGAATGTGGACCCACTGCGCGCGGCGGATGAACTGCGTAACCTCGCAGCCGGCCCAGGCCAGTGCCTCGGTGATCTGCACGCCGCTCGCGCCGCTTCCGATGACCCCCCAGCGCTTGCCTTCGTATGGCACCGAATGGTCCCAGCGCGCGGAATGAAACGACGGGCCGACAAAGCTCTCGCGTCCTTCGATATCGGGCAGCACCGGCTTGTGCAGAAATCCCGTGGCGCAAATGAACACGTCGGCGGAATCGCTTCCCTTTTCTGTTTCGATCCGCCAGCGCCCCTCGCTGAAGCGCGCGCCGGTAATCGCCTCGTTGAAGCGAATGAACTTTCGCAGCCCGCGATCGTCCGCGACTTTTTTGATGTAGTCCCAGATTTCGACCGCCGGGGCGTATTTGCGCGACCAGTTGTAATTGGGCTGGAACGGAAACTCGTATTGCCGCGACAGCACATCGACGAAGAGGCCGGGGAAGGTGTTGTCGCGCCAAGTTCCACCGACATCGCCGGCTTTTTCGTAGACCGCGAAATCGATCCCGGCGCGCTTTAGCGTCTCGGCCATGAACAGGCCCGACACACCGGCGCCGACGACGATTACGCGAAATTTCTGCTCCGTCATGGCGCCTCACAATCGATCAAAGATAATGGTACAAGTCTATGTCCTTCGCCAAACTGGCGACAACCGTTCAGCCGAGTTCCGCCATCGCGTTGAAATCGTCGAGCAGCGCGGCGATACGGCCGGAATCCGACTGGTCCATGATCGCTTCGGCACGCCTCGTCGCGGCGACCATGTCAAGACTGCGGATACGCTGCTTGAGGCGCGGGAGGCTGCCCGGCGACATCGACAGCTCGCGCAGCCCGAGGCCGAGCAGCAGCGCCGCGTAGCGCGGCTCGCCGGCCATCTCGCCGCAAATCCCGACAGGAATGCCGCGCCGCCCCGCCCCTTCCACCGCGAATTGGATCAGCCGCAACACACCCGGATGCAGCGGGTTGTAGAGATGCGCGACCTGCTCGTCGCTGCGGTCGATCGCCAGCGTGTATTGGACGAGGTCGTTGGTGCCGATGGCGAAGAAATCGGCTTCGCTCGCCAGCGCATCAGCGGCGAGCGCCGCGCCGGGGACTTCGATCATCACCCCAAGAGGCGGGATTGTTTCCGGGATCACCACGCCGCGCCGCCGCAACCGGCGCGCCACCTGTTCGATGATCTCGCGGGTGCGGCGGATTTCGCCAGCCGTCGAGATCATCGGCAACAAAATGCGCAGCGGCCCCTCCCGCGAGGCGCGCAGCATCGCCGCCAGCTGCACGTCAAACAGCCTCCGCTCTTTCAGCGACAGGCGGATACCGCGCAGGCCCAACGCCGCCGCGGCATCGTCAAGCACGCCCGAGGCAAGCGCCTCGGGCAGCTTGTCACCGCCTGCGTCGAGGGTGCGTAGGGTCACCGGCCGCCCGCCCATGCCGCGCACCAGCGTGGCGTAGAATTCGTATTGCTCGTCCTCGTCGGGCAGATCGTCACGATTGAGGAACAGGAACTCGGTGCGCACCAACCCCAGCCCCATCGCGCCGCTGGCGAGCGCTTGGTCGAGCTCGATCGGCAGTTCAAGATTGGCGTCGAGGCGGATTTCCACCCCATCCCGGGTAACCGCCGGGAGGCGACGCAAGCGGTTCAGCCCGCGCCGCTCGCCGCGATGAACCTCCTGCCGTTCGCGATAGGTCTCCAGGGTCGCGGGTGCGGGATCGAGGATGACCAGCCCCGCCGAACCATCGATGATGACCGTGGTCTCGGGTTTGGCGCGGGTCGTGAGGCCCGCCACGCCCATGACCGCCGGCAGGGTGAGAGCGCGGGCGACAATCGCCGAATGGCTTTCGGGGCCGCCAAAGACCGAAGCAAATCCGCCGACGCGCCGCGGATCCATCAACGCCGTGTCGGCGGGGGTGATCTCCTCGGCGAGGATAATCGCGCCGCCATCGAGCGTCGCGTAGGTCACGTAAGGTTTCTTCACGAGGTTGCGAATGAGCCGCGCGCCGGCGACGCGAATGTCTTCGACGCGCGCCGCCAGATAGGGATCGCGCATCTGCGCGAATCCCTTGGCGATGGTTTCGATCTCCAACTCGACGGCGCGCTCGGCATTGATCTTGGCGCTGGCAATGCGCTGGTTGACGCCGCGCACGAGGCGCGAATTCGTCAGCATCGCGAGATGCGCGTCGAGTAGATGGCCGATTTCCCCGCCCGCCGACCCGGGCAGGACACCGGCGTGCGCCTTGAGTTTGCGGAGCTGTTTTTGCGCGTTGGCGACCGCGTCGGCGAAGCGCGCGCGTTCGGCGGCGACAGCCTTCTCGGGGATCGCGGTCTCGCTGACCAGGATGGGGCCGCGGTCGCCGATATAGGCGACGCCGATGGCGATGCCCGGCGAGACGCCGATACCGGTCAGTTTTTGCTCGTCACGCTCCGGCGCGCCGGGGTTCGTGTCGGCAATATTGTCAGCAACCCTCATCGAACTTGCATTCGACCAGGCGCGCCAGCGTTTCGACCGCTGAGTCGGCTTCCGGGCCGGCGGCGGAGATTTGTAACTCGGCTCCCGATGCCGCCGCCAGCATCATCAACCCCATGATCGACCGGCCGTTTACGATCGTGCCGTTCTTGCGCACCCAAATCTCGGCGTCAAAATCATGCGCGGTCTTGACGAACCGCGCCGCAGCACGCGCGTGCAAGCCCTTCTGATTACAGATTGTGACCACCCGCTTCGCGGTTGCCGCGGCCGCCTCAGCCTCGATCGGATTGGCGGGCAGCTCGGCGCTCATCGTTGCGCATCCGCCAGAAGTTGCGAGGCGACATTGATGTATTTGCGCCCGGCCTCCTGTGCGCCAATCACCGCCCGGCCAAGCGTTTCCGTCTGGCGGAGGCTGGCGAGCTTGATGAGCATCGGCAGGTTGATGCCGGCGATGACCTCGATCTTGGCGCGGTCCATCACCGAAATCGCCAGATTTGACGGTGTGCCGCCAAACATATCGGTCAGCAGCACCGCGCCCTCCCCGGTATCGACGTCGCCGATCGAGCTCAGGATATCCCGGCGGCGCTGCTCCATATCGTCGTCCGGGCCGATGCACACCGCGGCGATCTGAACTTGCGGCCCGACGACATGCTCGAGCGCAGCGACAAACTCGGTCGCGAGCTTGCCATGCGTGACGAGGACGATGCCGATCATTCGGCGCGACCCACTGCCGCACGGCTAGGCCGCACGGTCATACTGCCGACGGTCTGCGGCGAGGGTGCGAGATCCCGACTACAGGGGCTCGACATTCGTTGCTATCTGGATTGGGGTTTTGATCACACGTTCAGTCGGTCGCTTGGGGGTAGAGACCACTGGGTGTTCCGTCCGCATGCCGCGTGAGGCCAAAACGGCCCGCGGGTGAGGATGGCTCGCCCATATAGCGCTGTCCGAGGATTTCGTCATCACGCTTCGCACAATCGCCGTCATGCCAGACGCGTGGCCGCACGGTACCCCTGTCGCGAAGAACGCCCAGCCGTAACCTCTAGCCTGCACATATTCCCTCCCCGGTTGCGACGGCGAGCGCGAGGCGCAGCTTAACCGTTGCCGAGGCCTCGAACGGGGCGATCGCGACGCGCGGCAGCTTGAGCCCGAAAATCGTTTCGCTGCTTGGCTCTGGCAGCCGATTCACATGTTGCGGTGCAACCAGATCGGCGATCAGCACGAGGCGCGCCACGGGCAGCGGCGCCATCTGCAAGAGGCCTACCCCGCGCGCTTCGATCAGCCCAGCGATCGACTGTGGCGCACCGACAAGGAGCGCATCGCCGTCGCGCCACAGACGGGTTCGATCATCGGCCACCAAGCGTGCTCCGGCGTCGATTAGTCGCAGGGCGAGATCGGATTTGCCACTGCCGGAGGGGCCGCGCAACAGCACCGCGCATCCCCTGATTGCGACGGTCGTGGCGTGAACGAGGATCGTGCCGTCGCTCACGCGGTCGGCAGCCGGATCAGAAAGCGCGCGCCGCAGACCTCGCCGGACGCGTCATGCCGGTTCTCGGCCCAGATGCGGCCGCGATGCGCCTCGATGATCTGCTTTGAAATAGACAGGCCGAGCCCGGAATGCGTGCCGAATTTCTCGGCCGCCGGGCGTTCCGTATAGAAGCGGTCGAAAATCGTCGTCAGTCTGTCCGGCGGGATACCCGGCCCGTCATCCTCGACGGTGACCAGCACCGCGCGACCGTCTTCGCGCGCCGCGACGCGGATCGAGCCGCCCGGCGGGCTGAACGACACCGCGTTGCTGAACAGGTTCAAAAACACCTGTGATAGACGGCTTTCGGCCCCGCTCACTACGAGGCCGCGGCGGCGCTCGGGCAAAGTCAGCACGAGCCGCGCGCCGCCTTCGGGCCGGGTCGTCTCGTGAATATCGACCAGCGCACGCAGCATCGGCGCGAGATCGATGGGTTCCATGACATCGCGGCTCATTTCGGCATCGAGACGCGATGCGTCCGAAATGTCGGTGATCAGCCGCGACAGCCGCTCGATGTCGTCGAGAATTATCGCCAGAAGCCGCTGCTGCTTCACCGGATCGTCGATGCGCACGGCGGTCTCGACGGCGCTGCGCAGCGATGACAGTGGGTTCTTGATTTCGTGCGCGACATCGGCGGCGAAGCTTTCGATCGCGCTCATGCGCAGCCAGAGCGCGTTGGTCATCTCGCGCAGTGAGCGCGACAGGTCGCCGATTTCATCGCCGCGCTGGGTCAGGTCGGGGATCTCGACGCGCGCACCGCGGCCCTCCGCGCGCTCGGCCGCCTCGGCCAGACGATGGATCGGGCGCGCGATCGTGCTGGCGAGATAGATCGACAGCAGCACCGTGACCAAGAGTGCGGCGCCGAAAATGCGCAGCAGCTCGAAACGCACATTGCGCAATTCGTTTTCGATGTCGCCGTTAACGCTCGACAGCATGACCGCGCCGAGCACTTCCTTGTAGCGCTGCACCGGCACCGCGACGCTGATGACGAGATTCTTATCGGTCTTGCTACGACGCACCGCGGAACCGATATCGCCGCGCAGCGCGCGCCCCACCTCGGGAAAATCCGCGGCCGAGCGGCCGCTGCGAGCGGGCGGATAGGGGTGTCGCTGCGGGAGCAACGCCGCGACCCAGTCGTAGGCCGCGTCAACCGACCGGGTGATGAGACTCTTATGATCGGGCGGCGGTAGTTCGGTCACCTCGACAACGTCGCCCGACCAAGCGAGCAGCTTGCTGTCGGCGATCATCTTGCCATTGCGGTCGAAGAGGCGGGCCGGCGTATGCGTCGGCGCGACCAGCCGCCGCATCATCTGGCGAGCGAGATCCGGCAGCAGAACCTCGGTGCCATCCGGGGAATCGAGCACCGCGCCCTCGCCGAGCGCGGCGGCGAAAATCTCGCCTTGGGTGCGCAGCGCCTCGACCTGCTGGTCGACCAGGCTGGCCTCGAATTTGCCGAGATAGAGAAAGCCAAGCGCCAGCAGCGCGAGCGGCAGCACATTGACCGCGATGATCCGCCGCGTCAGCGACGAGAGGCGCAGGCTCGGCCAATGGAATCGCCTCAGCCACCGGGATGCCCCATTGGCGAGAGCGCCGCGCCCGGGCGCGGCTGACGCGAGCCCCGCGTCGGGCGTTGCCTTGGCGGCCGCCGGCGGTGCCGCCGCCTCACTGCTCGCGATATCGATAACCGACGCCATAGAGTGTTTCGATCTGCGCGAATTCGCCGTCGACCGCCTTGAACTTCTTTCTCAGGCGTTTGATGTGGCTGTCGATCGTCCGATCGTCGACATAAATGTGCTCGCCATAGGCGGCGTCCATCAGCTGGTCGCGATTCTTGACATGACCAGGGCGCTGCGCCAGCGATTTGAGGATCAGGAACTCGGTCACCGTCAATTCCACCGGCTCGCCCTGCCAAGTACAAAGATGCCGGCCGGGGTCGAGCGTCAGCGAACCGCGGACAATCGGCGGCTCGCCCTGCACGGCTTCCTGCTCGCGCGCGAGCTCACCGCGCCGCAGCAGCGCGCGAATGCGTTCGATCAACAAGCGCTGGGAAAACGGCTTCTTGATATAGTCGTCTGCGCCCATGCGCAGGCCGAGCAACTCGTCGACCTCGTCGTCCTTCGAGGTGAGAAAGATTACTGGGGTCGTGCTTTGCCGCCGCAGCTGGGCGAGAAGCTCCATGCCGTCCATACGTGGCATCTTGATATCGAGAACCGCGACATCGACCGGTTGGCTGCTGAGGCCCCGCAGCGCCTCGGTGCCGTCGGCATAGCAGCGAACTGCAAAACCCTCGGCTTCCAGCGCCATCGAAACCGAGGTCAGGATGTTCCGATCATCGTCGACAAGAGCAATCGTATTGGCCAAGGATTTGTCCCCCCAAAGGCCATTGCGGGCGCACGGCTCTCTAATGATACGATGCCGGCGCGTAATGTGTTCCCTCTGAAATATGGCGGCTTGGTGGCGAACAAAAAGGGCAACAATGCAGGAAACCGTTGACCGCGGCCGATTGTGCCGTCGCTTGATGCGGCGCCAGGCGCATGCCGCGCTGGCCACGAGCCTTGACGGGCGGCCCTACGTCTCGCTTGTCGCGGTCGCCTGCGACATCGACGCCAGCCCGCTGGTGTTGCTGTCCGACCTGGCGCAACACAGCCGCAACCTTGCCGCCGACGGGCGGATGTCGCTGCTCTTTGATGACAACGGCGACGCCGGTGATACCGCGGACCCGCTCGCCCGGCCGCGCCTCAGCCTGCTTGGCGAGGTCACGCGTTGCGACGATGAGCGCCTGCGGGCGCGGTTTGTCGCGCGGCACCCAAGCGCCGCCGCCTATGCCGGCTTTGGTGACTTCCATCTTTATCGTGTCGCCATCGGCCGCGGTCATCTGGTCGCCGGGTTCGGGCGCATTTCCTGGATCGAGCCCAGCGAGTTGCGTTTCGAGCCGGACGCGCGGGCGCTGGTGGCCGCCGAGGAAGGCGTTGTCGCGCATATGAATGCTGACCATGCCGACGCGCTGGCGCTGTACGCGACGCGGCTTTTGCGTCGCAGCGGCGGCGAGTGGTGCATGACCGGGATCGACCCGGAGGGCCTCGATCTGCGGTGCGGCGAAGAGATCGCACGGCTCGATTTCGCCGCGCCGGTGCTCGGGCCAGAAGACGCCCGGCAACGGCTCATTGAGCTTGTGGCCGAGGCGCGGACCATCTCCGCCGCATAGGCGATTTGTCTTGCTGGCCTGAAAGTTGCGTTGTCTTTGGCTTGCTTGGCAGCGGATTTCTGCTATCTAGCGCCGACCGATCGCGCGCCAAGCGGCTCGGCGATGATGGAGGAAAGCTTGGAAAAGACGGACAACCCGGTCACGGGCCCGAAGCCGTCCTTTGGCCTTGAGGAACAAGGAATGCGCCATCTGGGGCCGGTGCACTGGAACCTGCAGATGCCGTTCCTCTACGAGCACGCGGTGCGTCAGCGCCAAGGCGAGATCGGCCTTGGCGGCGCCTTTGTCGTCAACACCGGCAAACACACTGGCCGCTCACCGCGCGACAAATACATCGTCGACGAGCCCGGTACGCACGACGCAGTCGATTGGGGTAGCATCAACCAGAAGATCACCCCGGCGCAATTCGCCAGCCTGCACCAGCGCGTGCTCGCCTACCTGCAAGGCCAGGAACTCTTTGTGCAGGACCTTTATTGCGGCGCCGACCCGGAATACCGGCTGCCGGTACGCGTGGTGACGCCCTCCCCGTGGCACAGCCTCTTCGCGCGCAATATGTTCATCCGCCCGCCTTCGGGCGAGTTGCATGAATTCCGGCCCGCCTTTACGATCCTGCACGCGCCGCATTTCAAATCGATGCCGGAACTCGACGGCATCCGCTCGGAGACCTTCATCTTCGTCAATTTCGCCGAGCGCGTAGTGCTGATCGGCGGCACCGAATACGCCGGCGAGATCAAGAAATGCGTCTTCGGCTATCTCAATTTCGTGCTGCCGACGCGCGACGTGCTGCCGATGCACTGCTCGGCCAATGTCGGCCAGCATGGCGACAGCGCGATCTTCTTCGGCCTTTCCGGCACCGGCAAGACGACGCTCTCGGCCGACGCCAGCCGCACGCTGATCGGCGATGACGAGCACGGCTGGAGCCCGCGCGGCATCTATAATTTCGAGGGCGGCTGCTACGCCAAGGTGATCAATTTGTCGCCCAAGGCCGAGCCCGAGATCTACGCGACAATCACCCGTTTTGGCACGGTGCTGGAAAACGTCGTGCTCAACCCGCGCACCCGCATGCCGGATGTCGATGACGACAGCCTGACCGAGAACACCCGCGCCTGCTACCCGCTCGATTACATCCCCAACGCCTCGGATGACGGGCTGGCGCCGCATCCCAAGAATGTCATCATGCTGACTTGCGACGCGTTCGGGGTGATGCCGCCGATCGCCCAGCTCAACGCCGAGCAGGCGATGTACCACTTCCTCTCGGGCTACACCGCGCGTGTCGCCGGCACCGAAGTCGGCCTTGGCAGCGAGCCGCAGGCAACATTCTCGACCTGCTTTGGCGCGCCGTTCATGCCGCGCCGGCCGACCGAATATGCCAAGATGCTCGGCGAGCGGATCACCAAATACGGCGCCAAATGCTGGCTGGTGAACACCGGCTGGTCGGGCGGCGCCTACGGCACCGGCTCACGCATGGCGATCGGCCATACGCGCGGCCTGTTGCGCGCGGTGCTCGACGGCCGGCTCGAAACCGCGCCGATGCGCAAGGACGCGAATTTCGGCTTCCTGGTGCCGGAAAGCGCCGCCGACGTGCCGGCCGACGTGCTCGACCCGCGCGCCTCCTGGGCCAACAAAAAGGCCTATGACGAAACTGCCCGCGGCCTCACCCGCGATTTCGAGCAGAATTTCGGCCAGTACGAATCCAATGTCGGCGCCGACGTCAAGAGCGTGGCGATCCGCGCTGCGGCTTAACAGCGAGCGCCAACGTTTGTTGCTTCAGGGCCGGGCTCGTCCCGGCCCTTTCCGTCTTTGACATCGTCATCCTGATTACCAAATTATAATTTGCAGCTCTTACGTACGCGAGATTGAGGTCGAACGGCATGAAAGTGGACGAAGGAAAATATTCGATTGCAGAAATAGTGGATTGGTACAAGAAGCGCGAGCTAATTGTTAATGAAGAGTATCAGAGAGGCGGAGGCTTGTGGCCGACTTCTGCTAAAAGTTATTTTATTGACACGATTGTCAAAGACTTCCCATTCCCTAAAGTCTATTTCCATGAGCGGCTCGATAAGGAAACGAAAAGACCCAGAAGGGAAATTGTCGACGGACAACAGCGTATAAGCACAATAGTAGATTTTATTGATAATAAATTTCCCTTAGGAAAAAATGCTATAGGGTATGAAGGAAAACGCTTTAATCAGTTGACACCCGAGCAACAAGATTCCATCTATTCCTATACTGTTCTAGTCGACGTGATTCGGAATGCGGAGCGGGGCGATATTCTTCAGATGTTTAGGCGCATGAATGCATTCACGCTACCGTTAAACGCTGCAGAAAAACGTCATAGCGAATTTTTTGGCGAGTTTAAAGACTGGGTAAATACGGTTTTGGATCGATACGGTTCTATTTTTATTGATTGGAATATTCTCACAAGTCGACAGATTGTGCGGATGGCTGACGCGGAGTTCATTGCCGATCTTACTCTAGCGATTGAGGACGGAATTGTTAGCACAAGCCCGGCAAAACTTACAAAATTATATAGTAACAATAATGATGAATTTCCACTTCGAAATGAAATGGACGAAAAACTAAGAGGCGTTTTTGAAGTAATTTTAAATTATTTCTCACCACTTCAAAACACATATCTTACTCGCGCGCATCTTTTCCATTCGTTTGTCTGTGCGCTACTTCATAATAAATATGGCTTGCCAGGGGTCGCCGACGCCATCGGGATCAGGCCATCTGGTACGTTCTTTGAGAACCGCGATGTCGCGCTTAACCGTGTAAAGCAACTGGCGGCTGCGTACGAAGAAAAGGATCTTGGGCAATTGAGTGAGTTCGTACAGGCAGCTTCCGAAGGGGGAAACAGGGCGGCGCAACGCACAACGCGTATTAAGTGGTTATGTGAAGCGCTGCGAGGACGACTCGCGACAGCAGCATGACGCTGATGGTTAGCTGGGCAGATTTTAGCGACACGCTTAGTCAGTTAGCCCAGCCAATCCGCGATTTTGCTGGGCTGAAGTCACCATTTGCGACTTCAGGTCAGTTTGATTTGCTTGATGAATGTTTACTCGAGGGGCTGTTATCTCGTGCTTGGCAGGCGTGGTCGAAGTTCTGCCGGGATTGCGTGATAAAATCCTGTCTCGGCACAGCACGCAGCACGGGTGGCTTCGTTCTGGCTTTGCCTGACGCGATCAGCGAGCACCATGTCTCATGGGCAGCAATACAGGCAACTCAGAAATCAACTCCGCCATTCTGGGGCAATACAAACTCAACGCTTCGCTACGAACCCACGTGGGGCGATGTCGACGTGCTGGTACACATTCTAACAAAACTTCAACCAAACAATGTTTCTCAGTTGCTTGCTGCTTTCTCCGCGAGTCACCAGAGTGCCAAGACACTACAAATTATCCGAAATGGAGCGGCCCATACCAATAATGAAACATTGCAAGAGATTAACGCTATCAGGTCTGCTTTCATCGTTTTCCCGATTAACCACCCCACTCATGCCATGTTTTGGATCGAACCGCACTCCAGCGATTTCCTGATCATATACGTATTACAGCAACTGGAATACCTCGCGAGCGCGGCAATCTCATGACCACCCTTACCACCGCGCTTGACCCGCGCTCGGAAGCCTTTCGCGTCAATGCGGCGGCGATGCGTGGGCTGGTCGATGATCTGCGAGCGAAGACCGCGGAGATCGCGCTGGGCGGCGACGAGGCGTCGCGCCAGCGGCATGTCGGGCGCGGCAAGCTGCTGCCGCGCGAGCGGGTGCGCCTGCTGGTCGACCCCGGCTCGCCGTTTCTCGAATTCTCCGCCTTTGCGGCGCACGGGATGTATGACGGCGGGGTGCCGGCGGCGGGGATCGTCACCGGGATCGGCCGCATCGCCGGCCGCGAATGCGTCGTCGTCGCCAATGACGCGACGGTGAAGGGCGGCACCTATTTCCCGATGACCGTGAAAAAACACCTCCGCGCGCAGGAGATCGCGCGCGAGAACCACCTGCCCTGCCTCTATCTTGTCGATTCGGGCGGCGCGTTTCTGCCGGCGCAAGACGAGGTGTTCCCCGACCGCGAGCATTTCGGCCGCATCTTCTACAACCAGGCGCAGATGTCGGCGGCCGGCATCCCGCAAATCGCGATCGTCATGGGGTCGTGCACCGCGGGCGGCGCCTACATGCCGGCGATGTCGGACGAGAGCATCATCGTTGCCGGTAAAGATGGGGGCCAGGGCACGATCTTTCTCGGCGGCCCGCCGCTGGTGAAGGCGGCGACCGGCGAGGTGGTGAGCGCCGAGGAATTGGGCGGCGCCGATGTTCACAGCCGCATCTCCGGCGTCACCGACCATTATGCGCTCGACGACCGCCATGCGCTCGGCATCGCGCGCCGGATCGTCAGCAATCTAAACCACATCAAAAGTATAACGCTTGATGTTAAAGCGCCGCACGAACCTTTATTCGCCGCCGAGGAGCTGTACGGCCTGATCCCCGCCGACACGCGCCGGCCCTATGACGTGCGCGAGGTCATCGCCCGGCTGGTCGACGCCAGCGAACTCGACGAGTTCAAGCAGCTTTATGGCCAGACTTTGGTCTGCGGCTTTGCACATATCTGCGGCTACCCGGTCGGCATCCTCGCCAATAACGGCATCCTCTTTTCCGAAAGCGCGTTGAAGGGCACGCATTTCATCGAATTATGCGCCCAGCGCGGCATCCCGCTGGTGTTTTTGCAGAACATCACCGGGTTTATGGTCGGCCGCAAATACGAGAGCGGCGGCATCGCCAAGGACGGCGCCAAGATGGTGACCGCGGTCGCGACGGCCGCCGTGCCGAAGTTCACCGTGATCATCGGCGGCAGCTTTGGCGCCGGCAATTACGGGATGTGCGGCCGCGCCTATGGCCCTCGTTTTTTATGGATATGGCCCAACGCGCGCATCTCGGTGATGGGCGGCGAGCAGGCCGCCTCGGTCCTGGCCACGGTGCGCCGCGACGGCATGGCTTCGCGCGGCCAGGACTGGCCGGCGGTGGAGGAAGACGCGTTCAAGGCACCGATCCGTGCGCAATTCGAGACGCAGGGCCATCCCTATTACGCCAGCGCGCGGCTGTGGGACGACGGCATCATCGATCCGGCTGAGACGCGCAATGTGCTCGGCCTCTCGATCTCGGCCGCGCTCAACGCGCCGATCGAGAAGACGCGGTTCGGCGTGTTTCGGATGTAGAACACGTTTCAGCGCAAAGGACGCAAAGGTTCGCAAGGGACGCGAAGGTGTGGGACTCGGCGCGAAGCGCTATTGATTCAACGGCGGAGCCATGGAGGCCACCGAGAGGAGAAGCCGACGGACGTGTCCCTGCGATTAAAAAAGTTGCGTCCCGCGCACGCTTGGAATCCTTTGCGCCCTCCGCGTAACCTTTGCGTCCTTCGCGCCAAAGCGTTTCTTCTCCGTGCCTCCGTGGTGAAAATTGTTTTCTAAAATCCTCATCGCCAATCGCGGCGAGATCGCCTGCCGGGTGATGCGTACCGCAAAGCGCCTGAGGGTCGCCACGATCGCGGTCTATTCCGAGGCTGATGCCGGGGCGCTGCATGTGGCGATGGCGGATGAGGCGCGGCTGATCGGCCCGCCACCGGCGCGACAAAGCTATCTCAATGCGGAGGCCATCATCGTCGCGGCGAAGGAAACCGGCGCCGAGGCGATCCACCCCGGCTACGGTTTCCTCTCGGAAAATGCCGATTTCGCCGAGGCCTGCGGGGCGGCGGGCATCGTCTTTATCGGCCCGCCACCGGCGGCGATGCGCGCGATGGGGTCAAAGGCCGCCGCCAAGGCCCTGATGCAGAGCGCGGGCGTGCCGGTGGTGGCGGGCTATCACGGCGACGAACAAGAAGCCTCGCGCCTCCTCGCCGAGGCCGAGCGGATCGGCTTTCCGGTGCTGATCAAGGCCTCGGGCGGCGGCGGCGGGCGCGGCATGCGCATCGTCAAAGAAGCCGTTGAGTTTACGCGCGCGCTCGACGGGGCGAAACGCGAGGCGCTGTCGGCGTTTGGCGACGACCGGGTGCTGATCGAGAAATATCTCACCAGCCCGCGCCACATCGAGGTTCAGGTGTTCGCCGACACGCACGGCAATGTCCTGCATCTCTACGAACGCGACTGCTCGATCCAGCGGCGCTACCAGAAGATCGTCGAGGAAGCGCCAGCACCTGGCCTCAACCCCGACATGCGCCAGGCGATGGGCGAGGCCGCGGTCGCGGCGGCGCAGACGGTCGGCTATGTCGGCGCCGGCACGGTCGAGTTTATCGCGGAAGGCAACGCCTTCTATTTCATGGAGATGAACACCCGGCTCCAGGTCGAACACCCGGTGACCGAGGCAGTGACCGGGACCGATCTCGTCGAATGGCAGCTGCGGGTCGCCGCGGGCGAGAGGTTCACCCGGACGCAAAAGGATATCACGCTCAGCGGCCACGCGATCGAGGTGCGGCTTTACGCCGAAAACCCGGAGCGCGGCTTTCTGCCAGCGACCGGCACCCTGCATCGGCTGCGGCTGCCGACCGCGACGGCGCGGGTCGAGACCGGGGTGCGCGAAGGCGATGCGGTGACGCCGTTTTACGACCCGATGATCGCCAAGATCATCGCCTGGGGGCGGGATCGCAAGGCGGCGCGGCTGCGGCTCGCCCGAGCGTTGGCCGAAACGGGGATACTGGGCCTTGCAACCAATCTCAGCTTTCTCGCGCGAATTATCGGCGACGCGGATTTCGCCGCCGCCAGGCTTGATACCGGCTTTATCGAGCGGCGGCGTGCGGCCCTGTTGCCGCCGGCGGCGCCGGCGCCGCACCAGGCCGTCGCCGCGGCGGCGCTGTTCTGCCTGCGCGAGCCGGAGGGCGATGCGAGCGATCCGTGGGCGCGGCGCGACGGCTGGCGGCTCAACGCGGCGAACGCGCCGCGGACGCTCGTATTACGCGACGGCGAGGACGCGTCGGCGGTGACGGCGACCGCCACCGGAGCTGCTTGGACGTTGGCGATCGGCGATGGCCTTTATCAGGCGCGGGGCAGGTTCGCCTCGGACGGCGCCGCTGCGCTCACCCTCGACGGCGGGCAATTTCGCGCGGTGGTGCTCGACCACGGCGACGACATCGCCGTGTTTATGGAGGGCGCGGGCTGGCGTTTTGTCCGGGTCGACCCGCTGGCGCCGCCGGCCGGCGCCGATGTCCATGCCGGCCGCCTGTCGGCGCCGATGCCCGGCCGCGTGGTGCAACTGCTCGTCGCGGCGGGGGATAGGGTGAGCCAAGGGCAACCCCTCATCGTCATCGAGGCGATGAAAATGGAGCACACCATCGCCGCGCCGCGCGACGGCAAAATCGCGGCGGTGCGCTACGCGATGGGCGACTTCGTCGAGGAAGGCGCCGAACTGGTAACGCTGGAAGACGCCTGATGCCGAAGGGCGATGATACTGGCATCGGACCGTTGCATCTCGTCAAGATGGCAGTCGGCGCCTCGGATGTCGAGGAACTGCGCCGCTTTCGTGCCGAGCGCCATATTGAGCGCGGCGCCAGCTGGGTCTACACCCGTAACCAGCCGCGCCGTGCCGAGGCGGTGCTCGACGGCGGCTCACTGTATTGGGTAGTGAAAGGGCAGATACGCGCGCGACAGCGCGTCACCGGGTTTGAAAGCAAGCGCGACGACAACGGCCGTGTCTATTGCCTGATCCTGACCGATCCAGAGTTCATCGTCACGCTGCCCCGTGCGTTCCGCCCGTTTCAGGGGTGGCGCTATCTGCTGCCGTCCGATGTGCCGCGAGACGTGTCGGCGGGGCCGGCCGGCGATTTTTCCACGATGCCCGATCACATGCTCGCCGAATTGCGCGAACTCGGGCTGATTTAGTTCGCACGAAGCAGCTCGAAACCCACCCGGCGTTAAGACCGGCCCAGCGGATCATGAAGCCTCGGAAATGGCGAGGTCCGCGGCTTCTCCGGGGTCCTGGTCGTCGAGCGCCTTGGCGATCAGGCGGTATTTGACGCGGGCGTTGGTCATGTCGCGGAAGAAGACGACGAGGTCGTTCCACGGGTCGTTCACCTTGGCGAGGCCGGAGATAAACGCGACCACGGTGCCGATTTCGGTCTTGCCCTGCATGACGAACCAGCCGCCGACAAAGAGGATGCCGACCGTCCCCAGGTGGTAGAGCAGGTTGATCAGGAAGTTCATGCCGTATTTGCGGCGATAGATCTGCAGGTTGAGGCGATAAATCTCGCGCACGCGCCGCCGGTACGACCGCACCTCGCGCTCGGGCACGCCTTCGGCGGTCTCGGCGACGATATCGGCGCTAAGGTCGCGCATGACCTGGATGCGCGCTTCCGTGCGCTTGTTGATCGCCTTCTGCACGACCGGCACGAACGCGCATTGCGGCACGAAGAGCGCCAGCGCGACCAGCGCCATCAGCGGTTCAAGATAGAGCAAATAGGCAAAGACGCTGATCAGCACGCCGCCGTGCAAGACGGGTTCCGACACGCTCGTCGCCACGAAAAGGCCCACTGGATCGGCCTCGGCCAGAACGATCGACAGTCCCACGCCTTCCTGGACAGTGGAGTCAGGCGCCGGGTGATGCAGCGCCGCGGAAAATGTGTCGAGGCGCAGCCGCTGGCTCGCCGCCTCGCCGACGGAGTTGCGGTACACATTCCAGACAAGCTTGGCGCTCCCTTGTACCAGGGCTACGAGAGCATAGATGCCGCAAAGCCAGGCCATCCGATCGAAGGCTTTCTGGCTGATCGCATCGTTGACGATGCGCCGCTGCAGCTCGAGCGGTGCGAGGTCGAGCAGAAAGATAAAGATCGACAGCAGCGCCAGCAGGATTTCGGCGCGGCGGCTCGTCGCCCAGATATAGCCGTACAGTCCCTTGCGGGCGAGGCGCTTGCCGCCTGCGGCTCGCTTCCGGGGGAGAGACGACGGGACCGGCGCCGGTATACGGTCAGGCGCCGGTTTTTTGGCGGCTCGTCGGCGCGATGCGGCCGCGAGGGTCTTACCGGGGGCCACGCCGGGTCTAATGCAGCGGCCAGCAGAACATGATCAGCGGCACGCCCAGCACCACGACCATGACGGAAAGCGGCAAGCCCAGTTTCCAGTAATCACCAAAACGGTAGCCGCCGAGCCCCATGACCAGCGTGTTCGACTGATGACCGATTGGGGTCAGAAAGTCCGAGCCGGCAGCAAACGCGACTGCCATCAGAAACGGATCGATCTTGTAGCCGAGTTGCTGCGCGAGGCTCGCCGCAATCGGGCCCATCACCAGCACCGCCGCCGCATGATGCAGGATCGGCGTCACCAGCATCGTCGCGACAAAAATCGCGGCGAGATCCGCAAAGCTCGGCAGATGCGTCAGACCTCCGGCGAGCGCCGTCGCGATCAATTTCGCGGTGCCGTTCTGCTGTGCTGCCTCGCCGATCGGAATGAGCGCGCCGATAAGCACGAGGATCGGCCATTCCACCGCCGCGTAGGCTTCCTTCAATGTGGTCAGGCCAAACAGGACCAGGGCGACTGCAGCGCCAACAAAGGCGATCTGCGCCGGAACCAATTCGAACCCGCTGAGTGCCATCGCCGCCGCGACGATCGCCAGCGGCAACAGGATCTGCCGCCGCCGGCCGAAATGATGCGTCCGCTCGGCCAGCGGCAGACAGCCGAGCGCGAGCAGAATATCGGGTAGTTGCCCGGTGTGCCCCTGAAGCACGATCGTGTCGCCGAGCTTGAACCGCGTCTGCCGCAGCCGCGTGGCGCGCAGCCGCCCGCGGCGGCCTATCGCAAGAACGTTGGCGCCATAGCGTTCGCGCAGGTGCAGCGCCGCGGCGGATCGGCCGATCATGTCCGATCCCGGCGCGATCACCGCCTCCACGGTGCTCAGCGGATGTTCGTCGGGGACCGGCCGCTCGGTTTGCAGAGCATCGCCTTCATCCGCTTCGCTTGACGTGACACCGGCCTCGCGCCCGACGAGCGCCAGCACTTTCTGGGGGGCTTTCTCCGGTGGCTTCTCGGTCCCGACAAGCGCCAGATTGCCGTCGCGCGCGAATTGCTCCAATGCCTGCGGGTCGGCCTCGACGACCAACACGTCGCCGGCGTAAAGCTTCCAGCGGGATGTCGGGATCTGTCGCCGGCCATGGTCGCGGACCAGCGCCGCGATGCCGATCTGGCCGCCACCGAGTTTCTCGACCTCGCCGACCGTACGGCCGACAAACGGCGAGTTTTTGGTCAGGCGCAGTTCGCTGGTGTATTCCTCAAGCGCGAATTTGCTGCCGCTTGCGGCGCTGCGCCGGCGCGGCAGGAGCCGCCAACCAACCGACAGGAACACGACGCCGCATAAAGCGGTGCCCGCGCCGACCGGCATGAAATCGAACATATGAAACGGCTGCCCTGTGAGTTCCTGACGGACCGCCGAGGTCAAAAGATTCGGGGAGGTGCCGATCAGCGTCATCGAGCCGCCGAGCAGCGAGGCAAAGGACAATGGCATGAGGAATTCGGAAGGTGGGCGGTCGTTGCGGCGCGCCACTTGAAGGGCCGCCGATACGAAGATCGCCAAGGCGCCGATGTTTTTCATTAAAGCCGACAGCACTGCGACGCAGGCCACGAGAATGCCGACCTGCAGGTCCTTTGACCGCATCATCGGGGTGAGCCGGCGCAGCAACACCTCGATAGCGCCCGACTGACCGACCGCGACGCCGACGATCAGCGCGGCGCCGATCAGCGGCAAAACGGGGTTTGCGAAACCGGCAAAGGCGTGGTCCGCCGGCACCACGCCAGCGGCCACGGCGGCGAGCAGCGCCAGCAGCGCGACAAGGTCGTAGCGCAGCCGATCCCACAGGAAGAGGACGATCAGGCAGGCCAGGAGGATGAGGGTATAGGCCTGGACGCCGTTCAAGCGTCGGCCTCGGGCAAGCGGCAACTCTTCCCAATGTTCGTCATGCGGCCCGTGTCCGAAGTGTCCCCGTCATTACGGCATTCGACGAACAAGCCGGTTTTCGACTGGTTCCGCTCGTCGCGCCTTTCAGCGCATGGACGCGGCTGACCGAGAGGTATCGGAGAAAATTTCAGGGCAGACGTAATCCCAAGTCTCTTTAACTCGACAAATTAAAATCAACACGAGAAACCATCTTTTGTTCGGTAACGGACACTACGATCCCAAAATCTCTTCAAAAGCGCGAAATGGCGAACAGGCCGTTTTTAATTCATCTCAAGGAACGAAGCCTAACGCGCATCTGTTTCTGTTGGGACTCACTTAATGGAGGAACACATACATGTCTAAATCAATGATGACGGCGGCGGTCGCGGTGCTGATGGCGGCCACGTCCCCCCTTGCCTTGGCGCAGACCACGGCTCCGTCGCCGGCGACCCCGCCTGCCCAGCACGCGACCCCGCCTGCCGAGCGTGCGACTCCGTCCGACCGCACGATGGCCACGCCCGGCGACCGCTCGGCACAAAACGACTTCACGACAAACGGCGACAAGTTGCGCGCCGCCAAGATCATCGGCAGCACGGTCTACGATCGGCAGAACCAGGATGTCGGGAGTGTCAAGGACGTGCTTCTCGACCACGGCGGCAAGGTGCAGTCGGTGGTGCTCGATGTCGGGGCGTTTCTCGGAATGGGCGGCAAATACGTCACCGTCTCGCTCAACGACCTGAAGACCGACAACAACCGGCTGACGCTCGATCAGACTAAGGATCAGCTGAAGGCGGCGCCGGAATTCCATTTCCGCACCCGCTAGCCGACAGCAACGAACGGGCGGCGCGTCAGTGCTGACGCCCCGCCCGTTAACCTCTGTCCAGCGAAGCCAATTCGCGCGCCAGACTAGGCTTGTGAATCTTGCCAGTCGGGGTTCGCGGCAAATCATCGGCCGCATGCAGGACAAGCCGCGCCGGCACCTTGTAGCTGGCGAGACGCTCGCGGCAAAAAGCAAGAATTGCCGCGACGTCAGCCGCCGATCCGTCGCGCCGTTCCACCGCCGCGGCGACGATCTCGCCTTTCGCCGCATCGGGCACGCCGACGACATAAGCCTGGACGATATCGGGATGCTGTAACAGCATCTGCTCGACCTCTAGCGGCGCAACATTGATGCCGCCGGTCTTGATCATCTCCTTGAGCCGCCCGTGAAAACGGACGCGGCCGTCCAGGTCGATCACGCCCAGATCGCCGGTCAGGAAAAACCCGTCGGCATCAAACGCTGCGGCATTAAGCTCCGGCGCACGGTAGTAGCCGGGTGTGACATAACCGCCGACCGCCAGCTCCCCGATTTCCCCCGCCGGCAACGGCCGCCGCGTTTCGAGGTCGAGTGCGCGAATCGTCATGCCGGGAAGCGGCCGGCCCTGACTGTTGAGGCGGAGCGGCAGCGGGTCGCCAGCATCCGTCACCGCACAGTTGCCATATGTCTCGGTGGAGCCGTAGACGTTGCACAGCGACTCGGCGCCAAGCGCGGCGATGGTCATGGCGATGTCCTCGGGCGGGCCGATCGTCAGTCCCGTGCGCATCGCGCCAAGCCGGCGCTTGGGATGTGCTGGATGGTCACGCATCGCGCGCGCCATGTTCGCCATGCCGTAATAGACGGTGCAGCGTTCGCGCTCGATCAGCGCGACGGCCTCGGCCGGCTCGAACGTCTCTTGCAGCACCAGACAGCCGGCATGGGTCATCGCCGCCGGCAAGGCGTTGGCCGATCCAAAGGACCAGAACAGCGGCACCGCGAGCCAAACCCGATCGGCGGCACGCAAATGCATGCGCTCGCCGATGTCGAAGCCGTTGGCGATCACCTTGCCATGTGCCAGCGTCACCCCCTTGGGTGTCGCGGTCGAACCCGAAGTGTAGAGGATGTAGCAGATGTCGTCGGCGCTGACCGCGCGCTGCGCGGTGGCAAGGGCCGTGCTATCGACCGACGCCGCCAATCGCAGAAATGCCGGCCACGAAAAGACGCCGGGAGGCGCTGTCCCGCCGACGCCGATCACCGCGCGCAACTCGGGCAGGCGATCGCAGTGCAGCGCGCCCGGCTGCGATGTGCCGAGTTCCGGACAAATCTCGCGTAGTGCCGTGAGGAAATCACGGCCCCGGAACGCGTCGAGCGTCACCAAGACCTTGGCGCCGGAATGCTCCAATGCCCAAGCCAACTCACGCGAGGTCGAGAACGTGCTGATCGCGGTGACGATCGCACCGATTTTGGCGGCGCCAAACGCGGCGACGAGCCATTCCGGCCGGTTGGTGATCAGCAAGGCGACCCGGTCGCCTTGGTCAGCGCCGATGGCGAGAAGCGCCCTAGCGAATTCGTCGGCGCGCGCCTTGAGCGCGGCATAATCAAGACGCGTCTCGCGAAACACCACCGCCTCGGCGCGTGGTGCCGCCAGCGCAATTTCATCGAGCAGGTCACCGAGCGTGCGGCTCCGCGGCCGGGCACCCACTGCCTCAGTCATAGCGCGGCTTGCGCTTCTCGCGGAACGCCGCGACACCCTCGGCAAAATGCCGGCTCGCACGCACGGTGTCGCCCAGCGACTGGTCCAACGCCTCCCTCGTCAGGACATGGTCGGCGATCGTGGCGCTTACCTGCCGCTTCACCGCCTGCACCGCCGAGGGGCTGTTGGCCGCGATCATCACCGCGGTTTCGACCGCCCAGCCCATCAATGCGTCCCGGGGCATGACGCAATTAACCAGTCCATGCCGTGCGGCTGTCTCCGCGTCGATCAGCCGGCCGGTCAGCAGCAAATCCATCGCGTGAACGTAGCCGATTTGCTGCATCAGCTTGGTGGTCGAGCCGCCAAAGGGATAGATCGACCACTTGACCTCGGGCAGGCCAAAGCGCGCCTCCGGCACGGCGGCGCGAATATCGGTGGAAAGCATCAGTTCGAGGCCGCCGCCTACGCAATCCCCGTTGACGGCGGCGATGATCGGCTTGGCGTAGGCATCGGTCTTGAGCAGGGCGTGGTTGACCAGGCGCGCCACCTCCGGCGCGGCCGATAGATCGCCGCTGATATCCGCACCCACGGTAAAGGCGCGCTCGCCGGCCCCGGTCAGAATGATGCAGCGGCAGGTCTCGTCGCGCTCCAACTCGTCCCACAAACGACCGAGATCGGTCAGCATCTGCCGCGTCATGGCGTTGAGACGCGGCTGGTTGTCGATCGTCACGATCGCGACGTATCGCTCCTCCCGCGTGAGGCGGATGTCCATGATCCTGGCTCCCGCTCGACAATGCCCGTACCGTACACGAGATCCTGGGAAGGAAAGAGGCGGATGAGGGCGATCCTGTGCCGGGAATGGGGGGCGCCGGAGGTACTCCGGATCGAGGAGGTTGTGCCGAGCGGCCTGGGGCCGAACCAGGTGCGCATCCGTGTTCATGCCGCGGGCGCCAATTTCGCCGATAGCTTGATGGTCGGCGGCACCTATCAGGTCAAGCCGCCCTTTCCGTTTACGCCCGGTCTCGAAGCTGCCGGTGTTATCGTCGAAGCGGGGAGCGCTGTCGCCGATCTGCAGGCCGGCCAGCGGGTACTCGCGGTGCTGCGCAACGGCGGCGGCTATGCCGAGGAAATCGTGCTCGATGCCGCTTCCGTCGTGCCGATCCCCGAGGCGATGGATTTTGTCACCGCCGCCGCGTTCCCGGTCGCTTACGGCACGTCGCATTTTGCGCTGACCCATCGCGGGCATCTGGCGCCGGGCGAGACGCTGCTGGTGCTCGGCGCCGCCGGCGGGGTGGGACTGACCGCGGTGGAGATCGGCAAGGCGATGGGCGCGCGGGTTATCGCCGCGGCCGGCGGCGCGGAGAAGCTAGCGGTGGCGCGGGCGCATGGCGCCGACGAATTGATCGACTATAAGACCGAAAGCATCCGCGACCGCGTCCGCGCGCTGACCGAGGGCAAGGGAGCGGACGTCGTCTACGATCCGGTAGGCGGCGATGCGTTCGACCAGGCTTTGCGCGCGGTGAACTGGGAAGCGCGGATGCTGGTGATCGGCTTTGCCGGCGGCCGCATCCAAGCGGTGCCGGCCAATCTCATTCTGGTCAAGAATATCTCGGTGATTGGCGTCGTCTGGGGCGCGCAGACCGAGCGCGACCCGGTTTGGATGAGCCGCAACCTCGCCGAATTGCTGCGCTGGTGGGAAGCGGGCAAGCTCAAGCCGGTCGTCGCGAAAACGTTTCCGCTGGCAGCGGCCGGCGAAGCGCTGACGGCGCTGCTGTCGCGCCGCTACGCCGGCAAGATCGTGCTGGAAGCCTAGATATCGGATCAGCGCGGGCCGCGGCCGGGTTGCGGGTCGACGCCCATGCGGCCCGAGCGGTTCTGGTAGAGGTGCACTTCCTTTCTCATCGGCCGCGGCGGGTCGCCCTGCAGCCACAAGCGGTAGAGCAGCCGCTTTTTCGCCAGGTCGTCGTGATCGACAAAAGCGGTGCGGGCGTGCAGCAGCTCGTAATTGTTAATGAACGAGGCCTCGCCCGGCGCGAGCCTCAGCTCAAGCCGCACCTCGTCGCGCCGCGCGACCTCGTCGAAGAAATCGAGCGCGGCTTTTTCGAGCGGTGACAGCGGCGCGCCCAGCGTTTCCGCGGCGCGATCAATGACGCCGCGCACAAAACGGGTCGACAGCAACCCCTCTTGCTCGGAAAACACCGGCACGCGATAAGGCGTCACCGCATCATCCTCGGGCGATTCCTCGCCGCGCCGGTCACAGCGGAAACCGCGTTCGAGAACCGCCAGGTACTCCGGGTGCTCGCGGGCGATGATCTCGTGCACCTTGAGCGAGCTTGAGTAGATGCTCATCCCGCCTTCCTTGGCATCGCGCACGCAAAGCAGGCCGACGATCTCGGCATCGCGCGGGTTCGGCGTCGGGTCGCGGTATCGGGCAGGCGTCGAGCTCTTGTCATGCAGGGCGATCTCGCCGCCCGCCCGATACCGCGCCAGCCAGTGGTGCGCGCGGCGCTCGGA